>Ga0111539_10004116_pt1 | contig 19079 bp, 12 predicted proteins | sample RhiMethybrSRZTD1_FD_79667 | JGI IMG/M metagenome (GOLD analysis project Ga0111539, IMG submission 79667) | Populus rhizosphere microbial communities from Tennessee, USA - Rhizosphere MetaG P. TD hybrid SRZTD1 (version 2) (version 2) | ecosystem: Host-associated > Plants > Roots > Rhizosphere >... | reverse complement strand
TCGACTGGGATCACCAGGCTGAGGTCTTCCGTGAGCTTTGCAGGAGCTACGTCGAAGGGAATGATGGACTCGAGGCGCAGAGACGCGGTCGTATCGCGCCACCGCACGTTGCCCTTGAGGAAGAGCAGGCTTTCCTCCTGGAGCGAATCCTTCGATGCCTCGTGCAGCTCTTTCGTCACGAAAATCTCGAGCGACCCTTTCAGATCCTCGACGGTCGCGATCCAGAAAGGCTCGCCGGTGCGCTTCGAGACTTTCTTCGTGAGCTTCGTCACCTGGACGCCGACGAGTACGGCCGTTCCGTCGGCAAGCTGCGCGACGTCGCTGAGGTCATGCGTCGCGTATTTCTTGACGAGGCTTTCCCAGCGAAGGAGGGGGTGACCGGTCAAGTAGAAGCCGAGCGACTTTTTCTCCCGCGAGAGACGTTCCGACTCGGGCCACTCATCGAGGCGCGGGTAGAGGCTCTCGTCGGGGTCGCCAGTCCGCTGCGCATCGCCGTCCGTCGCAGTGCTTTTCCCCGCGAAATTCTCGCCAAAGAGGTCGAAAAGAGTGGACTGACCCGACTTCCTGTCTTTGCGCGCCTCATTGCCGCGCTGCAGTGCGGAGTCGAGCACAGCGAAGAGCTGCGACCTCGGCCGCTCGAAGCAGTCGAACCCGCCGGCGGAGATGAGGCTCTCGAGCACCGACTTGTTGATGGCTTGTTCAGAGACCCGCTCGCAAAGATCAAAAATGCTGCGGATGGGGCCGTCGCGGTCCCTGCACGCAATGATCGCGTCCACTACTTTGCCGCCGAGCCCTTTCACCGCCTCGAGACCGTACCAGATTCGGTTTCCCTCGACGGAGAAGCCCTTCTCGGAGCTATTCACGTTCGGCGGCTGCACCTCGATGCCCATCTTGCGGCACTCCTCGAGGTACTCCACGATCTTGTCCGTATTGGACATTTCGCAAGTCATGACGGCCGCCATGAACTCGGTCGGGTAGTTGGCTTTTAAATAGGCCGTCTGGTAGCTGATCAGCGCGTACGCCGTCGAGTGCGACTTGTTGAACCCGTAGCCGGCGAAGAATTCGATCAGGTCGAAGATCCGCGTCGCCAGGGCTTTCTCGATGCCCTTGGCGGCCGCGCCGGAGACGAACTTCTCCTTGAACTTCTCCATGATCTCTTTTTTCTTTTGCCCCATCGCCTTCCGGAGCGTGTCGGCTTCGTTGAGTGTGAAGCCTGCCATCTGGTTGGCGATTCGCATCACTTGCTCCTGGTAGAGGATCACTCCGTTCGTCTCGCGGAGGATCGGCTCCAGGATGGGGTGCTCGAATTCCATCGGCTCCTGGCCATGCTTGCGCTGGACGTAGGTGTCCACCATGCCGCCCTCGAGAGGGCCGGGCCGGTAGAGGGCGAGGAGCGCGATGATGTCTTCGAAGCGATCGGGGCGCAGCCGGCGCAGCAGGTCCCGCATGCCTTTCGACTCGAGCTGAAACACTGCGACCGCATCGCCCCGGCACAGAAGATCGAAAGTGTTCTTGTCGTCGAGCGGGATCGCGTCGAGATCGAGCTCGACGCCGCGCGAGGCCCGGATCAGCTGCGTGCAGCGGTCCAGGATCGTCAGCGTGCGCAGGCCGAGGAAGTCCATCTTCAGCATCCCGACGGTCTCGAGGTCCTCCATCGTGAACTGCGTCGTGATATCGTCGCCGTTCTTCTGGAGCGGAACCGTGTCGAGGAGGGGAGCGTCCGAGATCACGACTCCGGCCGCGTGCGTGGACGAGTGCCGGTTAAGCCCCTCGAGCCGGAGCGCGATGTCGAAGAGCTCGCGCAGCTTGGCGTCGCTTTCCCGCAGGCGCAGCAGGTCCTTGTCCGCTTCGAGGCTCTCCTCGAGGCTTACTTTCGGCCCCGCCGGGATCTTCTTCGCGATCGCATCGACTTCGGTCAGCGGCACGTTCAGGGCTCTGCCGACGTCGCGCAGCACGGCCCGCGCCGCCATCGTGCCGAAAGTTATGATCTGGCACACGCGGTCCTCGCCGTACTTGCGCTTCACGTACTCGATCACACGCTCCCGCCCGTCCATGCAGAAGTCGATGTCGATATCTGGCATCGAGATGCGATCGGCGTTCAAAAACCTCTCGAAGAGCAGGTCGTACTTGAGCGGATCGACGTTCGTGATGCGCAGCGCATACGCCACGAGACTTCCTGCCGCGGAGCCGCGACCTGGGCCGACCGGGATCCCGTTCTGCCGCGCGTAGTGGATGAAGTCCCAGACGACGAGGAAGTAGCGGCCGTAGCCCATTTTCTGGATTACGTCCATCTCGTACTCGAGGCGCTCCCGGAGGCCGGGCCGCGCGTCGAAGTCGGGATAACGCGCTCGCGAGCCCTCCAGGCAAAGCTGGCGGAAGAAATCGGGCGCGTTGAAGGGCTCCGCCTCTTGCCCCGTCGGAGCAGGCCCCTGCGCGCCGGCCAGCGCGCCATTCCCGGAGCGCGACCCGGGCGTGAATTTGGGCAGGTGCGTCTTCGAGAAGTCGAGCTCGACGTTGCACATCTCGGCAACGCGCATCGTGTTCTCGAGAGCTTCCGGAAGATCGCCCAGGACGCGCTGCATCTCGCCCTGGGAGCGGAAGTAGAACTGATCCGAGTTGAACCGCATGCGGTCCGAGTCATCCATCGTTTGCCCCGTGTTGATGCAGAGGTGCACCTCCTGGGCCCGGGCGTCCTCGCGCCGCAAGTAATGGATGTCGTTGGTGGCGACGAGCGGAATTCCGTACTCCTTGGCCAGCGGCGGGATTCGCTCGAGAATCCGCTCCTGCTCCTGCAAGCCGTTGCGCTGGACCTCGAGGAAGAAGCTTCCCGGCTCGAAGAGCGACTGGTACGACTCGATCTGCGTCCGAAGGTCCGCTTCGGTGCCTTCGAGAGCCGCGCGGTTGATCTCGCTCGACAGGCAGGCGCTCATCCCGATCAGGCCCTTCGAGTGCAGCGCCAGGATCTCTTTGTCGATCCGAGGCCGGTAGTAGTAGCCCTCGAGGTACGCTCGCGACGAGAGCTTCATCAGGTTCTGGTACCCCTCGAGGTCCTTCGCGAGCAGGATGAAGTGGTAGAAAGCGCCCTGCGGCGTCCGCTTACGTTCCGTCCGGCTGCCGGGAGCCACGTAGGCCTCCATTCCCAGGATCGGTTTGACTCCGGCGGCTTTGCAGGCCTTGTAGAACTGGACTGCGCCGAAGAGATTCCCGTGATCCGTGAGCGCCAGCGCGGGCATCTGGTACTCCTGGGCCGCGGCGACGAGGCGCTTTACCGTCACGACGCCGTCGAGGAGGCTGAAGTGGCTGTGGACGTGGAGGTGGACGAAATCCATGCTGGTAGGGTGGGTCGGTCTGCCGGGGATCGCGCGCCGTAAGTGCTTCTGGATTATTATGTTGAGATCTGTCGGGGCGAATTATAAAAAAGAGCTCGCGCCGACTCCATCGAATTCCTGCCCAGGAGCTACGCCCCCATGAAGATGCGTTTCGCGCGGTGCGCGGCGCCGGTCGCCATCGTTCTTGTCCTCGGTGCATCCGAAGCGTCAGCCCTTACCCTCGTTCCCCCGCGGGACCTTGCGGAGCTCGCCGGCGATGCGCGAGCGGTCGTTCTCGCCAGTGCAGGTGCTTCGTCCTCGAGTCTCGTCGGGGGATTGCCGTACACGACGACCCAATTCACGGTCATCGAAGTGGTGTCGGGGCCGCTCCGACCTCTCGAGGAGTTCGAAGTTGCCGCGCCGGGCGGCGAGGCGGACGGGATGGTCTGGGCCGTAGCAGGGTCGCCTCGCTTCGAGCCGGGGGAGGAGTATCTCCTTTTCCTGGGGCAGTCGGTGAGCGGGACGTGGACGCCACGGCTCCTCTCCCGCGGCACGTTGCGGACCATCGCGGCACAGGACGGAACACCGCTTCTCGCGCCGCTCGACACGGAGCCGAGTTTCGAGGTGGATCGTCGCGATGCAGCGCAGGCGGAGGAGCTCGGCGTCTACGTCCGTAGCGCTCTCCTCGAGCAGTTGACTGCCGTGCTTTCGCGCGGCGAGCCCTGGGATCCTTCGCGCGCAAGCGCCCGGCAGGAGATGCTGCCGGCCGAGGGCGAAGGCGGCGTCGCACCGGCGATCTGCGCCTTCATCACCGACGGCCGGACGAGATTCCGCTGGCAGGTCTTCGACACGCAGGGCACCGCCACGATGTACGCCGACGCGACGGGGGATCCCTCCTTGCCGAACGGCCCATTCCGCATCGTGCAGGAGTCGATGAACCTCTGGACGGCGATCCCCGGGCTCAGCCTCAATCTCACGTTCGGCGGCGCGCGGCAGGCCGCGCCGCAGTGTAACGACGGGGGCACCGCGGCGAACACGATCGTTTTCAACGACCCTTGCGACGCCATCGACGATCTCGTCGACTGCAGGGGCGTCCTGGCTTTCGGCGGCCCCCTCGGCGGCACGTCGACGCACACGTTCGACGGCGCCCGATGGCTCACCGCCAATGGCTGGGCAATCGTCGTGACGAGCGGTGCGGGGAGCCTCGGGGAATCCAATTACCGGCTCATGCTCGCTCACGAGATGGGTCATGGCCTCGGTTTCGGACATGTGTCCGATGCGAACGCCCTCATGTTCGCGAACTGCTGCAACAACGTGGCCGCCACCGACAGGACCTGCGCGCTCTACACTTACCCTGTGCGCAATCCCAACAATCGCAGGCCCGTCGTCAACGCCGGCGAAGACCTGACCCTCACGCTCGCGGGGGATACTCTGCAGCTTGCCGGCAGGGCGACGGACGATGGCCTCCCCACGGCGCCGGGGGCGATCACCACGACGTGGCGCGTTCTGGTCGGCCCGCCGGCAGGGGCGCGTTTCGCGGATCGGCTCTCGCCGGCGACTGCAGTGACTTTCGGGAGCTCCGGGACATTTCTCCTCGGGCTCACGGCGTTCGACGGCGAGCTTGCGCAGACGGACGTCATCGAGATCACCGTGCGCATCCACGCCGGGAGCGAGGGCTCTGCGACGTTCCGGCAGCGCACCCGCGGCTACAGGTCGACGCACGACACGTTCCTTCAGGAGTCCACGCCCGTGGCGAACAACTCGCGCGCGGCGGAGCTGAGCTCGGACCTCGACGACCCGAGCGGATCGGGCCAAGAAAACGAGGTGCTCCTCCGCTTCGACGACATCTTCGGCCCGGACGCGGACCAGATCCCTCCCGGGGCTTCGATCCTTTCCGCGACGCTTCGACTCTGGACCACGAACGACGGCAACGGCGCGCGCATCTTCCGGATGAATCAGGAATGGGAGGATACGGAAGGGTGGGATGGCTTCGGCGGCGACGGCGTGCAGGCCGGGCGGGAGGCGTTTGCAGCAGCCGACACGACAGTGACCGGCTCGGCGCAGACGGTCGACGCCGACGTGAAAACGTCCCTGGCCGCCTGGTCGAAAAACCCGTGCGACAACCACGGCTGGGTCTTCCTGTCGCAGGGGAGCGACGGCTGGGACTTCTACTCCGCCGAGGGCACCGAGCCGCCTCTCCTTTCGGTCGTGTATTCCCGGACGGGCTCGCTCAACGAGATCGCAGCAGGATCCGACTGGCTCTACTGGAAAGGGACCGCGGAGCCGCCCGCTGGCTGGACGGACGCCGGTTTCCAGCCGGGCGCGAGTTGGCTCTCGGGGCGCGCAGGAATCGGCTATGGCGACGGCGACGATGCGACGGTGCTATCGGACATGCAGAACAGCTATCTCTCGATTTTTTGCCGCCGCGAGTTCGAGCGGTCTGCGGGGGAGGCCGACCAGGACCTTGCGCTCACCGTGATCCACGACGACGGCGTCGTCGCCTACGTCAACGGGGTCGAAGTGGGGCGCGCCAACATGCCCGCGGGCGCCATCAACCGCTCGACACGGGCACAAGCTTCGATCGAGGCGCAAGGCACGACGTTCGCGATCGCTTCGAGCCTCCTGCATACCGGCACGAACGTAGTCGCCGTGAGCATCCACAACGCGGACCTCTCGAGCTCGGACCTTTCGTTCGACGCCGTGCTCGCTACGGCTGGGGCGGCGGGGACGATCTCCTGCACGAGCCGGTTCCAGCGAGGCGACGTCAATGGAAGCGGCACGATCAACATCACCGACGTCGTGAATCTCCTCGATGCGCTTTTCCTGGGAGGCACGGCTCCAGCCTGCCTCGACGCTGCCGACACCGATGACAACGGCCGCCTCGTCCTGACGGATGCCGTATTTCTTCTGAACCACCTCTTCCAGGGGGGCCCCGCGCCGCCGGCCCCCGGCAAGGACTGCGGGCCGGATCCCACGGTCGACGATCTGGAGGATTGCTCCACTGTGAATTGCGACGAGTGATTGAATTGCGACGAGTCAGCGGCGGTGGAGCGTTTCGTTGAGCGCAGCGGCCGTACCGTCTACACTGGGCGCGTATGACGCTGGCTTACAACGAGCCCAAGTACCAGATCGAGTCTTCGAACTTCCACTGCAGCAGCTGCGAGAAGGAAATCCCGAGAGAGGGACGTTTCTACTCCGCCGTCGTCCTCGTGGACGAAGCTTTCCAGCGCCGCAACTACTGCGAGCCGTGCTGGAAGCCGGACCCGGCGCAAGTGTTCGCCTACTGGAAGTCGCGGCGGCCGCCGGCGGGCAAAGAAGGCCCCACGAAAGTGCGATTCGACACGACGCTGGTCTTCGAGTTCTTCCGAAAGCTGGGGGAAGCTTCCAACGGGGAAGGCCCTGCCGAAGGGGAGCGCGTGGAGGTGCGATTCGTTCTTGCCCTCCTGCTCGTGCGCAAGAAAGTGCTGATCTTCGAGAATTCCTATCAGGTCGACGGCGCCGAGTGCCTCAAATTGATCGAGCGCGGAGAGCCGGGCGCAGCGGAGCCTCGGCCGGTCCACTGGGTGAAAAATCCTCAGCTCGCCGACAGTGAGCTCGAAAGGGTGAAGGACAGAATTGGCGAGCTCCTGCTGATGCAAGTGTAGGAGCGCGGCGATGGATCAGTGCGGGCCGCCGCTGTGTGGACGCCGCCGAGCTGAACGGGAAAAACAGAGCCCGCTCATCCGCCGGGTTCTTTGACTTTGCGCTCCGCGAGGCTACGCAGCACGGCGCGTGCTGTCGGAGTGATGGCGGGAAGCTCGAGGTCGAGAACAAGATTGCCCGGCCCCGCGCCGCCTTCGTCACGCGTCGAAAGGACTGCATTCTCAATCTCCTCGAAGACGATTCGGTCCATGGGCGATGGCGCCGACGAGGCCGGGTTTTTCTCGAGGATCGCTCGGGGCCGGACAGCCACCACTTTGCAGGCTCGCTCCGGAGCGCCGGCCTGCGCGCGGAGCGCACCTGCGGCCACTTCGAGAAGGGCTTGCGGCGAGAGCGTCAGGATCGCCAGCTTGCCGCGGCGCGCGGCACGGACTTTGAACCCCGGCAGCGGCTCGAGCCATCGCACGGCAAACGCCTGGCCTTCCACGTCGATGCTCTCGTCCTGGAACGCCCGGCTCGCCGCGTTTCCGAGAGCCTCGTGGAAAGCCGCGGCGATCGCCTCCTCGAGCGCTTGCGCGCCGCGGACTGCGTCGCGAAGGTCGAACAGAAAGAAAAGTGGTAGCGGCGCCGACGGTGAAAGCTCGGGGCCGATCCCGGCGGCGAAAGACCGCACTTCCTCGAGGAATACGCGGCCGGGGCCCGCCTCGACGGCGTGGCGGACCGCGTGGAGCGCACGGAGGGCGTCTTCGTTCCGCGTTGTTTCCGCGAGCTCGATCAACGGCTGCGCGGCGCGGAAAAGCGCGCTCATTCGGTCGGGAGCTCGTTCGAAACGCGTCGCGAGATACGCAAGCGCGCAGGGAGGAACGGAGCGCAGGAACGCGGCGTCCGCGGGCTCCGTGTCGAGCGCCTGCCAGAGCTCGTAGCCGGCGGCGTCGACACGCACGTGGGCTTCGAGGTGCAGGGCGTCCGAATCGACGGCGCGACGCAGGCTCCAGCCGACACCGCCCAGGCGAGATAGGCCGCACGCGGCGATCACGGCGTCGAATGCAGGACGGTCCGCCTCTTTCGCGTCGCGACGAACCGCTGCGACGGTCCGCTGCAGGTCCAGGAACGCAAAAAGAATCGACCCGGATTTGAGGGCTTTCGCTTTCTGAAACTCCGCGGAGTCCGCGAGCGACGCCCCCCGGCCGCCGGCCCGTTCGGCGGCGGCCTCCAGGACGGCGCGGGGCCGTCCGAGAAGGAACGCATCGCGGCCCACTCCGGCGTGCAAGTGGTTGTCCGGGGCGAGCTGGGGCGGATCATCTTTCAGCGCTGGCAGGCGAAAAATCGCCGTGTCGCGCACGGTGCCGAGGATCTCGGAGCGAGAGATGGTGAGGCCCATCTGGACCAGCCCCCGCAGGATATTGCTCGGGCCGGGGTCGAGAACTGCCAGGAACTGCCCGATGGAGGCGTCAGCGTTCGGGACTGCGAGGGCCGCGGACTCGACCAGCTCGAGCTCGCGGAGAAAGCCCTCGTTGAGGTAGGCCGCTTCGCTGGGGACCGCGCCGGGGCTCGGCTCCGGATCGTCTTGTGATCCTGGAGGCCGGCGCGCGAGCGAGGCGACGTAGTAGTCCACCGGATTCCGAAAAGGTGTTCCTTCCAGGAGCGCCGCCAGGGCGCGGGCGCTTTCGCCGGGGGTGACGAGCTCGACGTAGAAGCGTACGTCTTCGGGCAGGAGTCTCGCGGGATCGTCGTCGAGTGAGCGGCCGAGGTAGCGCTGCGCGAGTCGGGCGACGTCGGAATCGGACGGCAGGCTCCGGACGAGCTCCTCCAGGTGCTCCCGTGCGCGCCGTTCGTCCCCTCGCCAGCGCTGCGCCGTGGCCAGCCGCAGCCGGGCCGTAGCGACGGTCCGTTGGCTCGCGCTCGGAGTTTTGAGGACGGCGAGGTACCTCTCGACCGCGCCATCCAGGTCGGCCCGAGCGAGCTCGAGGTAGAGCCCCTCTTCGAGCAGCTCGTCCGCGTTCGGGGCCTCCGGCGGAGCGCTGAAAACGACCGACGCCAGCAGGATGCCGATAGCGGCAGCCCCCGCGAAGATGCCCAGTCGCCGTCGCGTGTCCATTCAGCGCACCAGTTTGTATCCGAAGCCGTGGACCGTGAGGATGTGCCGCGGGTGCGAGGGGTCTTCCTCGATTTTCCGGCGGAGACTCACCACGTGGTTGTCGACGCTGCGGTTCAAAGGCTCGTTCTCGACGCCCCAGATCTCGCTCAGCAGGGCTCTCCGCTCGACCACGGCGCCTTCCACGCGGAGTAGCATCTTCAAGACCTCGCACTCGTAGTGCCCGAGCGTGAATTCCCGCCGCCCGCGAACGACACGTCCGGACGCGAAATGGATGAGCGCCGCACCAATCTGAACTTCTTCGGCAGGCGGAGGAGGCGCTGCATCCGAGCGGCGGATGACGGCGCGGATGCGCGCGATGAGCTCGCGCAGGCCGAACGGCTTCGTGACGTAGTCGTCCGCGCCGAGCTCGAGGCCTCGCACTTTGTCGATTTCCTGGCCGCGTGCCGTGAGCATCACGATCGGGGCGCGCACGCCAAGGCCGCGCAGGCGAGAGCAGGTCTCGAAGCCGTCGATCCGAGGCAGCATGACGTCGAGCAGGATGCAGGCGAACCGGGTGGATCGCGCCGCCTGCACGGCCTCTTCCCCGCTCGGCACGGTGGTCACGTCGTAACCCTCGAACTCCAGATTGTCGCGGAGGCCCATGGCCATGTCCGGCTCGTCTTCTACCACGAGCACCCGCAGTTTCACCGCGCTCATGCGCTCACCTCGCGGGCCTCGGGAAGTGAAGGGAGAACTCGCTGCCCACGCCGGGCGTGCTGCGGAGCTCGACCCGGCCGCCGTGGCCCTGCAGGATGTGTCGGACGAGCGAGAGGCCCAATCCGCTCCCGCGCGTGCCCAACGCTCGTGCTTCCTTCGTCCGGTAGTAATCGTCGAAGACTTTTGCCTGGTCCTCGGCGGAGATGCCCACGCCCCGATCGATCACGGTGACTCGCGCCCCGGCAGCGTCCGCTTCCACTCGGATAGTGATGTCTTTTGTCTGCGGAGAATACTTGACCGCGTTCTCGAGCAGGTTGATCAGGGCCTCCGCCACCGCGTCGGGGTCCGCATTCACTTCGACGGGCTCCTCGGGAGTCTCGACTCGATGCGCGAATCCCTCGGCATCGAGGTGGAAGCGATAGCTCTCGAAAGTTTCGCGCACGAGGCGGCAGAGGTCGCAGGGGCGGAGATCGTAGCTCTTCTTCCCCGCCTCGATGCTCGCGAAGCTGAGGACGCTTGCGACGAGCTGCGTCAGCCGCTCGCTCTCCCGCGTGATGACGCGGCAGTATTTCTCGCGCTGCTCGGCGTCGCCCCGGCCCAGGAGGAGGGTTTCGCCGAACAGGCGAAGGAGCGCCAGCGGCGTTTTCAGCTCGTGGGAGACGTTGGCGACGAATTCAGTCTTCATACGCGAGAGCGCCATCTCGCGGCGCACGCCGCGGAAGAAAGCGACGACGGCGAGGACGAGCGCGACGAGGAGCCCCGCGATCAGGACTCCCGCCAGCACGAACGGCTGCCGCGCCTGACTGACGCGGCGCTCCCATTCCGGCCGCTCGAGCCCGATCTGAATGAAGTCTCGGTCTCCGGGGAGGCGCGCCATCGCGATGAACCCATCGTCCGCAGCGCCGTCCGGAAGTCGGAAAGACCAGACCGGGCTTCCGCTGCTGGCCAGCGCCTCGCGGAGCGACGACGCCAGGCCGGCAGCGCTGACGAGGAAGCCTTGCGCCGCCGCCCCTGCCCCGCCGGCGGGAGACTCGCTCCGCCGCAGCTCCCAGACGGCGAGCATGGGACGTCGGCCTGCCGCAGCGGTGTCCGCCTCGAAATACCGCTCCTGCCGGCGAGCGCTTGCAGTCTCCGCGCCGCTCCTCTCGCGGCCCGCCTGTGCAGCCGCGAGCCGGCCTCGCGCCAGAATCCAGCCCCGCAATGCCTCGAGCTGGCTCACGGCAAGACGACGGCCGTCGAGGTCCCTCTCTCGTTCGGCCAGGAGCGTCGGTGTTTCTTTCTCCGACCCCACCAGGGTCGCGCGAGCGGTCCGTAGAAAGACCTGCTCCCCAGCAAATGTGCAGGGAATCTCCCGACTCCGGAGCTTCTCGAGAGCGCTTTCGACCGCCGCGCGCGCCAGAGCCGCGTCGCCTGCGGCCTGAAGGCATTCGGCCCGCGCTGCCGCGAGCTGCAGGTACGTGGGGCACCCCGCCCGTGGGGCTTCCGGGGCCAGCTCCTCGAGGAGCTCGGCGTAGCCGACGGCGGCTTCGCGCAGCTTACCTCCCCGCGCGAGGAGCCCGCACGCCTGCGACGCGAGCCGCATCCGCCACGCGGGGGGCAGGTCCGCAGTGCGCGCTGCCGCGCGAACGTGATCGGCTTTTTCGAGGTCGGCGGCAGGGCTCGCGAGCATGCGGAGCGCAGCCTCGACGACCGGAGGAGGGATGTCATCCTCGAGCGCGACGTCTTTCGGCAGCGCCCCGAGGAGAGGTGAGATGATGCGGCCGTCGCCGAGGAGGAGGAACGCTGACTCGACGATCGGATTTTCGGCGGGAACCGCGCGGAGCGATTCCAGGTTGCGGCCTGAGCGCTCGACCGCGTCGAGGGCGCGCTCTTCGGCCCGGTCGAGGAGCGATCCGATGCGGGCGGCTTCCGACTCCGCCGCGCGCTGCTCCGCATCGCGCAGCACACGGGCGACGTTCTCGTGCTCGTAGACGGTCAGCTGCAGGCCGAAAGCGCCGACCGCGATAGCGACGAGGACGGCGGCCCATCCGGCGATCGAGATCAGCCTGGAGGACGGCGCCGCACGGAGCATGATGCGCCAGTGTACCGGTGCCTCGTCGGGCGCCGTGTCGAGAATTGTCGCCTCCGTGGTAGACTCTGCGGCCGTGGCGGGAGCCTCAGAAACAGCCTACATCGTCTTCGACACGGAAAGCGTCGTGGACGGACACCTCGTGGGGCGGGTGCTCTATCCTGGAGAGCGTCTGGCGCCGCGCGAGGCTGTCCAGCGGCTCGAGGAGGAGCTACGCGCCGACGGTGGGGGGGACAACCCGTTCCTGCCCGTCACATTCCAGGTGCCGGTGGCCGTGGGCGTTGCGCGCGTCGGCCGGGACTATCGCCTCCTCGACATCGCCGCGCTCGACGCTCCACGTTTCCAGCCGCGGAAGCTGGTCGAGCTCTTCTGGAAGGGCGTTCAGGTCTACTCGGAGGCGGCTCTCGTCAACTTCAACGGCAGGGGTTTCGACATCCCGCTCCTCACGCTGTCGGCGTTCCGGTTCGGCGTGTCGTGCAAGCGCTACTTCGACGACCCGGACCGCTTCGGGTTCCGCTACCGATTTAGCCCGAAGCACATCGACCTGATGGAATGGATCACGGAGTACGGTGCATTCCGACTCCGCGGCGGCCTCAACCTCCTCGCCAAGATGCTCGGGAAGCCGGGAAAGATGGACACGCGAGGGGATCAGGTCGCCGCCCTGCACGCCGAAGGGAAGCTGCAGGAGATCAACGACTACTGCCTCTACGACGTCCTCGACACTTACTTTGTCTTCCTGCGCACTCGCGTTCTGGCATCGAGGATCACGCTCGGGCAGGAACAGGACCTCGTGGCGGAGACGCGCGAGTGGCTTGCTCAGCGCGCGAAAACGCTGCCCGCGCTCGAGAAGTACCTGGAGGGGTTCGGAGTCTGGAGCCCCGAGCCTTTCCAGTAGCAGCGCGTACGAGAGGGGGCGCTCGGCTTCGTCGAGGGTCCGTTCAAGCGTCGCTGAGGACCTCGACGCCCGGCAACTTCTTCCCTTCGAGGAACTCGAGCGACGCGCCGCCACCCGTCGAGACGTGGGTCACTTTGTCATCGAGGCCGGCCTGTGTGATCGCCGCGGCAGAGTCGCCCCCCCCGACGATCGTCACACCGCCGCGCTGCGTGCACTCGACCAACGCCTTGGCGACGGCGGACGTGCCATGGGCAAAATTCTCGAGCTCGAAGACGCCGAGCGGGCCGTTCCAGACGACCGTGCTCGCCTCACGGATCGTCTTCGAGAAGAGCTCGATCGTCGCCGGCCCGATGTCAAGGCAATCGCGATCGGCTGGGATTTTGTCGGCCGCCACGACTTTCCGGTCCGCGTCGTTGTCGAACTTGTCGGCAGCAACGCAGTCCACGGGCAGGAGCAGTTTCGCCCCGCCCCCTTTTTTCGTCGCCTCGAGAATTTTCGCAGCGACGGCGATTTTGTCAGGCTCGACGAGCGACTTCCCCACTTCGCGGCCCATGGCGCGGAAGAAAGTGTAGGCCATGCCGCCGCCGATGATGAGCGTGTCGACTTTGCCGAGGAGCGCCTCGATGACGTCGATTTTTCCCGAGATCTTGGCGCCTCCGATGATCGCGACAAACGGCCGGCGGGGCGCGTCGAGAGCGGCTCCGAGATAGTCGAGCTCCTTTTTCATGAGGTAGCCCGCGGCCCGCTGCTGGAAATGGCGCGCTGCTCCTTCGGTCGACGCGTGCGCCCGGTGCGCGGTGCCGAAGGCGTCGTTGACGTAGATCTCCCCGAGAGCGGCCAGCCGTGCCGAGAATTCAGGATCGTTCTTCTCTTCCTCCGCGTGAAACCTTAGATTCTCTAGCAGGAGCACGTCGCCATCTCCCAAGGCTTGGAGGGCCTTCTGAACGTCCGGTCCCACGCAATCCGGGGCCAGGGGGACGTTCTTCCGTAGGAGCTGGCCGAGGCGCTCCGCCACAGGGGCAAGGCTGAACGCGGGCGTCGGCTTGCCTTTCGGCCTGCCGAGGTGGGACATGAGGATCGTCCGGGCGCCGTTCTTGGATAGCCACTGGATGGTCGGCAGGCTCTCGCGGATCCGGCGGTCATCGCTGATCTCGCCGGCATCGGTCAGAGGGACGTTGAGGTCGACGCGGACGAGCACGCGCCGGGACCGGACTTTCAAGCTCTCGAGGAAAAGCTTTTTCATGGAAATTCCTTGGCAGGGGACACGGGAAAGGCGGACATTGAATCTCAGGTCCCTCCGGGCTGCAACGAATTGACGCTGGTTGTCAAACTGCTCCGGCCCATTCGTAAGCCCGGCTTTCCACCTGGCCTCGCTGCGGGCGGGGCGCGCGCCGCCAACCCTTGAGCGGGTAGCGTTTTGCGGTCGAGGTGGGAGAATGGCGCATCGTTTGCTCCATATCAGGGGAGGCCGTAGTGGCTTCCTTGCATTCGGCGGGTCCCGTGGGGACCCCCACCCAAGATGCAGTCCAAGATGCACTCCAAGATAGAGCCGAGAATCACGACTCGTTCCAGGACCTCGGCGGGCTTCAGGCTCGTCGCGGGGGCGCTTTGCGCCTTGCTCGCCGCCTTGCCCGCCTGGGCAGGAGAAGACGCGCCGCCGGAAGAGCCGCCCGTCACGACGCCTCACGTCGAGTTCCGGCTGAGCGAGGCGTGGGGCCGGGCCGGCGAGACGGTCTCGATTGAGCTCCGCATCCTGACCGACGTCGCCGTGCAACGGATCCGTGCGGCGATCAATTTCGACGAGACGAAGCTCCGGCTCGAAAGTCTTGCCCGGGCCATCGAAGGGCTGGCTCCCGCGGACGAGGGCACGCAGGCCGAGTGGGATAACAGCAACGAGGAGGCGGGCGATCAGGCCACCGAAGGCTGGATCCGCGTCGATCTCAGCGCGGCAGCCGCCGCGGACGGTCTCAAAGTGGCAGTGGGCCAAGAAGTCGTCGTCTACGGCCTCCGCTTCCGCATTCTCGCCGATGCGCCCGAGGGCCCCACACCCGTCGCGTTCGCAGCCGTGGGCGAAGCGGCGCCGTTGCCGGATCCTCAAAACGCGGTCGAGTTCAACGCCGTAGACGGTGTTCCGGCGGCGCCTTTCCCCGTGCCCGTCGAGAACTTGAAAGATGGGTTCGTCATCATTCTCGGCCTGGGCGAAGTCGGTTTCTTTCTGCGCGCCGACACCAACCTGGACAAGCAACGCGACATCAGCGACCCGATCCGTACGCTGCAGGTCCTTTTCAGCGGCGAGGACTCGCTCCCTTGCGATGACGCCGCGGACGCCAACGACGATGGAAAAGTCGACCTGTCCGACCCCGTCTTCACGCTGCTCTGGCTCTATCTGAGCGGCCGCGCACCGCCCGAACCCTCCCTCTGGGGGCCCGATCCCACGTACGACATCCTCTGCTGCGAGGAGACGGGCGGCTGCTCTTGAGTTAATCGCGATCTCGCGCCGCCCGCTGCACTGCTCGCTGTGCCGCTCTCAATGCCGGCCGGCCTCAGTTCGAGCGCGGAGATGGCTCGCTCGAAGAATTCACCCCCGGAAGACGTAAGCAACGCCCGATGCCCTAAGGGAAAGTCTTCCGGGGGATCGTTTTATCGAGCTCGCGAGTTTTCGCGAACCCGAGTTTTCGAGGCCTGGGCGCGAGCTCCTGGGCTGCTGTCAGGCCGTGAGCGGGCCCCGATAAGCCTCGAGGATACCTCGCTCTTCGGCCGTGCGGAAGAGGCCTTCGACGGCCGCAAGCCCCTCCGTCCCGAGGTCCTCCGTGAAATCATTCACGTAGAGGCCGATGTGTGCGGCGATGACGTCACTCGAGAGCTCCTGGGCGTGCCTTCGGACGTACTCGGCGCTCTCCGCCGGAGCGCCGCGTGCGAATCGCACGCTCGCCCGGAGGCCTTCCTCGATGGCGCGGAGCTTGGCTGCGCCGAGGTCGCGACGGGCGATGATTCCCCCCAGCGGGATCGGTTGTCCGGTCTCCCCTTCCCACCATTCGCCCAGGTCCACGAGCGCGACAAGGCCACGCTGGGCGTAGCAGAATCGACTCTCGTGGATGATGAGCCCGGCGTCCACCTCACCGCGGGCCGTCGCCTCGAGGATGCGATCGAAAGGTAGAACAACCAGGCGCTCGCGGGGCAGGGCAGGGCAGAAAAGGCGGAGGAGCAGCGCCGCGCTGGTCCAGTGCCCGGGGATGGCGATGCGGCGACCGGTCAGGTCGTCGATCACTCGCGGTTCCCTGGCGACGACCAGAGGCCCGCAACCCCGCCCCAGCGCCGCGCCGGAGCGCAGGAGGGCGTACTCCCTGCGGATCCTGCCGTACGCGTGGAAGGAGATTTTCGTGACCGGCAGCCTCTGCGTGAACGCCCACTGATTCAGCGTCTCAACGTCCTCGATCCGCGGCCGCCAGGTGAAGCCCCCCGACGCGACCCGTCCGGTCACGAGCGCGTGGAAGATGAACGTGTCGTTTGGGCAGGGAGAGTAGCCCACTTCCAGCTCGGCAGAGCTCGATTCATCGGTGCGCACGGCGCTTCCCTCCTTGGTTCGCCCGTCCTTCCAGAGTCGCCACGACGAGCGCGACCTCCGCAGCATGGGCGCAAGCCAGCGGCACATCCCAATCCCCGCGGCGACGATTGCCCGCGGCGTTCGAGATGCCACGCACCTCGATCATACGCAAACCGAGAGCGCGCGCGGAGAGCGCCGCGGCGGCGCCTTCCATGCTCTCCGCCAAGGCGCCCCAGCGCGCCTCCATGCGGCGCGCCGCGGCCGTGGTGCCCGAGCCCGACGAGACCGTGGCCAGCAGCCCTTGTTTGACGTGAAAGCGCCCCGCCGACATGCGGCGCACGGCCTGCCACGTGGAGCGAGCGATCGGGGACAGCGGCACCTCGTTGTAAATCGCGGGTGCGGAGCCCTTGCCTGCGAGCGCGGGCAGACTGAGCTGCCGCAGGTCGATGAATCCGCGGGGGCTGATCACACCTTCGTCGCCCAGCACTTCCCCCGTCGCGATGGCGACGTCCCCGACGGAGAGGCCAGACCCTCGAAACGCCCCCGCGCAACCCACTTGCATCACGAGGCGCGGCCGGCTGCGGCCGATGGCGAGAGCCGTCTGCAGCGCAGCGCTCGCCTTGCCGACTCCCGTCACGGCGAAAGTAGCCGCGAAACCGGGGCGGGCGCCGGCGATCTGCCGGCGCAGAGGCTCGAGCTCGAGGCTCGTGGCCGCGACGAACAAAATTCTCGGCACGCGACGCTCTTTCCAGCCTAGGGAGTGATGATGCCGCCGGCGCTCCGGGGCAGGTCTCCGGGCCTTTCGGGCCTTTCGGGCCTTTCGTCCTCCCGCCGCGTTCCGGGAGCCTCGGGGCCGTCCTCCGGGGAGTAGTCGAGGTCGGCCTCGAAGTCGAGGTTTCCGAAAAAACTCTGCAGAATCTCGCTGTGACGGCGCTTGGGCGAGCTGGCGGGGTCGCCGGCCCCTTCGGCCTCGAGGCTGCGCACTCGGGTGGAAAGCGCCTGGACTGCGTCGCGTCGGGCCTCCGCGTTCCAAGCCTCGGGCAGCTTGTACCGGCGCTCGTCGGTCAGACGCTCTTTCAGAAACGTTCCGAGGGGGCTGGACGCTCGTTGCGCGAGAGCGATCTTGCCCATCGACTCCGCGAGATCGTCGAGCGCATCCGCCACGACGGCGTCGTCCACGACGCCGTGTGCACGTTCGTAGTAGTAGATGTCGGCTTGGAGCTTGAAAGCGAACTCGCGAGCGATCTCCTGGGGAAAGTGCTTCGCGTTCCAGGTGACGAAATCCCTGCCGCGAGAGAACGCGCGCTCGCGCCGCCGGCGGTGCTGGTAATACTCGCTGGCGAGGTGGGGGCAGTCGCGAGGGCAGGGGATCGTCTCGAGCCGTTCCTCGGCGCAGCAGACCGGGCAGATGGAAGCGCCGAGCGCGGGGCAGCTCCGCTTCCCTTTCCGGGCTCCGCACCGCGCGCATTTGGACATGTCCAGGGATTGTAGGACACGTCCGGATGGCTCCACAAGAGCCGCGGTATAATCGAAGCCCCGTGAAGAAAAAGACCGAACGGCGCAGCGTGGTCCTCGCCACAGCGCTCCTGATCGCCGGGATTCTCATAGGCTGCTCGAGCTCACCCTCCCGCTCGGAAGCTGGCAGGACGCGCCCCGACCTCGAGCGGGAGCGCGACCCTGAAAGCCCTACCTCGCACGAAGCCAGCGCACGGCCCTCCGAGCGGCACGCGGCGAGCGCGACGAGAAAGCCTTCGCCGGCCGAGACTCCGCCGCCCCCCGAGGATCCGCCGGCCGGGAAGGCTCCTTCGACCTCCGAGCCGGCCCCACGCGCCCCTGCGCGCGTCGAGACAGGCCCACGAGCTGCCACCGAACCGGAACGCGAGCCGCGTCCCCCGCCATCTTCGGGCCAAGAGGCCGCCCGAGGATTCGTGGAGCGCCTGCGACGCTCGCCGGAGGACGCCGAGGCGGCCATGCGGGAGCTCTGGGAGGTGGAGGCGCGCTGGATTCCGGATCTGATCCTCGAGGTGGACAACCCCCAGCCTTCGAAAGTGCGGGAGCTGAAAGTGCTCGTCGTGGATCGGGACTCCTTCGCGCGGAAAAACGTGGGCCTCGACGCTCGGGGAGAGAATTTCACCTACTGGATTCCCGGCATGGGGGAGCTCGAGTACGACAGCATCGCGGTGGGGCCTGCGCGGAGCGGAAAGTCGCTCAAAATCGTGCTGAAAAGGTCGGCGACATCTGCGCCTTTCAGCGTGGGGATGGCGGTTCGCGCGGCGCTGCTCAACCGATTCGCCTCGAGCGACTATCCTTCGCGCGCCGACCTTCTCGGGTGGTGGCAGGAGTATTACGAGCGCGTCCGGAGCAGCCTCTAGGCAGGGATGAATGGGCTCACGATCCCCCGCAACCGCGGCGGAGGTGGCGGAAGCCCACCGGTGCGCAAAAGCAGCAATTTTTCGCGTGCTCGTGCGAAAGAATTAGGGCGGCCCGCCGGGCTTTCGTGTATTTTATGGCGCTTCAGACCCGCCCACGATCGACAGATTTCGGAGCATCTTGAAGGAGAGAGTCATGAGCCGTCTCCACTGCGCGGGAGCCGCAGCCATCATCGCTTTTGGGCTCGCCGCCTCGGCCCGGGGCGACGACGCCGAGGACCGCGAGGCCGCCCTGCTGTTCAATACCGCGAGCCGCTTCTATCGGCAGAAGAACTGGGAGGACGCCGCGAACTCGTTCGGCGAGTTCCTCCGCAAGTTCGCAGCCCACAAGGATTCCCCCGAGGCCCGTTTCGCGGCGGGATACTGCCTGAACAAGGTCGGCAAGCACGCAGCGGCTGTCGA
>Ga0111539_10004115_pt1 | contig 19079 bp, 16 predicted proteins | sample RhiMethybrSRZTD1_FD_79667 | JGI IMG/M metagenome (GOLD analysis project Ga0111539, IMG submission 79667) | Populus rhizosphere microbial communities from Tennessee, USA - Rhizosphere MetaG P. TD hybrid SRZTD1 (version 2) (version 2) | ecosystem: Host-associated > Plants > Roots > Rhizosphere >... | reverse complement strand
GGCGGGTACGTCGGCCCTTCGTTCGCATGCGATCCGTCGGGCATGCCGTACATCTCGGTGTCGATGCCGTCGTGGAAGTCCGCCACGTAGTTGTAGGCGACGACGTGACCGGGGCCGTAGAGGCGGATGGCGGTGTAGGACTTCATGATCGGCGGAAACTCCTGCCCGTCCACGCCAGCGAACTGCTCCCAGAACGCGCCATTCCACCCGGTGAGATGTTTCGAATCATTACGGCCGAGGAACGTGCTGTCGGCGATATAGAAGTTGCTCGATCCGGAGTAGTTGGAAAAGACGCCCAGGCCGACCTGATCGAACTTGCAGCGCTTCACGGTGAGGCCCTTCGATCCGGCAATGAACTGCGTGCCGGCCCAGATGGCGATGTCGGTGTTCTTGAAAGTAATCCCTTCGAAGTAGTTGTAGTCCGCAGCCTTCACGTTGAACAGGTTGAAATTGCCGCGGCCATCGAGGATGACTTCGCCGTCGCCCGCCGCCTTGATCACGATTGGTCGTTCCGGCGTGCCGTCGGCCGTCAGGTAATACGTCCCCTCGAACGTCGTCGTCGCATTGATCGTGGTCTGATTTGCGTAGGTCTCGTAGCGATACGCGTAGGTGCCGGCGTGGACCATGATGATGTCGCCCGGCTTCACACGCGGCCGTCCGCCCGGCGCGGTGTCGCCGGCGCCGCAGTAGTAGTTATAAGCGCACATGATGCCCGTGAACGATGGCTCGGTCCGCGGACCGTTATAGCCGACCGGATAGACGTGATACACCTTGCCGCCGGTGGCGGGCATCGGCTCGGGCCGGGTGCGGACGGTGACGGTCTTGGTTGCGTTCGCCGCCGGCCCGCCGACGCCGTCGGGGTCGGTCATGACGAAGCGCGCCTCGTAGGCGGCATTGGGCTCGAGGTCGAGGATGCTGCCGGCGAACATGTTCGGCAACACGAGGTTGAACACGTTGGGCTGCGTCACCCGTTCGCCCTGGAGACGCAAGAGCGGCATCCCGGTCTTCCAGGCGGTGTCGCCAACCTTCCGGTAGGACACCGCGACGGAAGCGTTGCGATTGCCGTCGCCTTCGATCACCCACTCGAAGCCGAGGTTGATCAAGGTCGGCGGATCGACGACCAGGTCGCCAGGAGTGACTCGTGGGTTGGCGGCGGCTGCCGACGGCGCTTGCTGCGCGGCGCCGACGTTGCCAAGCACGGTCACGAGGCACAACGCGGCAATTCGATCTCTGGTACTCATGTCATTCGCCTGTTCTGAACCGATTTCCGAATGGATGGATTCTAGCAGGCTACCGAAGGGCCGCAGTCTGGGAATCAGAAAGCGCGCCCGGCACGACCGCGCCGGACGCGCCCGCTGACCGCCTTCGAAAAGCAGCGCAATTCGGTCAGAGTTCGAGCGAAGACCCGAGGCTAGAGAACTGGCACCGCTGTTATTCTGCGCTCAGCCTGCTGATGTTGCTATTCAACGTGGCCGTCGTTTTGTCGATCGCTGCATACAGCTCCTGGGCCTGGGCATTGAGCTTCTCGGCATCCGGTTTCAAAGCCGCGACTGCACCGGGATTGAGGTCGTGACCGAGAAACACCACCTGATCCTGGAGGGACTTCATGAATGGTGCGTACAGTGCCGCCGCACCCTGGCCAGCCGTCCGGATCTCGTCGAATCGTTGCTTCGCCGTCGTCAGACGCTGCTCGCTACGCTGGCGCATATCCGGACTGCTGATCGCGGCCGTCGAGCCTTCCCAGCTCTTGAACAGCTTGCCAGCCTCTGTGTTCATCTCATTCGATCGTGTCACGACCAGGGCGCGTTTCTTTTCCGATGTTTCCATTTCCTTCTGGAGCTTCTTGTAGGCGTCGCGGCGATCCTTCGCGTCCGGGGCGAGCACCGCGTTGTAAGCACTCATGGTTTTCTGTAGTTGCAGCTTGGCTTCGGTGATTGACTCGACTCCCGAGTTGGCACTCTTGATGAGTTGCTGGATCTGTTTGACACCCTGTTCCTGGGCCCTGCCGACAAGTGCGGCTCCGAAGATCATCAGGGAAATAACTAAACCGGTTCTCACTATCGATGGACGGTGACTCATGGATGGACTCCTTCGTTGTTCTCGGTCCCACTGCAGCGCGAAAGCCTGCAGGCAGGCTACAGAGCCACGAAGCCGATGTCCATCGTCACTTCTTACAGGGCGGCGGCCGGAAATAGGATCTCAACCCAACCGTTATCTGTTTTCGAGCCAAACCCCCGTCAACCTAACGGTGCCAGCTGAAGCGTTAGAAGCGTCGCCCGCGATCGCTGACGTTCATCGCGCGAGGACCGGTCCTGAAAGGCGCGCGTTCGGGCTTCAGTGGGTCATCGAGTAGACGAGCGCATTCACCCCGAACGCGTAACCGATGACCGAGAACATATGAAAGTAGTCGGGGTCCTGGTCCTCGCGTTCGTACCCGTCGCCGAAGTCGGTGTTGAAGGTGATCAGCACCATCACCCGTCCGTTCTTGTCCAGGATCGCGCGAATGTGCGGCACGGCGCTGTCAGCGCCGCGTTCTGACGTCGAACCGTTCCGTCCACCGCCGAATCCCGGAATCTGCGGGACGTGATCGACCGTCAGTACCTGGTGGAACAGCGGATGCGTCAATGGCAGGTCGACAATGGGATACGCACCAGAGGGGAACACCTTGCGGATCTGACTTTCCCAGATCGCCCAGGCATACGTGCCCCAGAAATCGTCGGCCCACAGAAATCCGCCCTTCAGCAGATACGTCCTCAGGTTGCTCGCTTCGTGATCGTCGAGAAAGAGCCCTCCCACCTCGGTCATCATGATGAACGGGCATCGAAACAGTTCCGGCTGATCGAGTCGCAGCAGCAGGTGATTCGGTTCGTTGCGATCATCGAAGCTGACCGCTGTCTTGGTGAGCTCGGACAGCCGGATCGACAGATTCTGATCGGCGCGTGGAAAGTCCACGTCCCATCCGTTGCCGTCGCCGTTGGTGGCGTTGCGGAACTCAATGCGGCAGAACTGAAAGGCGCCGTCGAAGCTGGCGTTCGTGGCAAGGTGTCTGGCACTGTCGGACGGAAGGTTGCGCCACTGCGCGGCCACGGTCCGCCACGAGACCATGAGCACCGACGCGACGATCGCGACGATGAGAATCCTTTTCGCCCCTTCAGAACTCGTCGCGATGCTCACGGTTTCGTCTGCAAATTATATCGTCGGCGTACGAGCCGCGACGCGAAGGATTCGACGAGTTTTTGCCCGCATCCCCGGGTCGGTCGGATGCTACAATCCAGCGTCCGGACGTGAATTCGTATTTTCACTGAGAGGTCCCTGTGCGACGTACCTGTTTCTTCCTACTGTTTGCCGGTGTGCTGAGCGGCCTGATGAGCCTGACGAGCGCCCAGTCGGTACCGCCAGCAGCGGCCCTGACGCCTGTCGAAAAGGCCGGACGCAGCCTGTTCCAGACGCGGTGTGCCATGTGCCACGTCGGCGGGGAAGCGACGAGCGAGATGGCGACGCCGGCTGCCGCGCCCCGCGCCTCGACGATGGGTCCCCTTCTCAGCCGGGCGAATACGACGAACGAGGCGGCGCTGCGCCAGAAAATCAAGGACGGCAGCGCGCAGATGCCAGGCTACAAATACACGTTCTCTGACCCACAGGTCGATCAGGTCATCGCGTTCATCAAGACCCTCGACAAGCCGCTGACGCGACTCTTCGAACCAAATACCTACACGTTCCCCGCGCCCGGTGCGGAGGCAGGAGTTCTGACGGGCCTGATCAAGTCCGCGGCTGGCGCGCCGGTCGAAGGCGTCGCCGTGTCGGCTCGACTGCCAGGCGAGCCGATCACCACCTCCGTCTATACGGGTGTGGACGGCCGTTTCTACTTTCCACCGATGAAGGCCGGCGCATACAACGTGTGGGCGCAGGCCATCGGACTTGAGCGTGCCGAGTCGACCGCCACGCTCGATGCTCGCACGGTCAAGGTCGACTTCACGATGAGGGAGACGACCGACCTCATCCCGCAGCTATCCGGCTATCAGGTCATTGCCGCCCTGCCGGAGGACACGGTTGCGCATCGCCGCGGCAAGGCGCTGTTCCAGAAGAACTGCACTTACTGCCACGAGACGAGCGCGTCGCTCCGCGATCGGTTCGATCAGACCGGCTGGGAAGTGATCGTTGGCGCGATGACGGGGGGCTTCAGTCGCAATCCCAGACCGCTGTCGCCGGCCATGAAGGAACTGGCGACGTATCTCACCGAGATGCGCGGCCCCGGTCCGTCGCCCATGCAACCGAAGGTCTATCGGCCAAAGGGTGAAGCGACGCTGCCAGTGATGTACGAATATGACGTCGAGTACGCCGACGGCGGCTACTCGACGCACAACGGCAGCGACTGGCGCTACGGTCATGCCAGCACGTCCGGCGGCGGCGGCGCCATCCACGACGCCGTGCTGGACTGGGACGGCAACTTCTGGTTCACCTCCAACCGGAACAGCGCGAACCGGACCATCGGCCGCGTGGACGGCAAGACCGGCAAGACCACCAACTTTGCCGTGCCGATCGACGGCGGCCGCATGGCGCAATCGCACGGCATCCTGCTCGGCCTCGATGGCCGCGTGTACTTCAATTCATCGCCGCGGATTCCCTATCTCGACGGCGATCTCGGCATCGTCGATACGAAGACGCAGAAGGTTGAAACGGTAAAGCCGCCCGACGGCTGGACGCGCGTCAGCGGCTGGCTGGGCAACGACGCGAAGGGCAGAATCTGGACGGCGAGCGGCATGATGCAACGGCCAACGGGCGCGCTGCGGTTCGACCCCAAGACGAAGAGCTTCACGCTGTTCAGTTCGCCGACCGCGACGATGACCTACGGCATCACCGGAGACATTGATGGCAACGGCTGGTGGACCGGCGTCAACGAAGACATCATGGTGTATTCGGACGAGAACGATCAGCCGCACGAGATCAAGTTACCGGCGCAGCCGTGGGCTGAATACCTCAAGCCGGGTGACTTCGCCGACGGGGAACAGCTCCCGCAACAGGGCATCGGCGGGAAGCAATCGCCGCGACGTCCGGTCGCCGACTTGAAGAGCACGGCCGTGTGGATCCCGAATTTCTATGGCAACACGGTGCTGCGGATCGACAGCAGGACCAAGGTGCTGAAGTACTACCCCGCGCCCTCTCCGGGGATGACCCCCTACGAAGCCGCGGTAGACAGTCAGCACCGCGTGTGGATCACGTTCCAGAACTCCGACGAGATGGGACTCCTCAATCCGGAGACCGGCAGCTGGACGATGTATAGCTGGCCGACGAAAGGCATGGCGCAGCGTCAGAACCACATGCTCGAGCGTGATGGCGTTCTGCAGTTCGTCTCGGCATCTGGATTGTCGCATCGCGTGGGACGCATGGTCATGCGGAGTGACAAGGACGTGCAGGCGCTGCGCGCCCGCGTGCAGTAGCCTCGGCGAAACGGGCGCTCCGCCATGGCGCGACGGTCATCGATCAGCAGGACTGTAGGTCTTGCTGAAGCCGTTACGTCCGTTCGTCACCGTGAACGCTCCACTCGCCTGCGCCGACAGCTTGATCCAGTAGGCGGTTCCGTTGTGGACGGGAACCGGAGGTGCGCCACGCCCCGGCGCTGCCATCGGGGCGACAGGCATGGCCACCGCGGGTTCGTCGAGCAGGTTCGCGATGAACATGCCAGGCACCGTGTACTCCTGGCCGCTCAACTGCGAGAAGTGGATCTGCCAGAGATCCTCGAGGCCAGGAGACGAGTGCAGCGTCTTCATCACCTCAGGTTGCCCGCCCTTGCGGATGCCGTTGTTCATGATGGCCACACGGGGTCGCAGCGCGTGCACGAGTGCGTCCGCGTTGGAGGTATCCTGCCCGTGGTGCAAGCCCAGTAGCACATCGACCGTGCCAATGCGGTTGTTCGGGCACACCAGCTCGAATTCCTTGTTCTTCGTCAGATCTCCCAGGTGAATCGCGCGAAACCTTCCGAACGTCACGTAGGTCCCGACCGACATCGGATCCTCGGCGTTGTTCTCGCCAGGCTTGAAGTTCGCGCAAGAGGGGTTCGCCCGGCCGGCCCCAGGCAACGTCGTCTTGATCGTCTCGCCGGCCGACGTCACCACGATCACCTCGAGGCCGGCGACGGCAATCCGGGCTCCCGGCTTTGCGACCGTGTGCCTGGCCTTTGCGTAGAGTTGCGGATATGTCTTCTGCAGAAATTCGTCGGTGGCCGCTGCGGGTTGAACATTCGGGCCGTGGTCGATGAAGTGCTTGATCGGGATGCGCGTCGCCAGTTCGGCGAGGCCGCCGTAGTGATCGCTGTGCCAGTGGGTGGTAATCAGATTATCGATCTGCGTCAGGCCGGCGTCTGTCACCGCGGCCATGATGCGTTCGGCATCTCTGACGGCGGCCGCGCCTGCGTTCCCTGAATCGATGAGCATCGACTCACCAGACGGCGACACGAAGAGCGTGGCGTTGCCGCCCTCCACATCCACGACATAGACATCGAAGGTCTTGGACGATCGGGTCTGCGCGACGGGAAGTGCCACGGCGAGGGCGAGACCGAGCAGAAGCGCCGTTGATGTGCGCATCAGAAGTGTCCTTCCTGTCAGCTCATCGCGATTGCCGCGGAATGAGGATACTGCGTTTTCAGACTCCAAACGCCCACGCCCGAGGGATCTAGCCGGGCGGGAGCTTCCCGAGGACCTTCGTCGCGGCGGCTGTTAGCTGGCCTCAGCCATGCTCTCTAGAGGAAAGGTTGAGGATGCCCAAGCACGCGGATCAGACACTGGGAAAGAGGAGAGGCGAAGAACCAGTCCGATTCTAAGACACGGACGCCGCGCGACGGAACACCTGACGAGGCACTTTTGCGCAGAACGGCTTGCGGTGACACGGGGCAACTTCCTTGCACTTTTACACCAACCAAGGAGGCTGGCCCGTTATGCCCCGTACGACGCTCGAGAAAATTGAACTGAGTGCAGATTACTATGTGACCGTTGGACCCCACCCCGACCCGTCCTACAGTGATCGTATCTTCACGTTTTCAGCCTTTGGCGAAACGCAGCGGATTGTCCTTCACGCGGGAGAGATCGAGGTATTGATCCCGGTCCTGCAACAAGCCCGAAAGGACATGCTGCGGGAAGAGTGCGCCAAGGTTGACGCGGCAGACAATAGCCTTTGGGAACGCGAGCCGGAGGCGCTAGCCAAGCCGGAGTCTCAGGTAACACCAACACACTTGAATTCTCAGCAACGCTAGGTGAATAGGTAGTTACCAAGCCGATCATGTTCGTCCCGATCACGATCTAGACCGTGGCGGGTTCCGTGAGCGTGGCTTCGCCGGACGTCATCCATCCGTCGACCGCGCTCCGGTTCCCGCCGATAAAAGGTTCCGCCGACGCGGATCGTGATACCCATCGACCTACGGCGGGCTTGGTCTCTCCGATCCGCCGTTCGGCGAGGAACGCCTTTAGTTCACCGGTCCGAGATGGCGATCGAGCCAGGCCAGCACTTCGGAAATCATCTGTCCTCGCGTCTCTCCCCACACAATGTGGTTGGTGGGCAACACGACATGGCGCTTCTCCTGATGAGACGTGGCAAATCGATCGAACAGCGGCTTCTGAGCAGCCTCGACCGGGAAAATGTTGTCGTAGGCACCGTTCACCATGAGCACCGGCTTCGTGAAGCGGGTCACGTAGTTCACCTCGTCGGCCTCCGGCGGAAGGTTTCGGTATGTGAAGCCGCCGCTCAGGAGGACCGCAACCTTAACGCGCGGCTCCAGGACCATGACCGGCAGGGCGGTCGACCCGCCGAAGCTCAGACCGAGATATGTAAGGTGATCCACGTCGAACTCGGACCGCGTGGAGAGGTAGTCGATCGTCGCACCGAGTTCCTGCCGCCAATGAATCATGTGCTCGAGGAAGGCGGTCTGATAAGCCTCACCGGTCAAATCCAGAAACCCGTCGCGCCGTTCGTACGCCCCTTCAAAGATGGGCATCACCACCGCTCGTCCGTCGCGGACGATGAAGTCGAGGATGTCGAGCTGGATGGTGTCGCTCGAAGGACCGGACAGGAATTGACCCAGTCCCGTAAAGAACACAACCGTTTGAAACGGCGAGTTTGCCCGTTTGGGCAGGAAGAGCAGCGCCTTGATGCGCTGTTTGGTGTACGGCAGACTGAAGCTCACCGTCTCTCTAATCCAGTCGGGGTTGCTGTCTACGCGCGACTCGGTCTTGAACGACGTCTCGGTTCGCGCATAGGCGAATCGGCGCTTGAACGCCTCGTACACCGCATCGTCGACCGCAGGGCTGCGACGATGATCTCTCGCGAGCTTCTGGATGGGCGCCAGCAGTTCCGCGGTGATCGACTGGCCGCGATAGTCCGCGAGGCGGAATCCATTCTGCGGTGCTCGATCGAGTGGGGGTAGCTCGTAGGGCACGCTGAACATGTAATCCGGGTCGCTCCAGCCGCCGCCGAGGATCCACCGGTTCGCGCCGCTCGTGTTCCAGCACCACTCCCGAACATTGCCGGCCATGTCGTAGGTGTTGAACGGCCCCATGCTCTGTTTCGTGCCCACCGCCTCCGGTCCGTTCCCACTGAAGTTGCTGCGAGGGACGACATACGGCGAGAGGACCGAGGTGAGCGAGGCCCTCGACCAGTGATAGATCGTTGGCAGCGACTTGTGCCTGAACCTGGCGTACGCAGCCGCCTCATACCAGCTGACGCCGCCGACGGGGTAATCGCCCCTTCCAGTGGTGAAGGTTCCGAGCTCCCAGATGGCGGGACCCGGCTTGCCCGTCGAATCGACGAAACGACCGATCGTCTCCTTCCAGGCTCGTCCGGGCTGGTCCGCCGCGAGCTCCGTCCAGTACTCCTCCTTGTCGTAGCCCTGCGCATCGACGAATTCCTTGAACTGTCGATTCGTGACCTCAAACTGATCGATGGAAAACGGCGCGAGCTGCACCACATCGTCCAGGTCGAAGCCGGTGAGCGGGACGCCGAAGCTGCCGCCGACGACGGATACCATGCCTGGCGGGACGCTGCCGACCGCATCGAGCTTGATGTCAAACGGAAACGAAAGGGGAAACGTCGGGATCGCCAGTACCTGCGTTTCGTACCCCTGGTGCTCGACCTTCCACTGGAGCACGGTCCGCGGAATCCTCACGCCGCTGATTGGTGACACACCCATGACGCGCCACTCGCTGTCTGGCGCGCCGAAGGGTTTCGAGGAGATCGTCGCGCCAGGCGGCGATGTGGTGAGGCCGGCGATTCTCCAAGAGACCTGCGCGGTCAGCGCTTCGAGAATCGGATCGCCGGGAATGTACTGTTCGGCCTCGCTGGCCAGCGCGAATGCGCGCTCGGTCTGGTCTTCATTGGTCAGTTGCTGGATGTCGCGAACGGCCACCGTGTGCGCCCACACGACCCTCCGGTTGCGCGCGATCGCCATGCCGGCGAGCCCCGCGGCGGCGAGAAGGAGCACCGCTGCAGGAATCGCGATGGCCGGCCGGCGCAGGAACGATCCAATGGAGGCTGCCGGCCGGGGCGTGGCCCGCCGTTCTTCGATCGCGTGCGCGCAGGCCGTGATGTCGCCGAGCATTTCTCTGGCTGATTGATAGCGGGACGCGGGGTTCTTGCTCAGCGCGCGCGTCACGATGCGTCGAAGATCCGGTGGGGCGTCTGGGCACAACGTCTCGAGGGGTTGAGGCGTATCCGTGAGGATCGCATTCAGCACGGCGGCATCGTGATCGCCGCGAAACGGGCGCTGGCCGGTGAGCAGTTCGTACAGCATCACGCCCAGGGCCCAGATGTCGGCCCGCGCGTCCGTCATCTGGCCGCTGACCTGTTCGGGTGCCATGTACGCGACGGTTCCCACGGTGGTTCCGGTGCGCGTGAGTGCGGTCTGGCCCTGCAGCTTGGCCAGGCCGAAGTCGAGGATCTTGATCAGCCCGTCACGCGTCAGCATCACGTTCGCTGGCTTGATGTCGCGATGGACAATCCCCGATTCGTGCGCGCGGGCCAACCCGTCGGCTATCTGCTGCACGAGGCCGACGGCCTCCAAGACCGGCATCGGACCGCGGTCCACGCGCTTCTTGAGCGTCTCGCCGTCGTACAGCGCCATCGCGAAGAACACCTGCCCGTCGGTGGTTTCGTCGATGTCGTAGATGGTGCAGATGTGTGGATGGTCGAGGGCCGAGGCCGTGCGCGCCTCCTGCATGAACCGCCGCTTCGCGTCATCGTCTCGAGTGAGCTCGGGGGGCAGGAACTTCAGGGCGACAAGGCGATCGAGGCGGAGATCGCGTGCCTTGTAGACAACACCCATGCCACCGCCGCCAAGTTTCTCAAGCACGTGGTAATGGGTCACCGTTTCGCCGGTCACTGGTCCACGCTCCTGACAAGAGTCCTCGAGTGTTCGCGGTGCAGGGGGCGAGCATACCAAAGAACGACGCGGCAAGCGCGAACGGTCGTTCGTCTTCAGACGCCGTCCCGCCGGCTCCACGTCGGCCCGAAACGCTCGGGCACGTCGAGACCCGTGAAGATTCCGAGAGGCACGATCGATTCACAATTGGCGTCGCGCTCTTTTTCAAGGGTGCGGAGGTCGGAGACGGAGCTCTTGCGATGCTGCTCATACACCAACATCTCGCTCCAATACTCGATGAGCAGGTAACGCGTGTCATCAGCCTGGTCGCGGAGAAACGAGCTCCCGAGAAAGGAGCGACTCCGGCGTCCCAGACTCGTCCACTCGCCATCGGCGCCGTAGAATTTCTCGAATGCTTTCTGTTGCCCCGGCTTCACCTGGAACTGCCACACCACTGCAATCACGGCGCCCCTCCGACGTTGGCCATGATACCCGAGCGCCTCCGCGCCACATTTTTGTCGATCATTCAGGCCGTGCGACATCCATGTGGGGATGCCGCCCGGTCGCGCCCGGTTTTCTCTAGCGTTTTCCAACCAGGTTGAGGCAGCGTTCTTGCTCCGCATCCCACGTTTCCTGACAGCAGCGTCAGACCGTCGCCACGCGCACCGTGTCGGTATGGCCTGGGCCTGCCTGCGGCGATCCTGCGAGCACTACGACGATCTCGCCGGGTTTCACGAGCCCGGCTTCCCGGGCCGTGCGAATCGCATGCTGCATCACTTCCTCGGTCGATGCGCCCGAACGAGGGTGCAGGAAGGGCTGCACGCCCCAGCACAACGACAACTGGCGCGATGCGCGCGTATCGCTGGTAAAGCCGTAGAGCGGCGTCAGCGGCCTGAAGCTCGCCATCGTCCGGGCCGTCGATCCAGTTCGGGTGCAGCACAGAATCGCGGCTGCCTTGACGTTGTGCGCCGCCTGCCACGCCGCGTGCACGGTGGCCACGTTCACCTCTGACAAGTCGCGGTTCTCGAACGCGAACGCGAGCAGCCGCCCGGGGTCGAGCTCCCGCTCGGCGCGACGCACCATCCGATCCATCGTCCGGACCACGAGCGCCGGGTCGTGGCCGATCGCGGTCTCCGCCGACAGCATGACGGCGCTCGCCTGATCGAGCACTGCATTCGCGACATCGGTGGCTTCAGCGCGGGTCGGTGTCGGCGCGTCAATCATCGACTCGAGCATCTGTGTCGCCACCAGGACCGGCTTTCCGTTGCGCACCGTCTCGTGAATGATTTGCTTCTGGAGCAGCGGCACGTCCTCGATCGGCAGCTCGGTTCCGAGATCGCCACGCGCGACCATCACCGCGTCCGACGCATGGATGATCTCGGTGAGGTTCTCCACCGCGAGTGCGGTTTCGATCTTCGCCATGAGCCACGGCCCGTCGCGACCCGTGAGCGCGCGCACCGCGGTCATGTCGGCGGCGCTTCGGACGAACGAAACCGCGATGATGTCGACCGGCCTGTCCTTGAACGCGTCGACGAGCGCCAGGTCTTCCGGCGTTGGCACCGGTGCCCGGAAGCGTTCCGTGGGGATCTTGACGCCCTTGCGACCGGTCAGCGTGCCGCCATGCGTCACGCGCGCCGACAGCGATGTCGCGTCCCGCGCTTCGACGATCAGGTGGACGATGCCATCGCCGATGCCGACGATGTCGCCCACTTCGACGTCGCGGGCGAGGGTGGGGTAGTCGACGACGAGCCGCGTGGCGGTACTCGGGGCGGTTTCGCCGGCGTCGCCAGGCTCGCCGGCCACAAGGGCGATCCGATCGTCACGCTGGAGTGTGACGGTTCCAGCGAATGCGGTCGTGCGGACCTTCGGCCCTGGCAGGTCCACGAGGATGCCCACAGGCCGTCGCGCGGCGTCCGCTTCCTCGCGGATCAAGTGGACGAGGGCCTTCTGCGACTCGAGGCTGCCATGTGCCAGTGTCACGCGCGCGACATCGAGGCCGGCGGCGAACAACTCGCGGAGCACAGCGGGCGACGAGGACGCGGGGCCGATCGTGGCGACGATCTTCGTACGGCGAATCATGGGCACGCTGGGACGGCGGCTTCCGCGAAACGGTATCCTTTGCCAATCGCAACGATGCCGCCGTCTGAAACCGTGAAACGCTCGGCATCGCGCGCCCGATCAAATCCGATCCGCTCGCCGGCCGGGATCGTCACGTGTTTGTCGACGATGCAGCCCTGCAGCTGAGCGCCTTCTCCGACCGTCACGCCCTGGAAGAGCAGCGAACTCTCGACGACGGCCCCTTCTTCGATCCGAACGTTCGGGAACAGGATGGAGTGTCGCACCGTCGCCCCGACGATCAGCGTGCCAGACGCCAGCATGCAGTTGACGATCTCGGCCTCGTGCCCCGACCGGCCGGGCACGCTGCGAGCCGGAGGATGCTGCCCCTCGTAGGTCCGGATCGGCCAGTCCCCTTGATACAGGTTGATCGGCGGCAAGGGCCGCAGCAGATCCATGTTGGCTTCGTAGTATGCATCGATCGTCCCGACGTCCCGCCAGTAGCGGTCGGCCGTGACCCTGCCGCGCGTGCCGCCAAACCGATAGGCGGCCACTCGATGTGCGTCCACCATCGAGGGAAGAATGTCCTTACCGAAGTCGTGGGTGGAGTCGCCGCCATGATCCTGATGAAGGATCGCCACCAGGAGATCCATGGAAAACACGTAGACGCCCATGGACGCGAGCGCGTGCTTGCTGTCGCCCGGAATGGTCAGCGGCATGCCGGGCTTCTCATGGAAGGCCACGACCCGATCGGCGTCGTCCACGGTGACTACGCCGAAAGAGCGCGCCTGGTCGAGACTCACCGTCTGGCAGGCCAGGGTCAAATCGGCGCCAGAGTCGCGGTGGTGCTGCAGCATGGCGGCGTAGTCCATTCGGTAGATGTGGTCGCCCGAGAGAATCAGCGCGTACTCGGCGCCGCTGCGCTGGAGCAGGTAGAGGTTCTGGTGAATCGCGTCCGCGGTGCCGCTGTACCACGAGCTTCCGGTGCGCATCTGCGGCGGGACCGGTGTGATGTACTCCCCGATTTCAGCGTTGTAAATCGACCACCCGTCGCGCAGGTGCTGCTGCAGCGAATGGGACTTGTACTGCGTGAGCACGAGGATGCGACGCAGTCCGGAATGCAGGCAATTGCTCAGCGTGAAATCGATGATGCGATAGCGTCCCCCGAACGGCACGGCCGGCTTGGCCCGGTCGGCCGTCAACGGATGCAGGCGCGAACCCATGCCCCCCGCCAGGATGATGCTGAGCGTTTTCTCTTGCATGTCCAGACACAAGTGGCGCGATCGAAAACGAAGGCGACAAGATCGTCGCCTGCCGGCAGTCCCACTCAGGGAACGAGGCCGCGATCGACGGCACTTGGCCGTTCCTACGCAGAATCGTGGCCAAGATTCGTGTCGGGTGTGGAGCACGCGATCGAGGAAACCATCACAGGAATCGCGGCCGGGACTCACGTTGAAGCCAGGAGTCCCTCGTCGCGGCAAGCGCAATGTCGGACACTTCTGTAGGCGTTCACCTTCAAACAGACAATTGTGGCTCGTACGACAACGCTGGGATGGGCACGAAGTGGTCACGCGTGCGGACGACCCTTTGCCTTCAACACGCGAGGCAGGAAGCTCGGAGAGTAGCGGAATCGGATCAGATAGATATTTGTGCCGCGGCCGTGTTTCGCGATCTTGAGGAGCTCGGCCACATCCTTGAAGCCCGAACGTCGGGCCAGGTCTGGAGTGATCTGAGATCGAGTGATTGCTTGAATCGAATCCACTTCGATCTCGCCATCATCCATGCGGTAGCGCCCACCAACCTTGACGTGCGGATGGGTCCATATTCGAACGCTACATGTGATGACGCCTCGTCGCACGCCCTCTCGGAGCCGCTTGGTGAAGACCACGCGACAAGTTTAAATCGATCGAGGTTGACTTGGCGCTTCGCCAAGCCATAATCAGCGCGTTCGCGATCAGGCGACAGGAGGACTCATGCGTGTAGTGAAGATGGTGCTGGCCACGTGTCTCGTCACGGTGGCGACGGCGGCGATGGCGCAGGAGACGGGGATCCGGGTCCGAAGCGTCCGCGTGCTCGCGACCGATCCCGACGCGCTCGCGCTGTTCTACGAAAAAGCGTTCGGCATGTCGGAGACCCGCCGGCCGCCGGTGTCGACGGCGGTCAAAGAGATCGTCATCAACTCGGGCGCGACACCGGAGCTGGCGAAGAAGGCGACAACGGCGGCGATCGTGTTCTACACGCGACCGGCCAATGCTCCGGCTGGCGCGATGGCCTCCCTCATTCTGCAGGTGCCGGATCTCGATGCGGCGATCAAGTCGGTGGTCGCCAACGGCGGCACGCTGATGCGCCCGGCCGCGAAATCGGCTGAGGGCCTCGGCTACGCGTTCGTCAAGGATCCGGACGGCAATCAGATCGAGCTGGTGATGGACCCCAAGTAGGAATCACGTTCATAGGATCACAAGATCCGTGAAACCAGCCTGACGTATTCGTCCACCACGGCAGGGTTTCTCGACGCGTCCCATCCACGACGACGCTCGCACGGCCACGTGTCGATGTCGGCCACCAGCAGGTCCTCAGCGGATCGCGCCGCCGACTGCCGCACCATCCCGTTCGGATCGACGATGCCAGATGACCCGTCGGACGAAAGCGTCCCGGCCTGACCAGCAACATCGGCGCGAATGACCCACACGCTGTTCTCAATCGCCCGCGCGATGTCGCAGTTCCTGGCGTGCGCGACGAGATTGGCATAAGTCTTCTCAGGAAGGAGGGCGTTGTTCGTGGGCACGAACAGCGCTGTCGCGCCCTGTGCCGCCATGATCCTCGCCGGCTCCAGATAGTTGGAGTCGTTGCAGATCACAATGCCGAACGTCAGGCCGTCAATCTGGAATACCGGCATCTGGTCGCCGGCGTCGTAGATCGACCGATTGATCGCGGGGTACAGCTTGCGATACACGCCGATGACCGTTCCCTGATGAAGGACCGCGGCGGCGTTGTAAAGTCGTCCCGCCGCCAGTTCCGTGAACCCGACAATCGTCGTAACAGTCTGGCTTGCGAGCGGTGCAAGCACCGTGCGGAGCGCATCTCCTTGCACGTCGATCGCGAACGCTGTGGGATCCGTCGCATCATCTGCGAGGCCCCCGAGTATGGCCTCCGGGCAGCACAGGATGGCGACGCCGTGCGCTTCACACCAGGCCACTCGCGTGCGTATCAGGTCGAGCGCGTCGAAAGAACCGGAGCGAAGCAGGGGAGCCTGATAGGCGGCGACCTTCACGCGCGGATTGTCTTCCGTTTCTTCGTCTTCTCTTTGTTGACCATCAGGTTCCAGGCTTCACGGATGTGCGCCGCCAGCACGTCATCCGTGACCTGGTCTAGTTCGATGCCGATCCACCCGCTGCTTCCCACATACGGCGGCCGGTAATAGGTGGCGGGAGCTTCTTCAATCAACGCTTCCTGCAGGCCGGGTGGGGCCGGCAGCAACACCGACACGTGGCCATCGTCGTGATGGTTGTTCGAGAACATCGCGAACACGCGCTTGGGCGTGAAGAACGTCGGTTCTCCATGCGAGAGCTTTTCGATCGCGTCGGGCAGCGCCAGGCAACACTTGCGCACGCGCTGGAGCTGCCTCGCGGAGGGCGTGCGTTTCATGTGAGTGGCTTTCTCAGAGCTCACCGTACCGCTATTTTGTCAAAGGGTCACGGGCTGGGGCTAGCCTGTCGAGGCGGACATGGCCCCGTTCTCTGGTCCCTCTGCTTCGATCGGTCACAGTGTGGCATGCTGTGGGGGCCCAGGCCGTGGGCGGTAACAGCGTTAGCGCGACAGATGTCAGCGCATTGGAGCGTGAATGACGGGAACGATTCGAACGTTACGTGTCGACAAGGGGTTCGGGTTCATCAAGGACGATGCAGGGAAGGAATATTTTTTCCACCAAAGTGCGGTGTACGGGGAAGGCCTCGACAACCTCCGCGAGGGTGACAGCGTCGAGTTCGATATCGGCGAAGGACCGAAAGGTCCCCGGGCCGAGAACGTGCGCCGCACGTCCACCTAAACAGAACCCGCCCGGCACGCCATCCTTGACAATAAGCACCTATGTGCTTATAAATCCGACGTGCGTCGAAAACCTGGTCAGCTGGTTCCGCTCGAACGCACGATTTGCGTCACCGCGGCGCGTTTGCGGCGTCGCGGTGGCATAGATTTCTATGGCTACGAAATCGCCAAAACCCTCGCGGATGCTGAAGACCGCCCGCTGCTGACTGCCTTCGGGACGTTGTATCGGGCCCTCGGCCGACTCGAGGACATGGGCCTGCTCGAAAGCCGGTGGGAGGATCCCGAGATTCCTGCACGCGAGAATCGTCCGGGTCGTCGTCTGTACACGCTGACCGCGGCCGGTGAGGCGGCGGCCGATCACGCGCTGAACCTGGCGACTCAACCGGCGCGGAAACGCGCTCGTCGCCGGCTGGCCCCCGCATGAGATCGCCGCTGTTCGCTGCGGCAGTCGGCGCGGTGCGGCTGTGGACCCGCCTCTATACGTGGCGGATGGAGCCAGCTCTCGGTGCTGCGCGGCGCGCCGAGATTGAATCAGATCTGTGGGCCTGCGAACACGACGACGCCCTGATCTCGCCGCTCAGTCCGGCCCTTCATGTGTTCGTTCGGTTCCTGAGAGGCATACCCGACGATCTCGGCTGGCGCGTCGAGCATGACGACCTTGGAGACGATCTGCTGCGCAGCCGATTCGTCGTTACCGCGGCCGTCGCGCTCATCGTCGCGACGTTCTGGACCTTGCCGTTGTTCGGGCAGGGTGCGCCGAGTCGGCGATTGAACGTCCTCAACTGCGCCCGTGCGTCGGCTCCCGCTCAGACCGGCGATGAATTCAGGCTGCAAGTTGTCACCTGCGCAGGGGCGTTCTTCAGACCGGAGTAGAGGACCCCGTACTCGTAGTGCAGGACTTTAGTCCTGCTTTTCACGGCAGACCTGAAGGTCTGCGCTACGAGTACGGTGGTACTTCGCGAGCCTGGCGGCCAGGGGAGGTGTTGATTGGAGCAACATCAGGATTCGCCACGATGGCTTGACGATCTGGGAGCGGACGTGGCCTACGCGTGGCGCAGCTTGCGACGGACTCCCGGCTTCACGCTCGCGGTCGTCGCCGCCCTGGCGCTCGGCATCGGCGCCAACACCGCGATCTTCTCGGTTGTGAATGCCGTCTTGCTGAAGCCCCTGCCGTACCCCGATCCGGATCGGCTCGTGACCTTTCTCAATACCTCGCCCCAGGGATCCGGACCCGGCGCGTCGCCCACCAAGTTCAATGTCTGGCGCCAGCAGACCGGCGCGTTTCAGGACGTCTCCGCCTACCGGTTCAACGCCGTTAACCTCACAGGCGGGAGCGACGCCGAGCAGATCCCCGCAGGCCAGGTCAGCGCCGATTTCTTCCGGCTGTTCGGCGCTCCCCTCATTGCCGGCCGAGGTTTTACCGCCGACGAGGATCGGCCCAACGGCGGCCACGTTGTCGTCCTGAGCGAAGGCTTCTGGAAACGGCGCTTCGGTGGCGACGCGGCCGCGCTCGGCCGCACGTTGTCGATCGACGGCGATCCGTACACTGTGATTGGTATCGTGGGTCGGTTTGATACGCAAGCTATTCGGCCGCCGACCGGCGAGCCTCAAGTCTGGGTGCCGTTTCAGATCGATCCCAACAGCGCCATGCAGGGACATTTCTTCATGGCGGCGGGGCGCGTCAAACCGGACGCGACCCCGGCGGTCGTGGACGCGCAACTCAAAGTCGCCGCGAACGAGTTTCGCGAGAAATTCCCGCAGGCGCTCGGCCCGGACGGGGGGTTCGGAGCGGGAGTGCTTCAGGACATCGTGGTCGGCGACGTGCGCTCGTCGTTGCTGTTACTCGGCGGCGCCGTCGGCTTCGTCCTGCTCATCGCGTGCGCGAATGTCGCCAACCTGTTGATGGTCCGGGCCATCGGTCGCAAAAGGGAAATCGCGATTCGTACCGCGATCGGCGCCCGGCGCGGCCGGATCATTCGTCAGCTGCTCACGGAAAGCCTCGTTCTGTCGGTGATCGGGGGCGCCATTGGTCTGGCGCTTGGCCTGTTTGGCATTCGGGCGCTGCTAGCCGTCAACCCTGGAGACATCCCGCGCATCGGGGCCGACGGTGCGGGAATCGACATCGATTGGCGCGTGCTGGCGTTTACCGCCATCGTTTCACTCTTGACCGGTGTCGTCTTCGGCCTGGTTCCCGCGGTGCGCGCCTCACGCGCCGATCTCAACACGACACTCAAGGAAAGCGGTGGGCTCGCGGGCGCAGCGGTGCGTCACAACCGTGCCCGCGCGCTCCTCGTCATGAGCGAAATGGCGCTGGCGCTGGTGCTGCTGGTGGGGGCTGCGCTCTTCATCCGGACGTTCGTCGCTCTCCGAGCCGTCAATCCCGGCTTCGACGCGAACCAGGTATTGACGATGGGGATGTCGCTTAGCGGCGGCCGGTTCGCGAAGACCGCTGCCGTGGCGCAGGTGATTCAGGAGGGCGAGACGCGATTGAACGCGCTGCCGGGTGTCGAGGTTGCAGGGGCCACTTGCTGCGTGCCGCTCCAAGGAGGACTGGGCCTGCCGTTTGTCATCGAAGGCCGCGCCTTGTCCGACGGGCCGTTTCACGGCGGCGGCGGGTTCACGCCGATTTCGGCGAGCT
>Ga0111539_10004114_pt1 | contig 19083 bp, 15 predicted proteins | sample RhiMethybrSRZTD1_FD_79667 | JGI IMG/M metagenome (GOLD analysis project Ga0111539, IMG submission 79667) | Populus rhizosphere microbial communities from Tennessee, USA - Rhizosphere MetaG P. TD hybrid SRZTD1 (version 2) (version 2) | ecosystem: Host-associated > Plants > Roots > Rhizosphere >... | reverse complement strand
TTGGGGCTCGCGGTCATCTTCGGGCTCCTCAACATCATCAACTTCACCCATGGCGCCCAGTACATGATGGGCGCCTTCGTGGCGTACTTCCTCGCCCAGAAGGCGGGATTGGGCTACTGGTGGTCGCTCGCCCTCGTGCCGCTCATCGTCGGCGCCACCGGCGTGGTGATCGAGCGCCTCATGCTCTCGCGCCTCTACAAGCTCGACCACCTCTACGGGCTGCTGCTCACCTTCGGCATCGCGCTCATCATCCAGGGCGTCTTCCGCCAGCAGTTCGGCTCCTCCGGACTGCCGTATCCGATGCCCTCGGAACTCGAGGGCGGCCGCAACCTGGGCTTCATGTTCCTGCCGAACTACCGGGCGTGGGTCATCATCGCCTCGCTCGTGATCTGCCTCGGCACCTGGTTCGTGATCGAGCGCACCAAGCTCGGCGCCTACCTGCGCGCGGCGACCGAGAACCCCGCGCTGGTGCAGGCGTTCGGCGTGAACGTCCCCCGCATGATCACGCTCACCTACGGGTTCGGCGTGGCGCTCGCGGCGCTGGCCGGCGTCATGGCCGCCCCCATCTACCAGGTGAACCCGCTCATGGGCGCCGACCTCATCATCGTGGTGTTCGCGGTGGTGGTGATCGGCGGCATGGGCTCGATCCTGGGCGCGGTGCTCACCGGCTTCGCGCTCGGCGTGATCGAGGGACTCACCAAGGTCTTCTTCCCCGAGGCCTCGAACACCGTGATCTTCGTGATCATGGCGATCGTCCTCATGATCCGGCCGCAGGGCCTCTTCGGGCAGCGCTGATGGAACCGATCCCCGTCTCCGAAGCCGCGGCAGAGGCCGCCGCCCGCCTGCGCTACCAGCGCAATGCCTTCATCGCGATGATGGTGTTCTTCGTCGTGGCGCCGAGCTTCATGTACCCGGTGTTCCTGATGAAGGCGCTGTGCTTCGCGCTCTTCGCCTGCGCCTTCAACCTCCTCATCGGTTTCGGCGGGCTGCTCTCGTTCGGGCACGCGATGTTCCTCGGCATGGCGGGCTACGTCGCGGCCTACACGGCGAAGGCGGGCATCCAGCTCGCCACGATCAAGGTCTTCGGCTCGGTGATCCCGCTGGGCCTCGTCGTGCCCCCGTTGCCCTTCGAGCTGGCGATCCTCGCCGGCGTGCTGGTCGCCACGGTGCTGGGATACCTCACGGGGCTCCTCGCCATCCGCCGCCAGGGCATCTACTTCGCGATGACCACGCTGGCACTCGCGCAGATGATCTTCTTCTTCTGCATCCAGGCGCCGTTCACCGGCGGCGAGGACGGCATCCAGGCGGTGCCGCGCGGCAAGTTCCTGGGGTTCATCGACCTGTCCCAGATGATGAACCTCTACTGGGTGGTGCTGCTCATCTTCACCGCGGGCTTCCTGCTGATCTTCCGCATCATCCACTCGCCGTTCGGCCAGGTCCTCAAGGCCATCCGCGAGAACGAGCCGCGGGCCACCTCGCTGGGCTACCGCACCGACCACTACAAGCTGGTCGCGTTCGTGCTCTCGGCGGGCCTCGCCGGGCTCGCCGGCGCCACCAAGGCGATCGTCTTCCAGCTGGCTTCCCTCACGGACGTGCACTGGACCATGTCGGGCGAGGTCGTGCTGATGACGCTGCTCGGAGGCCTGGGCACGATCTTCGGCCCGGTGGTGGGCGCCTTCATCATCGTCGGGATGCAGAACAACCTCGCGCAGCTGGGTGCCTGGGTGACGGTCGTCCAGGGCGTGATCTTCGTGGTCTGCGTGCTCGCCTTCCGCCGCGGCATCGTGGGCGAGATCGAGGCGTTCCTGGAGCGTCGCAGGAAATAGGGCGCGACGAAGCCCTTCGAGGTTCGCCGGACCGACGTGCGCGCCGCGATGGCGACCGAAAGCCGTCCGCGGCCCCGGGATCGTCGGGAGCGCCGAAGCGGCCCGGACGTGACGGGATGGTCCTCCGCAAGAGCCGTGCTCGGCCACGCTGCTTCCATGTCCGCGCTCGCCAAGTCCGGCACCGACTCTTGCGGCCACCGTCATGTCCGGGTCCGCGAGGGTCACCCGTGGCGCGAGCCGCGGGCGCTCACGTCGATCCCGGGACCGCGGACGGCTTTTGGTCAGCTCATCGAATAGTCCGCCGCATAATAGGGCCGTGACCTCCGACAACGACCTCGGGCAGAACGCCGCCAACTACGTTGCGCTGAGCCCCGTCGCTTTCCTCGAGCGCGCCGCCGAGGTCTATCCCGCCAAGCCGGCGGTGATCCACGGCGAGCGGACATACTCCTACCGCGAGTTCCGCGAGCGCGTGAACCGCCTCGCCTCGGTGCTGGCCGCGCGCGGAGTGGGGCGCGGCGACACCGTCGCCGTGATGGCGCCCAATGTGCCGGCACTGTTGGAGGCCCACTACGCCGTGCCCGGGCTGGGTGCCGTGCTGAACGCGCTCAACTACCGCCTCGACGCCGCGACGATCGCCTTCTGCCTGCAGCATGGCGAGGCGAGAGTCCTGATCACCGACGGCGAGTTCTCGCCCATCGTCTCGCAGGCGCTCGCGCAGCTGGGGCGCGAGATCTTCGTGGTGGACATCGACGATCCGCTGGCGAGCTCAGGCGCGCGGCTCGGGTCGATCGACTACGAGAGCTGGATCGCGCAGGGCGACCCGGCATTCCGGCTCCCCGGGCCCGAGGACGAGTGGGATTCGGCGGCGCTGCTCTACACCTCGGGGACGACCGGCAACCCGAAGGGCGTCGTGTACCACCATCGCGGCGCCTACCTGAACGCGCTCGGCAACGCGCTCGCGTTCGGCCTTTCGCCCGCCTCGGTGTACCTGTGGACGCTGCCGATGTTCCACTGCAACGGCTGGACCTACACCTGGGCCGTCACCGCCGTGGGCGGCACGCACGTCTGCCTGCGCAAGGTCGATCCCGCGCTCATCTTTCCCGCGATCGAGCGGCACCGCGTGACGCACCTCTGCGGCGCGCCCATCGTGCTCAACATGCTGGTGCACGCGCCCGAGTCGGTGAAGCGGCGCTTCGACCACCGCGTGGAGGTGGCCACGGGCGGTGCTGTGCCGCCCTCGGCCGTGATCGAGGCGATGGAGAAGATGGGCTTCAACGTGACGCATCTCTATGGCCTCACCGAAAGCTACGGCCCCGCGACGCTGTGCGCCTGGCAGGACGAGTGGCGCGAGTTGCCGCTCGAGCAGCGCGCGCTCAAGATGGCGCGCCAGGGCGTGCGTTACCCCACGCTGGCGGACATGCAGGTGGCCGATCCCGAGACGATGCAGCCGGTGCCCCGCGACGGCGCGACGCTGGGGGAGGTGATGCTGCGCGGCAACACCCTCATGAAGGGCTACTTGCGCAATCCCGGGGCCACCGAGGAGGCCTTTCGCGGCGGCTGGTTCCGCACCGGCGACCTCGCGGTGTGGCATCCCGACGGCTACATCGAGGTGAAGGACCGCTCGAAGGACATCATCATCTCGGGCGGCGAGAACATCTCCTCGCTCGAGGTCGAGGAGTGCCTGTATCGGCACCCGCGCGTGATGGAAGCGGCGGTCGTCGCGCGTCCCGACGAGAAGTGGGGCGAGGCCCCGTGTGCGTTCGTGGTGCCCAAGCCGGGCGAGCAGCTCGCCGCCGAGGAGGTCGTCCGCTGGTGCCGCGAGCACCTCGCCGGCTTCAAGGTGCCGCGCACCGTGGTCTTCGGCGAGCTGCCCAAGACCTCCACCGGCAAGATCCAGAAGTACGTGCTGCGCGAGCGCGCGCGCCGGCTTTGAGCGCCGCGGCCGGCGAGCTGCGGTTGCTGCGCCTGTCGATCGCGATCGTCTGGATCGCGACGGCCGTGGTTTCGGCGGGGCTCTATCCGGTAGAGGAGAGCCTCGCCATGCTCGCGCGCGTGGGCCTTTCCGGCATGCCGGCGCTCGTGGCCCTGTACGGCGCCGCCGTGCTCGACCTGGCACTGGGCGTCGCGGTGCTCGCCCTGCGCCGCCGCTGGATCTGGACGCTGCAGCTCGTGGTGGTCCTGGGGTACACGGCGATCATCACTGCCTGCCTGCCCGAGCAGTGGCTGCACCCCTACGGGCCGATGCTGAAGAACCTGCCGATCCTCGCGGCGATGCTGCTGCTGCGCCAGGCGGAGCCCGGATGAGCGAATACCTGGTGCTCAAGTGGATCCACGTGCTGTCCTCGACCATCCTCTTCGGGACCGGCATCGGCTCGGCGTTCTACATGTTCTTCGCCTGCCGGCAGGGCGATCCGCGTGTCACCTACTTCGTCGTCCGCTGGGTCGTGGTCGCCGACTGGGTGTTCACGGCGACGGCGATCGTCGTGCAGCCGGTCACCGGCCTCTGGCTCGCGCACATCGCCGGCTTCCCGCTCACCAGCCTCTGGCTGCTCTGGTCGATCTTTCTCTATCTCGTCGCGGGCACCTGCTGGCTGCCGGTGGTCTGGATCCAGTACCAGATGCGGGATCTGGCCCGCACGGCTGCCGGCGCCGGGACGCCCCTTCCGGAACGCTTCCACCGGCTCTTCCGCATCTGGACAGCCCTGGGCATCCCGGCCTTCGTTGCCCTGGTCGTCGTGTTCTATCTCATGGTCGCGAAGCCGGCGTGAGCCCCTCCATCCGGGGGGGCGGTTGCGGGCCGGAACGGCTATAATTCAAACACTCGTTTGAATCCTATTTCCCCCTGATGAAAATCCTCGTTGCGGTGAAGCGGGTGGTCGATTTCAACGTGAAGGTGCGCGTGAAGGCCGACCAGTCGGGCGTCGAGCTCGCCAACATCAAGATGTCGATGAATCCCTTCTGCGAGATCGCGGTCGAGGAGGCGGTGAAGCTCAAGGAAGCCGGCAAGGCCACCGAGGTCGTGGTGGTGACCTGCGGAACGACTGCGTGCCAGGAGACCTTGCGCAACGCCCTCGCCATGACCGCCGACCGCGCCATCCTGGTCGAGACCGACGTCGAGCTGCAGCCGCTCGCCGTGGCGAAGCTCCTCAAGGCCGTGGTCGACAAGGAGAAGCCCGGGCTCGTGATCCTGGGCAAGCAGGCGATCGACGACGACGCCAACCAGGTGGGCCAGATGCTCGCCGCGCTTCTCGACTGGCCGCAGGCGGCGTTCGCGAGCAAGGTCGAGCTGGGCGAGGGCAGCGCCAGGGTCACGCGCGAGATCGACGGCGGGCTGGAGACGGTCGAGGTCAAGATGCCGGCCGTGATCACCACCGACCTGCGTCTCAACACGCCGCGCTACGCCACGCTGCCCAACATCATGAAGTCGAAGAAGAAGCCGCTGGAGGTCGTGAAGCCCGCGGACCTGGGCGTGGACGTGACGCCGCGACTGAAGACCCTCAAGGTCTCCGAGCCGGGCAAGCGCAAGGCGGGCGTGATGGTGAAGGACGTGGCCGACCTGGTCGACAAGCTCAAGAACGAAGCGAAGGTGATCTGATGGCGGCCCTGGTCATTGCCGAGCACGACGGTTCCCATCTCAGGGGCGGCACCGCCAATGCCGTCACCGCGGCGCACAAGATGGCGGGCGATGTGCACGTCCTCGTCGCCGGCTCGAACGCGCGTGCCGCCGCCGAGGCCGCAGCCAGGCTCGCCGGCGTCACCAAGGTCCTGCACGTCGAGGCCGCGCATTACGACGGCGGTCTCGCGGAAAACTACGCCGCGCTGGTGGTCGGCCTGGCCAAGGGCTACTCGCACGTCGTGGCGAGCGCCTCGGCGTTCGGCAAGAACTTCATGCCCCGCGTAGCCGCGCTGCTGGACGTGGCGCAAGTCTCCGAGATCTCCGGGGTCGTATCCGCCGACACCTTCGTCCGGCCGATCTACGCGGGCAACGCCTTCGCCACGGTGCAGTCGGCCGATGCGATCAAGGTCGTCACCGTGCGCGCCACCGGCTTCGACGCCGCGGCGGCGACCGGTAACGCGCCCATCGAAGCCGCGGCGGCGGGGCCCGACAGGCAGCAATCGAAGGTGCTGTCGCAGGAGCTCACCAAGTCGGCGCGCCCGGAGCTGGGCGGCGCCAGGCGCGTGGTCTCGGGCGGGCGCGGGCTGGCGAGCGGCGAGAACTTCAAGCTGGTCGAGGCGCTGGCCGACAAGCTGGGCGCGGCCCTCGGCGCCTCGCGCGCCGCAGTGGACTCGGGATACTGCCCCAACGACTACCAGGTCGGCCAGACCGGCAAGATCGTGGCGCCCGAGCTCTACATCGCCGTGGGCATCTCCGGGGCGATCCAGCACCTCGCGGGGATGAAGGACAGCAAGGTCATCGTGGCGATCAACAAGGATCCCGAGGCGCCGATCTTCCAGGTCGCCGACTACGGGTTGGTCGGAGACCTTTTCCAGATCGTTCCGGAGCTGACGCAAAAACTATAAGCATCACCAGGGAGAATCGTCGTGGCGGAATACGTAGCCCCCCTCAAGGACATGCAGTTCGTGCTGAAGCACGTCGTCGGCCTCGACCAGGTCAACAAGCTGGAAGGCTGGGAGGAGGTCACCGACGACCTGGTCGACGCGGTCCTCGAAGAGGCGGGAAAGTTCGCCTCCGGGGTGCTCTCGCCGCTCAACAGCGTGGGCGACCGCACCGGCGCGAAGTGGAAGGACGGCAACGTCACCACGCCCCCGGGTTTCAAGGAGGCTTACAGGCAGTACTGCGAGGCGGGCTGGGGCAACATCCTGGGACCCGTGAAGTTCGGCGGCCAGGGGCTGCCGCACATCATGGCCACGCCGGTCGAGGAGATGTGGGGCGCCGCCAACCTCGCCTTCAAGCTCTGCCCGATGCTCACCCAGGGTGCCTTCGAGGCGATCGACTACGTGGGGCCCGAGCCGCTGCGCGAGAAGTTCCTGCCCAACATGGTCTCGGGCAAGTGGACCGGCACGATGAACCTGACCGAGCCGCAGGCGGGAAGCGACCTGTCGCTCGTGCGCACCAAGGCAACGCCCGCGGCCGACGGGACGTACCGCATCAAGGGCCAGAAGATCTTCATCACCTACGGCGAGCACGACTACACCGAGAACATCATCCACCTCACCCTCGCGCGCATCGAAGGGGCGCCGGAGGGCGTGAAGGGCATCTCGCTCTTCGTGGTCCCGAAGTTCCTGGTGAAGGCCGATGGCAGCATCGGCGAGCGCAACGACGTGAAGTGCGTGTCCATCGAGCACAAGCTGGGCATCCACGCGAGCCCCACCGCCGTGCTCGCATTCGGCGAGAAGAACGGCGCGGTCGGCTACCTCGTGGGCGAGGCGAACCGCGGGCTCGAGTACATGTTCATCATGATGAACGCGGCGCGGCTCTCGGTCGGCCTCGAGGGCGTGGCGATCGCCGAGCGCGCGTACCAGCGCGCCCTGGGCTGGTCGCGCGAGCGCCTGCAGGGCAAGCCCGTGGGCGTGCAGGGCGCGAAGACCGCCCCTATCGTCCAGCACCCCGACGTGAAGCGCATGCTGCTCACGATGAAGGCGACGACGGAGGCCACGCGCGCGCTCGCGTACTGGGTCTCGTCGCTGCTCGACCGCGCGCGCAAGGATCCCGACGAGACCACGCGGCGCCAGAGCCAGGCGATGGTCGACCTGCTGATCCCGGTGGTCAAGGGCTGGTCCACCGAGAACGGCATCGAGGTGGCCTCGCTCGGCATCCAGGTGCATGGCGGCATGGGTTTTATCGAGGAGACCGGCGCTGCCCAGCACCTGCGCGACGCGCGCATCACCACGATCTACGAAGGTACCACCGGCATCCAGGCCAACGACCTGGTGGGCCGCAAGGTCGGGCGCGAGCAGGGCAGGACCGCGCTCGCGCTGATCGCCGACATGGAGAAGATCCTCCCGGAGCTGACGGCCACCCGGAACGTGCACCTGTCGGCGATCGGCGACCGCCTTTCGTCCGCGATCAACCCGCTCAAGGAGGCGACCCAGTGGATCGCGCAGGCGTACGCCTCCAATCCCGCGGCGGTCGCCGCCGGATCGGTCTACTACCTCAAGCTCATGGGCATCACCTGCGGCGGCTGGATGATGGCGCGCGCGGCTCTCGAGGCGGCGAGGCAGCTCGACGCGGGGCAGGGCGATCGCGACTACCTGCGGGGGAAGCTGCTGACGGCGCGCTTCTATGCCGATCACATCCTGCCGCAGGCGATGGGGTTGTCGGCGATCACGATGCGCGGTGGCGACAGCGTGATCGCGGTCGAGGAAGCTCTGCTCTAGATAGCGGCGCTCCCGAGGAGCCCGGGGAAACCCTCGACCCGGGCCCTAGTGCCCTAATGGTCAGAGTCATATCTCGGCGTAGCGGCGAGTGCGAACCACCTGTTTGACGCGGTATGCGAGCGTCGAGGGTCTTCGCTTGAAGGCACCGATGGCCCTCTCGAGGATTTCCCCAAGGGCTCCCGGGAGCTGCCACCGTCCAACTCCCCATCACACGGCTATTAAATTGGGAAACGCGCGGCTAGGCAGGCCAGCAAGGGCCAGGCCTAGCGCCGAGCGTTACCACTCCCCATTTTTTGATTGTCGTGCGCTCGACATGGGCATAGGCAGCCCGTGTGAGGCCTTGGGGAAATCCTCGAGAGGGCCGTCGGTCCCGTCTGCCGAAGCCCCTCGCCGCTTCCTGGCTCGTCAAAGAGGTAGTTGCCCGCAACCGCGACGACCAAATAGGGGGTGATGCCCCATTACATCGCGTTCAAGGCCCGGGTCGAGGATTTCCCCGGCCTCGACACGGGCGCAACGAGTCAATCCGCGGCTTCGACGGAACGCTCGGGAGGGGCGACTTCGCTGATCTCGTTGCGGTAGGCGATGTTCGACTGGCTGCCCGCGCGCGACAGCTCCTTGGCCGCGTACATCGCGCGGTCGCCGTCGGCCAGCACGCCGGCGACGCCGCTGCCGAAGCGGTAGTCCGCCACGCCGCAGCTCACCGTGATGCGCAGCTCCAGGCCCGGGGCGATCTCGCAGGGGCTTCCGGAGATCGCCTTCACGATGCGCTCCATCACCATCTTGAGGGCGCGGTTGCGGTGCAGGCCGACGACGAATTCGTCGCCGCCCCAGCGCGCGACCCAGTCGCCGCGGCGGGTGTTGAGCTGCAGCAACGCCGCCAGGTGCGAGACCACCGCGTCGCCGGCGCTGTGGCCGTGCTTCTCGTTGATCTGCTTGAAGCCGTTCACGTCGAAGAAGGCGATGTGGAAGGTCTGCAGGTCGCGCTCGGCGCGCGCCACCTCCTCGGAAAGCCGCTTCTCCCCGGCGCGCCGGTTGTAGATGCCGGTGAGGTCGTCGGTGTCCGACACGCGCTCCAGGCGCGTGATCGTCTCGTGCAGCTGGGTGAGGGTGTACTGCGTGCCCTCCATCAGGCGGCCCGCGCGATCGGTGAAGTGCAGCGGCAGGTCGGGCAACTTGCGGCTGTCGATGTAGTCGCGCAGCGCCTCGGCGGTGAGGTCGATCGGCACCAGCAGCTCGCGCAGGATCCAGAGCGTGCCGAGGAAGCCCGCGAAGCAGGCCAGCACCAGCGCCGCCAGGGCCGGGTACATCACCTCCCAGTCGGTGCGCGTGAACAGCATGTACACGATGAACGTGGCGAGCGGGATGCAGACGCCGATGAAGGCGGCGAGCGCGAACTTGCCGTGGTAGCTCTCCTTGAGCAGCCCCAGGTCGGCGATCGCCTTGTAGATGCCCATCCGGGCCATTGCTTCCTGGCCAGGCTGTACCTTGCTCACCATCGCGTCACGGACCTCCCCTATGCCACCATTCTATTCCGGACGGCGCGGGCGCGTCAGCCGACGGGATTGCGCAGGACGCCGATGCCCTCGACCTCGGTCTCGAGCAGGTCGCCGGGCTTGAGGAACTCCGGCGGGGTGCGCGCGTAGCCCACACCCTCGGGCGTGCCGGTGGAGATCACGTCGCCCGGCTCGAGCGTCATGCCGGCCGACAGGTCGGCGATCAGCCGCGGCAACTTGAAGTACATGTGGCGGGTGTTCGAATCCTGCTTGACCGTGCCATTCACGCGGCAGGTCACCTGGAGCTCGTCCCATTTCAGGCTGTCGGCGGTCACGATGCACGGCCCCATCGGACAGGTGCCGTCGAGGCTCTTGCCCTTGTGCCACTGGCCGCCGTGGCGGCGCTGCACGTCGCGCCACGAGACGTCGTTGATGGCGGTGTAGCCCCACACATGGCGCATGGCATCGTCCTGGGTGATGTTCTTGCCGCAGGGTCCGATCACGACGCCCAGCTCCACCTCCCAGTCGAGCGAGGTCGAGATCGCGGAGTCGTACGGGATGCTGTCGTAAGGGCCGTTCACGGTCGTCGGCACCTTGGTGAAGAACACCGGCCACTCGGGGAGCTTGCGGTCGTCCTGCAGCTTCTTCGCGCCCTCCTCGAAGTGCGGCAGGTAGTTCCAGCCGACGCAGAACACGTTCTTGGTGGGGCGGGGAATCGGTGCATGCAGCTTCACCTCGGCGAGCGGCGTGGTCGCCACGCCGGACTTGCGCTCCAGCTCGCGCAGGCGCGCGAGCATCGGGTCGCCGGCGCGGATCAGGCCGAGCATCGAGCCCGTGCTCTCGTCGGCGCCCAGGGCTGCCGGAATGTCCACGATGCGCTTGCCTTCGAGCAGCAGCCCGGGGCGGGGTTGGCCGGAGGGCAGCGGGGAGTACGTGACCAGCTTCATGCGTACGCGGTCCTCAGTCGTTCTTCCAGGCGGGTTTGCGCTTCTCGAGGAATGCGTTCACGCCCTCCAGCCGGTCGCCGTGGTCGAAGAGCTCGACGAAGAGCTCGCGCTCGATCATGAGGCCCTGGCGTCGCGCGATGCCGTTGCGTGCGTTGTGGACCAATGCCTTGCAGTGCGCCACCGCGCGCGGGGAGAGGGTCGCCACGCGCTCGGCCATCTTCGTCGCGGCCTCCAGCGCCTGGCCCTTCGGCACGACCTCCTCGACCAGCCCGATGCGCAGCGCCGTGGCCGCATCCACGCGCTCGTTGGTGAGGATCATGCGCTTGGCCCAGCCCTCGCCGACCAGCCACGGCAGGTTCTGCGTGCCGCAGCCGCCGGGCAGCAGGCCCACGGCAGGCTCGGGCAGCGCCATCTGGGCGTGCTCCTCGGCGATGCGGATGTCGCAGGCGAGCGCGCACTCGAGGCCGCCGCCCATGGCGTAGCCGTTGACCGCGGCGATGGTGACGAGGCGCGAGTCCATGAGGGCGCCAAAGGCCGAGCCGAAGAGGGTGATGAACTCGCGCGCGGCGGCCTTGTCGCCGCGGAAACGATCGAGGTCGGCGCCCGCGGAGAAGAATTTTTCGCCGGCACCGGTGAGGATCGCCGCGTAGACGTTGCGGTCGTCCTCGAGCTGGCCGACCAGCGCCTCCATGTCGCGCAGGCTCTCCGGCGTCCAGGTGTTCGCCGGCGGGTTGTCGAGGGTGATGAAGGCCGTGTGGCCGCGGATTTCGTGGCGCATTGGGGTTCCGCCGCCGCGTTACTTGAGGCTGATGGTGGTGTGGATGCCGGGGTTGGTGCCGGCGTCGTCGAACCAGCGCGCGGTCACCGTCTTCACCTGCGTGTAGAACTGCACCGCCTGCTTGCCGTAGGGGCCGAGGTCGCCCAGCTTCGAGCCGCGCGAGCCGGTGAAGCTGAAGTAGGGCACCGGCACCGGGATGGGCACGTTGATGCCGACTTGTCCCACGTCGATCTCGTTCTGGAACTTGCGCGCGACCGCGCCCGACTGCGTGAAGATGCCGGTGCCGTTACCGTAGGGGTTGGCGTTGATGAGGGCGATCGCCTCGTCGAGCGTGTCCACGCTCACGATCTGCAGCACCGGCCCGAAGATCTCGGCCTCGTACATCTTGTGCCCGGGCTTGACGCCGGAGATCACCGTCGGCGCGATGAAGTTGCCTTTCGGATAGCCGGGGATCTGCGGGTTGCGCCCGTCGAGCTCGACCTTCGCGCCTTCCTTCTCGCTCTCGGCGATGTGGGCCTCGATGCGCTCCTTCGCCTGCTTGGAGATCACCGGGCCCAGGTCGGCGCCGGCTTCGATTCCCGCGTTGACCTTGAGGGTCTTCGCCTTGGAGACGATGTCGGGAATCCACTTGTTGGCCTCGCCGACCAGCACCGCGACGCTGGTCGCCATGCAGCGCTGGCCGGCGGCGCCGAAGCCGGCGCCGACGAGGGCGTTGAGCGACTGCTCCTTGTTGGCGTCCGGCATCACCACCGCGTGGTTCTTCGCGCCCATCATGCATTGGGCGCGCTTGCCGTTGTCCGAGGAAAGCTTGTAGACGTGCTCGCCCACGGCGCACGAGCCCACGAAGGAGACCGCCCTCACATCCGGATGGCTGCACAGGGTGTCCACCGCCTCCTTGCCGCCGTGCACGATGTTGAGCACGCCGGCGGGAACGCCCGCCTCGAGCGCGAGGGCGCCCAGCAGCATCGGCGTCATCGGGTCCTGCTCGGAAGGCTTGAGCACGAAGGTGTTGCCGCACACGATCGCCATGGGGAACATCCACAGCGGGATCATCGCCGGGAAGTTGAAGGGCGAGATGCCGGCGCAGACGCCCAGCGGCTGGCGCACGAAGTAGGTGTCGACGCCGCCGGCCACGTTCTCGGCGATCTCGCCCAGCGTGAGCGTGCCGATCGAGCAGGCGTGCTCCACGACCTCGAGGCCGCGGAACACGTCGCCTTCGGCGTCGGGCAGCGTCTTGCCCTGCTCGGCGGTGATCGACGCGGCGAGCTTCTTCATGTCGCGCCGGATGAGCTCCTGGAGCTTGAGCATGATGCGCGCGCGCTGGCCGATCGGGACGTTGCGCCAGGTCTTGAAGGCCCCGGCGGCGATGCGCACCGCCTCGCCGACCTCCTGCGCATCGCACATCGGCACCCGGGCCAGCACCTGCTGGGTTGCGGGGTTCACGACGTCGCGCCAGGCCTTCGCCTTCGACTCGACGAACTGGCCATTCACGAGGAGCTTGACGGTGGGCGTTGCGCCGGTATCGGCGCGGGGATTTGCGGCCATGATGGGTCTCCTGATTACTCCGTGACGATACGCGCGCGCGGGCCGTTCGGGGGCATGGCGGCTCGGGTGGTTGCGTGAAATGCAGGAAAGGCTATAAAACCTGCACTCTACTAGAACCTCCGACCCGGACGACCCCCGCCCATGGCACGCAACACGAAAGTCCCCGCAGACCACAACGCCCCGCCCGTCACCCGCACGCTCGCGAAGCTCGTCGCGACCCATCCGCCGAGGGGGTGGAACGATGCCGTCGAGAAGGAAGCGCACCGCACTTTCCTCAACTGGGCGGGCTGTGCGATCGGCGCGGCGAGGCACGAGAGCGTCGAGGCGGCGCTGGGCGCCGTCAACATGCTGCAACCTGCGGGGCAATCGTCGGTGCTCGGACGGCGTGAAAGGGTCGACATGTGCGGAGCCGCCCTGGTGAACGGCATCGCCTCGCACACGTTCGACTTCGACGACACGCACCTGAAGACCATCATCCATCCCGCCGGCCCGGTGGCCTCTGCGGTCCTGGCGCTCGCGGAGGTGATCGGCGCCTCCGGCCGCCAGGTGATCGACGCGCTCGTGCTGGGGATCGACGTCTCGTGCCGCGTGGGCAACATGATGTATCCCGAGCACTATGACCGGGGCTGGCACATTACGGGCTCCACGGGCACGCTCGGAGCTGCTGCCGGGTGCGCGCGCCTCCTCGGCCTGGACGAGGCGAAGACCACGATGGCGCTCGGCATCGCGGCCTCGCAGCCCATCGGGATGCGCGAGCAGTTCGGCACCATGACGAAACCCTTTCATCCCGGTGGTGCGGCGCGCGCGGGCCTCATGAGCGCGCTGCTGGCGAAGAACGGATTCACCGCGAGCCCGAAGGCGATCGAGGCGCCGCGCGGCATGTCGCAGACGATCTCCACCAAGAACGACTGGAACGAGATCACCGACGAGCTCGGCAAGCGCTTCGAGATCTCCTTCAACACCTACAAGCCCTTCGCGTGCGGGATCGTGATCCATCCCACCATCGATGCGGCCACGCAGCTGCGCGCCAAGGGCGTCAGGGCGCAGGACATCGAGCGCGTCGAGCTGAGGGTCCATTCGCTCGTGCTGGAGCTCACGGGGAAGAAGGAACCGAAGGACGGCCTCGAGGCCAAGTTCAGCGTGTATCACGGGTTCTGCTCGGGCCTCGTCTTCGGCCGCGCCGGCGAGCACCAGTACGACGACGCCATCGTGAACCGCGAGGACATGGTGGCGCTGCGCCGCAAGGTCGTCGCCACCGTGGACGACTCGATCGCGGAGGAATCCGCGGACGTGACGGCGATCCTGAAGGACGGCCGCCGCGAGCACGTGTTCGTGAAGGACGCCGTCGGCTCGATCGGGCGGCCGCTCACCGACGCGATGCTCGAGGCCAAGTTCCGCGACCAGGCCGAGCCGGTGATCGGCAAGGCGAAGGTCGATGCCGCGCTCGCAGCATGCTGGAAGCTGGGCGAGGCGAAGGACGTGGGCGCCGTGGTCGCCGGAGCGCGGCCATGAGCGCGCGCCCGAAAGTCGTCGCGCTGGACGACTACGAGGATTTCCTGCGCAAGAGCGGCAACTGGAAGGATCTCGACGCGCGCGCGGATGTCACCATCCACACCAAGCGGCTGCGCGGCGAGGCCCTCTACGAAGCGGTCAAGGACGCCGACGCCATCGTCGTGATCCGCGACCGCACGCCGTTCAAGGCCGATCTCATCGCCCGGCTGCCGCGGCTCAAGGCCTTCATCTTCACGGGGCTGCGCAACACCCAGCTCGACTTCGCGGCGCTCGCGGCGCGCGGCATTCCGGTCGGCAACACCGACCACGGCTCGTCGAAGCACTCCACGGCCGAGATGAACTGGGCGCTGATCTTCGCGGCCGCCAAGCGCCTGGAGGAGTTCTTCGTGCTCGCGCGCAACGGCGGCTGGCGCGACGGTGGGCGGCTGCCCTGGGTGCTGCACGGCGAGCGCCTCGGCCTCGTGGGGTTCGGCGAGATCGGCCAGCTGGTCGCTCGCGTAGGCGCGGCGCTCGGCATGGAGATCGTCACGTGGAGCCCGCACATGACGCCGGAGCGCGCGGCAGCGGGCGGTGGCAAGTCGGTCACGCTCGAGGAGCTGCTTGCCACTTCGAAGGTCGTGAGCCTGCACCTCGTGCCCTCGGCCGAGACGCGCAAGCTGCTCGATGCGAAGCGCATGGCCACGATGCGGCCGGACTCGATCCTGGTGAACACGGCCCGCTCGGCGCTGGTCGACATGGCGGCGTTGCCGGCCGCTCTCGACGCCGGGCGCCCGGCCATCGCCGCGCTCGACGTCTACGACGACGAGCCGCTTGCCCCTGGACATGCCCTCGCCGCGCGGCGCGACGTCGTGCTCTCGCCGCACCTGGGCTTCGTCAACGAGCCGGTGTTCTCGTTGTACGGTCCGGGCGTGACCGAAAACCTGCTCGCCTGGCTGGACGGCAAGCCGATGCCGCACGGCGTGGGCCCCGCCGGCTGAGGTGATTTCCGCCTGCGCGCTGCTCGCTGCCGCGACGCTCGCGATCGCGTGGCCGATCTGGCGCTACCAGCACGAATACTCGATGTTCGCGCGCCGCGCGCTGCTCGCGGGAGTCACTCGCGAGGAGAGCCGCGTGCGGCGCTGGCTGTGGGCGGGCCGCGTCCTTCGCGTCGCGCAGGTTTTCGGCGCGCTTGCCTGGGCGGCGGCGCTCGTGGTCCTCGCGCATCTCTTCTCCAAGTGGCATTGGATGGTCCTCGCGCTCGATGCGGCGCTGCTTGCGGCGGTGGCCGGCGCGGTGATGCGGCAGCTGGCTCCCGAGGTGCGGCCCGAGTTGCTCGGGATCGCCTCGCGCCGCTGGCCGCTCGCGCTCGGCAACGTGGCGCTCCTCGCGATCGCGTTCCTCGCGATCGACTTCTTCCTGGGCGCTCCGGATACGCGCCGCCAGGCATGGGACGAAGTCGCGCGGCAGGCCTTCGACGGAGGCGTGGCCATGGCCGCGTGTCCCGCGATCTCTTGGGTCGTGGGAGCGCTCGCCGCGGCCGACGCGCTCGCATGGCACGCGGCCGAGGTTCTGATTCCGAGCCTGCCGAACCCATCGTTGAAGATCCTGGCCTGGCTGGTGTTCCTGCTCCAGGCGGGAGTCGCCGCCGTCGGCTGGACGCGCGCGCTGCTCGGCGTCGGCGCGTTCCTCGACCGCCGCGCCGCGATTTCCTCGAGGCCATTCTTCGTCACCGCGTGCCTGGTCGCGGCGCTCCTGCTGGCGCTCGCGTTCACGCTTCGCACTTCGGACTTTTCCCGGGTAGGCCCGGTCGTCCTCGCATGGACAAATCCCTGCCGGACCGATCCGGCAACCGCGCTGGCGTTGCGCACGTCCCTGGCGGCGGAGCTCGAGGCGGCGCGGGTGGTCGAGCGCGAGCGCGCGAGCAGGGACGTCGAGGCGGCCGTCGCGACGATGTACGGCCAGGTCGAGAAGGGCGCCGACGCCTACCTGGACTGGTATTTCACGGTGCTGGGCGAGTACGAGCGCCTGGTCGCGTTGATCGCCGGCGGCCTCACCGAGAAGATGCGCGTGGAGCTCGAGAGCCGCCTGTTCGGCGAAGGGTTCTCCCGCCAGTTGGACGAGGTGAGCGGGAAGCTCGCGGCTGAAACCGCGGGGCGTCTGGGTGTCATGGGCAGTCGCATCGCCGCGCGGCTGGGATCGGAGGCCCGCTTGCGTCCGTGCCTGGCCGACGCGATCAACTTGCCGCGCGTGGCCGACGTAAATCGCGACGTCGTGCGCGCGTCGACGGCCGCGGCGACCGGCGCGGCGGTCGGCACGGTGGCCGCAGTGGCGCTCGTGCGCCGCGCAGCCGCGGCGGCGGCCGCGAAAGCCGCCACGACCGGCAGCTTCCGCAGCGCTACCACTCTCGCCGGCCGAACCGCTGCCAAGCGGGGCGGATCGGCCCTCGGCGCCGGCGCGATCGCGGCCGCGGCATGCGGGCCGGCGGTAGTGCTTTGCGCGTCGGTGGCCGCGATCGTCACCTGGATCGTCGTCGACAAGGCGTTCGTCGAGGTCGACGAGCTGCTGTCGCGCAAGGAGATGCGCCGGGAGATCCTCGAAGCGGCCGGCGAGCAGCAGGCTGCGCTTGCGGCGGCCCTGGTCCAGCAGCAACATGCGGCGATCGACCGCGCGATCGCGGAGATCGACGAGTCGATCGGTCGCGTGTTCGTTCCGGCGCGCGAAGGGATCTGATGCCGCAAACACGCGCAGGAGAAAGGGGTGCCATGAACGCGACGATCCGCGGACTGCCCGCACTGGCCGCCGTGCTCCTGGGCGCTACGTGCGCGTTCGCACAGGCGCCGTACTATCCGGATGCCGCCTGGCAGCGCAAGACACCCGCCGAGGCCGGGATCGACGCGGCGAAGCTCAAGGGCGCCATCGACTTCGCGATCGCGAGCGAGTCGAAGAACCCGCGCGACCTGAGGCTCAACCATTACCAGGGCTTCGGCCGCGAGCCTTTCGGCAACGCCATCGGCCCGATCAAGGATCGCGGCGACATGACCGGCGTCATCGTCCATCGCGGCTACATCGTGGCCGAGTGGGGCGAGCCCGCGCGCGTGGACATGACCCACAGCGTGACCAAGAGCCTGCTCTCGAGCGTCGCGGGCGTGGCGTTCGACCGCGGCCTCATCCGCAGCCTCGACGATCCGGTGCGCGACTACGTGGGGCCGATCTGGGTCCAGGGCGAGGCCCAGCTGCTCGCGCCGTTCGAATCGGCCCACAACCGCACCATCACGTGGGACCACCTGCTGCGCCAGACGAGCGACTGGGAAGGCACGCTCTGGGGCAAGCCGGATTGGGCCGACCGTCCGAACCTGGAGAACCGCGCGGAGTGGACCACGCGCAAGCGCAACGCCCCAGGCACCTCGTACAAGTACAACGACGTGCGCGTGAACGTGCTCGCGCTCGCCCTGCTGCACGTCTGGCACCGCCCGCTGCCGCAGGTCCTCAAGGAAACGATCATGGACCCGATCGGCGCTTCCCCGACTTGGCGCTGGTACGGCTACGAGAGTTCGTTCGTGGTGCTCGACGGCCAGGTGATGCAGTCGGTGAGCGGCGGCGGCCACTGGGGCGGCGGCGTCTTCATGGACGCCTACGACATGGCGCGGTTCGGCTACCTCACGCTGCGCAAGGGCCGCTGGAAGGACCGCCAGCTGCTGTCCGAGAAGTGGATCGGGATGGCGCTCACGCCCACGCCGGTCCAGCCGGACTACGGCTTCATGAACTGGTACAACAACCGCTCGCGCAACCAGTCGCCCTTCGCGCCGGCGAGCTCGTTCGCGCACATCGGCAACGGGACCAACTACGTCTACGTGGATCCGGAGAACGACCTGGTCGTGGTGCTGCGCTGGATCGAGCGCCGCCCCATCGACGAGTTCGTGCGGCGGCTGATCGAGGCCCTGCCGCGCCCCTAGGCTTCCTGCATGCGCGATATCCGCGCGGCTTCCTCGAGGCGGGCGTCGTCGATCTCCCGCATCACGGCTTCCAGGTCGGCGGTGGCTTCGTCGGGCGCGAACTGGCCGGTCAGCTCGACATCCGGGGCGAGCGTTCCTGATTCGTACAGCGCCCAGATTTCCTTGCCGTAGTCGGTGGCGAGCAGGCCCGGGGCGAAACTGCCGAAGAAGCGTCGCAGGTTGTCGACGTCGCGCACCAGCATGCGCGGGGCGTGGTTGTTGCCGGCGGCGTCCACCGCCTGGGGCAGGTCGATGATCACCGGCCCGTCGGCGGCCACCAGGACGTTGAACTCGGAGAGGTCGCCGTGGACCACGCCGGCGCAAAGCATGCGCACCACCTCGCCGATCAGGCGGCCGTGCAGCTCGAGGGCTTGCGCGGGGGTGAAGGCCACGTCGTTCAGCCGTGGTGCGGCATTGCCTTCCTCGTCGGTGACGAGCTCCATCAGCAGCACGCCCTCGTGGAAGTTGTACGGCTTCGGCACGCGCACGCCGGCGGCGGCCAGGCGATAGAGCGCGTCGACCTCCGCGCTCTGCCAGGCGCGCTCCTGGGCCTGGCGCCCGAAGCGCGTGCCCTTGGCCATCGCGCGCGCCTGGCGCGAGTTCTTGGTCTTGCGGTTCTCGGTGTAGTCGACGGCCTGGCGGAAGCTGCGCTTGTCGGCCTCCTTGTAGACC
>Ga0111539_10004113_pt1 | contig 19084 bp, 15 predicted proteins | sample RhiMethybrSRZTD1_FD_79667 | JGI IMG/M metagenome (GOLD analysis project Ga0111539, IMG submission 79667) | Populus rhizosphere microbial communities from Tennessee, USA - Rhizosphere MetaG P. TD hybrid SRZTD1 (version 2) (version 2) | ecosystem: Host-associated > Plants > Roots > Rhizosphere >... | reverse complement strand
CTGGCCCTGCGCGGTGAAGGATGCGGCGAGCGCGGCGCTCAGCAGCAGCCAGCCGGCGCCCAGCGCGACGCGCGCGCCGGCCGTCGCGACCAGCCGGCTGCCGGGCCAGGCGGCGAGCAGCAGCGTGACCAGCCATCCCGCGACGGCGACGGCGGCGAGCAGCCGCAGGCGGCCGATCTCGCGGTCGGCAGCCTGGCGCTGCAGCTCCATCCGCAGCGCGCGATCGGCGCGCTCGCGCTCGGCTGCCAGCTGCTCCCGTTCGAGCTCGAGCCGGCGCGTGTCGCGATCGAACGCCTCCTTCAGCGCGGCGACCACGACGCCGGCCATGCGCGCTTCGAGGCCGCCGGGCTGGCGGCTCGCCGTTTCCATCTGCTGCTGCTGATATTGCTCCTCGGTCTGCGTCGCGGCGCGGCGGCTCTTGGCGAAATTCGCCACGCCCATCACCGCGTCGAAGATCTGCAGCCACGGAACCGGCATCACTTCGCTCCCAGCCAGCGGTCGCGGAACGCGCGCTGCGCCGGCGTCAGCGTGCCTCCCTGCTCGGCCGGCACCACGTCGACGTGCGGATCCTCGGCCAGCGTCACGCGCGCGGTGCGCGACGAGCCGGTGCGATCGGTGAACACGATCGGGATGCTGTCGCCCGGTTTGTGGCGCGCCACCGCCGCGGCGACGTCGCCATCGCTGCCGACGTGCTGGCCGTCGATCTCGCGCAGCTCGTCGTCCTGCTCGATGCCGGCGGCGTAGATCGGCCAGGTCGGCGCGATGAGCGTCGCGACGCGGATGCTGCCGCGCGACTCGAGGCGCAGGTCGCCGAGCCAGGCGCGGCCGGCGTTGCGCTTGCGCACGATGAACCCGGCGCGCGCCAGGAGCCGTGTGTAGTCGGCGACCTCGTGGCCGCGGATGTAGCGGGCGAAGAAATCGCGCGCGAACGCGCCGTCACCGCTGACCTCGGCCAGCGTCGCCTCGGCATCGTCGATGGTGTAGGGGCGATCGACGTAGCCTTCGCGCGCGCCGCCCGGCTTGCCGTACTTGCGCCACATCGCCCGCATGTAGTCGTCGAGCGAGACGCGCCCTTCGCTGCGATCGCGCAGCGTCAGGTCGAGGGCGAGCGCAATCGCGCCGCCGAACGGATAGTAGGAGATGACGGTGGTCGACCAGTTGGTGCGATCGACGGTGCGGCCGCCGTCGATGAACGGCGCCATCCGGCTCATCTCCTCGGCCGAGCGGACGAGATGCCCCGGGTTCTGCACCGCCTCGACGAGGCCCCCGAAGGTGCGCGCCGTCTCACCGATGTCGGCCAGCTGCGTCCGCTGCATCGTCAGCGGCCCGTAGTACTGGGTGAAGCCCTCGGCCAGCCACAGCTCCCCGGAAATGTTCGCGCGATCGAAATCGAACGGCTCGAGCCCCCTGGGCCGGATCCGCTCGACGTTCCAGCAGTGGAAGAACTCGTGCGCGACCGTGTCGAGCAGGTCGAGGCGCGAAGCGGCAATCGATCCGGTCGAGGTGATCACCGTGCTGTTGCGGTGCTCCATCCCGTCGCCATTCGCCCACGGCAGATAGTCGGCGAGAAAGGTGTAGGTGCCGGGCTCGTAATCGGGGTACTCGCCGTAGATCGTCCCCTGCTGGCGGACGATCTTCTCCACGTCCTTCATGTAGCCGTCGAGCTCGGCGTCGGTGCCGGTGTGGTGCAGCGAGAAGCGGAAGGTGCGCTGGCCGACGCTGAACTGGCGGATGGTGACCGGCCCGAACTCGGACGGGCTGTCCATCAGGTACTGCAGGTTCGGCGCGGTGAACTCGAGCGGCGAGGAACCAGGATGCAGCTGGGTGGCGACCTGCCACTTCATTCCGGCCGGCTGCACGAACGTGACCGTCGCCGGCCGATCGTCGAGGCCGCGCGCCCACATCACGGCCGCCGGCATGTTGATGTGCGCGTGCGTGGTGTCGATGCCGAGATAGGTGCCGTCGACGCGATCGCCGTACACCTTGTACTTCACCGTCACGCGGCCGTCGTGTCCGGCCACCGTCCACCCGTATGGGTCGGGCCTCGACGCCGTCAGCTCGCGACCGTCGCCGGCAACGGCGTGGACCTCGTAGACGTTCTTGGCGAAGTCGTGGAGCGAGTAGCGGCCGGGCGAAGAACGGCTCATCCGCAGCTCCAGCGGCGCCGCCGCCAGCTCGGTGAACGACGCCTCGACCTGCATCCAGCGATGCTGCGGCTCGGGAAACGAGAAGCGATAAGCGATCGGCGCCGCCGCGTCGAATCGCAGCGCAGCGACGAGGATCGCGAAGGCAGCGAGCGCGCGCGTCGTCACGTCCGCGATGCTAACACGCAGAGGAATTCGAACATCAGGTTGGCCGCCAATAGCGCCGTGATCTGCCCCGGGCCGTCGAACACCGGCGACACTTCGACGACGTCGCCGCCCACCAGCTGCAGTCCCGTCAGCCCGCGCACCAGCTGCTGCGCTTCGTGGCTCGTCAGGCCGCCGACCTCCGGCGTCCCCGTGCCGGGCGCGAACGCGGGATCGACGCCGTCGATGTCGAACGTCATGTAGGCCGGTCCCGTCACCACGCTGTGAATCGCGGCGACGACGGCGGGGATGCCGCGCGCCTTGACCTGGTCGATGTCGATCATCGTGATCCCGTGCTCGCGGTGGAACTCGAAATCCTCCTCGCCGTACATCGGCCCGCGGATCCCGACCTGGATGAAGCGCCGGCCGTCGATGATCCCCTCCTCGATCGCCCGCCGGAACGGCGTGCCGTGGAAGTACTTGCCGCCGAAGTACTGGTCCCAGGTGTCGATGTGGGCATCGAACTGCACCAGCCCGAGCGGCCCGTGGCGCTTCGCGAGCGCCCGCAGGATCGGCAGCGAGATCGAATGATCGCCGCCGGCGACGATCGGCCGCGCCCCGGCGGCCGCGATCGCGGCGATGCGCGCTTCGATCGCCTCGTACGCCTTCTCGATGCTCACCGGCGGCGGATCGACGTCGCCGGCGTCGGCCACGTTCAGCCGGTCGAACGGCGCCACCTTCTGAAAATAGCTGTAGCTCCGGATCATCGACGACTGCGCGCGGATTTCGCGCGGCGCCAGCCGCGCGCCGGGGCGATACGAGGTGCCGCCGTCGTACGGCACGCCGACGATGGCCACGTCCAGGCCGCGCGGATCTTCGACGTGCGGCAGCCGCATGAAGGTCGCCGGCTGCGCGAAGCGCGGCGACTGGAACGAAGCGCGCGGTTGATGCGTCATGGGGCCGATTGTATAGTGTCGCTTCAGGCGGGCCGGCCACGGTCCGACTGAAGTCGAGACTACGGTAGAACCAGTGGCAATCCCGGTGAAACGCGGCGCGCTCCTCCTCGTCCTCGCCTCCCTGCTCGCGCCGCCCTCGATCGCGCGCGCGCAGGAGGCCATCTACATCGTCCGCCACGCCGAGCGCCTCGACCAGTCCGCCGATTCGCAGCTTTCGACCGACGGGGTCGGCCGCTCCTACACGCTGCGCGATCTGCTGCGCGAGGCGGGGATCACCCATATCTTCACCTCGGAGATGAGGCGGACGATCGAGACGGCGAAGCCGCTGGCCGACGCGCTGCGGGTGACGCCGCAAACGCTGCCCGGCAACGACGTCGAGGCGCTGGCGTCGCGCCTCGGCTCGCTTGGCGCCGGCGCTCGCGCGCTGGTGGTCGGCCACTCGAATACGCTGCCGCAGATCCTGCGCGCCCTGAAGGTCGATGCCCCGGTGACGATCGCCGATGCGGACTACGACAACCTCTTCATCGTCGTGCCGCGGAAAGAGGCGGCGCCGGTGTTCATGCGGTTGAAGTTCTGATGGCGCGCGAACGGCTCCACGGAAACCTCAGCACCGTCGAGTACTTCACCTTCGGCTTCGGCACGATGATCGGCGTCGGCTGGGTCGTGGTGATGGACGACTGGCTGTCGCGCGGCGGCCCGGGCGGCGCGATGCTCGGGTACCTCCTCGGCGGCCTGCTGCTCTTCCCCATCGCCCACACCTACGGCCGGCTGGTGCAGAGGATTCGCGACGCGGGCGCGGAAATCGCCTACACCGAAACCGTCTTCCCGCCGGCCCTCAGCTTCGCCGCCGGCTGGACGATGGTGCTGTCGTACGCGATCGTGTGCCCGTGGGAGGCGGTGGCCACCGGCAACCTGCTGGCGCGCGTCTTCCCCGCGCTCAACTCGTACGAGCTCTACGCGGTCGCCGGCACGCCGATCTTCGCGCCGCGGCTGGCGGTCGGCCTGGTGCTGACGGCGCTGATCGTCTTCATCAACTACCGCGGCATCGCGCCGAGCGGCAAGTTCCAGAACGTCACCACGTTCGGGCTGCTCGCGATCTTCGCCGTCTTCACGACGCTCGGCTTCATCCGCGGCAGCAGCGCCAACATGCAACCGCTGTTCCCGCGGCCCGGCGCCGGCGGCGTGTTCCTGTCGATCTTCCTGGTGATGCAGATCGTCCCCTACTTCATGACCGGGTACGAGTCGGTCGCGAAAGGGTCCGAGGAGGCGAAGAGCGGCTTCGACGCGCGCAACTTTCCGAAGGCGATCTACGGGGCCCTGTTCGGCGGGCTGCTGTTCTACGTCCTGGTCATCGCCGTCGTCACCTGGGTCTACCCGTGGGGCCAGATCGTCTCCGGCCACGTGCGCACGGAGGTCGCCTTCGAGCGGGCGTTCGGCTCGCAGTCGATCGCCCAGCTGATCCTCTTCGGCGCGTTTCTGTCGCTGCTGAAAATCTTCAACGGCAACTTCGTCGCGGCGACGCGGATGCTCTACGCCATCGGCCGCCGCAACCTCGTCCACCCGGCGCTCGGCCGCGTGCACGCGGCCACCGGCACGCCGGTGGTCGCGATTGGCCTGATGGGAACGCTGACCGCGGCCGCGTCGATGTTCGGCGACGCGATCCTCGTGCCGGTGACCGAAGTCGGGTCGCTGGCGGTCGGCGTCGGCTGGATGTCGGCGTGCGCCGCCTACATCGCGCGCTGGCGCCGCGACGTCGCCCGCGAGGCGGCGGCGCGGCCCGGCACTTACACCAGCGAGGGATACGCGGCGGAGTCGCCGATGGTTGCGGTCCTGGGCGTCGCCGTGGCGCTGGCGATCGTGCTGATGAAGGTCGTGCCGGGCGTGCCCGGCAGCTTCACGCGCGCCGAATGGATGGCCTTTTCCGCCTGGTCAGCCTTTGGGCTGCTCTTCTGGCTGGCCCGCCGCCGGTAGGACCCCGGCGAGCGCCTGCGACACGAACATGTCCTGCGGCAGCGCGCCCAGAATCTCGACCGCGTCGTTGACCACCGTCTTGGGCACGCCGGTCACGCGGTAGCGCCGCGCCAGATCCGGGAACTCGGTCGCTTCCACCGCGTAGGCGGTGATGTGCTCGTTCGCGAACGCCATTTCGTGTGCGAGGCTGACCGCCCGCGGGCAGTGCGGTCACGTCGGCGTCGAGAACACCTGGATGGTCACCGGCTTGTCGACCGCGGCGATCCGCTTGCGGTTGTCGTCGCTCAGGTGCGACGCGGCGCCGCCGACCAGCAGGATCGCCTGGATCAGCGACATGAACTCGTGACCTGACGGGGAACCGAGGAAGCGGATCCGCGAATCCTTGTCGGCGGTGCCGTTGGTGCCGCTGGCGAGCAGCGCGATCGCCGGCACGCGATCGACCCCATACTGCGCCGCCTTCTCCTTCTCGAGCACGAAGTTCACTTCGTCGATCGTGATCTTGTCGGAAAGCGGCGGCAGCTCGTCGAGGATGCGGCGCGTCTGCGCGCACGGCTCGCAGCCGATCGTCTGCGTGAAGAAGAGCAAACGGACCGGCCCGGCCATCTCGCCGAACCACGCACGCAGCTGATCCTGTTCGTTGGGGGCAAGCAGCGACATGCTGCGATTCTGACAGATGCTAGTTGCTCGTTGCCAGTTGCTAGGAGCCCAAGGCCGGAAACAGCCCGGAATCCGAGCACCTGCTGACAGCTAGCAACTAGCAACTAGCAACTAGCAACTAGCAACTAGCAACCAGCAACCAGCAACTACTTGAACAAATCGTCAAATGCCTTGCGCGCGCTCGTCGACGGGCCCGACGAGGTTCCGCCGCTGCTGCTGCTGGCGGGCGTGCCGGTCTGGCGTTCCACCGTCGTCCGCGCGGTGAAGAGGGCGCAGCTGTTGCGCGCGTCTTTCGGCGAGATGCGCGCCGGAATCGACGCCGCCTGCGTGCACTCCCAGCGGGCGCTGGTGTCGAACGACACGCACTGGATGCAGCTGTGCAGGTCGACCCCGCAGCGCGAGCAGCGCGCATCATCGGCGAGCGGCAGCGACAGCAGGTTGCCGCAGCGCGCGCAGCGGCACACTTCGCGCGCCGCCATCAGGTTCGGCGTCTTCGGGCCCGACGCGTCCTGCAGCACGCGTCCCGGCGCGCGCTCCTGCGGCGGCTTGGGCGGGCGCGGCCCCTTCGGGCCCTTCGGCTTATCGTCGTCCTGATAGCCGCGCTGACGGTATTTGCGATCGCTCATCTCTCTCGAACGTAGTGTCCGGCTTCAGCCGGACCAGATCACGGTCCGGCTAAAGCCGGACACTACGAATAATCTACTGCGTCGGCGCCGGTGTGAGTTCCTTCATGAACTCCGCCAGGTGCTTTCCCCAGATTTTCGGCAGCGAGTGGGTGCCGTGCCCGCGCGTCTCGTCGCTGGTCGGGATGAGGATGTAGCGGCCCCGCTTCACGCGCGGCATCAGCTTCTCCATCAACCCCAGCTCCGGCGGATTCACCACATCGTCCGCAGAATTGACCGCCAGCACCGGCGCGGTGATCTTCTCGAGGTTCGGCGACGGATCGTAATCCCGCGACGCGTTGTACTGGTAGAGCATGTCGTTCGCATCCGTCGCCGCCACCCGAGACGCAATCTGATCCGCGTACCACTTGTCGGCGGCGTCGCGCGTCGCCCCCGATTTGTGCCACTGCAGCGGGCTGCTCGTCATCATCATCAGCAGGTTGACGGCGCCGGTCAGCCCCTGGCGCGGCGGCTCGGTGTAATCGCCGTTCTTCCACGCCGGATCGTGCGTGATGCTGTCCATGATCATCCGGCGCATCACGCGGTTGCGCCCGGCGATCGCGGTCGGCGCGCTGGCCAGCGGCACCAGCCCGTCGACGAAATCGGGGTACATCTCGCCCCACACCCAGCAGTGCATCGCGCCCATCGACGTGCCGAGGACGAGCCGGAGGTGTGTCACCTTCAACCCGTCGACCAGCATCGCGTGCTGCGCCCGCACCATGTCGTCGTAGGCGTACTTCGGGAAGCGCGCGTGCAGGCCGTCGCTCGGCTTCGACGATTTACCGTGGCCGATGCCGTCGGGGAGGATGATGAAGTAGCGCGTCGCGTCCAGCAACTGTCCGCTTCCGAACAGCTCGCCGCCGAACGTCTGCGACAGGAACCCCGCCCCGCTGCCGCCGGTTCCGTGCAGAATCAGGACGGCGTTGCGCACCACGCCGGAGGCATCTTTCCGCGGCGTCCCAATCGTCCGATAGTGCAGGTTGAGGGACGGCAGCGTTTCGCCCGAGCTGAAGCGAAAGTCGCGAGCGACGAAGTCGCCTTCGACCGGCGAGGGGAAGTCGGCCCCGCGAGCCGGCGCCGGAACCGTGAAGGTCAGGAGCGTGCAGACGGACGCCAGGGCAAAAACCCTCATTCGGAGGCTCCTTGATTCAGGTCTAATATCTCACATGACTACTTCCAGCTGGCGCATTCCGCTCGCCGCCGTCCTCGTCGTCGCCGCGGCCACCGCTTCGCTGCGCAGCCAGGCGACGCGCCCGATGGGTATCGTCGATTTCCTGAACGTCCCGCGCCTCGCCGACCCGCAGGTGTCGCCCGATGGCCGCGACGTGATCTTCACCCGCAGCGAGGCAGACTGGAAGCTGGGCAAGCGGGTGACCCACATCTGGCGCGCGCGCGTCGACGGCAGCCAGACGCTGCAGCTCACCAGCGGCACCGAAGGCGAATCGAACCCGCGCTGGTCGCCCGATGGCAAGACGATCGCGTTCACCGCCAAGCGGGGCGCCGACGAGTTCGCGCAGCTGTACCTCCTGCCGATCGACGGCGGCGAGGCGCGGCAGCTGACGACACACGCCACTGCGGTGTCCAACATCGAGTGGACACCCGACGGCTCCGCGATCTACTTCAAGGCACCCGACGTCAAGAGCGCGGAGGAGAAGGCGCGCGAGCGCGCCAAGGACGACGTCTACGCGTACGACGAGAACTACAAGCAGACCCACGTCTGGAAGGTGGCCGTCGCGTCGAAAGAAGAGCGGCGGATCACCGAAGGCGACTTCTCGGTCACCGACTTCGACCTGTCGGGTGATGGCCGCCGCCTGGCCTACCACCGTACGCCATCACCGCTGCTCGGCGACGGCGACAGGGGCGACGTGTGGGCGGCCAACGCCGATGGCTCGAACGCGACGCAGCTGACGAAGAACACCGTGGGCGAGAACGGCGCCGCGATCTCGCCGGACGGCTCGCAGGTTCTGTTCCTGTCGGATTCGAACGCGCGCTTCGAGACCTATTACAACGGCCGGCTGTTCGTCGTTCCCGCCTCCGGCGGCACCGCGCGGCCCCTCGTCGGCGAGAACGAGCCGTTCGACGTGTCCCAGGCCATGTGGTCGCGCGACGGCAAGTCGATCTACTTCATCGCCAACCTCGGCGTTCACGGCGAGGCGTTCGTCGTGCCGGCGGGCGGCGGCAAGCCAAGGCAGCTGACCGATGGCAAGCACAACGTCGGCGACTGGTCGCAGGGCGGCGATCGCTTTGCCTTCACGCTCAGCAGCTCCACCAGCGCGGGCGAGGTCTGGACACTCGGCGCCAGCGACACCGCGCCGAAGCAGGTGACGCACGTGTTCGATTCGCTGCCGCGCGACTTCAAGCTGGGACGCCAGGAAGCGATTCAATGGAAGGGCGCCGACGGTGCCACGGTCGAAGGCCTCGTCACCTATCCAGTCGACTACCAGTCGGGCACGAAGTACCCGCTGGCGGTAATCACGCACGGCGGGCCGGCGGCCTCGGACAAGTACAGCATCGGCTCGACCTCGAGCGAGCTCCAGGTCCTCGCCGGCCTCGGCTACGTCTCGCTGCAGCCGAACTATCGCGGCAGCACCGGCTACGGGGATCCGTTCCTGCGCGACATGGTCGGCCACTACTTCCAGAACGCGCATCTCGACGTGATGACCGGCGTCGACGAGCTCGTCAAGCGCGGCATCGCCGATCCCGATCGGATGGTGAAGATGGGATGGAGCGGCGGCGGCCACATGACGAACAAGATCATCACCTTCACCGATCGGTTCAAGGCGGCGGCGTCGGGCGCCGGCGCGGCGCAGTGGGTGTCGATGTACGCGCAGAGCGACATCCGCGCCTTCCGGACGCCGTGGTTCGGCGGCACGCCATGGCAGAAGAACGCGCCGATCGACGTCTACTGGAACAACTCGCCGCTGAAGGACGTCGCCAACGTCAAGACGCCGACCCTCTTCTTCGTCGGCGAGCGCGACCCGCGCGTGCCGATGCCGCAGTCGATCGAGATGTACCGGGCGCTGAAGTCCAACGGCGTGGCGACGCACCTCTACATTGCGCCGCGCGAGCCGCACGGGTGGGGCGAGCTGCGGCATCAGCTGTTCAAGCTGAACGCCGAGATCGAATGGTTCGAGAAGTACGCGACCAAACGCGCCTACACCTGGGAGAAGGCGCCTGGCGACGAGAAGACCTCCGCCAGGCCGACGACGGAGCCGCAGTAGGTGATCAGCGTAGTGTCCGCCTTTAGGCGGACCTTCACCTTTAGGCGGACCTTCACGGTCCGGCTGAAGCAGATCACGGTCCGGCTGAAGCCGGACACTACATGGTGCGGGCGCGTCACGCTCGCGACGCTCATGGCAGGCGCCGCGGCGCTGACGCCGCTCGGCGCCCAGGCGCCGAAGCCAATCTCCATCGTCGAGCTCGCCGAACTGCCGCGCATTCTCTCGCCGGCGCTCTCGCCAGACGGCCGCACGCTGGTCTACATGCTGAGCGGCGCCGACTGGAAGTCGGGGCGCCTCATCTGGCACCTGTGGAAGCAGGAGGTCGGCGGCGGCGCGCCGGTTCAACTCACCTTCACCGAGGCCGGCGACATCCCCGTTGGCCTCAAGTGGTCGCCCGACGGCAAGACGATCTCGTTTCTGCGCGCCGGGCAGATCTCGCTGATGCCCGCCGCCGGCGGCGAAGCGCGCGTCCTCAGCCGGCACGCGACCGGCGTCAGCTCGCCGTCGTGGACGCCGGACGGCTCGGCCATCTACTTCCTCGCCTTCGATCCGGCGACTGCCGAAGAGCGTGAGCGCACCCGCCAGAGCGGCGAGGTGTACGGCTTCGACGAGGACTACAGGCAGCGGCACCTGTGGAAGATCGCGGTCGCCAGCGGCGAGGAAACCCAGATCACGAAGGGCAACTTCTCGGTGATCGAGTACAAGGTGTCGCCGGACGGCACGCGGCTCGCGGTCAAGGAGTCGCCGTCGCCGCTCGAAGAAGACGGCGTCCGCAGCGAAGTGTGGTTCATGGACGCGAGCGGCGCCAACGCCCGCGTGCTGACCAGCAACTCGATCGAGGAGACGGGGCTCGACATCTCGCCCGACAACACGCAGGTGCTGTTCGTCTCCGAGTCGGGCCCGCGGCTCGAGCCGTACTATCCGTTCAGCCTGTTCGTGGTGCCGACGTCCGGCGGCGCGGTGCGCGCGGTCCTCCCCGACTTTCGCTACGCCGTGGAGCAGGCGGCGTGGTCGCCGCGCGGCCGCACCATCCTCGCATCGGTCAACATGGGGGTCCACGGCGAGATCTTCGAGATCGAGCCGGACCCCGGCCGCGCGCGGCAGCTCACCGACGGCGAGCACTACGTCCCGCCGGGCTGGTCGATCGCCGCGCCCGCCGCCAAGGTCGTCTTTCAGGTGGACGAGCCGACGCGGTTCGGCGACGTCTGGATGCTGTCGATCGGCGAGAGCGCGGCGCCGCCGCAGCGGATCACCGGCCGGTTCGACGCCATCGGGCGCAGCGGATCGCTGCCGCGGCAGGAAAAAACGGAGTGGAAAGGCGCCGACGGCACGACGATCGAGGGGATCGTCTTCTACCCGTTCGACTACCAGCCGGGCCGCCGCTACCCGCTGGTCGTACAGCTGCACAGCGGGCCGATGGTCTCGGACAGCTTCGGCGCCGGGCCGGGGCTGGTGCTGAATTACTTCCCGGTGCTGACCGGTAAAGGCTACGCGGTGCTGCGCCCGAACTATCGCGGCAGCACCGGCTACGGCCATGCGTTCTACCGCGACGTCAACAACGGCTACTTCAACCAGATGGCATCCGACGTGCTGTCGGGGGTCGATCACCTGGTGCAGCGCGGCATCGCCGATCCGGATCGGCTGATCGTGATGGGGTGGAGCGCGGGCGGCACGCTCGTCAACAAGCTGGTGACGATGACGCCGCGCTTCAAGGCGGCTTCGTCTGGCGCGGGGATCGCCAACTGGATCTCGCTGTACGGCCAGACCGACAACACGTCGTTCCGGCAGACGTGGTTCGGCGGCACGCCGTGGCACAAGAGCGCGCGGATGGAGACGTTCTGGAACAGCTCGCCGCTGAAAGACGTGGCCAACGTCAGGACGCCGCTGCTGCTCTTCGCCGGCGAGAACGACGCGCGCGTGCCGATGGCGCAGTCGATCGAGATGTTCCGCGCGGTGAGAAGCCACGACGTGCCGACCCACTTTTACGTCGGCCCTCGCGAAGGGCACGTGTGGGCGGACCTCCGCCACCTGCTGTTCAAGGCGAACACCGAGATCGAGTGGTTCGAGAAGTACGCGAACAACCGCGCCTACGTCTCGGAGAAAGCGCCTCAGCCGTAGCCGCCTCGTGGCTGCCGGGGCTACCGAGGCGGCGCGGTTGACAACTACGTGAATCGTTTCACAGAATCGAATCGCGCCCGCGCGCAAAAAACGAAGTAAGCTCGGAAGGATTCGACAGGCGACGCACTCCCGACGCCGGCATCCTCTCCGGCGTCACGCGTTTGTTCCCGTCTCATGTCGCAGATCTTTCACCGCAGTGCGAACACGATTGCTCGGGTCAGCATCTTCGGGGCCGTTTTCTTCATCGCCGGGCTGCTCGGTCTCTTCGCCGAAGTCAATCGCTCGCCGTGGATGACCGGCGCGCACGTCGCGCGCGACCAGCCGATCCAGTTCAGCCACGAGCGCCACGTCGGCGGCAACGGCATCGACTGCCGCTATTGCCACACGTCGGTCGAAGAGTCGTCGTTCGCCGGCATCCCGCCCACCCGCACCTGCATGAACTGCCACTCGCAGATCTTCGCCAACAGCCCGTTTCTCGAGCCGGTGCGCGAGAGCTTCCGCAGCGGCCGCTCGATTCAGTGGAACCGGGTCCACGATCTGCCCGACTTCGTCTACTTCGACCACAGCATCCACGTGAACAAGGGTGTCGGCTGCACCACGTGCCATGGGCCGGTCGACCGCATGCCGCTGATGTGGCAGGAGCAGTCGCTGCAGATGGAGTGGTGCCTCGACTGCCATCGCAGCCCGGAGCGCTACGTCCGGCCGCGCGAGGCCGTGTTCCGCGTCGACTACGCGCCGCCGGCGAACCAGGCGGAGCTCGGGGCGCGCCTGGTTGCCGAGTATCAGATTCAGAAGCTCACGAGCTGTTCGGTATGCCATCGATGAGCGGGGAGCAGGGGCTAGTTGCTAGGGGCTGGGGGCTAGATGATCACGCTCTCGCTTCCGGCTCGCAACCTTCGGCTGGGCACGTTCGCCCGGCAGCCCCCGGAGGTTCGTCGACGGATAGCCAGCCCCTAGACCCCAGCAACCAGCCCCTTCCGCGCGACAGCTTCTGGCGCACGCTCGAAGAACGCGCCGGTGATCCCGCCTTTCAGGAACACCTCTATAACGAGTTCCCGTCGGCGGTCGAAGCGATCACCGATCCGGTGGCGCGCCGCACCTTCATCAAGCTGATGGGCGCGTCGATCGCGCTGGCGGGCGCGGCGGCGTGCACGCGGCAGCCGGTCGAGAAGATCGTGCCTTACGTGCGTCAGCCCGAGGAGCTCGTGCCGGGGCGGCCGCTCTTCTACGCCACGGCGATGCCCATCGGCGGCGTCGCCGCCGGCCTCCTGGTCGAGAGCCACGAGGGACGCCCGACCAAGATCGAGGGCAACCCGCTGCATCCCGGCAGCCTCGGCGCCAGCGACGTCTTCGCGCAGGCGGCGATCCTGGGCCTCTACGATCCGGATCGCGCGCAGACGCTGACCAACCTCGGCGACATCCGTCCCTGGTCGGCGTTTCTCGGCGCGATCAGCGCCGCGCTGGCGGCGCAGCGGCCACTGCAGGGCGCCGGCATCCGCCTCCTCACCGAGTCGGTGAGCTCGCCGACGCTCGCGGCGCAGATCCGGGAGCTGCTCCAGCGCTTCCCGTCGGCGAAGTGGCACCAGTGGGATCCGGCGAGCCGCGATCACGCCCGCGCCGGCGCGAAGCTCGCGTTCGGCGAGTTCGTCGACGCGCAGTACCGCTTCGATCAGGCCGACGTCGTGCTGTCGCTCGACGCCGACTTCCTCGGCTGCGGTCCCGGCTCGCTCCGCTACGCGCGCGACTTCGTCGCGCGCCGCCGCCCCGCGGACGCCGAGCGGATGAACCGCCTCTACGCGGTCGAGTCGATGCCCACGTCGACCGGCGCGCGCGCGGATCACCGCCTGGCGATGAAGCCGAGCGAGATCGAAGGGTTCGCGCGCGCGATCGCCGCCGGGCTCGGCCGATCCGGAGAAGGCGGCGGCGTCGGCGCCACGGTGCCGGATCGGGCGCGCCGCTTTGCCGACGCGGTCGCGAAGGATCTGCAGGCGCATCGCGGGCGCAGCCTGGTCGTCGCCGGCGACGGGCAGCCGCCCGCGGTGCACGCGCTCGCGCACGCGATGAACCAGGCGCTCGGCAACGCCGGCGCCACGGTCGTCTACACGCAGACGGCGGAGGCCGAACCCGTCAACCAGCTCGAGTCGCTGCGGGATCTCACCGCCGACATGAACGCCGGGCGGGTCGATCTGCTCGTGATCCTCGGCGGCAACCCCGTCTACACCGCGCCGGCGGATCTCGACTTCGCCGCCGCGCTCGCCAGACCGCAGCTGCGCGTCCACCTCAGCCTCTACGCCGACGAGACGTCCGCGCTGTGCCAGTGGCAGGTGCCCGAGGCGCACTTCCTCGAGGCGTGGAGCGACGCGCGCGCCTACGACGGCACCGCGTCGATCGTGCAGCCGTTGATCGCGCCGCTCTATGGCGGCCGATCGGCGCACGAGGTGCTGGCCGCAATGAGCGACCGCCCCGAGCGATCGAGCTACGAGGTCGTCCGCGCGCATTGGAACCAGGGCGGCGCGTCAGCCACGAACCAGGGTGGCGCGGCGGCGGGGAACCAGGGCGGTGCGGCGGCGGCGGCGTTCGAGGCCTCGTGGCGGCGGTGGCTGCACGACGGAGTCATCCCAAACACGGCGTTCCCGGCCAAGACCGTTCGAACGAACCTCGAACCCTCCGCAATCCGCAATCCGCAATCCGCAATCGCTGCGTCAGAGGGAATCGAGATCAGTTTCCGCAACGATCCGTCGATTCTCGACGGCCGCTTCGCCAACAACTCCTGGCTGCAGGAGCTGCCGAAGCCGATCACGCGGTTGACGTGGGACAACGCCGTGCTGGCGAGCCCGGCGACTGCCGCCAGGTTGAGCGCATCCGAGGACGTCTCGTTCCAGGGCGGCGAGCACGGCCAGGTCGTCACCGACGTCGTCGAGCTGAAGTATCGCGGCCGCACGGTGCGCGGCGCGCTCTTTCGCGTCGTCGGCCACCCCGACGACTGCGTCACCATCCACGCCGGGTACGGACGCTCGCGCGGCGGACGCGTCGCTGCCGCGGCCGGCTTCAACGCCAACGCCATCCGCACCGCCGACGCCTGGTCGTTCGGCGCCGGCGCCGAGATCGCGCGCACCGGCGACCGGTTCTCGCTCGCCTGCACTCAGTACCACCACCTGATGGAAGGGCGCGGGATGGTGCGGGCGGTGACGCGCGACGAGTACGTCCGCGATCCGAAGTCGGTCAACGAGCACGACGAGACGCCGCCGCGCACCATCACGCTGTACCCCGACTACAAGTACGAAGGCTACAAGTGGGGGATGGCGATCGACGTCAACGCCTGCATCGGCTGCAACGCCTGCGTCGTCGGCTGCCAGGCCGAGAACAACATCCCGGTGGTCGGGAAGGAGCAGGTGCTGCGCGGCCGCGAGATGCACTGGCTGCGCGTCGATACCTATTACCGCGGCGCGGCCGAGAATCCCGAGACCTACTTCCAGCCTGTGCCGTGCATGCAGTGCGAGAACGCGCCCTGCGAAGTGGTGTGTCCGGTCGGCGCCACCGCGCACAGCCACGAAGGGCTGAACGACATGGTGTACAACCGCTGTGTCGGCACCCGCTACTGCTCCGACAACTGCCCCTACAAGGTCCGCCGCTTCAACTTCCTGCTCTATCAGGACTGGAACACGCCGAGCCTCAAGCTCGGGCGCAATCCCGACGTCACCGTGCGCAGCCGCGGGGTGATGGAGAAGTGCACCTACTGCGTGCAGCGAATCAACAAGGCGAAGATCGAATCGGAGAAGGGCGACCGGCGCGTGCGCGATGGCGAGATCAAGACCGCCTGCCAGCAGGCGTGCCCTGCCGACGCGATCGTGTTCGGCGATCTCAACGATCCGGCCAGCCGGGTCGTGCAGCTGAAAGCGGAAGAGCGCAACTACTCGCTGCTCGGCGAGTTGAACACGCGGCCGCGGACGACGTATCTGGCCGCGGTGCGCAACGTCAACCCGGAGATTGGCGATGCGTAGCATCGCCACATCTCGTAGGGGCGGAGCTTGCTCCGCCCGGTTGGCATGATGGCCGATTCGCTTCAGCCCAGGGAGGAGCCGCGCGCCGCCGTCACCGGCGGCGGCACGCCGCCGGTGATCGCGCCGGGACATACCTTCGGCACCGTCACCGACAAGATCAGCTCGATCGTCCTCACGCGGCGGACGCCGCTCTGGTGGTATGCCGGCTTCGGCATCGTGCTGATGCTTTCCGGGCTGCTGCTGGTCTCGCTCACCTACCTGGTGTTCAAGGGCATCGGCATCTGGGGCAACAACGTGCCGGTCGGGTGGGCGTTCGACATCACGAACTTCGTCTGGTGGATCGGCATCGGCCACGCCGGGACGCTGATCTCCGCGATCCTGCTGCTCTTGAAGCAGACCTGGCGCACCTCGATCAACCGCTTCGCCGAGGCGATGACGCTCTTCGCGGTCGCGTCGGCGGGCATCTTCCCGCTGTTCCACACCGGGCGGCCGTGGCTGGCGTACTGGCTGCTGCCGTACCCGAACACGATGAACGTCTGGCCGCAGTTCAGGAGCCCCCTGGTCTGGGACGTGTTCGCGGTTTCGACGTACGCGACGGTGTCGCTGCTGTTCTGGTTCGTCGGCCTGATCCCGGATCTCGCGACCCTGCGCGACCGCTCGCAATCGCGCGTCGGCCGCGTCATCTACGGCATGCTGGCGATGGGCTGGCGCGGCTCCGCTCGCCACTGGCACCGCTACGAGACCGCCTATCTGCTGCTCGCCGGCCTGGCGACGCCGCTGGTCGTCTCGGTGCACACCGTCGTCAGCTTCGACTTCGCGGTCGGCATCGTGCCGGGCTGGCACACGACGATCTTCCCGCCCTACTTCGTCGCCGGCGCAATCTACTCCGGCTTCGCGATGGTGCTGACGCTGGCGATTCCGATTCGCGCCGCCTACGCGCTCGAAGACTTCATCACCATGCGCCACCTGCAGAACATGGCCAAGGTGATGCTGGTGACCGGGCTGATCGTCGCCTACGGCTACGTCACGGAAGCGTTCATTGCCTGGTACAGCGCCGACAAGTACGAGAGCTTCATGATGCTGAACCGGCTGTTCGGCCCCTACAAGCTGGCCTACTGGGCGCTGCTGCTCTGCAACGTCTTCATCCCGCAGGCGCTGTGGTTCAAGGCGGTGCGCACCAGCGTGCCGGCGCTGTTCGTGATTTCGCTGATCGTGAACGTCGGCATGTGGCTCGAGCGCTTCGTCATCATCGTGCTCAGCCTGCACCGCGACTTCCTGCCCTCGTCGTGGGGCAACTTCGCGCCGACCTTCTGGGACTGGTCCACGTATCTCGGGACGATCGGGTTGTTCCTGACGCTGCTGTTCCTGTTCCTGCGCTTCCTGCCGATGATCTCGATCTTCGAGATGCGGACGATGCTGCCTGAGGCGAAGGTGGAGGAATGAAGCTCATCGCCGAGCATCGTGAAGTCTACGGCCTGATGGCGGAGTTCGAGGATCCGACCTCGCTCGTCAACGCGACGCACAAGGCGTATCACGAAGGCTACCGCCGCATGGACGCCTACTCGCCGTATCCGATCGAGGAGCTGCACGAGGCGCTCGGCTCGCATCACAGCCGGCTGCCGCTGATCGTCCTCATCGGCGGGCTCGCCGGCTGCATCGGCGGCTACCTGCTGCAGTACTGGGTGTCGGCGCTCGCCTATCCGTTGAACATCGGCGGCAAGCCGCTGCACAGCTGGCCGGCGTTCATCCCGGTCACCTTCGAGTGCACGATTCTGGTGGCGGCGCTGTCGTGCGTCCTCGGGATGCTGGCGCTGAACGGCCTGCCGCAGCCGTACCATCCGGTCTTCAACGTCCCGCGCTTCGCGCTCGCCAGCCGCAACCGGTTCTTCCTCTGCATCGAATCGCAGGACCCGAAGTTCGACATCGAGGGGACGCGACGCTTCCTGGAAACGCTCGACCCGCGTGAGGTCACCACCGTTGCTGACTAGCGACCGGTTGAACGCAAAGCCTGCAAAGGCCGCAAAGCAAGTCTTTTCCAAAAGGATTTTCTTTGCGGGCTTAGCGTGCTTTGCGTTCATCACAGGGGTGGGCTGTCGCCAGGACATGCACGATCAGCCGCGCTACGGCCCGATGCGGGAAACCTCCTTCTTCACCGACGCGCGGTCGGCGCGGCCGATGGTCGAGGGCACCGTGGCGCGCGGCCATCTGCGCGACGACGAGCTGCTGTACACCGGCATGGCGAACGGCCAGCCGGCGGCGGTGTTTCCGTTTCCGGTCGACGCGCGCGTGATGGCGCGCGGCCGCGAGCGCTTCGACGTCTTCTGCTCGCCGTGCCACGGCCGCACCGGGCAGGGCGACGGGATGGTGGTGCTGCGCGGCTACCGGCGTCCGCCGTCGATGCACACGGACCGGCTGCGCAGTGCGCCGGCGGGGCATTTCTTCGACGTGATCACCAACGGCTTCGGCGCGATGCCCGACTACGCCACGCAGGTGCGGGTCGAGGATCGCTGGGCGATCGTCGCCTACCTCCGCGCGCTGCAGCTGAGCGGGCACGCGACGCTCACCGACGTGCCGCCGTCCGAGCGCGACAGGATTCAGCCATGACGCCGCTGACCGAGACCGCCGACGTCGCGATCCCCGAGCTGGCCGGCCTGCAGCGCCGCCTGCTCATCGCCGCCGCCGCCGGCGCGGTGCTGTCGGCAATCGGCTGGCTGCTGAACGCGCGGCAGTTCTATCAGTCGTACCTGATGGGGTACATGCTGTGCCTCGGCGTGACGCTCGGCTGCCTGGCGCTGGGGATGGTGCACCAGCTGTCGGGCGGCGCCTGGGGCGTGGTCATCCGCCGGCCGATCGGCGCCGCAACGCGCGTGCTGCCGGTGATGACGCTGCTGTTCCTGCCGATCGCGCTCGGCATGCGCCACCTCTATCCGTGGACCAACGCGGAGCTGGTTGCCGGCGACGAAGCGCTGCGGCACAAGCAGCTGTATCTCAACACACCGTTCTTCCTCGTCCGCGCCGCCCTCTACTTCCTGGTCTGGAACGCGGTGTCGTACTTCCTCAACGCCTGGTCGCTCGAGCAGGACCGCACCGCGAACCCGCGCCTCGCCGCGCGGATGCAGAAGCTGAGCGGCGGCGGACTGCTCGCCTACGGCCTCTGCATCACCTTCGCGTCGTTCGACTGGCTGATGTCGCTCGAGCCGCACTGGTTCT
>Ga0111539_10004107_pt1 | contig 19094 bp, 11 predicted proteins | sample RhiMethybrSRZTD1_FD_79667 | JGI IMG/M metagenome (GOLD analysis project Ga0111539, IMG submission 79667) | Populus rhizosphere microbial communities from Tennessee, USA - Rhizosphere MetaG P. TD hybrid SRZTD1 (version 2) (version 2) | ecosystem: Host-associated > Plants > Roots > Rhizosphere >... | reverse complement strand
GGGCTCCCCGCGCCTCCGCGCCCAAAAATCCCATCACGGCCGGCGAAGGCGGCGGCGGAACCTCCGGCGCGGCCGGTGGTCTGAGGCAGACCAACCCCGGGAGCGGCGCTGCAGCGCCTGGCTCAGGCTTGGCCGAATCTGCCCGCGGCTCCGAAGGCACAACGACAACCGGAACCGGCGCATCCGGATCAAGCGGCGCGGCAACGCCAACCCTGCCGCCGCTGCCAGGCATGAATCCATCGGGCCCTTCGTCGTCCGATCTCAAAGGCGTCAATGACCTGGCGCCTGCTCCAATCAAGCCGCGCCTGTACAAGGCCGGTTCGAACTACTACATCGTGCCCATCACCTTTGAGGTCGAGTTGATCGATCCCTCAGCGAAGCCTGCGACCGGCCAGGACGCCAGTTCCGCCGCCAGCGCCGCTGGCCAGCCCATCGCCAACGGAGCCGCCTCATGAACGCCAATCAAATCCTCGAATGGGCCAAGGCCAATCTGGTGATTCTGATCTTCCTGCTGGTGATGATCGTGGCGCCGATCACGATGTACTTCGTCGCCGGCGGCATGAACAAGCGTGTGCGCGATGAGGTGAACAGCCGCGCGATGAAGCTGTCGCAGATGAGCGTTTCGGTGACGCTTCCCCAGGGAGATGTGGTTCCGACTGAAAGCCTGTTGCAGCAATACGAGCGGGTGACCAAGACGCTCGCGGACGACGCGACGGCAGTGCAGAAGCGGGCCGTCGAGTTCAACCGCAAGGCCCGCGGCGTGCTGAAAGAGTCGGTGTTCCCCGAACCGCCCTTCGAATTGCGCGAGATCATTCCGCGCCAGTTCCACGATCGGCTGACGCAGGCGTATGGGGAGTTGCTCACCGAGGTTCGGGCCGGCTCGCCGCCATCGCTCGAGTCGCTGCGCGAGCAACTCGAAGGCATGCGCACGCGCTACATCTCGCAGGACCTGAAGAAGGATCCAGGCGCGCCGCTCGATCCCGAGGAGGATGCCCGCCTCAAGAAGATGCTCAGCGAAGCCCGCGTCGGCATGTACAAGCAGGCGGCCGCAGGCATTGGACTGTACGCGACAGCCGATGCGCTCTTCATCCCCACATGGAATCAGGCGCGCATCCCCAGCCCCGCCGAGATGTTCAATTGGCAGTGGCAGTACTGGGCCATTGATGATGTGCTTCGCGCGCTCGCCTCGGTGAACAAGGACTCGTCGTCGGTCGCCGATGCGCCGGTGAAGCGTGTGCTCGGCATCGTCATCAACGACCTGCCCGAAGTGAAGGGCGGCGACGAAAGCGGGGCCGCGCCATCGCAGCCGCGGTTGTCGGGCGGATTCGGATCTGAGGGCGCCGACGCCCAGACGCCGCCCCCGACCGATCAGGGCGCCGCCGAGGCCATGCCCTCCGCCGGCGGAGCGGCCAATCCCAAGGCCCCGATCACGCGCGATTACTCGACGTCGCTTTCGGGCCTCGTGACGAATCCGCTGTTTGATGTGCTGACCGTCGATTTCGCGATCATCGTCGATACGGCCCGACTGCCGGAGGTTCTCGACGCAGTCAGCCGATACAACTTCAATACCATCACCAACCTGCGCGTCGAGAGCACGGATTCGTTCGCCGCGACCGAGCAGGGTTTCTTCTACGGCAAGCAGCCGGTCTCCGCGGTGACTCTCCGCATGGAGACAGTCTGGCTTCGCGAGTGGACCAAGCAGTTCATGCCGCCAGCCACGCGCGAGGCGCTCAGTATTCCGCCCGATGCACCGGCGGCGCCGGCCGCCGTGCCCGCCGCTGGCTGACGACTCGCACTTGATCTCCTGACGCGGCTGCGGCCGCATTCGCCTGACGCTCGGAACCACCGAAACGGAAACCTCCCATGAAGACCAAAGGCATCAGTTTCTGGGAACAAAACATCGAACGGATCGTCCTCGCCGTGGCAGCCCTGGTTTGTCTTGTGCTGGTGGCGATGCAGTTCCTCGGCGAGCCGAACGCGGTGCAGGTCGCCGGCCGAAGCGTCTCGCCGGGCCAGGTTGATGAGGAACTGATCAGCAAGGCCAAGGAGATGGAGGGCAAACTGGATGAATCTCACCAGTACACCGTCGACGACTTCGCGGAGCCCGTGTTCGCTTCGTTCGACCAGAAGTTGAACACGCCGATCGTGCCGTCGCCGCGCATGGTGGTCAACGCCCCGTCGATTGCACCGGTGGGTCAGGAGACGAATGCCGGCAGCGATCGCTGGGTGGAGGCAAAGGTGCCCACGCTGACAGCAGTCGACGTGACGCAGTATTTCGACACGATCAAGCCCGAGGTTGTGGATGCCACGCCTGAACTTCGAGCGCTTCTTGCGGCTGCGGCTCCATACGACGTGACATGGCACACGGTCAGCGCGAAGTTCGACCTGGCCGGGCTGCTCAAGCAGTATGCCGAGGGCGGACCCGACGGCGAGGCGCCGCTGCTGCTCTCCTGGTACAACAACCGCGTCGATTTCATCGACCTCAAACTCGAGCGCGAGGAGTACGTAGACGGCACGTGGACGAATCAGACGCTTATCAATCCGCTGCCTGGCTACTACTCGTTCCGAGTCGAACTCAAAGATCAGAAGATCGATGATGCGCAGCGAACCAAGGTGCTGACGGCCGCGGTTGATCCCGCGATTCGCGCGCAGATCATTCAGCCTCCGTTCTATGAGACGTTGACAGAGAGCTGGACACCGCCTGGTGGAAAGGCCGTCGAACAGGAGATTGCTCCAGACGATCCAGTCGGCTCGCTCAAGGCTCAACGAGCCGAGCTGCAGAAGAAACTGGATGCGGTCATCAAGACCCTTAAGAAGAACGGCTGCCCGGACACGCCTCCGACGCCGACCGAACCCCCACCCAAGGGCACCAAGCCCGAGCGCGGCGGCGGTGGTGGCGAGGGCGGATCAGCGCCCGGCGGCGACATCAGTGAGGCCAGTGGTGGACAGCAGGGCCTGCGAAGCGGTGGCGGCGGCGCGCAGGATCTTTCGAAATGCAAGGGGTCGTGGGCACGCAAGAAACAGTTTGAGGCGCAGATCGCCAAGCTCGACGCCGAGATCCAGAAGATCACGGGCCAGGCCGCCGAGAAGCCCAAGGCGACCGTCGAAGTCGCGGAAGAGCCCGAGACCATCATCGATGTCTGGGCACACGACCTCGATGTCAAGGCGGGCAAGACCTATCGCTATCGACTGACTGTCGAGGTCTACAACCCGCTGTTCGGCCGCAAGCTGGATCTGATTCCAGATCAGCAACCGCTGGCAGAGAGGTTCACGCTCTCATCCGAGCCCAGCGAATGGTCCGAGCCGATGACTGCACAGCCGCCGCTGCGAATGTTCGTCACGGCGGCGCGTCCGTCGAGCCAGTCCGGCATCGGCATGGCACTGGGGCAGGTGACGGCCGAGGTCTATCGCTTCCACAATGGTCGATGGTGGCTTGAGTCGTTCCCCGTCACTCCTGGCGACCGCGTCGGCGAAACAAAGGCCTCACGTGGCGGCGAGGCTGTCGACTACGGCACCGACTGGTTCGTGCTTGATGTCGTTCCGACGCTCGGCGCGACGCGACAGGACGAGGATGCCGGCTACGGCGCGATGGTCATGCTCCAGAGCATGTCTGATCCATCGAAGATCGAGTGGCGCTCACCGCGGCAAGACTTGGCCAACACCGAGCGCCGAAGCCTGAACGGAAGCGTCAAACTTGCCGATCTCGAAAGCGAGGCTGTGGCGTCGGCGGACACGGGTCGGGCGGGGGGCGGCGCGACGAACTGACCGCTTGGCCGCTCGAATTGATTCGATAAACTCAGCCGGCCCGCATACCGGGTCGGCTGCCTTTTTCTGCGGATGGCAGACCCATCGGAGCCGATGACCGCTGTCCGGATCGCTGTGAATCGTTTGGATTCTGCTCGGAGTTCCGGCGCCATCCGACCGCGGCTGGAACATCGAAAAACCGCGATTCCAATCGAGCGCAGCCCTTGACAGGCTCGCTGAAGTGCCTATCCTATTCGACTCACTTCGGCGAACCCGATACGGGCCGCCGAGCCTGCCAAACGCGAATCGCCGACCGATGATCAAGGTTCGGACAGTCGAACCCGATTATCGCGTCGCACGTTTCGCGTCTGGAAGGCGTCGCTCTTTGACAAGTCATGATTGAGAGGCAACTGTCGGAAGGTTGACGGCCCCCCGCCGTTTTCCGGAAGACAGGTGCAGTGATAACGAGACAAACCGAGATCGAATCGAAGTTCGATTTGAATTCGATCGTCTGAGTAAGTTGGCTGCCCACGTTTCATCGCCGGGCGAAATGGACTCCGGAAGGAATAATCCCCCCCATGGAGTGCAGGTCTGGCGATGCGGGAACGTGGAGGCCGGGAACATGCAAAACCCGGCTAATGGCGATGCGCGGATCTGAGCCCGTCTTTCCGTCGGGATCGGGTCGGCATGACCAGGCAGTAAGGGCAGATGGTGGATGTCTTGGCGTTTAGAGGCTATGAAGGACGTAGGAGCCTGCGATAAGTCTCGCGGAGCCGGCAACCAGGCTTTGATGCGAGAATCTCCCAATGGGGAAACCCATCCCGCAAGGGATACCGGCGCTTGAATGTATAGAGCGTTCGGAGCAAACCCCGCGAACTGAAACATCTCAGTAGCGGGAGGAAAAGAAAGCAAACGCGATTCCGTCAGTAGTGGCGAACGAAAGCGGAACAGCCCAAACCGGTCTTCGGACCGGGGTTCGGACACCGATACGACGAGTGGAAGCCTTTGTGAATTGTTCTGGAAAGTTCAACCACAGAAGGTGACAGTCCTGTAGCGAAAGCGACCACAAGTCCAGGTGCACCAGAGTAACGTGGAGCTCGTGGAACTCCGCGTGAACATACGGGGCCCACCCCGTAAGGCTAAATACTCCTCAACGACCGATAGTGAACCAGTAAGGCGACTGAACGATGAAAAGCACCCCGACAAGGGGAGTGAAAAGTACCTGAAACCGCCTGCCTACAAGCGATGGGAGCCGGCCAGTCTTCGGACTGGTACGGTGACCGTGTGCCTTTTGCATAATGATCTGGCGAGTTAGGCTCTGTGGCAAGGCTAAGCCGCTCCGCGGCGGAGCCGAAGGGAAACCAAGTCTTAAAAGGGCGTCAAGTCACAGGGTTTAGACGCGAAACCGGTTGATCTACCCATGGCCAGGCTGAAGGGAGGGTAACACCTCCTGGAGGGCCGAACCCGTGAACGTTGAAAAGTTCTGGGATGAGCTGTGGGGAGGAGTTAAAGTCTAATCATAACCGGAGATATCTCGTTCTCCTCGAAACAGTTTTTGGACTGGCCTCACGAATTACCATGCGGGGGTAGAGCGACTGGATGGGGCTGCGGGGCCGCAAGCCTACGCACTCCAACCAAACTCCGAATACCGCATGGCTCAATCGTGGGAGTAAGTCCGCGGGAGATAATTTCCGCGGTCGAAAGGGAAACAGCCCAGATCGTCAGTTAAGGCCCCTAAATAGTCCTTAGTTTGAAAGGTAGTTGGATTGCCGTGACAGCCAGGATGTTGGCTTAGAAGCAGCCACCATTTAAAGAGTGCGTAACAGCTCACTGGTCGAGGAATCCAGCGCCGAAAATTATCGGGAATAAGGACTATGCCGAAACTGCGGGCGCGTTCATCTTCGGATGGGCGCGCGGTAGAGGAGCGTCGCTGTCGGCTGTGAAGGTGATCCGAAAGGGTCGCTGGAGCGACAGCAAGTGAATATGCCAGATTAAGTAACGATAAAGGGAGTGAGAATCTCCCTCGCCGAAAACCTAAGGTTTCCTGGGGAAGGTAAATCCGCCCAGGGTTAGGCGGGACCTAAGACGAGGCTGAACAGCGTAGTCGATGGACAGCCGGTTAATATTCCGGCCCTTTCGTGTGAATCCCAGCGCGACGGATCTTGAAGTTCTGCGGGACTGTGAAGAGTCCAGGCCCTTGAGGCCGATGCAGGGTGGAGAGGTTCCAAGAAAAACCGCTGGTTAGAAGCACGAGACCCGTACCTCAAACTGACACAGGTAGGTGTGGCGATTAGCCTCAGGCGCTCGAGAAAACGGTCGTGAAGGAACTAGGCAATTTGACCCCGTACGTTCGCAACAAGGGGGCCCTCGTGGCAACACAGGGCGCAGAGAATAGGCTCTAGCAACTGTTTATCAAAAACACAGCACTGTGCGAACTCGTAAGAGGATGTATACAGTGTGACGCTTGCCCGGTGCTGGAATGTCAAGGAAGCAGGTCAGCCGCAAGGCGAAGCTTGCAACCGAAGCACCAGTAAACGGCGGCCGTAACTATGACGGTCCTAAGGTAGCGAAGTTCCTTGTCGGGTAAGTTCCGACGTGCATGAATAGCGTAATGACTGGAGCAGTGTCTCCACGACCGACTCGGTGAAATAGTAGTGGCGGTGAAGATGCCGCCTACCCGCAGCAAGACGGAAAGACCCCGTGCACCTTCACTGTAGGCCTATATTGATTACGAATTCGGACTGCGTAGGATAGGTGGGAGGCTTTGAAGTCCCGGTTCCGGCCGGGATGGAGCCACCGTTGAAATACCACCCTGTTTGCATTTGTGATCTAACCCCGATTCCCGTGAAACCGGGCGGGGGACAGTGTATGCTGGGCAGTTTGACTGGGGCGGTCTTCTCCCAAATGGTAACGGAGAAGCGCAAAGGTCGGCTCAGTACGGTTGGAAACCGTACCTCGAGTGTAAGAGCATAAGCCGGCTTTACCGTGAGTCATACACGACAAACGGTCTCGAAAGAGGGCTCTAGTGATCCTGCGATCCCGTGTGGAAGGGTCGTAGCTCAACGGATAAAAGGTACGCTGGGGATAACAGGCTGATCGCGCCCGAGCGTCCATAGCGGCGGCGCGGTTTGGCACCTCGATGTCGGCTCTTCGCATCCTGGGGCTGAAGGCGGTCCCAAGGGTTAGGCTGTTCGCCTATTAAAGCGGAACGCGAGCTGGGTTCAGACCGGCGTGAGCCAGGTCGGTCCCTATCTGCTGTGGGCGTCGCAATATTGACGGGAGTTTTCCCTAGTACGAGAGGATTGGGAAGGACTCATCCCTGGTGTGCCAGTTGGACCGCTCGGTCCACCGCTGGGTAGCCAAATGAGGCAGGGATAACCGCTGAAAGCATCTAAGCGGGAAGCCCCCCCGAAGACCAGTATTGCATGTCGCAAGACGAGAGACCCCCGGAAGACCACCGGGTTGATAGGCCGGACGTGTCAGGACAGAAATGTCTTCAGCGAACCGGTCCTAACGGTCAATGTTTGGTCATGCCGACCATTTCCCGCCGGCCCCCCGCAAGGGATCAAGCCGGCTCAGGATCTTGGTACGCAGCCAACGGCGATTGAATTCACACGTGCGGCCCCCCGCCGCACGTCGTCTCGGTTCCTCGCTTCTCATTGCCCTCCTCAATCATGACAATCACCCGCCCGCGCCGGACACGGCACGGGCGGATTTGTCGGTGAACATAAGCACAGGGAGACACCTGATCCCTTCCCGAACTCAGCAGTTAAGCCTGTGCTGCCGATGATACTGCTCCGCGGGAAAGTAGGTCATCGCCGACTTTATGAACCCGCCAGGGTAAACCCTGGCGGGTTCTTTCGTTTTTGTCAGGGAAGATGCGCCTCCGGCCGGCGAGAGTGGGGGGCAGCCGGTCACTTCTTGAAGATCAGCATCGTGGCGACGACGATCAGCGCGAAACCCGCCGCGTGATTCCAGCGGATCGCTTCCTTCAGGTACATCACGCTGAAGGCGCTGAACACCACGAGTGTAATGACTTCCTGAATGGTCTTGAGCTGAACAGCGCTGAACGGTCCGCCTCCGTCGCCGCCGATCGAGTCAACGCCGGCATGACCGATCCGGTTCGCGGGGACCTGCAGGCAATACTCGAAGAACGCGATTCCCCAACTCGCGAGAATCGCGATCCACAGCGGGGCGGTCTTGAATTTCAGGTGCCCGTACCACGCGAAGGTCATGAAGACGTTCGAGAGCGTCAACAGAATAATGGTCCACATGCAGCAGGCCTCCGTTCCAATCGATCGATCACTGACATCGACTGAAACGAACGCGCCGCATTGGCCTGCCGATCATTCAACCAGCAACGCCTGAATTCAGCGATCGCGCGGTGGGCTGCCAGGTCCGCTCGGACGAGGGCCCCGGTCCCGGTCACGATCACGAGGGGGACCACCGCCCGGGCCTCGGCCGCCGCCATAGCCGCCACCCCGATCATCGCGTCGCTCGCGATATCCGCCGCCTCCACCAGCACTTCCGCCCTCACTGCGCTCGCGCTGACCGTAACCGCCGCCTCCGGTGCCTCCCGGGCGCGGCCCGCCGCCGCCGCCGCCGAATCCGCCGCCACCGGGCTTGACGCCGTACATGCCCGTGGCACGCGCGCGGAAACTGGCGCGGCGTGAACCGCGCTTGGGCGGGGCCTTGCCCTTCTTGCGGGCCTGATTGATGATGAGCATCTTGCCGTGCAGCCGCGATCCGCGGGCCGCCATCAGCGCCAGCCGGCCCTGCTGCGGATCCTTGATCATCACGATCGCGAAACCGCGCACCTTGCCCTTCTCATCCTGGGGGAGCGCGATGTCCTCGATGGTCGCGTGTCTCTCGAACAGAGCCCGTATGTCGTCAACGGCGACATCGGGCCCGAGATTTCCTACGAAGATTTTGAACATTGGCACAGCCGAAACTCCGATCCTCGGCGGAGGATGACGGGAGCAGCAGCGACACCGGTCGCCGCGTAGTCAGATTGTCGCCGCGAAGGTTCCGCCAAGTCCCGGCGCGGTCCGGGCATCATACCGAGAACGTCAGCGGGTGTGTCAAGGCCGATCGGCGCGCCACCGGTTGTCGTGCCTCTACGGGATTCATTTCAACTCGCTGAGCGCGGTATTCAGCCAGTGCAGGCACGCTTCGAGGTACGCCGGATGGCCCTCAGACTTGATGAACCGCGGCGCTGCGCCTGCCAGGAGCGCCCGTCGGATCATCGCCAGTCGCGGGTAGTCGCCTTCAGAATGCAGACCGTGTTTCTTCCGCGCTGCGGCCATCTCCTTCACGGGCTTGTGGGCCTTCAGTCGATCGGGCCGGGCCCAGAGTTGTCGTTCGAGATAGACCGCGTCCTCGACCCAGTGGCCGACGTGCACGTCCGCCAGGTCGATGAGACATACCGGGCCGTGATCGAGGCCAACGCGGCTCATGGCGTTGGCAAGGTGCAGGTCGCCATGCAGCCATTGGCGGCAATCGCGTGCATCCCATTCATGCGCGAGTTTGTCGATGCGATGCCGCAGCGTCTTCAGCGCGTTGGACCACTCCTGGCGATGGTGAATGCTGTTGGTCTTGACACTTTCGACGGCGTCATGCACGAGGGCCGGCCAGTCCTCGACGCGCGGCGGCTGATCGATCTCGAACGCGCTGGCTGCTGCCTGGAACGACGCTCCCGCCTCGACGATCCGCGTGATGTGATCATCGTGCCAGTGCGAGCCGAGCGGACCGTGCTCGAAGCGTTCAATGACGATCCATGCAAGGTCGTAGCCGCCGAGCGTCTCATCGGAGGCGTACAGCCGCGGAACGACGCATGCGTTCGGGTCGACGACGTCAGCGGGTTCGGATGATGGCTGCAGCCGTCGGGCCCAGAGCAGTTCGCGCTGCACCACCGGAAGTTTGACGACGACCTTACGCGGCTGCTGGTCATCGTCCAGGCGCCACGTGGCGACGCCAGTCGCTGCGCCACCGCGCTGCCAGTCGGTCTTGAACCATGTGATCTCGCCCAATCGTCCATCGCACGCCTTCTGCAGAACTGGCGCGAGGCTCGCAGCCAGCGTTCGCGAATCCGATCGTGTGACGGTGGCCTGCTCGTTCACGATCGTCCTCGCTGGGGCTCCGGTGCAGGCATGTGATGGCAGAGTAACGCGCGTGCGCCCGAGGGACAAGAGTTCGGCAGGATGGCCTATCATCGCGATCCATGTCCTGCCGCTACGATGTGCTGGTCATCGATCTCGACGGCACGCTTCTGCGCAGCGATGGCGCGGTCTCGCCGCGCAACATCAGCGCGATCGAGTCGGCTCGGCGGGCGGGACTCGAGGTCATCATCGCCACGGGCCGCTCGCTGGCGGAATCTCGCGAGGCTCTGGGCGCAATCAATCATGCTGGAATGCTGATCGCCGCAGGCGGCTCGCTGATGTGCGATGTCGCGACCGGCCGCACCATCAGTCGCCGCGCAATGCCCGCCGATCTCGTGCAAGACATCACGCGCTGGCTCATCGAGCATGACCATGCTGCCCTGATTCTCAAGGATGCCCACGCTGCTGGCTACGACTACCTCGTCGTCGGCGACGGCCAACTCGATCCAGCCTCCAAGTGGTGGTTTGCACGTATGGGCACGACCACTCGTCATGTGGCGGGCCTGCATGAGGATCCGCATCCCGGCCACACCGTGCGGGCAGGCGCGGTGGCGAGCGAGGAGCGGTTGCGACCGCTGGCCCTGCGCCTGCAGTCAGAGCTTGGCGATCGATGCTCTATGCAGCACTGGTCGGCCGTGACCGCGACCCATGCCATTGGCTCTCCTACGCACTTGCTCGAGATCTTCGATGCCCGCGTAAGCAAATGGAGCATGCTTCAGGAGTTCTGTGAGCCGCGAGAGATTCCGCCGCAGCGCATAGCGGCGATCGGCGACGGGCTGAACGATGTCGAACTGATTGGCAGCGCCGGACTGGGTATTGCGATGGCGAACGCCGGGCCGGAGGTGGTTCAGGCCGCTGCACGCAGCACAGAGCATCACGATGCCGACGGCGTGGCCATCGCCATTGACAACATCCTGAGCGGTGCATGGTGACGCTCGCGTTCCGTACAATCATCAATCCGTGACGGTCCTCACCGCGCCAACGACAGCGTCAGTGACTGCCATCGGCACACAGGGCAGCGCGCTCCTTTCGGCCCACGAAGCGATTCTCAAAGGAGTGCTCGAGGCCGAAACGCCCGTGGCGCTCATTACCGGGCCCAGGTCGGGCGCCTTTGCGATGGTCTTTCGCCTGGCGGCCACGCCAGCCATGGCGCAGGCGCTGCGCGAGAACGGAACGCGCATCATCGCGGCGCCGGATGCCACGCGAGCCATTACGCTTGTCGGGCAGGCGGCACAAAGCGGCTTGACAGGTGACGGCGCCCGCGGCGCGCTGGCTCTCATACCAAATGACCGCCTTGACGGCGCGACGCCAGAACTGGCGCGGCTGTGCTCCGAGCCCCTGACACGTGGCGGACCGCTCTGCGTGCTGCTGGAGGATGATCCGCACGGACATCCTTCATCATGTCCGCGTCTCGCCTCACTGCGACTGGGCATGCCGGCGATCGAGGTTGGCGACATCAGTCAGTTGCGCGACGCCATGAGTCTCGGCATGCTGATCAGCCGCACCGCACGATGCGTGGTCGGCATCATTGCGCACGTCAGCGTCCTGCGATCGGCCGATACTGTCGAGGTGCGACCGAATCGGGTGGGACGGGTGGTTGAGGTGCTGCACGCGCGGCGATTGCGGCGCATTCGCCTCGGGCTCGGCGCCGAGGCGGTCGACGGCTCGCGGCGCGACTCTGGTGCGGCGGCTGCCGTTCTCCGCGCCGCACGGCGGCTCGAACTCAACCGGTTTCGCGCGCCGCCGAGTCCGGGTGAGCGCGTGGCCGCCGGGTTCATTACCGTCGGCCCGGTTGACGGCGCGCTCATGCACCTTGTGGATGTACTGCAGCTTCATGGGCGCGTGCCGATTCTCAACCTGCAATTGATCAACCCCATGGATGAGGCCGCGGTTGGGCGCATGCTTTCGCGCTGCGAACGGGTCCTGGTGCTCGAGCCGCGTCCGGGCACGCTTGAGACCGAGGTCTTGACGGTTGCCGAGCGGATGCGGCAGCGCGGCGAGGAGCCGTCCGGCGTCTGGGGCCGCCTTGCGCCGCCGGACGATGCCGGTGAGTCAGCGCCCGTAACGCCTGACGATGTCCATCCGTCCATGCTCGCGCGGAAGATCACGCACCTGCTGCACGCGGTGCGACCATCGGCCCAGGTGGCCACGCAGTTGTCGGCAGCTCCGCCAGTGATCGCCGATATTCCGGCGCGTGAGTCAGCGATCGGATCGGGCGCAGCGCTTCGCGAGGTGAGACGGCTGCTGCGTGATGTCGATCAATGGCTGCGCGATCGCGCGCCCCTGCAGGAACGGACGATTGAACCGACGGCGCTGGCGATTGACGGAAGCGAGTCGACCGGCGGCGCGACCCGGCGGGTGATCGTCGAAACCTGGGACCATCGTCGTTTCCTGCGTTGCGGCCCGCCGGCGATCGTGCAGGCGGCGCGCGATGATCGGCCCTGGTTGATAATCGCCTGCGAGTCGGACGGCGAGGATGTCGGCGACCTCGAGCGCATCGCGCGCGGCGTGATTCCGGCGGATCGAGTCAACCGCGTGACGCTGCAGACCGCGAATCTCACGGATCTGGTCGACTTGCGCGATCGTCTTCGCGAGGCTGCGCTGCGCGATGGGCTGACGGTGCTCATTGTTCGAGATGGTCCACCGCCGCGCTACGACACTAGCGCCCTCGACGCCGCGCTGGCGGAAACTGATCGGCTGGGCTTCGAGCCGCGACAGCGCATGGCCGAGACGGTGGATGAGATCTGTGCCTTGAGGCAGGTCTTCGTCGAGGACGAGCATCGCCAGCAGGCGATTGCTGGCACATCGCTGCGCACCGAGACTTCGATCGAGCGGGTGTCAGACCGGGTGACGACGAAGTTCCGTCTGCGCGTCAGGCCCATGTTCGAGGAGGTGGAGGTGACACGCGTGCGACCGCCGGACCTCGGCTGGCGCAGGCGTGACGCAATGAAACTGCCCACGCCGCAGCCGGTGCATGGCAGTCGGCCGCGCTGGCGCGTGCACCTGGCAGGCACGCGCGGCGATGCTCCCGGGGCGGCCGCCATCGCCTTGAGCGAGGCGGCGCGCCTGATGGGGTATCACGTGCGCATGGTGCACGATCCAACGCCCATCGGGTCTGGGCGCCGTGCCTGGACACAGATGCTCTTCACCCGGCCGCGCCGTGACGAGGCGCCGGGAGTCGCATCGACCCTGACCCCTTTTGGCGAGACCGATCTGCTGCTCGGACTCGATGCCAAAGAGTGCCTGCGCGCGATTTCGGCTGATGGAGGCTTGCGCGTCGCGACCGAGGGCGATACATGCGCAGTCGTCAACACTGCGCCGTTCATCGATGATCACGACTTTGAAGCGCCATCACCTGCACCGAGCGCTGTGGCCGGCGCGATTTCGGCCGTCACGTCGCAGGACAGGCGTGTGCTCGGCGACTTCGCGGTCGCTTGCCGATCGTGGTTTCACACCGATCGCGTGACGGATATGGCCATGCTGGGAGTCGCCTATCAGCGCGGCTTCATCCCCATCTCCGCTGAATCGATCGAAGGTGGTCTGGCGGCTGCCGAATCTCGCGGTTTCGGGCGCGCCCGCGAAGCGTTCGACCTTGGCCGGAGACTGGCGCTCGACAATGCGCTGTTCACACAACGCGACGACGACGCGGAGATTCCGCTGGAGCGTGTGGCGCGCAGATTGGCGCTGTCCATGCGCCGTGGCCTGCCGGGCTCGGCATCGCGCGCCAATCGACTGGCTGCAATGCTTCAGACGAGCATCGAACAGATGCCCGGACTCGCGGAGACGGATTCCGGGCGACAATCGCGGCGAGACTTCGTGATGGCATGCCACCACTGCACGATCTGGGGCGGCCTGGATTACGCGGAGACGTATGCCGATCTCATCACCCGGCTCTATCAGGTCGATCGAGGCGACACGGGGCGAGCGTTGACTCGGGCGGCGATACTGCCACTGGCCGAAGCAATGCTGATTCGCGATCCGCTGTATGTCGCGGGCGTAGTTGCCAGCGCGGAGCATCGCCGTCGGATCCGCAATCGGCTGCATGCCAAGCGGGCGCGCGGCGATGAGATCGAGCGCCGATATCTCACGCGGTTTGACCTGCTTGCATTTGGGAGGCGCGTCCGGCTTGACCTGCGCACGAGCGACTGGCCGGCGCGTCTGGCCGCAATTGCCTACCGTCTGACACCGCGCCGGTTTCGCGGCGGTCAGCGCGAGCGGCTCTTGCGCGATCACCTTCTTGAATTGGCGCGCCGCGCCATTGTCGAATCGCCGGCCGACTATCAAAAATGGTCAGACGCGATGCAGCGGCTGCACGACCAGGCGGTCGCGGACCGCCTTCGTGGCATGGCGCTGGCCGAGGTGCGTATGCTCACCGGTGTCGGCGAACCCACTGCACCGGCTCTGCCGGCATCGTGACGTTCAGAGCCGCAGACAAAGAGAAACCGGTCGCCTCGCATGGATCAGGTCCATGAGAGACGGCCGGTTGATGGTGATTATCAGCGCAATCGATCAGCGCGTGTTCGTTCCGGAGACGCCGGGCTTGCGGGTGAAGGCGATCTCCATCATCTTGAATTCCTTGCCGGTCTTCGGATCGGGACCGAACATCTCGAGGGTCATCGCATCCTTGCCGGTGCGGCGCTCGACCTCACGCATCGTCACCTGCTTCTTGGCGATCGGGCAGTGATACGAGAACGTCCAGGTCAGCGTTGACTCGTCCGAGGACAACTCGCCGGTGCCCTGCATCATGCCGGTCGAGCAGTTGTCGACCCACGACGACTGGAACTTCTGCGAGACATTGTCGAAGCCGTTGATACCGAAGCCGTTGAAGGGGCCCATGCCCGGCATGTCGCCCTTGATCTCGCACTTGATGTAGCGACCTTCCATCATTGGCGTGATGGTGGAAACACACTCGCTGGAAACGGGCTCGGTGTTCGGAGCCATCCAGCTGCTGCACTTGCCCTGCCAGACGCCAACCGATTCAGCGAGGTAGGCGTGATTCGGGCCAGGTGTGCCGGCTTCGATGCAGGCCTGCATGTCGGCCTCGGTCCAGCCGGGCGGCAGTGGCGGTTTCTCGCCGGTCGGGGGAGCGTCCTTGGGCTTGGGGGCGGCGGCAGGCGGCTTGGAGGCAGGCTTGTTGTCCTGCGGCGCCTGCGTGAACGCCAACGAGATGGTTACGGCAGCGAGGCCGACGACAGCGAGACAGAAGCGACAGTGCATGGGTTTCTCCTAGTAATGATCCAAGCAGATCCTCGCGACGTGTGGATTGGAAGAGCGTGATGCGTCGCGAGAGCGCTGTTTTGAACACCCAAGTTTACTCGCCGCCAAACGCCTCGATCGGCACGCGCTGCGAAGTTCAGCGAGATCGCTGGAAGTGTCGGACGCAACGCCACTTAGAGCGAGTGGGTGTCCCGTTTGCACATTCTCGAATCGGGCAAAATCCCAGTACCCCGATCCATGGAAGCTGTTCCGATCGGCTGCCGGTCAACGGAGGCCGAGCACGCGCGCCAGAAGGCCCGTCGGAACATCCTCGACCAGCCCGCCGCGCGCCGCACTTGACGGATCCACTCGACTCGATTCTCCCGCGCCACTTGTGTTCAGTCGCTGAAGCGCCGCGTGTGCCGCCGTGTAACCGCTGCGCACGGCGCTTTCCATGGTCGCGGGCCAGCCGGTATCGGTCCAGTCGCCGGCGAGGAAGAGATTGTCCACGCCTGTGCCCGCGCCGTACTCGGCTGCGGCGGCGGGGCGAAAGGCATCAATTCCCGGTAGAGGCGCGAATGCCGCGCGCTTCTCCTTGATGGCCCGGGCATCGATGGGCTCAAGTCCGAGGGAGCGCGGCAGAACATGATGAATGTCGTTCATCGTGCGGCGCACGATTTCATCTTCATCCAGCGCCATCCAATCATCGGCGGCGCTGATGACCGCGTGCAGATGCTGGATGCGATTGGCGCCGTCGCTCGCGACGCCTTTGTTGAAGAGCCACTGGATGTCGCGCTCCACCACCACCAGGTGCGGCAGGTCATCAGGCATGATGTGCTGATCGAACCAGAGATGCACGCCGAGTATCGGGCTGAACTGCAGGCGTCCGAGCGATTGCAGCCGGATGTCGTATCTGATCAGCACATCGCTGCAGAGTTTCTCGAGGCGATCGGGCGGAACGGCGGCGATCGCCGCCGACGTTTCGACGAATCCATTTTCGGTGACGACTCCGGTGATGCGACGGCCGTCGAACGCAATCGCCTTGGCGCTGATGCCAAGATGCAACTCGCCGCCTGTGCCTTCGATCTCCGAGGCGACGCTGTCGTACAACCTCCCCAGCGGTACGCGCGACAGGCCCATGGTGTACGACCACTTGTTGGCCAGAAAGCCCTCCTGGAACACGTGCAGCGCGAACGCAGCCCCGACGCGATCCACGCTCATGTTGCACGCGCTGACGACGATCGGCTCCCAGAATCGCCGCACCGCCTCGAGCGGCTGATCGGCGTCATTGAGGAACTCGCCGAACGTGCGGTTCCGCCACGCGAGCCGGCCATGCTCGCCCATCCGCATCATGCGCAGCATGGCGCGCGAGATGGCGCGCTTGCTGTCGCGCGAGAGGATCGTCATGCGCCGCAGCGATCCAGCCAGGTGCAGCGGCGCGGGAAGCCAACCGGCCCTGATCGTGTCAATCGGCGCTTCTCGACCGCCGGCAGTCCAGTGCAGAGTCCGGTGCCATTCAATGTCGTCAAGGACGTGCAGGCGATCGTAAAGATCGATCAGATTCGTGCAGCAACCCAACAGCACGTGCTGGCAATTGTCGATGGTCGCGCCGGAGCGCGGATCGGTCAGCGATGTCGCTCTGCCGCCAAGTCGCTTGCGGCTCTCGATGAGAATCGGCCGTTCGCCGGCTTCGGCGATGCGGACAGCAGCAGCAATACCCGCCAGCCCGCCTCCAATGATCGCAATGCGCCGCTTCACACGGGAGCCTTGGCGTGCCTCGACGCCGCTTCGCCGCCGTGCGTCACGAACCTCGCCAGCCACTTGGCCCGGAGCGCGATGGCGCCCTTATGAATCGCGCTGACGCGCACGCGCTGGCCGTCGACGATGCGCCTCGGATCGGCGGCGATCTTCGCGAGCAGGCGGCGATAGATGCTCGTCATCGCCCAAAGCGTCGGCCGCCCGCACGCGCCGATGAGCCCATCCAGCGCCTGCGATCGCTCATAGGAGATCGCCGCACGCTGGATGTTGAGATTGATCAACTGCCGGCATTCTTCAGGCTTTCTCCAGCGTCGAAGGTCGTCAGGAGTCAGGCCAAGCTGCTCGAAATCCTCGCGTGGCAGATACATCCGGCCGATGTCGAAATCCTGCGCAACATCGCGCAGGATGTTGGTGAGCTGGAAGGCGATGCCGCGCTCGGCCGCCAGCTCAGGGGCGCGCGGATCGACATAGCCCCAGATCTCGATGCAGATAAGTCCGACCGTCGATGCCACGCGGCGGCAGTATTCGCGCAACTGGTCGAACGTGTCGTAACTGGTGCGGCGGGCATCGTCCATTTGACCATCGAGCATGTGATGGAAATGCTCGCCGGAGAGGCCGAACCGGCGCGTGGTGTCCGCAATCGCCAGCCAGAGCGGATCGGTGGGAGACGGGCGACCGTCGAGCGCCGCGTCAGTGTGCGCGCGAAACTCGGCGATTCGCTTCTCAAGTGTGGCAATGTCCGCAGCGTCGCAGGAGTCGACGAGATCATCCGCCAAACGCATCCATGAATACACCGCGTAGATCGCCGAGCGCTGGGGTTCTGGCGACAGGCGGATGCCATAGTGAAAGTTGCGCGCATGCTGGCGTGTAATCTCGCGGCAGCGCGCGTAGGCCTGCTTGATGGCTGCGTCAGAATCGAGCGTGGGCGAGCGCAGGGCGGAAGTCATCCTCGCGCTCCCTTGACGGTTCCCGCGCGCTTGGCCATCCACCAGGCCTTCGCGATGAGCGCGGCCTTGCGCGGCTTGCTGAGTTTCGGCCGATGCAGCGCCGTCTCGAAGTTCCACATCTCGATCTGACGAAGGACGCGCTGTCCGCCTGCCGCCAGCAGCCAGATGATGGGCGCGGTTCGGTCGTCCACGTGCTGCAGCAATTGGCCGCCGGTCTCGAACAGCGGCCAGGTTCGTTCAACGCAGGTCTTCAGGATCACCCTGAACTGCCCGAGAATATCGCGATCCACGCCGTGACCCTGCTTTGCCGAGGCAACGAGCCGGCATTCGAACTCGGCCGCATCGGCCACATGCGATGCGATTACGTCTCGAGGAACATAGATACGGTTGCGTTCGAGCAGGTCGCGCTTGACATCCTGCCAGTGATTGGTCAGTTGCAGGGCGGTGCAGGTCGCGTCAGACAATGCGAAGGAATCTGCCGTGCGCTGCTCGCCACAGATCATCAGCACCAGCCGTCCGACGGGGTTCGCACTCAAGCGGCAATAGCCCAACAACTGCTCCCACGTCGCATATCGATCGACAGTCTGATCCTGCTCGAAGGCGCGGATCAGGTCATCGAAAGGCTGTGCCGGCAGGTTGTGCCGTTCGATCGCCGCGCGCAATGCTGTGAACACCGGATGCCGCGGCCGTCCGTCAAAACACAGCTGAAGTTCGCGCCGCCACCAGGCGAGCAGTTCGAGCGAGCGCGCGGGATCGCCGGTCTCATCGCCCAGATCGTCGGCCCAACGGCAGAAAGCGTACAGGGCCGCGAAGTCATCGCGCAGGTCGGCGGGAACGACCGCGCTGAGCACGCTGAAGTTCTCGTAGTGGCCATGGGCCAGCCGCCGGCAAATCGCGCGGGCCTGCTCCGCCGTGTGCGTATCGCAGCGTTCCGGGCCAAAGATCGCAAGTTGCTCAATGGTCGTGGCGGTCATGCGGAGGCGCGTCACTGGCTCGCGATTGCTGCGCAATCTACCGCGACTGCGCCGTCGCGGCCAGCACACGCCAGCGGCGTCACCGGGCTATCATGACCACCTGACTGCAATCGCTGCACGCCGATGAAGATCGTTCTGGCTAACCCTCGAGGCTTCTGTGCCGGCGTATACATGGCTGTAGACGTGGTAGACCAGTTGCTTGAGATCTGCCCGGGCGAGCAACTCTACGTCTTTCACGAGATCGTTCACAATAAGCATGTTGTCGATCGATTCCGCCGCCGTGGAGTGACCTTTGTCGATGACCTGAGCGAGGTGCC
>Ga0111539_10004104_pt1 | contig 19104 bp, 16 predicted proteins | sample RhiMethybrSRZTD1_FD_79667 | JGI IMG/M metagenome (GOLD analysis project Ga0111539, IMG submission 79667) | Populus rhizosphere microbial communities from Tennessee, USA - Rhizosphere MetaG P. TD hybrid SRZTD1 (version 2) (version 2) | ecosystem: Host-associated > Plants > Roots > Rhizosphere >... | reverse complement strand
CGGTGCTCGCGCGAGGTGGCTTCGGCCGCGTAGCTTGGGCGCGCAGTCCCAAGAACCAGCGTTGCTTCGCGTGTGCGCAAAGTGCGCGCGCCAGCGCGCGGGCGGAGCGATCGACGTCGCCGACATGGACGACTTCGGGGGTTACCGACGTCGCAACGTCGCGCGGGTCGTCGGCGACTTGAATCACCGTCTTTCCGAGGAACGCGTTGCCGCCACGGCTCGCGAATTCTCCGAGGTCGCTGCCGAGGGCGACCACCGCGTCCGCGGCCGCTACGACGGCGTTGGCAAAGTCGCTCGCGCCGAAGGAAAATACGCCGGCCGCCTCGACGCCAGTTTCGTCGATCTGCGATTTGGCCTCCGGGGTCGTCAAGATGGGCGCGCCGCAGACGCGCGCCAGCTGAAGGGCGGCCCTGGTGGCGCCGCGCGCCCCGGTTCCAACCAAGATCGCCGGCTTTTTTGCGCGACGGATGGCCTCTGCCGATCGTGCGACGAAGCGCGATTGGCTGGTCGTCATGCGCCCACCCGTGCGGCTGCGACGTCGACCGGCACGTTCAGGTGAACGGGGCGCGCGTGGATCGCGGCGATGCGAACGGCCCGCAAGAGCGCTCCCGGCAGCTCACCCGGACGCGCGACGTCGGCGCTCCAGGCGGTGAGCGGCGCGGTCACGCGCGTTACGGAAGGTCCCCCCACGCCGTCTCCGGCTTGCACGGAGCCGGCAAGCGACGATTCGCCCGACACGAGTACGAGCGGCACCCGGCTCGTCCATGCATAATGAAGCGCCTGGATTGTCCCGTAGACGCCGGGCGACGTGATCGCGAGAGCTACGGTGGGGCGCTGTGCTTCCCAGGCAAGCGCCGCAGCGATCCACGCGGCGCCCGCTTCCGATCGCGCCACGAGCAGCCGGAAGCCAAGGTCGTGGGCCGCCACGATCATCGGCATGTCGTATCCGCCGGGCACCACGGGCACCGTGGGGCTCACCTCGGCTTTCACATGCTGAAGAGCGAGCCAGATCGCATTGGGAGCCCGCGACCGCGCCGGCGACGAAGACCCAAAGCGCGCCACGCTTCCCGTTTTCGGCGTCTCGCTGCTTCTCGCTTTGCGAGCCGCAGCAGGAGAGGGGACGTGGATTCGAAGAGAAACCCTCGACATACCCAGTCAAACGACCGCCATGGGGCGTTCGTCACGCGCCTCGCGCGAAAATCTTGCCGACCATCCGTCTGCGCAAGGCGTGCGCCATGGCGCAATGCGCGCACCTGACGTCCCGGTCGCGCCGCATCGTTCTGCCCGTAGCTCTCGACCATCCGCGGTTCACGTGCGCGTGCGCGCCCTCACCCCGATCGGCGCACCTGGTACGGGAAAAGCATGCAAGCGCGGAGGCTGCGTGCAGAGTGGCCACACGCCTGCACAGCGAGGTTATTGACAATGAGGTCTGCATGGGTTCTCGCTCGGCTCGCCGGATTCCCGCTCGTCTGCTCGCTCATTCGAACTTTCACTCAAGCTCGGTCCTGCTTCTGATTGCGCTCCAGTCGTGCGGCGCCGAAACAGGGGGGGGTGGGCCATCGTCTGGGGGTACCGACGCGAGCAACGATGCGGCGCTCGACGCGACGGTTCCGGATGCAATCGATGACGGGCTCGTCGCCGTCGATGGCAAGCAGGACATCACGGCAGACGGCGAAGTCGGCGCGATGTTTACGACGATACTCGACCATTTCGATCGTCCCGACGGCGATCTCGACTCGGCCGGCGTCGCGGCTTGGATCGACGACGGAAAGCAGGGGCTCTCGCAATATCGCGTGGCCGGTGGCGAGCTCGTTGCCACGGACACGGCATCGGCACCCGTCTGGTGGAGCGCCTATCACGGCGGAAGCTCGACCGTCGCCGAAGCCTTCATCACGGTGCGGCAGTTGGCAGGTGATACCCAGGACTTCAGCCTCTTGCTCGTCTCTCAGACGCTGTCGCCGTGTGACTTCATTCAAGTGCGCTACGACGCGGTCATGAAAACGCTCGGCGTCTCGTCGTGTCAGCTCGGGACATCGACCTCTTGCGGCCCGGCGGTTGACGTGGACACGGTCCAGAACCGCCGTATCGGTGTCCGCCTCGAAACACCGTCGGGCAAACTGAGCGTGTACGTCGATGCGATGTTGGTGGGCTCGTGTGTCGTCGACCAGTGGCGCTACCTCGGCCGACCAGGTCGCATCGGCCTTTGGCTTCGCCGTGCAGGTGCAAGCTCCGGGGTCGACAGGTTCGACGATTTCGGCGGTGGTTGAGCGACCCCTCCGGCCCACGAGCGACGCGACAGCGTCGGGCCGACCACCTGAGAATGCGCGGCAAACCGGCCATGGTCCGCGGCGTTTAGTCCCTGCCTTCCGCAGCGATTGAGTACATCGTCCGCGAAAAGCCTTGACGTTAGCGGTTGACTCCATGCATAAGGCAAAGCTTGCCGTCGTGCATGAATTGGGCGCGTTCATGGGGGCTGCGATGGATCATCGGGTCGATCAGGCATTCGGAGGGTGTGGGCTCGCTGTTGGTTTTTTGATGTTCTTGACCAGCCTGGGATGTGGTCAATCGAACGACATTTTCGATAAGCCCAGCGCTCAAGGACAGCGCGTGGCGGCACCCGTTACGCTCTCGTTCCGAAACGGCGCGGCGCCCGCGGCTTCCTACGCAGGTTCGACGGATGCCACGATCCGCCAAGCCTATTCGTCGACCAACTACGGCAACGCAACGACTTGCCGCGCGAGCGGCAACGAATTCAGCGGCTCCGATCTCGCGTGTCTTCTTCGCTGGGACGTGACGAGCATCCCCCAAGGAAGCACGATTCAATCGGCATCGATCACGCTCCGCGCCCTGGGCGCTACGGCGCAGGTCTATAACCTCTATGCGCTGCTTCGTTCGTGGAACGAGTCCGAGGTCACCTGGCAACGAGCGACGAGCGGGACGAATTGGCAAATCGGCGGTGCCCAGGGGGCCTTGGATCGCGGCGCCGTCGTGGGCAGCTTGACCGGCAGCGGCACCATCACCGTGCCCCTGAACGCGAGCGGCGTTGCCCTCGTTCAATCGTGGCTCGATGACGCGGCCAACCACGGGCTCATCATTGCCCATACGGCCAATACGGACGCAGTGGAATTTGCGTCGAGCGAATACAGCACGATCTCCTACCGACCTACGCTGATGATCACCTACGTCCCGCCCGACTCCGTGGACGCGGGGGATGCTGGCGGCGATGGATCGACGAGCGGCGACACAGCGACGTCCTTCATCGCGCGCGGCGTTACCTGGCGCTACCGAGCGGACGGCAGCAATCAAGGGACGGCGTGGCGTTCGCCGGCGTTCGACGACACGAGCTGGAGCAGCGGTCCAGCGGAGCTCGGCTACGGCGAGGGCGACGAGGCGACGGTGATCCCCTCCGGGCCGAGGTACGCGCGGTACGTCACGAGCTATTTTCGACGGCGGTTCGAGGTTGCTGACGCTGCATCGGTCACGTCGATGTCCTTGTCGATCGAACGTGACGATGGCGCCATCGTCTACCTCAATGGCGTGGAAGCTTATCGCACGAATATGCCTACCGGGACCGTGACGTACGCGACGCTCGCAAGCGCCACCGGCGAAGGGGGAGCCTGGTTCACGGCCTCCGTTCCCGTGTCACGGCTCGTCACCGGAACCAACCTCATTGCAGTCGAATTGCACCAGCGTAGTCGTACGGACACCGACGCCAGCTTCGACTTCGAGCTCACAGGGACCGTTCGTCAGGGCGGGGGCTCCGGCGGGGCCGGCGGCGCGGGTGGCACAGCGGGAGCCGGAGGTGCATCGGGTTCGGGTGGCTCTTCTGGTCAAGGTGGCTCTTCTGGTCAGGGTGGATCGTCGGAGCAGGACGCGAGCGCCGCCGATGCCGACAGCAGTGCCGGCCAAGAAGACGTGACGTCGGACGATGCGTTCGGTGCCGGCGGTGCAGCGGGCGCCGGCGGTGCACCCACGGACGATGGTTCCGCGGGTGCCGGTGGCGATTCGGGCGCAGCGGGCGCCGGCGGTGCACCCACGGACGATGGTTCGGCGGGCGCGGGTGGCTCGGTGGAGCTCGACGCTTCGATTGACGGCTTGGACGACGGCGACTTGAGTGACTCGGCGCAAAGCGACGGCGCGGGCGGCGCACCGTCGGACGATGCGGCTGGCGAAACCGGTGGGGATTCGGGTGGCACCGACGAGAATTTGCTCGTCGCGTTCATCGGTGACCAAGGAAACAACGCCAACTCAGACGCCGTGCTCGCGCTCATCAAGCGCGAGGGTGCAAGCGCCACCGTGCATCTCGGCGATTTCGACTACGCGGATAATCCGACAGCCTGGAATGCCCGTATCGATGGCGTTCTCGGGGCCGACTATCCTTACTTCGCGGTGGTCGGTAACCACGACGCACTGGCCTGGAGTGGCGCCAGCGGCTACGCAAGCTTCATCGCAGCACGTCAAGCACGCATCCCCGAAATGGATTGCCAGGGGGAGCTCGGCGTCAGGGCCACCTGCCGCTTCCACGGCCTTTACTTGGTCGAATCGTGCATCGGCACGAGCGAGCTCAGATCCGATTGCGCGAAGGACTCCTCCACTCAGGTGCAGTTCATCCGCGATTCCCTCGCGAACGATAGGTCGCTCTTTTCGATGTGCCTTTGGCACAAGGATCAGAGTGACATGCAGGTCGGCACCAAGACGGACGAGGTAGGGTGGATGCCGTATTCAGAATGCATGAATGCAGGCGCCATCATCGCTACGGCGCACGAGCATTCCTACGCCCGAACGAAGACGTTGACCAACCTCGGCAACGTGTCGACGGGACACGGCGCCATCGGCGTCTTCGACGTGATGCAGCTCTCGCCGGGCCAGACCTTCGTCTTCGTTTCGGGCATCGGTGGCGACAGCCTTCGAGCTTACGACGCGACTCGCCACGACGACGATTCGTGGTGGGCCTCGTATTACGCGAGCAATCGCTGGATGAAGAACGGCGCTGCCATGACCGGCACCGCAGCCTTCGGTGCCTTGTTCATCCGCTTTCACGTCGACGGCAATCCGCGCCGGGCCCGCGGCTATTTCAAAGACGTGAACGATCGAATCGCCGACGAGTTCACCATCGAGATCCCTTGATCGACCCACGCGGGTCGGCTCTCTTCGTTGCTGAGGAGGGCAGCCTTACGCCCGCACCACGAGCTCGCGCGCCGCTCTTTCGAGATCGGCCCCCGACGCCACGACGAGCGCTTGCGTCACTTCCGCCGCAAACGCCGGCATCGCACTGTCCCCGGCTCCCCAGCGGCTGCGCGGTTCCGGGCATAGCCACAACACGCTGTGCGCTCGCGCTCGCATCTCGCCAATGACGTCGGCCCCGGTGGCTTGGTAATTGGTGCGACCGTCGCCGAGGATGACGACGGTGGTGCGCCGATCGATCTCGCTCAAGAACTGCTGCTCGAAGTGCAAGAGAGCGCGCGCGTAGTAGGAATTGTGGGCGGTGTCGACCGACGCGAGCGCCGCTTCGAACGCGCCGTCGCCGATGCCTTTTTCCTCGAAGATGCGCGTCACTTCCGCGATGTCGCTCACGAAGACGAAGCTTCGCGTTCGCTCGAACAGCTCTTGCGCCGCGTAGACGAATTCCAGCATGAAGCGCGACGCTTGGCGGACGGAGTCGCTGACGTCGCAGAGGATCATGAGGCGCGGGCGAGCGCGGCGCTGATCGCGGCGCACGAGCCGAAACGCGACACCACCCGTGGAAAGGCTTTTGCGGACGGTGCGGGCGGGGTCGATGCGACCGCGGCGCTGATGCCGGGTCTTCACGCGGGCGGCGCCGCGCAGGCGCTCGGCGAGCTTGCGCACGCCGCGGCGCACTTCGTCGATCTCGCTTCCCGCGAGCAGGGCGAACGGCATCGACATCGGCCCGTCCCACGTCTGCTCCGCGGCTACGGTCTTGGCCACATGCTTGTCGACGCGCTCGCGCACGAGCTTCTCGGTGCGCTCGAGCTCGCGCACCAGGGCCCGCACCAGCTCGTCGGCGCGCCGCGGATCGAGCGACTCGATGAGACCTTCTTTCAGGAAATCGAGCGCCGAGCGGGCGCGCTCGATGCCGAGCGCTTCGATGAGCTGGTGCGTGAAGAAGCCCTTTTGCAAAGGACCATTGAGGAGCGAAAGGCGCTCTTTGACGGCTTCGCTCGCCAAGAGGTGATCGAGCGCGGTGCCCCCCGTGAGGAGCGCGCGCAAGCGTTCGCGCCCCTCGGGCGACAAGAAATCGCCCAAAAGCGAGCGAAGCGCGGCAAGCTCGGCTCGGCTGAAACCCTGCGCGAGCAAGCGCGTCGGAAGATCGAGCTGCGGCCGCGCGCTCAGCGAGAAGAACTCGTCGAACAGCTCGTCGTAGCGCGCGCGCTCGTCCGCCTTGTCGACGACGACGCACGCGATGGCCTCGCGCAAGAGCGTCCGATCGGCGAGCCCCACTTCCCGCGCAGCCCGCGCGGCGTCGATGGCCTGCGCCGTGGAAAGCGTGAAGCCCTCCCGCCGCAGCACCCACAAGAAATTGTCGAGAACCTGGAGCATCGTCAGGGAGCCGGTTCGGCCAACAGGCGACGCAACAGTGCCTCCATCTGCGCTTCTTTGCGAGGGTCGAAACCCACCGAGACGTCACGAATGACGCCGCGTTTGTCGATAACGAAAACCGTCGGGAGCGCGCGTACGCCGAACGCGCGCTGCGTCGCGTACGACTCATCGCTGGCGACAGCCGCGTAGCGCATTCCGAAGTCCTGCACGCCGGCCGACGCTTGCTCGACCGGATCGTCCGTGATGCCGATCACGCTGAGCCCCTGTGCCCCGAACTTCGATTGCCAAAGGGTCAGCTTGGGGGTCGCCATGCGGCACGCCATGCACCAGGTCGCCCAGAAGTCGACGATAACGACGCGCCCGCGCAAATCGGCGAGACCGCTCGGCACCGGTCCCGTCACGGACGACAGCCCTTTCCACGATGCCGGCGCCTGCGCCCCCACTTTGTCGAGGCGCAGCATCTCGTCGCCATCGGGGATCGCCTGCAGCGTGATCGTCAGCGGGACCTCGGCACCTGACCGGAGGAGTACGATGCGGACGGGGGTGCCAGGGCTATGGGTGGCCACTTCGCGGATGATGTCGTCGGGGCGGGACGCGACGGCTTCTTCGACGCGCAAAATCACGTCGCCGTCCCGTACGCCGGCGCTCCACGCGGGGGAGCTGCGAACGGCATGGTTGACGCGAACGCCGCGGGGTACGGTGCCGGCCTTATCGAGCTCGACGCCGAGCCAAGGTCGAATGCGCGACTGCCCCTCCGCTGTGGGGCTATGGAAGGCGGCGAGGACGCTCAAGGCGAAGACGAAAGCCGTGGTAGAAGCGAGCCGAAGGCCGAATCTCATGGAATCCGATCGTCATGGTGCACTCCACCGCCGCCCCTGTCGAGGTGCGCTTGGGGCCATGGCTTTCGTAGGTTTCGTTGCCGGATGTGGGCCGCGCGAGCCGCCGCTCGTCAACCCTGGGATGTCCACCGTCAACCGGCTCGGCGGAGGCCCATGGACGGCCGCCGCCGACGGAGGCCCGGCGCCGGATCCGGGCATCGATCTTCCGTCGGTCCGCCCTGTTGGCAAACCATTCGTTTCGAAGGGGCATTTCGCGGGTCGCTGGAACGCGGAGGTCGCGGTCAACGAGACGGCGCGCTCGACGTACATGAACCTCGGGGCATCGAGTCGCTTCGCGGTGGGTTCACTGCTCGTGAAGAGGCACGCGGCGGCGTCGGGGCCTGGGCCCATCTTCGCGATGGCGAAGCGCGATCCCGGCTTCTTCCCCGAGGGGGGCGACTGGGAGTACGTCGTGATCGACGCGACGGGGCGGCTCGAAGAGCGTGGCAAGCTCGCCGTCTGTGCGCGCTGCCACGCGGAAGCAAACGCCGACTCCATCTTCGGCGTTCCGCTCGAAGCGCGTTGATCCGGCAACTCAGTGGTCAGTGCCCCTGACGTCGCCGTCGAGGGGCGCTCGCCGTCCAGAAAGAAAGGCGCCCATCGCGCGGCACACCGAACCGGTGTGCTGCGCGATGGGCAAGATCGACGAGCGCGCCTCGATCAGGTCGACAAGGAAGCAGGCCCTAGCCCAAGGCCGAAGTTAAGTATCGCAAGGAAGCGGAAGAACCAAGCTTTCGACGAGAGCCAGATAAGGAGCCTGAACTGGTCGCCGGAAGGACACTGTTCGAGCCGCAGCCCACGGCGTCGACAGCGATGAGAGTATGAGCACCTCGCGTGCCACTCCTTGCCTCTAGCTAAAAAAACCGGAATCACGCGCGCGCTTCGGGCATTTACAGGCGTCGGGCCAAGGGTCTCGAGGATTTTGTGTCGCCGAGTGCTGGCACTCCTGTCGCGATGCCCACCTGACGTTGCAAACTTTTCAGAGCGGCTGGTTCAATGTAGGTGTCATCCAGCAATCTGAGTGTGATCGCATACCTACGCGTCGTCGCGCCTCCTGCACGCGCTTCGGTGCGCTCCCTGCGCTGCGCGCGACAGCCTTCCGTGCGACGACCTCGCCCTGAAAAGCCGGGCTACCAGTTCGCCGCGGCCGCGCGGGACGGAGCTGAGGGGCTCTCGGTCGAGGTCGGCTGCAAGTTCAACGACCCCTCGACAGGCGCCGCGCCGAAGGGGGACGGCTCGGGGGCCGGAGGCGCCCCACGCTTCGGGTTTGACCCTGACGACGGTGTCTCTCCGACCGAAGACGGGGTACCGATGGGATCCGCCACGGTGCCGCGATCGCCTTGGGCGGGGGCGCGGTTCATCGTCGCGAGGTCGGCGCGGCACCGGTCGAGCTCGCGCGCTCGCGACTCGGCGACTTTGTGCTGCTCGTCGCGCTCGTTCGTGAGCTGCGTCTCTTTGCGCTGCCAGTCCCACGTGCGCTGGTGCTCTTCCGCGTCGCATGCGCGCGCGGCTATCGCTTTCTCCTCTTCGCAGGATTTGACGCGGGTCGTGCACGTCGCTTCGACCGACTGCAGTTGACGTGCGAATGACGCTTCGTTCGCGCCGCCGCTCTTGGCCACCTGTCGAAGCTTGGAGCGGTATTCCGCTTCTTGGCGGGATGCGGCATCGTGACAGGCCGTCACCTCGCGCTGCGCCAACTGGTGCGAGGCGATGCACGTGTCGAGCTCGCCGAACGACGCGGCCCCCTCCGCGCGGGCCCGATTGAGCTCCGCGGCGAGGCGCAGCGTTTGCCGCTTGGAATAGACGAAGAACGCCCCCCCGGCGGCCGCCATGAGGGACGCAGCGAGCGCCATGCGCCCGAGGTAGCGAAAGCGGATGCTCCTTCGCGCGCGCCGTCGCTCTTGATCCCGCTCTGGCTCGAGCAGCACGTCGAGCTCGTCGGCCATGACGCGAACCGGCGGCCGATTGAACGGATCGGGGTCCATCCACCGGCAAAAAGCCGCGCTCAGCATTTTGCGCGGCGCGCCGCTCGCTTCGATAAGCGCCCCTTTGGCGAGCGGGCTCGTTGCCCGAACGTCCTGCGCGCGCACGATCTCGAGCCGCGACTCCGCCCCTTCGCCTGGAAAATACGTGGGGCCGACCAGTGCGAAGAGCAACGTGGACGCCAGGCAATAGGTGTCCATCTTGTCGCTGAGCGGCAGCGACTCCGCGGCGCTCGACAGCGCGGAGAGCTGCTCCGGCGACGCGTACAAGATCGTCCCCGCGACGAAAGGCGCTTCGCGCTCCGCCGCCACGCCGAGGTCGAGCAAAATCGGATGCAGCTGCCCGGCAAAACGCGCGAGAAAGATGTTCTCGGGCTTGATGTCCTGGTGTCGCAGTCCCGCCTTGTGCAGCGCATCGAGTGCGCGCGCGATGGGGTGGAAGACGTCGTACGCTTCTTCGAGGCCGAGCGGCCCACGCTGCAAACGGTTCGCGAGCGTCTCCCCCTCGTAGACGGGCATCGTGAGCCACACGTACCCCGCCGTCATCCCGTGATCCTTCAGCTGGACGATGTGGGGGTGGCTCGCGGCGGCCAACATGACCAACTCGCGCTCGACATTGCGTCCGGAGTACACCTCGCACGGCACGACCTTGAGAGCCACCTGATGGGCAGGGACATCCACCCTTTCGGCGACATAGACCCTGCCGAACATTCCCTGACCGAGGACCCGGACGAGTCGATAGTGGCCACCCACAATGTCGCCCACCTCGGGGAGCCGGTCGGTTCGGTAGGGGGCCGGCGCGTAGTCCCGTTCCCCCGACTCGCCGATCACGGTCGCGGCAAAGGCTTCGGTGATGGTGGCTCGAAAGCCAATTCGGGTACCCACGATGGCCTAGATTCTCCCAAAAGCGAAATCCTCACCAATTTTCGGGGCCGGCTCGGGTCGCTTCCCTCCTTTTGTCTGCACGCCCGGTGCCAGGGGCCCCGTCGGGAACGCGGGGGCACGGAGTCCTCTTCCTTCTAGTGGTCGGTCGGCCTCGATTGGGGTGACAGGCAGTGGAGCAAAGTTCGGCGTTGACCTCGACACCCGAGAGGTCGTACCAATGCCGCCCCAACCCTAAGGATCCACGCCTCACCAAGGATCCCGGGCTGACGGGACCTTCCAAAAAAAGCGAGACGCGATAGAGAACTTGCACAACGCAGTCGAGCCACTAAGTAAGGCGGCTCCACACCTTTGCGCCCATAGCTCAGCTGGATAGAGCACCGGTCTACGGAACCGGTTGTCGGAAGTTCGAATCTTCCTGGGCGCGCCCCGCAGTACCCGTCGACGGACGTTCGCTGGCTGTCACCCGATGAAGCGCGGACGCCACGCAGCGCGATGCCGGCGCCCTAGAAATCGCATGGCGATGGGAGCCCCGAGGGCGGCACCGTGTCGCGAAACGCCACGCGATTGCGCCGGAAGTCGGCCACCGCAGTCTGCACCTGCTCGGGCGTCATCACCTCGTCGCGCCGGAAGAACACCCAATCGACGTCTTCTTCGTAACGGCGCGGCTCCGAGCTCGCGAGCAAGCCTTCCTCGATGAACCAGAGGTTGAAATTGATCGACATCGGCACCTCTGGATAAAACTTGTCGCCGTGGTCGGCGAGCGGCCGGCCATCGACGAAATAGCGCACTCTTCCCGCCGCCACCTGTGCGACGAGCGTGTGCCACCCAGCGAGCGATCCAAGCATCTTGCCGGTGGTGTTGTCGTAATTCATCGGCTCTTCTTGGAACGTCTCCCACGTCGTTCCGCGCATCGACGCTTCGCTCTGTCCCCAACCGCCGTTCGGCAGGTATTCGAAATCGATCTCGCTGTAGTCGGGATCCATCGGCGCCTTGAGCGGGCTGATGAAATAGAACGTTTGTACGACCTGATCGCCGTCGGGGCCCGATGCCGCTTCGTCGGTGAAGCGCACGCGCGCCGCGTAGGTGCCGGCGAGGTACTTGCGCTGATGACAGATCTGCGTTTGGCGCGTGGCGCCAGTCGCGCCGTGCGTGAACGACGTCATGCGCAGCACGCGGTTGCCGGAGCTCGACGAATCGTCGTGAAGCGAGAAGCTATCGGCGCCCCACGCCGTTCCTTTCACGCCGGGCATGCCGGGCGCCGTGCGTAGGATCCAGCCGTGCGACGTGAGGTCGGCGACGCTTCCGTACGTGAAATCCTCGAAGAGGTCGTGCGTGCGACGGCAACCCGACGTTGCGCAAGCGAACGTTGAAGAAAGGACAATCGCTGCGAACCGGCGTTGCATCGGAGAACGCAGACATACCAGCCTCCGAACGACGAGGGGTGCGTCGATGCGTGCTAAGAACTCGTCATCATCGGTAGCCAAGCCGCACCTGGAGCAGCGTATTGAGCGTTTGGCCGCGCTGCGCTAAACGAAAGCGCCATCTCCCCGGGCCCCGGGCGGTACCGCAATGCTCCCCATCTCCGACGAAGACCTCATGCGCATTGCGCTCGGTGAAGCCGAGCAAGCGATGCAAACAGGGGACGTCCCAGTGGGAGCGATCGTCGTCAACGAGGCGGGCAACGTCATCGGTACAGGGCGTAACCGCCGTGAGATCGATCGCGACCCCACCGGGCACGCCGAAATCGTCGCCATGCGCGCTGCGGCCGCTCGCCTCGGAAGTTGGCGCCTGCACGGCGCAACGTTGATCGTCACCCTCGAGCCCTGCGTCATGTGCGCCGGGGCGCTCGTCAACGCGCGCATCGAGCGCGTGGTGTACGGGTGCGACGACCCCAAGGCCGGGGCACTGCGCTCGCTGTATTTGATCGGCGAAGATCCGCGGCTCAACCACCGCTACGTAGTGACCCCCGGTGTCCTCGCCGGCGAGTGTGCGCGCATGTTGAGCGCCTTTTTCGCGGCGCTCAGGTCGAGTCCATCGACGTAATGGGGCGGCTTCGCGCCGCGCCATTGGCGGGACGGCGCAGCGAGCCGTTCTGTCCATAGTCGACCCCGCTTGCGCTGCCCTCCTCTTATAAGAGGAGTGATTGTGTCCAGGGTGACCGCCTGGTTTTGTAGCGATGCAGTCTATTTTCGTAGTCGGCGTTCCAGAGTGCACTGGGCCGCGGGCGCACCTTGGCCCAGCCGGAAGCTCGCGTGACCGGCTAGTCTCGCGCTCTCCGATGGAAGCGGCTTCTTCACCTCCCACCGAGCGCTCCGAGTTCGCGCTGGCCGAGCGACTCCACAATGAAGGGGAGTATTACGAAGCGCACGAAGCGTGGGAGTCGATCTGGACCGACGAGGTCAACGATGAGTGGCGGCTCTTCGTACAGGGGCTCATCCAAGTGACGAGCGCCTTTCACAAACTCTTCGTGCAACGCGAGCCCGGCGGCGCGTCGCGCCTTCTCTTGCGCGGTCTCGAAAAGCTCGACAAGTACCCGGCCGACTATCTCGGCGTGGCGCTCGGCCCATTTCGCGACGGTGCGCGCGCGTGCGCGGAAACGATGTCGACGCTGGCGCCGAAGAGTCCCGACATCGACAAATTCGATCGCGCGCGCGTGCCGAAGTTGCGGCGGTTGCTTAGCGATAGGTGACGGTCGTCACTTGCCGGTGATGCGGACAAGGTAGACGGCCTCGTTGGGCTTGCCGTCCAATTTCGCCGGCTCAAAGCGCCAGTCTTTGAGCGCGTTCAACACTTCGCGGTTATGGCCTTCGATTCCCTTGATGACGCAGCAGTCCTCCAACGTTCCTTCGAGCGTCACAACGCATAGCGTATCGATGGGTCCGCTGGGCGGTGAAGAGAGATCGGGCTTGGTCCGGCGCACCGCGCGCGGAGGTTCGCTGCGTTCGGCCAACGCAAACGCCTTGTCGGACGGCTGCGGGTCCAGTCGAGGGCGCCCGTGACGCCGTGGCAGCTCGAGGAGCTTGCCATCGTCGGGATTTTTCGGACACCAACCATCGCCGTTTCCTGGGAAGGCCACCTTGCTGTTCGGAACGAAGTAACCCGGCGACGCCGGTCCGCAGCCTGCCAGCAGCATCATCGTAAGGGAGACCGTTGTCCCCGCGAGCCGAACCGAGATCATCACGGCCCTTCCGGCGCAATGCCCGATGGGTCGACCCCCAAATTGCGGCGCACGTCTTCCGTCGGCGCGACACGCGGCGACTTGGGGGTGCCGAAGGTCAGCTGTTCGGAAAGTCCGTCGATGAGCTCCGCGTCGCTGATCTTGTTGCGGTCGCGCATAATCTTGAGGACGCGACGCAGGTATCCGGCCCAACCTTTGCCGAGCTCTCCGGTGGGAGAGAAATAGGTGCGCTTGGGAGCCGGCAGAATCGACGTGAGAAATAGCGATTGCGCGACGGAAAGCTCCGTCGGGCTCGCGTTGAAGTAGTGCCGCGCGGCCTGGCCGACGCCGTAGATCATGGGGCCGAACTCGACGACGTTGAAATAGAGCTCGAGGATCTCGTCCTTGGAGAGCGCCTGCTCGAGGTACGTGGTGAGCACCGCTTCTTGGAGCTTGCGCGAGAGGTTCTTCTCGCGTTCGAGGTAGAGGTTCTTGGCGAGCTGCATGGTGACGGTGCTCGCGCCGCGCACGAAGCGCCCTTGGCGCAAGTTGTCGCGGATGGAATTCTTGATGGCCGATTTGTCGAACCCCCCGTGGTTGCGAAAGCCGCCGTCTTCGGTGGTGGTGAGCGCCGATTCGAGAAACGATGGAATGACGTGGAACGGCACCCAATCGGGGGTCCCTGGGCCGGTCGTGATCTCGACCTTCTCGTTCTTCTCGTCGTAGACGGTGTACTTGAACGGCGCGGTGAAGCGCTCCACATCGATCCCGGGGGGCGCCTTGTTGATCTTGCAGCGGTTCTTGAGGTCCCAATCGATCTGCATATCGTTCGGGTAGCGGGTGTCGAGCTCGAAACCGCTGCTCAAACCAAAAGTGCCGGACATCTTCATCCCCAAGAGCTTGGGGATGAGCCCGGGGGGGAGCGACTCGAAGACGCGCTGGCAGTCGGAGGTGGGAATGCTCGCGCGCCCTTCGATGCGCGTGAAGTCGGGGCCCTGCGTGATGCCCGCCGACGCTTCGAAGCGGATGGCGCCGAGGTCGATCTTCCCTTCGTCGAGGCGAACGACGGATCCATCGAGCGCGACCGAGCCGCTCGCGCGCCAGCCGAGATCGAGCCCTTGCACCGGATCGTCGGCGAGCGCCTTGTGGACGATGGAGAGGGATGCCAGGCGGCCGGTGCCGTCGAAGAGAACTTTCGAGGCGTCGGCGGTGAGCTTGACGTCCCCTTTGGCCTCGAGCTTGGCGCGCCCCACATCGAAGAGACCGAAGTCCTGCTCGCGCACGCCGAGCGACGCGAGGGTCACCGGTCCCCCCTCGACGTGCAGCGCGATCTCGCCCTGCGCAGCGGGGATGCGCGCGTTGGAGACGAGACGGGACGGGCCTCCTTTGCCGGCGTTGGGATCACTTTGCCCCGGCGAGAAATCGACCTCGAGCCCGCGCGCGTCGTGGCGGACGCGCAGCGGGCCCGGTCCCAAGTTGAGCCGCTGGGTGCCCGTCGTCAGAACGATGGTGAGTCCCTGGATTTCCACCGGCGCGTCCGGGGCAATGTGTTCGCCGCTCCATGAAGCGAGGCGCGTGAGCTTGTCGCGCAGAGCAACGGCTTGTTCGGCATAGCCGTTGTAAATACCGAGGCGCGGCGGGGGCGCGGTGGGGGGCGGCGGAACGGGCGCAGGGGGCGTGCTCCCCGTCTTCCCCTTTTTGGCCGCGTCTTCGCCCTTTCGGGCGGTGCGGCCCCCTTTGCGCGAGGGCTGTGGTTGGAGCTGTGGCGTCGGCGGCGGAGTGGGGGGCGCGGACGTCGCGGCTTTGGGGGCCGGAGGATTCGCGCTGGCGCGTTCGAGCGGAAGCTCGAGCTCCGCGCTCTTCAGGCGAACCTCGGTGAAGCGGTTCACGCGCCCCTCGCGTACGAAGCGCGTGACGAATGCCTGCGCCTTGCCGTGGAGGTTCTCACGATCGAGCCGCACCGCTTCGACGCCCACCATGCCGCGCTGCGTGCCGCCGTCCGCTGCCCCTCGTTCGACGCGCACGCCGTCGACTTCGATCGAGCTCGCGGCGCCGAGGGCCCCCGTCCAAGCGAGGCGCAGGTTCTCGACCTGCACCTCGGGTCCGCTCGCGTCAGCTTCGGCCGGACGCTCCGCGCCCGAGCTCTTGTTCATGGCGCGCGCGTGCTCGTTCACCTCGTCGACCGAGCCGGTGATGGTGATCTTGCCTTCCGCGACGCGCAGCGCGCGCAAACCGAGTCCAAAGCCGACCCGCACGTCGACGCGCGCGAGCTCGCCGGTGAGCCAATCGCCGTCGGCCGCCCGAAAGCGCACCTTGCGCAGGTTCACGCCGCCGAACGCGGGCCACACCGTACCGATGTCGACGTGGAGGCCGCGCCGCTGCGCAGTCTTTTCCGCGCGCCAGCGGACCAGCGGACCAAAGCCGAAACAAACGACGAACAAAACGACGAGCCCGGCACCGGCTATCGCCAAGAACCGTCGATTTTGCCACCTCGGGGGAACGAACTGCAACGCTCGGAAGGCTAAGCCGCCTTCGCGCACGCCGGACCTCCGCTTATCGGTTGGTGATGGTCCCGCTGGTGGCGAAGTAGACGCACTCCGCGTTGATGGCGTCTTTGGACTTGTGAATGCAGCGCGAAAAGACTTCGCGCGATTCGGCCCAGCGCCCCTGGTCTTGCAGCCCTGCTGCGAGGAGCACGTAGCTTTCGGGATCCGCAGGGTTCAGCGCGATGGCGTTGCGCGCCGCAGCGACCCCCGGATCGATTTGCCCGGCTTCGAGCAGCCGGCGCGCTTCGCGCCGCAGCTCCAGCGCTTTGACGGGATCGACCGGGACGGCGAGGGGCGGGGGTTCGGCGGGCTCGTTCGCCTCGTCGTCGGCTTCGATTTCGCGCGCCGGCGCGAGCGTGGTCGGCCCAGCCGCGGTCACCTTCGCCGCGGCGGCAGCTTCGGCTCGCGGTTGCACGTCGACGCTGCGTGCGCGAAACACGACCCACGCGGGCACCGCAGCCGCCGCGGCGAGCAACGCGACGTACGTCACGCGCCGAATGGCGGCGCCGCTCAGAACGCCCCTCGCGCCGGGCAGCTCGTAATCGCCGACGTCGTCCTGCGGCGCGTCGGAATCGCCGGTGGCGACGGGAATGAGCGATCGCGCCGATGCATCGCCGGCCGATGGAGGCGCGACGGAGGAACGCGGTTCGGTCGCACGCATCGCTGCTACCGGTTGGGCGGCGGGCGCAGGCGCTTCGCTGACCGTCGTGGGTTCGGTAGGGGTGGTGGCTTCTGCTGCCGAGGGCTCGGTCGCAGAGGCGGTCGCCTCGGCCGTCGCGGCTTGCTCGGCTTCCGCTTGTTCCGCTAGGGGCGCTGCTGCTTGTTCCGCGAGGGGTGCAGCGGCGGCTTCTGCCGCACTCGCTGCATCGGCCGCCGCGCCGTTATCCGCAGCGTCCGCGGGAGCCGGCACCGACGTCCGCGGCCGCGGAGGCGCCAAGAAATCGGCGAGGCTCGTACGATCGGTTTCGTTCGGCGAAGAGCCCGTGGACTCCTGCTCGCTCTTTGAATCTGACCCGCTCATGGCACTTTCGGTGCTCCCTTGATTGTTGATGGGATGCCCGACCACGGGGCGAACCTAGGCTACGCGACGGTCGGATTTCGCGCAACTCACCCTACTCGCGTAGCGTTTTCGACATTCGATCGATCATAGAAGTCGCCAATCCTGATGGCTAAGAGCGCTCAATGCGCGACTTTGCGACCTTTTTTGCCGGCATCGGCCCCCGTCGCTCCGCCGGGCGTCGCACTGGATGAGGTCGAGGGCGGAGGGGTCGAGCTTCCGGCCGGCTTCGCACTCGAGCTCGAGGCTGGGGCTGCGCCCGCGTCTTTCTTCGCTTTCGGAGCGGGATGCACCGCGGCAGGCGCAACCGGAGTCGGCGAGACGGGGGGCGCGATCGCGGTCGGATCGGCGCTCGGCGCGGGGGGCGTGGGTTCCGCGATCGGCGCGGCGGACGCGCTCGAGCTCGCCGCGGGCTCTTCCGAAGGTTTCGAACGCGCGATCGCAACGATCCCTACGATGATGCCGAGCAGCAGAAAAAGGCCGCCGATCGTGCCGGCGAGCATGATCATTTGACGATTCGCGGCGGCGGCCGGACGCGGCGCGGCGGGAACTGGCTGAGCAACACCCGACGGGCCGTACGCACCGTGCGGCGCGGGCCCACCTGGACCGGCCGGTGCTCCCGGTGCCGCGCCCGGCGTTCCCGGTGCGACACCCATCGGTGGTGCACCGTACGCGGCACCCGGCGCGTACGGCGCTCCGGGCGGCGCTGCGCCGTACGGCGGCGCGTCTTGACCCTCGGGCGTTTGCGGAGGAGCGGCCGCGAAGGGCGCGGTACCCGTCGTACCCGGTGCAGTGGGTGCTGCTCCTGCCGGAGCTTGCGGCATCGCAGCGGTGCCCGTTGGCGGTTGCGGCGCGAAAGCTTGCGGCGCGGCTCCTTGCGGAGCAGCTGCGTGCGGCGGTGAGGCTTGATGCGCGGAAGGCTTTGCCGGCGAGGGCTCCACCTGTGGCGTCGAAGCGCGCGGCGCGGAAGCAGGCGGAGGCACTTGCGGCGAGGAAGCGCGCGGCGCGGAAGCCGGCGGAGGTACTTGCTGCGAGGAAGCGCGCGGTGCGGAAGCGGGCGCCGGCTGCCCCTGCGGCGTCGGAGGTTGCGCCGCCGCGGAGGGCATTGGAACGGCGGGGAGCAGTTCCGTCGGCGCGTACGCCGCCGGAGTTTTCACGGGAATGCCGGCGATCGGAGCGGCGTCGGGGGGATCGCTCGTCGCGCCCCACCCGTCGTCGTCGGGCAGCGACTCGCGCCCTAGTGGTCGATCAACGACGGTCGGCGTTGCGCCGCCCGATCCGCTGCTCGGTACGTTCGATCCCTTTCCACCTCCACCCGGTGGAAAGTTCCCTCCGGAGGGATCGCTCATGTCTTTTCATTTGGTATCAACCTTTGGCGCGGCTGGCTAGCACAACGGGCAATGCTTTCTCAGCGATTGCCGCGCGTGTCGTCTTCACTGCGACGAGGTCGGTGCGGGCGTGGGCGCGCCGGGAAGACCGGGAAACGGGAAAGGAGGAAAGGTCGACGGGAGTGGTATCGGAATCTGCGGTATCGGCAGTGTGGACGGTATCGGAATGGGAAGGCCAGGTAGACCGGGAAACGTGGGCGCGGGCGCGGCGTCTTCGTGCTGCGTGCTCGCATCCGCGGCAGGGCGCGGCTTGGGTGGAGCCTTCGTCGAAGACGTAGGAGCGGCCGTCGCCGGAGGCTGCACGGGGATGCCGACGGGAGGCAGCGGAGTCGGTCCAGCGCCCGTTGCCGTCGCGGGCGGTTGTGCGATCGGCGCCGAGGGGAGAGCGGTCGTCGTCGCGGTGGCCGCCGGCTCCGAGGAGGGCATCTCGATCTCACCCATCGCGATCGCCACGGCCACGATGCCAATCGCGATGACGCTCATGGCGATGAGCAGCCACACCGAGAAGCGGCGCGGGCTCTTCGGCGCCGTGCCCGGCACGGGGGGCAAATTCGCGTACCCAGCGGGGGCCGGAATTCCCGGTATCGGTACGTTACCGGGGGGCGGCGGAAGCGCGTAGGCGGGCGGAGTGAAGTTTGGCGTGCCGCCGTGGG
>Ga0111539_10004103_pt1 | contig 19105 bp, 14 predicted proteins | sample RhiMethybrSRZTD1_FD_79667 | JGI IMG/M metagenome (GOLD analysis project Ga0111539, IMG submission 79667) | Populus rhizosphere microbial communities from Tennessee, USA - Rhizosphere MetaG P. TD hybrid SRZTD1 (version 2) (version 2) | ecosystem: Host-associated > Plants > Roots > Rhizosphere >... | reverse complement strand
CGCCTGCGTCCATGACCGCCTCGCCTCCTCTTCCTGACTATCAATATGATATCACTTTGCGATCTTTTGTCAAGGGGCCGGTCGGAGGTACTCCGTGCAGCCAGAGAGGACGAGGCGAGCGGAAGCCCTTGGACTCGCCCCACTCAACTCGGGGCGCCCCGAGTTCAAGACGGGGTCGGGTTCACGAGCGGTCCGGATCAATGTCGACTTCCCCGGTGTGCGGGGCTTCGCCCCCCGGCCCCCCGGGACGGGGGCTGTAGCTAGCTACTCGCCGTCGGCGCGGCCGAGCCGCTTCGTCGCCAGCGAGGCGCCGGCGACGATCACGACGCCCAGGGCGAGGACCTCGCTGAGGGCCGCGAGCCAGGCCCAGACGTTCGCGCCGGGCGCGGGGACGAGGCGGGCGAAGGCCACGCTGCCCTCGCTGAACGAGTCCGTGACGGCCGAGACCAGGAGCAGCGCGCCCCACATCGCGAGCGCCCAGAGCAGCAGCATCGCGACGCGCCCAAAGACCGATTGGAAGACGACGGCGCGCGCGCTCATCCTGAGAGGATCACCCGCCGAAGTCTACTACTTGATGGTCATCCCGCCCTCGATCTTCTTCAGATAGTCGAGCAGGTTCGGCTCCTTGTAGCCGAGAGTCCGCGCCTTGCCGGCCGTCTCCTTGAACTTGGCCGCGTCCTTGAGACCGAAGTACGCCCAGCCCAGGCTGGCCCACGCGTCGGCGTTGTCGGGCGCCAGCGTCGTCGCCTTCTCGAGCACGGGCACCGCTTCCTTGTAGCGCTTGGCCTGGACGTACGCGGCGCCGAGCGCGACGAAGCCGTCGGGCTTCTTGTAATCCGGCTGCGACGTGAGCTTCGTGAGCACGTCGATCGCCGGACCGAACTGCTGCGCGGCCACGAGCGCCGTTCCGAGACTCGCCGCGTACTGCGCGTTCCCAGGCTCGAGTGCCGCCGCCTGCTGGAAGGGGGGGACGGAACCGGCTGGATCCCCCTTCATTCGTAGAAGCGTGTTGCCGAGCTGGTACTGCGCCTCGGCGTTCTTCGGATCGAGCTCGGTCGCCTTCTTGAGCTCGGCGATGGCCCCCGGCACGTCGCGGCGCGCCACCTGGGCCTTGGCGAGCGCGAGGCGCACGGCCGCGGACTCCGGGTTCGCATCACGCAGCTGCGTCAGCTCCGAGACGGCCAGATCGACCTGCCCCGCTCCGAGCGCCTGCAGCGCGCTCGCCGCCTTCACCTCCGTCAAGAGCGCCTTCGCTTCCGGATCGTTCTCGGCCATCGCCGCGGCGAGGTTCGCGTCGGCCACCGCGTCCTGCGCGCGGTTCTGCGCGATCTTGACGCGCGCCATCTCCTTGTACGCGGGGACCGCGCCCGGCGACGCCTCGATCACCTTCGCGAGCATCGGCTCCGCCTCCGCGGCGCGGCCGGACTTGCGCAGCACCGTGGCGAGGCCGATCACGGGCGCGAGCGCCTTCGGATCCGCCGCGATCGCCTGGCGGTAGCTGGCCTCGGCGGCGGCGATGTCGCCCTTCGCCTCCTGCGCGTGCGCGAGCTCGGTGGTCGCCGCCGCTCCCCCGCCGGCCGCGGCCGCCTTCTGCGCGAGCGCGATCGCTTCGTCCGGCTTGCCCTCCTGCACCTTGCGGCGCGCCGCGGCGATCGTGGGCCAGACGCCGCCCGGATCGGCGGCGATCGCGGCGTCGGCGGTGGCCGCGGCTTCCGACATGCCGCGCGCGTCCTGCGCCACCGCCATCCGGCCGAGCGCCTCGCCCTTCGCGGCGCCGCTCAGCGTCGCCGACGCCGCCTTGTACGCGTCGATCGCGAGGTCGAGCTCGCCCTTGGTCTCGCGCAGCTGGCCGAGCTTGAGCGCGGCCGCGCCGTTCGTCGCCGCGACCGGATCGAGCGCCGCGATCGCGCCGTCGACGTCGCCGGCGGCGATCTTCGCCTCGGCGTCCTTCACGGGGTCGACGACGACGGCCTGCGCTTCCTTGGCCTTCTTGTCGTCCTTCTTCTTGTCGTCCTTCTTGTCGTCAGACGCGGCGGGCAGGGCAGGCAGCAACAGGAGGAGCAGCCAGGCGCAGCGTTTCATCGGGAAGCCTCCGGTCGGTTGTGGTTTGAGCGGAAAGGCGCGATTCGCCGAGATGCTAGGCCCGCAGGCTGCGAAGCGTCAATGCCGTTTCGGCCGCGAAAAAGACGCTCCGCAGGGGCCCGTCTTCAACTATCTTGTGATCAGCAGGTTGGCAGAAAGCGGTTCGACGTTTACGGCCCCCTTTTGCTTGTGCTAGATTGCCCTGGCTGCACAATATCTAGGGGGTATCGTCCTGGCATCGATGCGTCTGGATTCGGTAGAAATCGTCGGTTTCAAGAGCTTCTGCGACCGCCAGGAGCTGTCCTTCAAGGGCGGCGTGACCGGCATCGTGGGCCCGAACGGCTGCGGCAAGAGCAACGTCTCGGACGCGATCAACTGGGTGCTCGGCGAGCAGAGCGTGAAGAGCCTGCGCGGCACGTCGATGGAGGACGTGATCTTCAACGGCAGCTCGAGCCGTCAGCCGCTCCAGATGGCCGAGGTGAACCTCAAGGTCTCGGGCCTGAACGGCAACAGCCCCGACGGCTCGCCCGAGTGCGTGGTCTCGCGCCGCCTCTACAGGAACGGCGAGAGCGAGTACCTGATGAACGGCAAGGTGTGTCGCCTGCGCGACATCCACGAGCTGTTCATGGACACCGGGCTCGGTTCGAAGGCGTACTCGATCATCGAGCAGGGCAAGATCGGGCAGATCCTCTCGTCGAAGCCGACCGAGCGGCGCGCGATCATCGAGGAGGCCGCCGGCATCACGAAGTACCGCGCGCGCCGGCGCCAGACGCAGCTCAAGCTCGAAGCCGCGCAGCAGAACCTGCTGCGCGTGAACGACATCGTCAACGAGGTCGAGAAGCAGCTCGAGAGCCTGAAACGGCAGGCCGCCAAGGCCCGCCGCTGGCGTGCGGTGAAGGAAGAGATGCAGGGGCGCGAGCGCGTGCTGTTCGGCCGCCGCTTCCTGGAGCTCCAGGAGCGCTCGCGCGCGCTCGAGGCGCGGCACGAGGCGGAGGCCGAGCGCGAGCGCGCCGCGGCGATCGCGCTCGACACCGAGGAGGCGCAGCTCGAGGTGCTGCGCCAGTCGCTCTACGAGCACGAGGCCGCGCTCGAGGCGGCGCGCGCGCGGCTCTCCGAGCTGACGCTCGCCGTCGACCGCCACCAGGGCAGGAGCGGCTACTGCAAGCAGCAGATCGCGGAGACCGAGATCCGCGCCCAGGAGGCGGCGCGCGAGGAGCAGGAGCTCGTGGCTCGCGTCGCTCCGCTCGACGCGACGCTCGCGGAGAAGCGCGGCGAGGACGAGCGGCTGCGCGAGGAGCGCCGCATCGCCGAGGCGGAGCTGCAGGCGGCCGAAGCCGCCGTCGCGGAAGCCGCCGCGCTGCTGCAGGCGGCCGAGGCCAGCCAGGAGCAGAGCCGCGAGGCGCAGGTCGCGCTGCTCGGCCGGATGGCCACGCTGTCGAACTCGCGGGCCGCGGTCGCGGGCAACGCCGAGCGCGCCGAGGCCGACCTGGCCAAGCTCCAGGCCGAGGCGGGCGAGCTCGAGCGCGAGCGCGAGCTGGCGCGCGGCGTGCGCGAGTCCGCGCAGGCGCGTGCCGCTGCCGCGGCCGAGCAGGCGGCCGAGCTCACGAGCGCTCGCGACGCCCACAGCTCGCGATCCGACGAGGCGCGCACCCGTGCCGCCGCGCTGGGCCGCGAGGTCGAGTCGCTCCAGAGCGAGCGCGACGGCCTCGCGGGCCGCCGCGCGTCGCTCGAGGAGATGGTCGCCACCCACTCGGCGTTCGACGAGGGCGTGCGCGCGCTGCTCGCGCGGCCCGCCGACCTCGCGGTGGCGGGCGTGGTGGCGGACGCGGTCGAGACCGACTCCGAGCACGAGCGCGCCGTCGAGGCATTCCTCGGCGACCGGCTGCAGGCCGTGATCGTGCCCGACTCCGAGCAGGCGCTGCGCGGAGTCCGCTGGCTGCAGGCGGAGAACGCCGGCCGCGGCACGCTGCTGCCGCTCGCCTCGTCTCGGCCGCGCGGCGACAGCGGCCCGCTCCACGCGATCGCCGCGCGCGAGCCCAAGGTGCTGGGCGTGCTCTCGGACTTCTACCGCGTGAGCGGGCCCGAGGCGGAGCGGATCAAGGACGCGCTGCCCGACGCGATCGTCGTGTCGGCGCTCGAGGACGCGCTCGAGCTTCGCGCGCGCGAGGACGTCGCCGTCGTGACGCTCGAGGGAGAGGCCCTGCGCGGCTCGATGGTGGAGGGCGGCCGCGGCGTCAAGGGCCTGCTCGCGCCGCGACGCGAGGTGAAGGAGGTCGCGGCGCGCCAGGAGCAGGTCGAGGCGCTGCTCGCCGCGCGGCGTGCCGAGGCGGCCGCTGCGCTGGCGGCGGCCGAGGCGGAGGCCGGCGAGGCGCGCGGGCTCGAGGAGCAGATCCACGCCACCGAGAAGGAGCTGGTGGCGGCGCGCCACGACCTGCAGGCCGCCGACGACGAGTCCGCGCGGCTTTCGCGCAAGGGCGTGGTGCTCGACGCGGAGCGGTCGCAGGCGGAGCGCGATCGCGACGCGGCGCTGCTTCGACTGGCCGAGACGGACGCGGCCCTGGCGGCCGCGGAGGTCGAGCGCAGCGAAGGGCATCGGCTGCTCGCCGAGCGCGGTGCCGCCGTGACCGCGGGCCGCGCGGCCTCCGAGGCGGCACAGGCCCGCCACGCCGAGGCCAGGAGCTCCCTCGCCGCGCTGCGGGAGCGCGCTGCGGCCGCCGAGAACGAGTGCCGCAGGCTCGAGGGCGACCTCGCCGAGCTCGCCCAGCGCATCGCGGCGACCCGCGCGCGCGGGGCCGAGAGCGACGCGCGGCGCGCCGAGCTCGTGAGCGAGGTCGCCGAGGTCGAGCGCCTGCTGGCGGAGGTGCTGCTCGAGCGCGACCGCGTGAGCGGCGGGACGACGGCCGCCGAGGAGCGCGTCCGCGCCAGCCGGCTCGGCATCGAGAGCCGCGAGCAGGGGCTCAAGGAGCGGCGCCGGGAGCGCGACGTGCTGCGCGACGCGCTCGCGGAAGTCGACGTCGAGCGCGCCCGCACCGGCTCCGACCTCGACCACCTCGCCCGCGAGTGCCAGGCCACGGTGGGCCAGTCGGCCGCCGACGCCGCGGGCACGCTCGTGGACGAGGACCTCGCGGTCGAGCCTGCGGCGCTCGACGCCCAGGTCGCGGAGCTGCGCGAGAAGCTCGAGCGGATGGGCGAGGTCAACGTGCTCGCGGTCGAGCAGGCGCAGGAGTACGAGGACCGCCACGCCTTCCTGACCGCACAGCGCCAGGACCTGCTCGACTCGATCTCCGAGCTCGACTCGGCGATCCGCAAGATCGACAAGGCCTCGCGCGAGCGCTTCCAGGAGGCGTTCCAGGTCATCAACCAGCACTTCGGCGAGACCTTCCGCCAGCTGTTCGGCGGCGGCACCGCCGGGCTGTCGCTGCTCGACGAGGAGGACCTGCTCGAGAGCGGGATCGACATCATGGCGCAGCCGCCGGGCAAGCGGCTGCAGAACGTGATGCTGCTCTCGGGCGGCGAGAAGGCGCTCACCGCGATCTCGCTCTTGTTCGCGATCTTCCAGTACAAGCCGTCGCCCTTCTGTATCCTCGACGAGGTGGACGCGCCGCTCGACGACGCCAACATCGGCCGCTTCGTGAAGATGCTCGACGGCCTCAAAGAGCAGACGCAGTTCGTGCTGATCACCCACTCCAGGAAGACCATGTCGATCGCCGACCAGCTTTACGGCGTGACCATGGAGGAGCCGGGCGTCAGCAAGCTGGTGAGCGTCCGCTTCACGTAGCCCGCATTTCGTCCAAGCCCCGCCTGGCACCCGCTTTGCACTAGCGGTGTGCGGGGCCGCATCCGCGGCCATTCCGCTGGGGGCCGGAGAACTCATATGCGAAAGACATTCATAGCTGCCGTACTCGTCATCGCGTCGGCGTTCGTGGCGTCCGCGAGCGCGCAGACGCCTGCTCCGACGGCCGCGCCTACCGCGACCGAGGGGAGCGGCACGGTCGTGTCCACGGGCAACGTCATGATGCTCGTCCGGGGCGACGACGGACAGGACCGCAGCCTCGTCCTCTTCACCACCACGCAGATGGCGGACGAGCAAATCGCCGCCGGGGACCGCGTCAAAGTGCGCTATCGGCCCATCGACGGCGAGCGTTTCGAGGCCGTGAGCATCGAGCGCGCCGCAACCGAGGCGGCGCCGGCCACGGCGGCCGGGCCGACGGCGGCGGGCGAAAGCGCGGGCTTCACGGTGCCTGCGGTGGCGACCGTCAGCTCGCTGGCGTGGCTCGTGCTCGCGCTCGGAGTGACGATCTTCGCGGCCGCCTATCTGGTCAGCGTTCGGCGTCATCACCATCACCACATGCATTGACAAACGGGGCCGCGAGGCCCCGTTTGCAGAATCTACGTTGTCCCATCGGGCGCCACTCGACGGCGCGACCGAGCTCGCCTAGCATCGGGGCGCATGCGCTGGTCGCGCCGGGAGTTCACCCGAGCCGGCGCAACCGGTGCCGTGGCCAGCTTCATCGGACGAAGGCTCGTGAGCGCGGAGGGGCACGTGGTCGAAGGCGGCGAGCAGCTGACGGCCCTGAGCCTGGCCGAAGCCTCGGAGCTCGTGCGCGCGAGAAAGGCATCGCCGGTCGAGCTGACGCGCGCGTGCCTGTCGCGCATCGAGGCGGTCGATCGCAAGCTCAACGCGTTCATCACGCTCACCGCTGACGGCGCGCTGGACGAGGCGCGCGCGGCCGAGGAGGAGATCGGGCGCGGCCGCTGGAAAGGCGCGCTCCACGGCATCCCGATCGCGCTCAAGGACCTGGTCGACACGAAGGGCGTGCGGACCACCGCCGCCAGCAACCTCTTCAAGGACCGCGTCCCGGCCGAGGACGCGGAGGTCGTGACGCGGCTGCGGGCCGCGGGGGCCGTGCTGCTCGGCAAGCTGAACATGCACGAGCTCGCCTTCGGCGGAAGCACGGTGGTGAGCGCGTTCGGCGCCGTCCGCAATCCCTGGGCGCCCGAGCGCTCGGTGGGCGGCTCCTCCGCGGGCTCGGCCGCCGCGGTGGCCGCGGGCCTCTGCTACGGCGCGATCGGGTCCGACACCGGCGGCTCGATCCGCCAGCCGGCGGCCTTCTGCGGCATCGTCGGCCTCAAGCCGACGTACGGCCGCGTCAGCACGCGCGGCGCGCTGCCGCTCTCGTGGTCGCTCGACCACCTCGGGCCGATGACGCGGCGCGTGCGCGACGCGGCGCTCATGCTTCAGCCCCTGGCCGACGCGGTGGACGACCGCGGCTGCGCGGGCCCGCCGCTGCCGGACTTCGCGAAGGCGCTCGAGCCGAGGAGCGGGCTCCGCCTCGGAATCCCGCGCGCGCCCTTCTACGAGGGCCTGCACCCGGACGTCGAACGGGCGACGAGCGCCGCCCTGGGCGTCCTGGCGTCGCTCGGCGCGCGGGCGCTCGACGTCGCGGTCGACACGGCGGTCGACTCCGCCATCGTCGTGCTGCGCGCGGAGGCGTACGCGTTCCACGAGGCGACCGTCGCGAGCAGCGCCGAGCTCTACCAGCCCGAGACGCTGAAGCGGATCCGCGGAGGCGCGGAGGTCACCGCCGCGGCCTACATCGCCGCGAAGCGCAAGCTCGAGGCGGCGCGCGGCGAATTCCGCCGCGTCTTCGAGGCGGTCGACCTGCTCGTGATCCCCACGACGCCCGTGCCGCCGCCATCAATCGACGAGCTGCTCGCCGACATGCCGAACCTCCGCGCGAGAGAGTTCGTGCTGCTGCGCAACACGCGGCCGTGGAACGGCCTCGGCCTGCCGGCCATCTCGGTCCCGTGCGGCTTCACGCAGGACGGCCTGCCGATCGGCCTGCAGCTGATCGGCGCCGCCGGAGACGAGACGCGCGTGCTGGCGCTCGCGCACGCCTACGAGCAGGCGACCGACTGGCACACGCGCCGTCCGCCGGCGCTCTAGCGGAAGTTCTCGATCATCATCGCTTCCGCCGCCGCTCCGGTTATTCGGGAAGGGCCACACCCAGCCGCGCGAGCAGGCCGCCCTCGACCTTGATCTCCGCGCCGGTCATGAACGACGCGCGGTCGCTCAGCAGGAACACGATCACTTCCGCGACCTCGGCGGCCGTGCAGACGCGGCCATAGCCCTTGCCGAGGGGATGCGACTCGCCCCACTCGCGCAGCACGTCGTCCACGGCACGGCCGCCCGCGAACTTCGCGGCGGAGGCGCGCAGCATCGGCGTGTCGACCGCGCCCGGGCAGACGGCGTTCACGCGGATCCGGTCCTTCGCGAAGTCGAGCGCCATCGAGCGCGTGAGCGCGATGACCGCGCCCTTGCTGGTCGCATAGGCCGCGGCTTGGGTCTGGCAGGCCAGGCCTTGCACGGACGAGACGTGGACGATCGCGCCGCCGCCGCGCTTGCGCATCTCGGGGATCGCGTAGCGGCTGGCGAGGTAGCAGCCCTTCAGGTTGACCGCGAGCGTCCGGTCCCAGACCGCTTCCTCGGTGTCCTCCGCGGTGCCGTAGGTCTGGATGCCGGCGCAGCACGCGAGCAGGTCGATGGCGCCGAAGCGCTCGACCGCCCCGCGCATCAGCGCCTCCATGTCGCCCGCTCGCGACACGTCAGCCACTTTCCCGTCGACGGCGCCGAGCCCGCGCAGCTCGCGCGAGGCCTGCTCCACGCTCGGCGCGTCGTTCGAGCAGAAGACGACGCTCGCCCCGCCGCGCGCGAGACGCTCGACGGTCGCCCGCCCCATCCCGGTCGAGCCGCCGGTGACGACCGCCACCTTCCCACTGAAGTCCGCGAGCTCGGCCACGCTCTTGCCCCCTCGGCGCCGTCGGCTCCGGCCCTGCGAACGGTTACGGCCGGCGTCCCTCCGGCAGCATCAGCTCGTTGTGCTTGTCGACGGCCTGGTCCACCGGCGTGCCCGCGTTCCACTTCGGGATCGGCTTCTTGCCGGGCTCGTAGAGCGACTCCATCGGCGGCCACACCACGTCGACCTTGTCGGTGAAGAGGTCGCCGATCAGGAGATCGGTGACCTTGCCCTGCAGGTGCGGGAAGCTCTTCACGAACTTGCCGAAGCTGAAGCCGTCGTAGTACTCGCACACGAGCCGGCGCATGCGGTCGACGCCCTCGTTGAAGGCCGGCCCCCACTTGCCGAGCTGGGCCTTCGAGGTGTCACCCTTCTCGAGGCCCTCGCAGATGGCGTCCGCCGCCTGCTCGCCCGAGCGCAGCGCGAGCAGCACGCCCGAGGAGTAGAGCGGGTCGAGGAAGCCGAACGCGTCGCCCACCATCACCCAGCCGTCTCCGGCCACCTCGGTCGCGCGGTAGGAGTAGTCCTTGGTCGCGAAGTAGCCGGTCACGCGCTTGGCCTTCGAGACGCGGTCCTTCACCGCGGGACAGGCGGCGACCTCCTGCTCGTAGGTCTCGGCGTACGGGCCGCGGCCCTTGAAGAGGTAGTCGAACGGAGCGACCACGCCGACGCTCACGACGTTGTCGTGGAGCGGGATGTACCAGAACCAGCCGTTGCGGCTCGGGGTCTGGATCACGATCGTCGCGCCCTCGTCCTTGCCCGAGTCGCGATAGGCGCCCTCCCAGTAGGCCCAGATCGCGCCCTTGTTGAGCACGGGGTCCCAGACGCGCAGCCGCAGCCGGTTCTGCATCAGGCCCACCTGGCCGCTCGCGTCCACCACCACCTTGGCGCGCACCTCGCGCTCGGCGCCGTCCTCGCCCTTGACGCGCACGCCCACGGCGCGGCCGTCCTCCATCAGCACGTCGAGCACGCGTACGCCCTCGTGCGCGTCGACGCCGTGCTCGCGCGCGTTCTCGAGCATCATCTGGTCGAACTCGCTCCTCGCCACCTGCCAGGTCTGCGAGCACTCGTGCGGCTTGTTGTCCCAGAAGTAGAAGGGCGCCGACAGCTTGCCGTTCGCGTTCACGAACTGGACGCTGTACTTCTTGGTGAAGTGGCTCTTCTGCATCTTCGGCAGCATGTCGAGCCGCTTCAGCACCCAGTAGGTCTCAGGGATCAGCGACTCGCCGATGTGGAAGCGCGGGAAGCGCTCGCGCTCGAACAGCTGCACCTTGTAGCCCTTCTGGGCGATCAGCGTGGACGTCGTGGATCCCGCGGGCCCGCCTCCGATCACGACGACGTCCGGATCGCCGGACCCGTTGCGCTTGCTCGTCACCTTCAGTCCTCCACCACGAAACGCCGCGCCTTCATCTCGAAGCGCGGCAGGCTCATCGGCTCGACCGTGTGCACCGGGACCGTGAGCCCCAGCGCCTCGCGCAGGCTCTTGCCCACCGCGGCGGCGAGCGCTTCGCCGTCCCCCAGGCCCGCCACCGGCTCGATCTCGAGCGACAGCGTGCGCATCTCGTGGCTGCGCGACACCGTCGAGCGGAACTCCACGATCTCGTGGAAGTCGCGCAGCACCGCCTCGATCGCGGTCGGGTACACGTTCACGCCGCGCACGTTCACCATGTCGTCGTCGCGCGCCACGATCCCGCCCTCGAGCCGCGCGGAGCTGCGGCCGCACGGGCAGGGCTCGGAGCGCCGCACCACGACGTCGCGCGTCCGGTAGCGCAGCACCGGGCTCGCGCTGCGGCCGAGGCTCGTCACGACGAGCTCGCCGCGCGTGCCGTCGGGCACGGGCTCGAGCGTGACCGGGTCGAGCACCTCGCAGAGGAAGCGGCTCTCGTTGAGGTGGAGGTACCCGGGCGCCTCCCAGCACTCGAAGCTGACGGGACCGACCTCGGTGAGGCCGTGGTGGTCGATCACGCGCGCGCCCCAGGCCTCTTCGATCCGCTTGCGCGTCGCGGGGATGCTGCCGCCCGGCTCCCCCGCCACGATCAGCACGCGGACGGAGCTCTCCCGCAGCGACACGCCCTCGGCTGCGGCGACCTCGACCAGGTGGAGCGCGTAGGTCGGCGTGCAGCAGACGACGGTCGCAGCGACGCTCGTGCACAGCTTGAGCCGCATCGGGCTCGACATGCCCCCGCCCGGCACGCAGAGCGCCCCGATCTGGGAGCCGGCGTCGAAGGCCGCCCAGAACCCGAGGAACGGCCCGAACGAGAACGGAAAGAAGATGCGGTCGCCCGGGCCGACGCGCGCCCCGCGGTAGACGGCCTTCCAGCACTCGAGCAGCCATTGCCAGCTCTCGTTCGTGTCGATCCACTTGAGCGGGCGGCCGGTCGTGGAGGAGGTCTGGCAGTAGCGCGTGTACTGGTCGATCGGCTCCGTGAGCGCGGTGCCCCACGGCGGGTTCGCCGCCTGGTCGGCGACGAGCTCGGCCTTCGTCGTGACCGGTAGCTTCCGAAGGTCCCGAGGAAAGCTCAGCGATCCCGCGCGGACGCCCGCCGCCTCGAGCTTTCGGGTATAGAAGGCGTTCCTGCCCTGGAGTCGGGCGAGCAGCTGCGCGAGCCGCTCGCCCTGAAGCGCCTCGAGCGCCCTCCGCTCGAGGGCCTCTTCGGTCGGCAGGCTGGCGGCGACGCTCACGGCCTCACCTCCCCGGCACCGGCCTCGGCGGGGGCGACCGCGAAGCGCGAGCGGATCTCGGGAGGGATCGCCATCCCGCGCATCGGCTCGTTCGGGCGCCGCGTCGCGCAGGCGATGGTGAAGCGGCCGGTCGCGATCTTCGTGTCGCCGCGCGCCAGCAGGCAGCCGTAAGAGATCGTCTTCTCCTCGATCGCGACGATGCGGATGCGGACCTCGAACTCCTCCTCGAAGCGCAGCGGGCGGTGGTAGTCGAACGATGCGTGCACGCGCGGCCAGCCGAACGCCGCGTCGCGGTCGTGGATGCTGAGCCCGGCCGCGCGCCAGAGCGCGTGCTCGGCCTCCTCCATGTAGCGGAAGTAGACGCTGAAGTGAACGATGCCGCCCGCGTCGGTCTCGTAGAACTGCACGCGCCGCGTCAGGCGGTGCTCGCTCACGGGCTGGTCAGACAAGCGGCAGGATCTCCACGATGTCGCCGATCTTGCGGCCGTCCACGCTCATGGCGGTCTGGCGTCCGAAGAGCGTGCGCGGCTCGCGCATCCAGAAAACGCCCATCATCTCCGAGTTCGGCTTCACGCTCAGGAACTGCGTGGGCCGGCTCTTGTAGTCGACCCCGCCGTCGCGCAGCAGCCGCCCGAGCGGCACCTTGTTGCGCAGGATCGCGCCACGGATGCGCGCCTTGAATGCGTCGAGGTCGATGCGGATCGCCCCCATCTCGACGGGCCGCGCCGAGTACTCCTGCACCAGCAGCACGCGCCGGAAGTAGGAGCGGCCGTCGTGGAACGTGCTGAGCGCGCGCAGCGTGACGCGGCCGCCGAAGTGCTCCTCGAGCGTGAGCGTCATGTCGCGCTCGTGCACGAGCAGCGAGCGGTACGGGCTCGGAATGCGCTCGGGCGCCAACGGCGTCGTGAGCGGCGGGTCGATCCCCGCCTGCGCGTAGACCACGTCCAGCGGGTAGGGCGTCCGCGAGCGTCGCCGCTTTGTAGCCCGCCGTGGAAGCGACCGGACGATCGTGCTCATCTCGAAGAAATCGGCTCCTGCCCCCAGGAGTGCGACGACGTCGACGAACCGCGCTACGTGTAGCGGATCCCCCTGTGCTCCGGGAGGAAGAAGCGCGGCAGCAGCGTGTCGACCCGCAGCAGCCCCTCGCGCGTCAGCGCCACCTCGTCGGCGTCGGCGCGGCTCAGGTAGCCGTCGGCGCGCAGCGAGCGCAGCTCGCTCTCGAAGCGCCCCACTACGTCGAGCCCGTACTTCTCGCGGAAGTACGCGGGCCGGATCGAGCCGCGCTTGAGCTGCAGCACGAGCTCGCGGATGGAGCGCTCGTCGGGGCTCGGCCGGTACGCGCGGTGGAGCGGCAGCTCCCCGCGCCCGATCACCGACACGTAGGCTTCCCAGGTGTCGAGGTTCTGCATGTGGACGCCGTTCACGTGCCCGAACGAGGCGACGCCCAGGCCCACCAGGTCGGCGCCCTGCCAGAGCCGGTCCCGGTACACGAAGCTCGTGCGCGCCTTGTCCTTGACCGCCGTGTAGGCGCTGCCCACGTGGTACCCGGCCGCCTCGAGCGCCGCGAACGCCTCTTCCACCCAGCGGCGCTTCGTCGCCCAGTCCGCCACGGGCTCCTCGAAGTGGTGCGTGCCCGCGAGCTTGTCGCGGCTGATCGTGGTGTTGAAGGGCAGCTCCATCTGGTAGATCGTGATGCTGTCGGGCTCGAGCGCGAGCGTCTTCTGCACGCACGCCGTCCAGTTGGCGTCGGTCTCGCCGAGCATCCCGGCGATCAGGTCGATGTTGATCTGCGGGAAGGCGAGCGCGCGGGCGCTCGCGTAGGCCTTCTCGATCTCGCGCGAGCGGTGCGCGCGGCCGTTGATCTCGAGGATGCGGTCGTCGAAGTTCTCGACCCCGAGGCTCAGGCGCGTCACGCCCATCTGGCGGATCGCGGCGAGCTTGCCCTCGGTGAGCGTGCCGGGCTCGCACTCGAACGTGATCTCCTCGGCGCCCGCCCACGGCGTGAGCGCGCTCAGCCGTCCCACGAGGCTCTCGAGCTGCTTCGTCGACAGGAACGAAGGCGTGCCGCCGCCGAAGTAGACGAAGTCGAGCGAGCGGCCCTTCACGGCGGCCTGCTCCTGGTAGAGCTCCCACTCGCGCACGAGCGTGTCGAGGTAGCGCTGGACGTCGGCCGCGTTCTTGTCGGTGTAGACCCGGAAATAGCAGAAATGGCAGCGCTTGCGGCAGAACGGGATGTGCAGGTAGAGCCCGAGCGGAACGCCCTCGGCGGGCGGTGCCGCGAGCGCGGGCCGCGCGTCGGCGCCGACGGCCTCGCGCGTCCAGACCGAGAACGGCGGGTAGTTGGCGACGAAGTAGCTGCCGACCTCCGTCTCGTCCAGGGTGCTGGACCCGGTCTCGGGCATACCTCCAAACACTATAGCAGCGCGCCGACGCGCGGGGGCGCCGGGCCGACGAGCGAGCGACGCCTGTCGCCTGTATGATTGTCGCCCGCCGCGTGAATGCATCGATGACCCGCCGCCGCTTCCCCACTCCCGTCCTCTCGCCGGCGCGAGCCGTGCTCCTGGCCGCCCTCGTGCCGGCGGCCGGCGTCTGCGCGCAGCCCGCGCCCGCACCGCCGGCAGCCACCGCGAAGCCGCGCCTCGTCGTCTTCATTGCCGTCGACCAGATGCGCGCCGAGTACCTGCAGCGCTTCAAGCCGCTCTACCAGGCCGGCCTCAAGCGGCTCGTCGAGGAAGGCGCCGTCTTCACGAACGCCATGTACCGCCATGCCTGCACGGAGACGGGCCCCGGGCACTCGGTGCTGATGTCGGGGCGCTCGCCGCGCAGCTCGGGCATCGTCGGGAACATGTGGTACGACCGCACGCTGCGGCAGCGGGTCAACGTGGTCGACGACCCGGCCGTGCGGCTCATCGGCAGCGATCGCGGCCGCGCCGCGTCGCCCGCGTACTTCAACGCCTTCACCGTCGGGGACATGCTGAAGGCGAGCTCGCCCACCTCGAAGGTCGTGGGCGTCTCGTTCAAGGACCGCGCGGCGATCCTGCCGGCGGGGCGGCGCGCCGACGGCGCGTACTGGTACCAGACGACCGACGGACGCTTCGTGACCAGCTCCTGGTACATGGAGCGGGCGCCCGGCTGGCTCGACCGCTGGAACGCGCGGCGGGTCGCGGACGGCTACGCCGGCCGCACCTGGCAGCGCCTGCTCCAGGATCCCGCGAGCTACCTGCGCTACGCCGGCGAGGACGAGGTCCAGGGCGAGTTCGACAGCAAGGACAACGTCTTCCCGCACTCGATCCGCGGCACGCCGCCCGCCTTCGAGTTCTACGACAGCCTGCGCCGCACGCCGTTCGCGGACGAGATGCTGCTCGACTTCGCCGTCGCGGCGATGAAGGGGCACGACCTCGGAACCGACGACGCCACGGACGTCCTCACGCTGAGCTTCTCGGCCACCGACGTGATCGGGCACACCTACGGACCCGACAGCCAGGAGCAGATGGACAACCTGCTGCACCTGGACCGCACGCTCGGGAAGCTGATGCTGGAGGCGGAGGCGCGCGCGGGCCGCGGCAAGGTGCTGTTCGCGCTCTCCGCCGACCACGGCTCGATGCCGCTCGTCGAGATCCTGAAGAAGCGCGGGATCGACGCGGTGCGGGCCGACTCGTCCGAGCTGTCGCGGGCGGTCGAGGAGGCGCTCGCCGCGCGTTTCCCCGGCGCGACCGGGCTCATCGCCGACCCCGATCCCATGGAGTACGTGCTCGACCAGGCCGCGATCGAACGCCAGGGCCTGAAGCGCGAGGAGGTCGAGGAGACGATCCGCAAGGCGCTGGTCGGCACCGGGCTCGTGGAGGCCGTCTACACGCGCGCGCAGCTCATGGGCCCGAAGCCCAAGGACGATCCCTTCTTCGACCGCCACCAGCGCGCCTTCTTCGCCACGCGCAGCGGCGACCTCGTGGCCCGGATCCGCAAGTACGTCTACCTCGGCGGCTACGTCGGCGGCACCGGCCACGGCTCGCCGCACGACTACGACCGCCAGGTGCCGATCGTCTTCATGGGGCCCGGCATCCGCCCCGGTCCGCGCGACGTGGAGACCGGCCCCGAGGACATCGCCTGGGCGCTCGGCCGGCTGCTCGGTCTCGACTACCCGCAGCAGGACTCCGTCACCGACCTCGTGCCGCTGCTGAAGTAGCGGCGCCGTTGACATTCCGGGGCCCCGCCCTTAACTTCTGGGGGATGTCGACCCGGCCAGCCGACCTGATTTCGACCCAGACGAGGCGATGCATGTGGACGAGCATGTGCATCGCAAGCGTGCGGGCCGAAGGGCACGGAGGCTAGCCGGCAGAGAAAGGCTGAAGTCACCGTCGCTTTCCAAGAACCCGCACCGGCCACGGCCGAGGCGGGTTTTTTGTTTTTCCGCTGACGCCGTCGCCGATCCAGAGGGCCCGCCCGCAGCGGGCCGAGGAGACGAGGCGTGAGTGGCGCAAGGCGGAGGATCCTGAAGTTCGGCGGCACGTCGGTGGGCTCGGTCGACCCCCTGCGCGCCGCCGTCGGCATCGTCGAGGCGGCGCTCGCCGAGGCCCCGGTGGTGGTCGTGGTCTCGGCGCTGTCGGGCGTGACCGACGCACTGGAGGCGGCGGTCGCCGGCGCCTCGACCGGCTGGCTGGACGTGGCGCGCTTTGCGGATACGCTCCGCGAGCGCCACCTGGCGCTGCTCCGGAGCGTGGCGCGCGGCAAACCCGCAGCCGCGGCCGCGAGCGCCGTCGCGGACCGCGTCGCGTCGCTCGCGAGCCTGCTGCGCGCCGCCCACGCTTCCGGCGCGCGCCCGGACGACCGCGCCGCCGTCCTCGCCGCCGGCGAGCGGCTCTCGGCCGAGATCGTCGCCGCCGCGCTGCGCTCGCGCGAGGTCGACGCCGTGGCCGTCGACGCGGCGTCGATCGTCCGCACCGACGGCGCTCCCGACGAAGCGGCGGTCGACTTCCCCGCCACGCGGCGGCTGGTGGCCGAAGCGATCGGCTCGCTGTCCGCGGCCCGAGTTCCGGTGGTCACGGGCTTCATCGGCGGCAGCGCGGCCGGCGCGACGACGCTCTTGGGCCGCGGCGGCTCGGACTACTCGGCCGCGGTGCTCGGCTGGGCGCTCGAGGCCGAGCGCGTCGAGATCTGGTCCGACGTGCCGGGCGTGATGAGCGGCGACCCGCGCCGCGACGCCGGCGCGCGCACGATCCCCTGGCTGAGCTACCGCGACGCGGCCGCGCTCGCGCGGGCCGGCGCGAAGGTGCTGCACCCGCGCACGCTCGATCCGCTCGAGCCGCTCGCGATCCCGGTGTTCGTGGGGCGGACGCTCGAGCCGCGCGGAGCGGGGACCTGGATCGGGCCGCTAGAGGCCGAACGGCCCGCACGGGAGGAGGACGGAACAGCCGCCTAGCGCGGCGCGGAGCGCCGCGACTCGATGTCCTTCTTGAGGCCGGGATGGACCGCGAAGCCTGACTTCTCGGCGGCCTGGACCTGCTTCCACGCCTCCTCGATGCGGTTCGTCTTCAGGTAGACGACGGCGAGGTTGCTGTGGGCCTCGCCCAGGTTCGGGTCCGTCTTGAGCGCCTCGACGTACTCGCGCTCGGCGTCCGGCAGCGACCCCGCCCGCAGGTACGCGCTGCCCAGCGAGAAGGTGACCTCGGCGGGCACGCCCGCGTCCTCGCCGCCCGACCGGCGCGCGCGCTCCAGCTCGCGCACGCGGTCCTCCATGCGCCGGATGTTGTTCTGGTTCTGCGCCGCGAGCTGGTCGTTCCGCTGCAGCGCCGCGATCGAGTCGCGAAGCGCGTTGATCTCCTCGGTCCTCCGGCGGTCGAGCTCGCCGGCGTCCCGCAGGCCGATCCGCGAGATCTCCTGGAACGCGTTGCGGCAGCCGACGAACGCCTGGACGGCGTCCGGAAACTGCCGCACCGCCATGAAGGTCTGGCCCAGCCGGTAGTGGGCGAGCGTCATCAGCGGGTCGAGGCCGATCGCCTTGCGGAACTCGCGTTCGGCTTCCTCGAACTGCTCGCTGTGGAACGCATCGTCGCCCTTCCGGAAGTGCTTCGCCGCTTCCTGGCGGCGCTGCTCCGTGAGCCCCTCGGGGCTCCGCAGCTGCGGAGCGGCGGGGGCGGCGACGACGGCGACGGTGAGGATCGTGGCTAGCATGAGAAACGCCGGGAGGCGGCTTGCTGCCGCCCCCCGGCCGTTACGGACTCGGCGAGCGAGCCTCTTAGAACGCCAGCTTGATGCCGATCTGCAGCGAACGCGGCGCCTGGTAGAGGATCGGCGTCTTGTAGTACGTGCTCGGAGTCAGGCTCGGGTTGAACTTCGGGTTGCCGAACGAGTCGAGGTTGCTCGGATCCTCCCACTCGTCGATGTTCGGCATGCCCTCGTACGCGTAGTCCTGGTCCGCCTCGAGCGTCTCGTGCTTGTTGAGCACGTTGAACGCGTCCACGATGATGCTGAGCCGCTTGCCGGACTTCTTCCCGAACACCGGGAGGTCGTAGTCGGCGTGCAGGTCGAGCGAGTAGTAAGCGCTCGTGCGGCCCTCCGACCCGCGCGTCTTCATCCAGATCGTCCCGTCGCCGTAGCCGTTGTAGATCTCCGGCCCCTGCGCCGAGATCGGGATGCCGGCCGAGAGGAAGAAGCCCTCCGAGACCGTGAGCCCGAACGGGAACGTGTAGGCGCCGTGGACCTTGAACTGGTACGGCTTGTCGGCCCGCAGCGTGCCGTAGGCGTTGCTGAGGAACGACGGGATGTCGTAGAGCGCCGTGATGTTCGGGTCGAGCTGGTCGTAGCCGGAGATGTAGAGGCCCTCGTAGTTGCCCTTGGCCTTGGCGTAGACGAACGAGGTGAGCAGCTGCCAGTTGTTGGTCTTGGCGCGCTGCAGCGTCAGCTCGACGGCGCGGTAGTAGCGCTTGGGCGCCTCGTACGGAGCGCCGAAGGCGCCCTCGCTCGGGTTGCCGATCACGTACCCCGTCAGCAGCTGCGGATCGGACGGATCCGTGAAGATGCCGAAGTCCTCGATCACGCGCTTCAGCGAGCGGTCGACGTAGCGCGCCCCGACGCTCCAGGAGTTCGAGAACTGGTAGTCGGTGCCCACCACGATCTCGTCCTGGTACTGCGCCTTCAGGTCCTCGTCGAGCGGCGTCAGCGCGGTGAGCGACGACTGGGTGCGCTGCGTCCAGGCGCCGTTCTTGTCGAGCGGGCTGCCGCCCGGGTTGTACCAGGTGGACGCGTTGATCGCCGGGTTCGGGTTCACCCACTGCGTGATGATGTAGCGCTCGCCGTTGATCGCGCGGATGTTCATGTCGAGCGGGATCGCCTCGTAGAAGCGGCCCCAGAAGCCGTAGACCTTGCTCTTGCCGTTCTTGAGCGGGTCCCACACCAGGCCGATGCGCGGCGCCCAGTTGCCCTTGAGCTTCAGCTGGTCGACCGTGCGGCACGCGGTGACGTCCGCGTTGCACGCCTCGCCCTCGGCGAGGCTGCCGCCCACCGCGACGTTCTGGGCCGAGTCGAGCCACTGCTCCTCGTAGCGCAGG
>Ga0111539_10004100_pt1 | contig 19113 bp, 11 predicted proteins | sample RhiMethybrSRZTD1_FD_79667 | JGI IMG/M metagenome (GOLD analysis project Ga0111539, IMG submission 79667) | Populus rhizosphere microbial communities from Tennessee, USA - Rhizosphere MetaG P. TD hybrid SRZTD1 (version 2) (version 2) | ecosystem: Host-associated > Plants > Roots > Rhizosphere >... | reverse complement strand
CTTTTTCTGAGAGTGACCGGCCGCCGGTAATCCCGAATCGGACTCGAGTTGACGGGAGAGGGCCGACTCGGAGTCGCGCGATGCGCGGCAGTTTGAAACCGGGCTGCAGGGAGCGCTGGGGTTCGAGCGCCACGTCCGTAGGCCTGCACTCGTTGTTGGCCCGTCCAGGCCGAATAGGACTGGCGCGATGCGCGAAGGGTGAACCCCGCGCGGACGGAAGCCCGGTTTCGAGCGCGAATCTCCGCGGAGGCCCGGGTCCCGTCAACGCGAGTCCGATTCGGGACTAGACTCAGGCGGCTCGACGAGATGGCGCAGACAGAACATTCACGATCGGTCGCGGTGATCTACAACCCCGTCGAACTTGGCGGCGACGCCGTGGTGCGCGGCCTGATCGAGGGCGTGCAGGAAGCCCATGACGCGATCGTGGCGATGGGCCATCGCGTCAGCCTGCTTCGCGTGGACGAAGGCGTGCGGCCATTTGTCGAGGCGCTCGACGCCTTGCGGCCGGACGTCGTGTTCAACCTGTGCGAGGGATATCGCGAATCGAGCGCCGGCGAATACGGCGTCGCCGCGTTGCTGGAGCTGCTCGGGATTCCGTACACCGGCTCCGGCGCGATGGCGCTGGGCATCGCATTGAACAAGCCGCTGTCGAAAGAGCTCTTCATCGCCCGAGGCATTCCGACGCCGCGATTTGCCGTTTATCGACAGAGGCCGGCGCGCCTGCCGGCGCTGACGTTCCCGTTGATCCTCAAGCTCGCGGCCGAGGACGCGTCGCTCGGCATCACGCCGGAAAACGTGGTCGCCGACGAAGCGTCTGCGCTCACACGGCTGCAGCAGTTGCTCGACGAGTACCACGCGCCGGTGCTCGTGGAGGAGTTCGTGGACGGCCGTGAATTCACAGTGCCGCTCTTCGACGGCCGGCCGCTGCTGGTCGAAGAAATCGAGATGCACGTCGAGCCGCGCATCGTCGGCTTTCGTGCGAAGTGGGAGGCCGGATCTGCGGAGTACGAAGGCACGAACCCGGTGTTCGATCCGCTCATCAGCCAGAGCCAGCGCGAAGAGATGATGACCCTGGCCGTGCGCGTCGCCGACGCGCTCGGCATTCGCGACTACGCGCGGGTGGATTTCCGCATGGACGCGGGCGGCCGGATCTCGGTGCTCGAGGCGAACCCGAATCCTGACATCAGTGCCGGCTCTGGCTACCGGCGAGCGCTGGACGTCGCGGGCATTGCCTACCCGGCCTTCATCGCCATGTTGCTGGAGAAAGCGCTCGGGCGCGGGGCCGCGCCGGGCAAGCATTCCCGTTTAGATCCATAACCACCGAGCACACTGAAGTACGGAGAACACGGATCTCTGGGGCTAACCGCTCTCTGAGCTCTGTGCTCTCCGTGACGTCCGTGGCCTCCGTGTTGTGGATTTCCGGCGTCTAACCGGCCCGACGGACGAATCTGATGCCGCGCACTCGGCCGGCATCGACGGTGAGCGCCTCGACTGCGCCGCCGGTGCCGCGCACGAACCGGACGGTCATGCCGCCAAACCGGAACTCGTCGGCCGATGCCGGCGCCAGGAGTGCGGGCGCGCTGTCCGTCTCCCGTTGGACCATGAGCCGGCCATCCTTGACGGTCACGGTGAACGTCGCATCGATTTCGTCGCTGTAATAGCGGCCCGCGTAGGCGTCGGGCGCCAGGCTCGTCGCTGGCGTCGTCGCGTTGCCGACCGGCGCGGCGCCGCGACCGCCTCCAGCGGCGCCGGTCTGTGCGGCGCCACCCGGTTGCGCGGCCGCGGCCGGCGGTTCAGCGAACGCCGCGGCGAGCACGACGTCGGCCACCTGTCTCGTCAGCGCACCAGGCGCGATACTGCCGAGATTACACAGGCACGCGACGCTCACATGTCGCTCTGGAAAACGAATCAGGTGCGCGCGGTAGCCGCCGAGCGATCCGCCATGCTCGACGATCGGCTGGCCCCGATAGCGGCCGACCTGCAGGCCCCAGGCGTACGTCAACGGCTGGCCGTCGTTGAGTTTGCCGGGTATCTGCACCTGTTCGATCAGCGCGCGCCCGCCGACGCGCGCGGTATAGAAGTTCTCATCCCATTTCTGCAGATCGCGGATCGTACTGAACACCCCGCCCGCGCCGACGCGCTCGCCCGCAGGCGTATCGAGCCGGAGCCCGCTCGCGGCGCGCGAGTACCCGTACGCCCGTCCCTTGACCAGCCGCGCGTCGTCATCATGCACGTGAGACGACGACATGCCGAGCGGCGCGAAGATGTTCGCGTCGACGAACGCGCCGAACGTCGTGCCGGTGGCGCGCCCGATCAGCATCGCGAGGAGGGCATAGCCGGTATTCGAATAGAGATAGTCGGATCCCGGCGCGAAGTTCAAGGCTTTCTGCCGGGCGGCGAGGCGGAGGACAGCCGGATTGTCGTACAGCTCATCCTGACGTCGCCCCGCAATCGACAGCAGCGTATAGAAGTCACGAAGGCCGCTGGTGTGGTGCACGAGCTGCCGCACCGTGATCGTCCCCGCGTAGTCCGGCAGCTCCGGCAGGTACGTGCGAATCGGCGCGTCGAGCCCGACTTTTCCCTGCTGGATCGCGAGTGCTGCAGCAAATGCCGTGAAGTGCTTTGACACCGACCCGACGTAGAAGGGCGTGTCCGGCGCGATCGCGATGTCGTGCTCGAGATCAGCCATTCCATAGCCGCGCTCGTAGACGATCGCGCCGTCTTTGTAGATCCCTAGCGCACAGCCCGGCGAGTCCCGCGTGTCCCACGTCGCGAAGATCTTGTCGATCGCGGCTCGCCCGGCAACGCCCGGCTTCTCCTGCGCGACGACGACGACGGTGACGAGCGTGAGAACAGCGAGGAACGAGGACGCGCGCTTCATGTGGCCTCCACGTGCAAAGGGATTATGGGCCCATGGCGGCTGCAGCGCTGTAGGGCGGGCCGGGTTGAGGCCCGCCACCAGCGGCCAGCTCGATCGATAACACGCACACGGAGAGTCACGGAGGCCACGGCGTGCTAATATGCTTTTATGCGCACTACCGTGGTATTGCCTCCGGAGCTGATGCGGGCGGCGAAGGCGCGGTCGGCCGAGAGCGGGGAGTCACTGAAGACGCTCCTGACGCGCGCCGTCGCGGCGGAGCTGGGTAATCTGCCGGCGCGGCCACGTGCTCGATCCCGCGTCACGCTGCCGCTGTTCGGCGCAGCGTCCGGTCCGCGCGCCCGACCGACGAATGCCGACCTCGAGCGCGCGCTGGCTGACGCCGATGCGGCCCAGATCCGGGCGGTGCCGCCAGGGCGGCGCCGCCGTCGTCGTACTCACTCGCGATGAAGCTCCTCGACGTCAACGTCTGGCTCGCCGCGGCATGGGCGCGCCACGGGCACCATCCGGTCGCCAAAGCGTGGGTGGACGCCGAAGACGATGAGTTGGCGTTCTGCCGCGTCACCGAAATGGCGCTCCTGCGGCTCCTGACCAACCCTGCCGTGACCGGCGATAACGTGCTCACACGGCGGCGGGCGTGGGATGTGGTGCTGGCGCTCCAGTCGGATCCGAGGGTCAAGCTTCTTCCCGAGCCTCGAGGTCTGGCGCCGCTCTGGATGGCGTTCTCCAAACGCGACGATCGCAGCCACCTGCTCTGGACGGACGACTACCTGGCCGCGTTCGCACAGGCGGCCCCGGCCGAGCTCGTCACGCTCGACGCCCGGCTCCACGCGCGGTACCCGTCCGTAGACGTCGTCGTCCTCACGTAGGGCTGGCCGAGTTGTGGCCCGCCGGTCCGCTACGTACTGACGCGGCTCTCAACCCGAGCCGCGCTACGTACTCAAGACGCCATGCAGCGCAGCAATCTCATAGTGCGCCGCCTTCTCGTCGTAGCGGCACAGCAGCCGTTTCCGATCGTCAGGGATCACGGCCTTCTCGATATCGGGTCCCGCGACAGCGCGAATCGCGTTGAGCGAGGCCCAGAGGATGATGGTGACGAACTCCACCTCCTCGCCGACCGGCCTTCGCAGCAGATAGCTTCCACGGTAGCCTGCCACTTGCCCGAGCCCCGGCAGGAGCTCCGGCTTCAGCATCGCTTCGTAGGCGTCGGCGTCGTCGGGCTTGGTGTACCCGCGCCAGACTCTTGCAATCACGGAAGCTCCTCGCGGCTCTTATCTGGTCCCGCCTCGTCGTCCCGCCCCCGGCTGCGTCGTCGGAGGTTCGGGCGGAGTCGGCAGCGCCGGTACGGCGCCGCCCAGCTTGAATGCCCACAGGTTGTCGCCACGCGCTGACAACTGAAAGGTATTTCCACCCGCGAGAATCGCGACGTACTGCTCGCCGCCGACTTCGTAGGTCGCGACCGGCGCATCAGCGCCCGCGCCGGTCTGGAATTGCCACAGCACGTTGCCGTTCCTGATGTCGTACGCGACGACGTTGCCGTCCGATTCGCCGTGAAAGATCAGCCCGCTCGCCGTGCTCAAGAGTCCGCTGCCGGTCCCGAGCGGGAACTTCGTTCGTTTCTGCCACACGATCTTGTTCGTCGTCGGATCCACGGCGGTCAGCGTGCCGGAGCGCGGCTGCCCGGGCGGCCGCAGGTAGCGTGGACCAAACCTCGAATTGATGATCGAAGCGGGCACGTACACGAGATTCGTCACCGGGCTGAACGTCATCGGCGCCCAGTTGAATCCGCCCTGCGTCCCAGGCGTCGTGACGACGGGATCGTCGGCCCAGTAGGCGGCGAAGACACAGGCGGTGCGCGATCCGGGATCGACGACGCTTCCAGTTTCTGGGCACGTGGGCACGACGGTGTCGCCGATCGGAAACGGCTGCGTCTTCGCGGTCTTCTGACGCGGCTCCTGCGGCACGGGCCGCTCCTCGATCCCGACGAGCGGCCGGCCGTTGGTGCGATCGAGGATGTACGTCAGTCCCGTCTTGCCGCCGTGAATCAGAATCTTGCGCACCTGGCCCTGGTAACGGACGTCGGCGAGCACCGGCGGCGTCTGGTTGTCGTAGTCCCAGATGTCGTGGTGCACTTCCTGGAAGTGCCACTTGCGGACGCCGGTCTTGAGATCGAGCGCGACGATCGACGCGGTGAACAGGTTGTCTCCGCCGCGCGTGCTGCCGTCGGTATCGGGATACGCGTTGCCTACGGGAAGATAGACCAGTCCGAGATCGGGATCGATCGCCGGATGCGTCCATAGCGGACCGCCGCCGCGCATCCACGAATCGCCCTCCCACGTGTCATTGCCGAATTCGCCCGGACCTGGAATCGTGTAGAACTTCCAGACTTCTTTGCCCGTCTTCGCGTCGTACGCGCCGAACTGTCCACGCACGCCGCTCTCGCCTCCGGCGATGCCGGCGAACACGAGGCCGTCGTGATAGATGACGGCGCCCGGCGTCCCGCCGCGCTCGGCGACCCGCGTGTCCCATACTAGCGCGCCGGTCTTCTGATCGAGCGCGACGAGGCGCGTGCCGGGCTGCCCTGAAAAAACCTTGCCCTCCGCGACGGCGACGCCGCGGTTCGTCTGACCGACGGCCGCCGGAACGTAGGTCCAGATCCTGGCGCCGGTGGCCGCGTCGATCGCAAACACCTTGCCCGAGCCGGAGCCGACGTACAGCACGCCGCCCACGACCACCGGAGTGCCCTGCATGTTGCCCGCGGGTTGGCCGTCCTCGAGATGCACCATCCACGCGCCGCCCAGGCGGGTGACGTTCTGCGGCGTGATCCGCGTCAGCGAGGAGTGCCGCTGGTTGGCAATGTTGCCGCCGACCGTCGGGAAATCGCTCCCACTCGGCCGTGGCGCGCTCTGCCGGGGTATCGGGGTCGCCCCGGCCAGGACGATCAGGAGCACAGCGCCGCCGGCGATCTGGTGAGCGTGCTTCATGGGGATCCGAAGCACAGTGTAGATCGCTCGGTCCATGACACGGAGGACCCGGAGGGACGGAGAACACGGTGCTCTGGGTTTAGCCCCAAAGGTCCGTGCCCTCCGTGGTATTCCGTGGCCTCCGTGTTGTGGATCGAAGGGCGAACAGGTTCGAACGTGCGGGAATTTCCGCCTGAAGTCCGTCTAAGTGCTGTGACTGACAGGGGCGGCGAGGCCCCGTGATACTCTCAGCCGGCTTTGACTAACGGAACGGAGTGATTTCCGATGAGACTCCCCAGTCGCGGAACGATACTGTCGGTTTGTGTCTTTTTGTCCCTCCTGACGTCAACCCCGGCGCTCGCGCAGAACTGGAGCTTCGATGCCCGCCGGATCGCCATCGGCGGCGTCGGTTCGACCAGCAACGTCGCCCTCGAAATCGTTGACGAGCAGCGGCCCTACAAGGCCATCGTGCTGCCGTTCGGCCTCTTCCAGATCCTGCCGAACATGCCCAAGCTCGATCCGACGAAGGACGAGTTCGACCTCGTCCGCGCCATCGAGTACGCCGCCAGTCCGATTCACTTCATCATCGGGCGTGACGATACGAACACCGCGTCGGCGTTCATCACCGACCTGCGCAATGGCGAGCTCAGTCGCGATTTGAACGTGTACCGCGGCTTCTCACCGGCGACCAGCGTCGCTGCCGAGGGTCTCGCGTCGCCGAGCTGGGGCTATACCTTCAAGTTCAAGAAGGACCCCAACGGATCGTTTCAGGGCGTCTACGCGGGCGCCGGACCCTACTTCTCGATGAAGACGGCGGCGGAGATCGATCCCGCGCTGGCGGCGGTGTTCGCGAGCCCGACGCCGGTCTACGTTCCGAACACCAGCTTCTACATGTCGAACAACACCGAGAGCCAGTTCGCCCTGGCCATTACCGGCGGGTATCGCGGCCGCTTCGCCTGGCCCGGCGCGCTCGTCGGCGGCAGCACCGGGCCGAGCGAAGGCAACATGGCGGCCGAGGGTCTGTACATCGGCGCCAATGTTCACTTTCTCAAAGGCTTCAACTACCAGCACTTTCAGCCTGCGGCGAGGCTCGACACCAACGCCCAGGGGTTTCTCGTCGTCAATCCCGCCCTGGGCCTTCCCGTCACGATTACCCGCACCGACTCCGGCAGCGGCACGGGCATCGCGGCGGACGTCGGCGCGGCGGGCATCATCGGCCCGTGGGAGTTCGGCCTCGGCGTCAACGGCATCGGGAACCACATGGACTGGACCGACGTCGAGCGGACCAGCTACGTGCTCGACAGTCTCTTCAACAGCGGCGAGTTCGTTGATTTCCCGTCGATCCCGGTCGATGACGTTCGCGTGGAACTGCCCGTGGACACGCGCGGCAACGTGTCGTACGACGCCGGACCGTGGATGGCCATCACCGAGTTCGGGCACGGATTCAACGGCACCTCGCTCCGCCTCGGCTACGAGCACCGCCTCGGCCGAGTTCAGCTCCGCGGCGGCGCGCGCTACATCAAGGAGCGCTGGGAGCCGACCGGCGGCGGCGGCTACAACTTCACCGATCACTTCGGGGTCGATGTCGGCCTGTTCAGCACGAGCGCGAACCTCGAGCGCAAGCGTCACCTCGCGATCGCGGTCTCGCTGCGGTTGATGGCAAAGCAGAAGAACTGAGAGCCGGGAGGGGCGGGGCTTCAGCCGGCCTGGCGTGGCGGGCTGAAGCCCGCCACGCCTCCTTCTTGGGCTTGGGCCCTGGGGCCTTGGGTCTCCCATGCGAGCGCGTTCGCAGCTAAGCTCTAGCCGCCCCCATGCCGCCTACTCCCGGCACGCCCATGCCTCTTCCCGCCGGCACGCGTCTCGGCCCCTATGAAATCCTCGCCGCCATCGGCGCGGGAGGTATGGGCGAAGTCTTCAAGGCCCGCGACACCCGGCTGGATCGCGTCGTGGCCATCAAGGTCCTCCGTCCGGAGGTCGCGGCCGACGCCGACCGTCTGCAGCGGTTCGAGCAGGAGGCGCGCGCGGCCTCGGCGCTGAACCATCCGAACATCCTCACGATCTACGACGTCGGGCGCGATCAGGCGACCGCGTACTTCGCGATGGAGTGGGTGGACGGCGAGACACTCCGCGCGCTGCTCGCGCGCGGCCGGCTGCCGATGCGCCGGCTGATCGACATCGCCCACCAGCTCGCGGAAGGACTCGCCAAGGCGCACGCGGCCGGGATCGTCCATCGCGATCTGAAGCCGGAGAACGTGATGGTGAGCGCCGACGGCTTCGTCAAGATCGTTGACTTCGGGCTGGCGAAGCTCGGCGCCGGTGCGGCGAGCGAGCTCGAGACCGCAGTGGCGGGGACGGCAGCCGGCGTCGTGATGGGCACGGTCGGCTACATGTCACCCGAGCAGGCGAGCGGCCAGCCGGCGGACTATCGATCGGATCAGTTCGCGTTCGGGTTGGTCGTCTACGAGATGGCGACGGGCAAGCAGCCGTTCCGGCGCGACACGGCCGTTCAGACCATGGTGGCGACGATTGAGTCGGAGCCGCCACCGGTGCGGCAGCTGAACTCCGACATCCCGGAGCATCTTGGCCTCGTGATCGACCGCTGCCTGAAAAAGCAGGCGAACGGCCGCTACGATTCGACGCGCGATCTCGCCCGTGATCTGGAGCAGATTCGCGGCAGCGCCAGCATCGCTGCTGCGCCGCCGGCGTCGCAGGGCGCGCGGCCGCACACCCGAAGAGCGCGCTGGATCGGCGTCGCGGCGGCGCTGACCGGCCTGGCCGCGGTCGTGGTGCTGGCGATCATCTGGTTGGGAGGTTCGCGCGCGGCGAGTCCTTCCGAGACACCGCTGGTCGCCGTGCGGCCGTTCCGCAACCTCTCCGCCAACGGCGCGCAGGACCACTTCGCGGTCGGAATGACCGAGGAGATCCGCGGGCAGCTCTCGAAGATTGCGGCGCTCCGGATGCTCAGTGGCGCGGCGGCTGAAAAGTACCGGACGAGTGACGTCGGCACGATGGTGACCGAGCTCGGCGTCAACAACGTCGTGGACGGGACCGTCCGCCTCGATCAGAATCGGGTGCGCGTGTCGGTGGAGCTGGTTGACGCACGCACCGGCCAGATGCGCTGGTCAGATCAGTACGAGCGGGAGATCGCGGACGTCTTCGCCGTGCAGAGCGAAATCGCGCTGCGCGTGGCGCGAGCACTCCAGGCCAATCTCTCGGAGGCCGAACAGGCCAGCGTGCAGAAGCGTCCGACCGACAACCTCGAGGCCTACGACCTCTACTTGAAGTCGCAGCAGATTACGCGGCTCGCCGAGTACGAGAAGAACGTCGCCGGCATGAAGCTCCTCGAGCAAGCGCTCAGGCTCGATCCGCGCTTTGCGGTCGCCAGAGCGCGGCTGGCGTACCGCGTCTTTTTCTTGAACTACCGGGGCGACGCGACAGCCGTCGACCGCGCCATCGCCATGGCCCGCGACGCCGCAACTCTCGATCCGACCCTGGCCTACCCGCACTTCGTCCTCGGCAGCGCTTACAGCGTGAAGGGACAGGACGCGCAAGCCCGGCTCGCGTTCATGCGGGCCCTGGAGCTGGATCCCAACCACACTTCCTCGATGAGCAACCTGTCGTTTCACGAGTACCGATTCGGCCGGTTCGACGATTCGCTGATGTGGGCGCGCCGGATGTTCGCCTTGTCGGATCGGACGGGAAACGCGTACTACCATGTCGCGGCTCCGCTGTTGCCGCTTCGCGACGATCAGTTGAGCTGGCGATGGGCGATGGATGCGGAGCGCCGCGCCCCGCCGTATGCGCGCGTCGAGTTCGTGCTCGCGTACGTGGAGACGATGCGGGGCGAGGGCGCGGCCGCGCTGGCCCGGCTGCGCCGTGCGGCCGAGCGCTGGCCCGACAATGAAGAAGCCACCGCCGCACGCGCGGAGCTCGCGTACTTGATGGGCGTCGCGGATGCGGACGCATTGACGACGGAAGTGACCAGCCGCACGCCGGATATCGTCGGCCAGATTATCGGCTTGGGCGGGCGCGTGCGTCTGGCTCACTTCCTGAAGCGGCGCGGCGATGCCAGGTGGACCCGGGAGGCGGACGAGGTGATCCGGCAAGGCCGGGCGGAACTCGAGGCTGGGAGCGAGCTGGCCTTCGTGCACCTCAATATGGCGGCGGCGTTCGCGCTGAAGGGCGATCGCGAGGTGTCGATCGCGTCGCTCGGCCGCGCGGTGAAGAGCGGCTACCGCGAATATGCGTTCCTGGTGCCCGATCCGATCTTCGCGCCGCTGCGCGCCGACGCGCGGTTCACAGCGCTCATCGAGGAGATGACGGCTGATGTTGCCCGGCAGCGCCGCCGCGCCGCCGATCGCGGCCTGCTCAATCTCGAGTCGCTCGCGCCCGGGATCAAATAGCTGCAGAAGCAACAGGAGGGGCCGGCTTCAGCCGGCCCGGCAAAGCGGCGTCGCGAAGCCGAGCAGCTATGCGACCGTCGGCGCTCCGAAGTGCTGCTGGACCACGAGCGTCACGGCTCCGCGCAGACGCGGCTGCGTCGCCCGATCGGTGGGCACAATCCTCGTGGTCGTGTGCGGCAGCGATCGGCGCTGAAACTCGTCGAGGACCAGCGGGCCGACGCGATCCCAGGCGGCGGTCACGTCGCCGATGATGACGATCACTTCGGGAGCGAGGCCGGTCGCAAGACCGGCGATGCCCATGCCGAGGAAGCGGCCCATGCGCTCGAGCGCCTCGACGGCCAGGCCGTCTCCCGCGTCCGCGAGCGCGATCAGCTCCTCGAATCGCGGCCGCGCGACGTCCGTGGCTCCTGAACGCTCCCGGGCGCGCTCCATGTAGTATTGAATCGCCGCCGAGTTCGAGCCATATCGCTCCCAGCAGCCGCGTCTTCCGCACGCGCAGAGCGGTCCACTGTCGTCGATGCCCACGTGGCCGAATTCGCCCGCCATCGCGTCGGCGCCGTGGATCAACTGTCCGTTCAGGAGCAGGCCGACGCCGATCCCTTCCGAGACCGTCACCGCCACCAGGTGTCTGACATGCTCGGGCTGACGACCGAACCAGAGCTCGGCCAGCGCGCAGGCATTCGCCGCGTTCTCGATCGCCACCGGGAGATCGGTCGCGGCCTCGATCGCCTGCTTCAGGTCAACCTGCTTCCACCCGAGGTTCGGCGCAAACACCAGGCGGCCAGACGAGGTGACGCGCCCCGGCAGGCTGACGCCGATGCCCTCGCACACGATTCGCGGATGCGCGCTTCGCAGCGCCGCGATCGTGCGCGCCAATTCCCGGACGAACACGGCCGGCTCGGTCGGCGTGGGCCACGATGTATGCGCCACGAAGCTCGCGTCCACGTCGGCGAGGCCGACGGTCGTGGTCTCGGGACGGAGATCGACGCCGATGATCCCGGCGCGCGCGACGTTGAGGTGCAGGAACCGGGGCCGGCGCCCGCGGGCGGCCGCCCGGCCGATCGCGCCTTCCATCACCCAGCCTTCGTCGATCAGCTGATCGACGATGGCCGACACGGTGCTCCGCTGGAGTCCGAGGCGGCGCGCCAGGTCGGCTCTCGACATCGGATGGTGACGCCGCAGGAAACTGAGCGCGATTCGGCGGTTGATCTGGCGGGCCGTCTCGCTCGTGGCGACCTGGAAGTTCGTCAAATCGATCTTGCGCAAGCTGTTGCCTCGACGATTCGTATTGCCGAATGCAGAAGGAGGGGCGGGCTTTAGCCCGCCCCTCGCTGGGCCGGCTGAAGCCGGCCGCTCCGACCGCTAGAACGCAATCCTGGCCCCAAACCTCCACGTCCGTTCGCTCCCGGTCGTGGACGTGACGAACCCGAACGTGCCTGCGTTCGAGATGTCGCCGCCCGGGTTTGCGAAGTTCGTGCGGTTGAACGCGTTCAGCAGCTCCACGCGGAACTGCAGTTTAGTCTGTTTGCCGAGCCCAATCGTCCGGAAGAACCCGAGGTCCACGTTCGCAAAGCCGGGTCCGCGAATCGGATTGCGGCCGGAGTTGCCGAAGCGCTGCGGCTCGTTGGCCGGAATGCTGACCGCGGCAAAGGCGCTGCGGTCGAAGTATTCGTTACCGGTGCCGATGCCGCCGGGCTTGTTGATGTCCGACTTCACCAGGTCCGGGTACTGGCCGCTGCCGCCTGCGTTCAGGTTGACCGCATTCCCCTGGACGATGTTGATCGGCGTGCCGCTCATGAGTGACAGGACGCCGTTGGTCTGCCAGCCCCCGAACGCCGCCGCCTGCCAGCCTTCGGTCGCCCACTTCCCGTCGTGGCCGAACGGCAGATCCCACACCCAGTAGGTCTGCAGGTTGTGCGTCCGGTCGTATCCTGCGGGTCCTTTGTTCAACTCCTTGAATTCAAAGAGCGGAATGCGCGGATTTCCGTCGTTGTCCGCGTAGTTCGTCGTCTTCGACAGCGTGTAGACCACGCCATACACCGCGTGCGTCAGGCGCGCCTTCACCTCCGTCTGCAGCGCGTGATACGACGTGTCGCCGAACGGCTTGATCATGTTGATGTCCGACGTGATCCCGAAGCGCGAGAGAGGCCGGCCCGCGTTGCCGGTGCCGGGCAGTCCGGCGTTGATGTTGATGAATCCCTGCTGTCCCTTCGCGACCGTGCCGACGTAGGCCACCTGTGCCGTGATGCCCTGAACGATCTGCCGTTGGCCGGCGATGTTCCACGAGTGGATGTGCCTGCGCTCGTCATCTTTGGGAAAGGTCGTCGTGCCCGCGCCCGGCGGCAGCCGCTGGATGCCCTGCGTCAGGTCGGGCTTCTGCGCGAACGCCGCCTCGTTCAGTCCCAGGCGGAGCGTCGTCACCGGAATGAACGCGTTGGTCGTGCCGTTGAACACGACCTGCGGATGCGACCACGCGAAGTTGATCGGGAACGCGTTCCGAAAATCGATGTACGGCTTTGGATCCGCGCTCTGCCCGTACCCCGCGCGGATGACCGTCTTGTCATCCAGCCGATAGGCCGCGCCAACGCGCGGGAGGAACTCGCCCGCGCCGAGCGAGACGCCCGTGTCGAGCGGGACGCCCGTCAGGCCGCCCGTATATACGTTGCCATCGTCGGGATCGAAGCGCGACACGCCGACGTCGCCGCCGCGCGTCGGCCACGCGTAGTACTCCCAGCGCAGTCCCGCGCTGATCGTGAGATTGCGCGAGGCCTGCCACTGATCCTGGATGTACAACCCCGAGACGTTCATGTAGACCGAGTTGGGGTTGCGGAGCTGTTCGACTTTGCCCGCGCCGCTCGGCAGCCCGAGCAGAAAATCCGCCCAGCTGTTGAATCGCGTGTCCGCGGGCGCCGGCGCGTTCTGCAAACGCGTCGCGTTGCCGTTGAACTGGAACGTGCCGCGCGCGGTCTGGAACGTGCCGCCCTGCGGCTGGAAGTGATTCAGCTGCTGGTTCGAGTAGTCGAAGCCGGTGCGGATGCTGTGCGCGCCTCTGAACCAGGACAGGTTCGCGTTCGCGACGTACTGCTTGTCGTCGAACGTGAACGGGTTGCCCGTGTTCGGATTGCCCATGTTCGCCCAGCCGGTCACCTGGAAGGACGGCATCCCGCTCTGCATGCGGTCGGGCCCGTTGGTACCCGGAATGTGCAGGACGTCGAGACCGAAGTTGGTGCCGAGGTCCGGTCCCTCGGCGCCGAGGTCCTGGCGCGTGTAGCCGAAGTTCACGTCGAAGAGCATCGTCGCGCTGACGGTGTACGTGCCGCCGAAGCCGGCGACGTGGGTACGGCCGGGCGCGTTGCCGAGCTGGCCGCCGGCCAGCGCGTCGCCGCCCGCGTCGCCAAGGGCGGGCGGGTCGAAAATGAGCGACGGTGAATAGCTGTAGCGGCCGAACAGCGACAGACGGTTGTTCGGATGGTAGTTGACCTTGAAGTCGTTGTTGTCCCGCTTGAAGTCTTCCGTGCCCTGCGCCTGATAGTTGTTCACGAACCCCGTGGCGTTCGGCGGCGGAAGGCGCCCAATCATCTCGAGCGAGGCCGGGTCGATCCGGCCCGACGGGATGATGTTGTTGAGGAACGGCGTGCGAAGCGTCGGGTCCGGGTTGGAAGCGGGATCGTAGATCGTCACACCCGTGCCGCTGAAGTCTCCGCGGCGCAGCGCGTCCGTCGCGAGGCTGAATTGCCGGACCGGTGCGATCTGTTCGCGCTTCGTGTGTTCCCAGTTCGCGAAGAAGAACAGCTTGTTCCGGGAGATCGGCCCGCCGACGTTCGCGCCGAACTGACTCAAGGACCCGCCCGGCTTCGGCGCCGTCGGGGCAAGGAAGTAGTTCCGCGCGCGCAGATCGTAGTCGGTGTTGTACCCCCAACCGGCGCCGTGGAACGCATTCGTGCCCGACTTGATGACGACGTTGATCGCCGCGCCGCCGGCGAGCCCCTGCTCCGCGCTGTACGAGTTGGTGACGATGCTGACTTCCTGGATGGCTTCGGACGAGGGCACGTAGGCGGTGTTGGTCGGCAGCCACGGGTAGACGACGCTCGCGCCGTCCAGACGCGTGTTGTTCTGCAGTCGCGAGACGCCGTTGATGTTGAACGACAGCGAGCGCTGCGGGCTCCCGGCCGCGGAGTTCTGCTCGCCCGCCATCACGGCGCCGGGCACGAGCGTCATGATGCTCTGGTAGTTGCGGCCCGCGCTGCCGGTGAGCGGCAGCTCGTTGATCTGCCGGGTGTTCTGCGTGATCTGGATCTCGCCGCGATCTGTCTGCAGCAGCGGGGAGGACGCGCTGACGTTGACCGTGTCGGCCACCCCGGTCACTTCCAGCTTCACATCCACGCGCAGCACGGCGTTGCTCGCGACGCGCGCGTCTTTGTGGATCATCTGCCGGAACCCGGGGGCCGTCACCGTCACGGTGTAGGTGCCCGGCTGGAGATCGGTCAGCAGGTAGGCGCCACGGTCGTCCGTGGTGGTTTTCTTGACGATGCCGGTTTCCGCGTTGAGGACGTCGACGTTCGCTTTCGTCAGCGCGGCGCCGGTGGAATCCGAGACGTTGCCGGTGATCGAGCCGTACAGGACCTGTGACTCCGCCGCGGTGGCGAAGGCCGTCAGGCACAGCGCGGTGAGCACGAGCCGCTTGAGCGCAGTGTGGAGCGCACCGGATGGGCGGACCGACGCCCGTGGAGCTGTTCGCATGGCGTGCGTACCTCCAAGTCGGTCCGCGCCCGCCATCGTTGGATGGCGTCAATTTGTTCGCGAACCGAACAATTAGCAGATGCGCAGATGGTGGGTGAGAGCAGTGGGGTCTGTCAAGGGGATTGGTACGGACTGTCCGGATCTGGTTAATTTGTTCACGACATGACTTAAGTCACGGGCCGAGGTTGGCTTCACTGCCCAAAAGCTTGAACATGAAGAAGTGAAGAGCTGAAGATCCTTTTGGATAGACCGCTTGTCTTACTGCGGGCTGGCGTCACGAGCTCGAGCGCGGTGGCTTTTGTCTACGGCCCGAAAGACAAGCGATTTGCCCCAAAGGACTTCAGCTCTTCACTTCTTCATGTTTAAGCTTTTGAGCAGAGCACGTCTCCGCGGGAGGCGGGCCCGAATAGAAAATGTTGAGGATGCGGTCGCCGCCGCAGCAGTTGCTGTTGCCGTCGCCTGCCGTGTACCGCACGCCCGATGCCGTTTCACAGAACCATTCGTAGATCGTCTTGTCGGTCCACGGCAGCGGCGCGTCGAACCGCAGCTCTTTCATCAGAATCAGTGCGAAGTAGATGCGCTTTTGAATGCGTGAGAGATCGGCGGATCCCTCGGCCGCCGTGCAGACGAGCGGCGCCGACGTCGCCACGGCGTCCCAGTACACCCGGATGTCGCTGACGCTCGCGATCTCTGCCGCCGTCGGACAGCCGCCGATGCGGACGTCGAGAAAGGTCTCGTGGTCCGGGAGGGGCTCGAAGGGGCCGGCGTCGCTGCCTTTGGGGCTCAGCAACCCGTCGCCGCATCCGCAGAGCACGACGAATGTCAGCGCAAGAACGCCTCGTGGCACGTGAATCATCGCGGCACGTGTCGGTCAAGCGCTATACGGTGAAACCCGAACGCGCGCTTACTGAAGCGCGTCCTGCGCATGCTGAGAACGTCGGCCGCGCCGCGGCAAATTCGGCCTGCAGCAGGCTGCACGGTTGTCGAAAACGCTTTAGCGTCCGAGCCCCCGCAGCCAGTTCATGACCATTAGCAGCGGCGTGCCTTGATTGATCGTTCGCTCGAGGACGAGCACGCGCTTGCCATCTGGCGCCGGATCATATGGCGAGCGGGTTTCGAGCATCAGTTGAATGTCAGCAAACACACGCGGTGGATCGTTTTCGATCGCGTCGCCGTGGGCGCGGATCGCGGCTGAAAGAATTGACGCATCGTTCAGCGCAATGAAGAACAGGTGATGGCCATCGGTGCTCCAGCGCGCCCGGCTGCCGCCCTGGGTTGAAATCTGCCAGCGGCGTCCGCCGCCGTCCTCGGCGCCCGGACCCTCGACGAACGGCTGCACGAAGACCTCCGGGCGGCCTGATAGCGAGGTCTCGAAGGCCAGCCACTTGCCGTCGGGCGAGAGCGCCGGGTGCGTCTCCACCGCGGGCGTGCGCAGGACGGGGAAGGCACGGCGATCGCCGTCGAGCGGCAGCGCCCAGATATCTTCGCCGGTCGTCGGATCGCGATCGACGTACAGGAGGAAGCGCCCGTTCCGGCTCCAGTCGAGCACGAGCTTGCTGGACGGTCCGCTCGTGAGGATGTCGGCGGGCCGGCCGGAGGCGATGTCCTGACGAAAGATCTGCATGACGCCGTTGCGAAACGCTCCGAACGCGATCTCGTTGCCCGTCGGAGACCAGACCGCGTGAGTCTCGGGTCCAGGATCGAACGTCAGCCTGGTCTTGACGTGGCGGGTGAAGTCCCACATCCAGAGGTCTTTGTTCCCGGTGCCGTCGGTGATGGCGACCGCCGCGCGCGTCCCGTCGGGGGAGAGACGGACGTGCGTGGAGAAGTCCTCGCTGCCGGTTTCGCTCTTCCGTTGACGATCGGGCCCCACCCACGTCAGGCGCGGCCGGTCGGAGGCGGTCGTTCGATAGGCGAGCAGACCGCCGGAGGACGCCCAGAAGCTCGCGTGGAAGCCGGGCGGAAACAACGCCAGGTTGGACGCAATCGGCGTGGGATCGCCGGAGAGCGTGAGCGTCGAGCGATCCACGTGTCTCGCGAGCAGCGTACTGTCCTGCAAGTACAGCAGGAAGCTCACGTCGCCTCCCTCGTTCGGCACGAAGATCGCCTTGCGGTCGGTGGCCAGCACGAGCGTTCGCTGGTCGATCCGCGACAGCGAGCTGGCATAGATGCCCTGGCGCGCCGTGTCGCGGCTGCGCACGAAGAAGAGGAACCGATTGCCGTCCGGCAGAAACTGCGGAGACCCGTAGCCGGTCTCCTGATGCTCCGGGGAGATGCGCGCGATGAGCGTGGGCTCGCCGCCGGCGGCAGTCGTTCTGCGCAACCCCTCGCGCGATCCGAACAAAATCACGCCGTCCGTGTTCCAGGAACCGCTGGTGAGCGCCGTGTCGGTATCGGGCGCGTCGCACAACGTGACGGCCGCACCGCCGGCGACGTCGGCACGTTTCAGTTTGCCACCCGCGAAGAACCCGATCGACTGGCCATCTGCGGACCAGAAGGGCAGGTCGCCACTCTCAGTGCCGGAGAGCGGCTTTGCCTCGAGCGAGTCGAGCTTGCGGATCCACAACGCCGGACCGGCACCGTCTTGAGACAGCCGCATGACGACCGCGCGCCCGTCGGGCGCCAGGGCCGTGCCGGTGTAGGTGTAGTTGAACGACGCGCCAGGGGGTGCTTCGATCTGGAAGCGCGTGATCTCGGCAACGGCCGCCGGAGCGCGGTGCCCAAGGAAGAAAAAGAGCACGCCGGCCGCGATCGTCAGCAACGCGGACACGGCCGGCCAGATCCAGCGCGCCCGCGACCGGAGAGCGGCCGGTGGGGTCGCCGGCTCCGGCCCGACGAGCGACATCGCGTCGCCGATGTCACGCAGGCGCTTACGCGGATCCCGCTCGAGGCAGCGGCGGACCAGCGGCTGCACGCGCGCCGGCAGCCGGTCGATCGCCGGTTCTTCTGTGAGAACCGCCTCGAGGATCTCGGACATCGTCGTGCCGCGGAACAGCCGTTTCGCCGTCAGCATTTCGGCAAAGACGACGCCGAAGGCCCAGATGTCGGCGCGCTTGTCGACGTCCTTGCCTTGCGCCTGCTCGGGCGCCATGTAGCTCGCCGTGCCCAGGATCAGGCCGAGCTCGGTGGACAGCGGGTCAGGCTCGCGCGCCGGTTCAGCGGCGCGACCGCTGGTGCCTTGCCGCATCGTCTTCGGATCCGGCGCGGTACCCAGCATCGTCAGGGTGTCGGGATCACTCGCGGCCGCAGCCGGCGTCAACGCCGCGCGCGGCGCCGGTCTGGCCAGGCCGAAGTCGAGGACCTTGACGGTACCGTCGTCCCGGACTTTGATGTTGGCAGGCTTGAAGTCGCGGTGGATGACCCCGCTGTCGTGTGCCGCCTCCAGCGCGGCGGCGAGCTGCTGTGCAATCGCGAGCGCTTCGGGCAGCGGGATCGGCCCGCGGGCGATCCGATCGGCCAGCGTCGGCCCGTCCACCAGTTCGAGGACGAGGGCCGGCGTGCCCGAGCTGTCCTCGAGGCCGTGGATGTGCGCGATGTTCGGATGATTGAGCGCGGCAAGCATCTGCGCTTCGCGGCGCAGGCGCGCCAGCCGTTCCGGATCATCGGCGAGCGTGGCCGGCAGGACCTTCAGTGCCACGTCGCGCCCGAGCTTCAAGTCGCGGGCGCGGTAGACCTCGCCCATTCCGCCTGCGCCCAGCTTGGCCACGACTTCGTAGGAGCCGAGTCGTTGGCCAATCACGGTCGTGGCCTCACCTGGGCTACGACGAGACCTCGCCGAAGCTCGCGGCACTGGGAGCTCTCGCGAACGAAGGCGGGGCCGCCTTCGCCGATGAGCGACTCGATCTCGTACGCACCAAGCCGCGTGCCGCTGGGGAGCTGCATGCGCGGAGAGTCTATCTTTTCACCGCGGATTAGACCAGAAGTGCAAAACATGAAGACGATGAAGCTGGTCTCGAGCGATTTGCCCCCAAAGAACTTCAGCTCTTCACTTCTTCATGGTGAAGCTTTTGAGCAGAGCATGTCTCCGCGGGAGCTCGCGGCTCGAAGCCCGAGCCGCGCTACGAGCTCGAAGCCCGAGCTGCGCTACGAGCTCGAAACCCCAGCCGCGCGACATCCTCACGCTGCGAAT
>Ga0111539_10004097_pt1 | contig 19122 bp, 17 predicted proteins | sample RhiMethybrSRZTD1_FD_79667 | JGI IMG/M metagenome (GOLD analysis project Ga0111539, IMG submission 79667) | Populus rhizosphere microbial communities from Tennessee, USA - Rhizosphere MetaG P. TD hybrid SRZTD1 (version 2) (version 2) | ecosystem: Host-associated > Plants > Roots > Rhizosphere >... | reverse complement strand
GGACGGCAGCGAGGTGTGCGTCGCGAGAAAGGACGCGAAGACCGAGGCCTGGAGCACGAACGCGGAGCTCTACCTGATTCCCGCGGCGGGCGGGACGCCGAAGCGCATCTCCGACTCGCCCGGTTACGACAGCGGCTGCCGCTACAGCGCCGACGGACGCCTGCTCGCCTACCGCACGCAAACGCGCGCCGGCTACGAGTCGGACCGCTGGCGGCTGGTGGTGTACGACCGCGCGAGCGGCGCCTCGCGGACGCTCACCGAGGCCTTCGACCGCCAGGTCGACTCCTTCGCCTTCTCGCCCGACGCCAGGACGCTCTACTTCACGGCGGAGGACGACGGGCTCGCTCCGGTCTACTCGGTGCCGGTCGGCGGCGGCGCCGTGACGACGCTGCTCGGCGGCGCGGGGACGCTGGGCGACCTCGCGGTGACGCGCGACGGGCGCACGCTCGTCGCGACGCAGGCGACGCTCACGCATCCCGCCGAGCTCGTGCGCTTCGGCGCGGACGGCAAGGGCCTCGCGCGCGTGACGCGCGTCAACGACGCGCAGCTCGCGGGCTACGGGCTCCGGCCCGCCGAGAGCGTGAGCTACGTGGGCGCGGCCGCGAAGCCGGTGCAGGCCTGGGTAGTGCGGCCGCCCGACTTCGACCCCGCGAAGAAGTACCCGCTGCTGGTGCTGGTCCACGGCGGGCCGCAGGGCGCGTGGCCCGACGGCTGGAGCTTCCGCTGGAACGCGCAGGTGTTCGCGAGCGCGGGCTACGTCGTCTTCCAGCCGAACCCACGCGGCTCGACGGGCTGGGGCCAGTCGTTCACCGACGACATCAACGGCGACTGGGGCGGCAAGGCGTTCGAGGACGTCATGAAGGGCACCGACTTCGCCCTGACGCTGCCCGGGGTCGACAAGACGCGCGTCGCGGCGGCCGGCGCGAGCTACGGCGGCTACCTGATCAACTGGATCGCGGGACACACCGACCGCTTCAAGGCGCTCGTCACGCACGACGGCGTCTTCGACCTCGTGTCGGAGTACGGGGCGACCGAGGAGCTGTGGTTCCCCGAGTGGGAGTTCGGCGGGCCCTACTGGTCGCACCCGGAGGGCTACACGCGCCAGAACCCGCGCGACTTCGTGAAGAGCTTCAAGACGCCCACGCTGGTGGTGCACGGCGAGCGCGACTACCGCGTGCCGCTCGAGCAGGGGCTCGCGATGTTCACGGCGCTCCGGCGGCAGGGCGTTCCCGCGCGGCTCTTGCTCTTCCCGGACGAGGGCCACTGGGTGCTCAAGCCGCAGAACTCCGTGCGCTGGTACGCCGAGGTCGTCTCCTGGCTCGACCGCTGGACGAAGCCGTGAGAGCCGTCACCCGCCGATCCAGGGCGCGTGGACCCCGGCCGGGCCGATGGTAAGCTCCCCCCCGTGAGCGACCCGCAGGAGCCCCAGGCCGAGCCCCTCACGCTCGAGGAGACCGCGCGCGCCACTGCGGAGCTCGCCACGCGCCCCGAGGCCTCCCGCCTGGCCACCTCGTTCCTCGAGCTCGTCCAGCGCTGGGCGGCGCCGTCGGCCGTGCTCACGGCGGTTCGCGATCCCGCGGGCGTCGCGGGCTTCCGGCTGGTACCGTCGCTCTGCAACGGCTCGATCTCGCTCGGGATCGAGAAGACGCTGGCGAAGCTGGTCGAGGAGACGCCGCAGTGCCTCGCGCGCCCGACGCTCGTGCGCGGCGAGGAGATGCCGGGCGTCCGCGTCCGCGACAACGTGGTCGTGCCGTGGTGGTGCGAGGGCGACTCCGGCCTGCTGGTGCTGCGGGGCGTCCCGCGCCCGGTCCGGCCCGGTCTCGGCGAGGCGCTGGCGCTGGCCGCGGCGGTCGTCTGGCCTCGGCTCATGGGCAGCCCCGCGGACCGCGTGGAGACGCTGGTGCAGGAGCTCAAGGCCGCGGCGGCGCGGCTCGAGGGCGAGTCGGGACGCCAGCTCGAGCGGCTGAAGGCCGCGGCGCCCACGCCGGCTCCGGCCGCCGAGAGCACGGACGCGCCGCGCGTCGCCGAGCTCGAGGCGACCCTCGCCACGCACAGCAAGGAGCGCGAGGCCCAGGCGCGCGAGCTCGAGGCGGCGAGCACGAAGCTGCGCGATCGGGAAACCGAGGTGCGCGAGCTCGAAGAGACGCTCGCCGCGCTGCGGACCGTGCGCGAGACGCAGGCGCGCGAGCTCGAGGCGACGAATGCGAGGCTGCGCGATCGGGAGGCCCAGGCGCGCGAGCTCGAGACAGCGCTCGCCACGCTGCGGCAGGAGCGCGAGGCGCAGCCTCGGGACGTGGACGAGACGATCGCGAAGCTGCGCCAGGAGAGCGAGGCCCGCGCGCGCGAGCTCGAGACGGCGCGCCGCGAGAAGGAGACGGCGAGCCTCGACCTGGCCGCCGCGAAGCAGCAGAGCGAGAACGCGAAGCGCGAGCTTTCCGCGGCGATCGAGGAGCGGCGGACGGCCGAGCGCGACCTCGACGTCGCGCGCCGCGAGCTGGCAGCGCGGATCGCGGCGCCCGCTGCGGCGGGAGAGCCGGCGCCCGCGGAGCCTTCGGGGGCCAGGCTGCCCGCCGCGGGCGAGCGCGGTGGCGAGGCGCTCAAGCTCGCGATCGCCTCCGTGCGGCGCGCCGCGTTCGTGCCGCCGATGCTGCGCGTCTCGATGGAGGAGGTGGCCTCGCTCGCCGCTGCGGAGCCGCGGCCCGCGCGGCGCCACGGCATAGCGCTGCTCGACCGCGACGTGGTGTCGCTCGAGTCGGTGGCCGCGGAGCTGGAGCAGGCGGGGATCGAGGTGCGTCTCGCCAACCAGCCCGAGGAGATGGCGCTGCTGCTGCGGGTCGACGCCAGCTCGATCGACGCCGTGGTCTGCGACGTGATGAGCTTCCGGCCCGACCAGAACGTGGCCGGCCTGCTGCGCGCCTGGGACAAGGACCGCCCCGGGCTCGCCTTCTTCCTGAGCTACGACGCGCAGAGCCCCGTCGAGCTCGAGCGCGCGCGGCGCACGCCGATGTCGCTCACCGCCGGCCACATCCAGCGCCCGCTCACCGGCGCCCGGCTCGCCGAGACGCTCGAGAACCTCGCCGCCAAGCGGCAGCCGAAGACCTCGTAGTCGCGAGGAGAACCAGAGATGGCGGCTAGCGACGTGCGCATCGGCGTCCTGCGCGGGCGGGAGAACTCGTTCCCCGACGCCTTCATCGCCAAGGTCAACTCGCTCGGCAAGGGGGTGACCGCGGAGTTCGTGCAGCTCGGGGGCACCAAGCTCAACGAGCCGGTCCCCTACCGCGTGGTCCTCGACCGCATGAGCCACGAGGTGCCGTACTACGCGGTCTACCTGAAGATGGCCGCGCTGCAGGGCTGTTACTGCATCAACAACACGTTCTGGCGCAGCGCCGACGACAAGTTCTTCGGCTACGCCGCGGCGGAGAAGCTCGACATCGCCGAGCCGAAGACGGTGGTGCTGCCGAACCGCAGCTACGTCGACGACGTGACGAGCGAGAGCCTGCGCAACCTGTGGCCGACCGACTTCGCGATGTACGCCGAGTACGTGGGGCTGCCCTGCATCATGAAGCCGGCGTTCGGCGGCGGCTGGAAGAACGTCCACAAGATCCACTCGCTCGACGAGCTGCGGCACCAATACGAGACGTCGGGCGCGCTCACGATGATGCTGCAGGAGTTCATCTCCTGGGACACCTACATCCGCGTGCCCACGATCGGACGGCGCCACGCACGCGCGATCCGCTACGACCCCGCGCCCGGGGGCCTCGGCGGCTACAACCAGGACTACGACATCCTGCCGCGCGCGCTCCGCGACAAGGCCGAGGAGCTGTCGCTCAACTACAACAAGGCGCTCGGCTACGACATGAACGCGCTCGAGTTCGCGGTGAAGGACGGGCGCTTCTACGGCATCGACCTCACGAACTACACGCCCGACCTCGACTACCGCAGCCTGAAGGACGCCCACTTCCCGTGGGCGGTCGAGAAGATGGCGACGTTCGCGATCGAGAAGGCGCTCTCGAAGGAAACGACGCCCAATCCGCCCGACTGGAAGAGCCTGCTACTCGCCTAGCTACAGAGGGGTCACCACCCCACCGGCGTGCCGAACTCGTCGCGCGGGAACAGGTCGCGGTTGAAGCCGACGCGGGCCGTGGGGTTGCGGTCGCCCGGCGAGGCGGAAGAGAGCCGGTCCGCGATCCCGAAGAGGGTGGCGGCATCGAAGCGGTGCGCGACCGCCGGTGCCTGCAGCCGGGCGAGCCAGGCGGCGACGTCGAGCGGGATCGGCTCGTTGCTGCCGACCACCATGTTGCCGAAGTCCACCACGTGCGGGAGCGCCTCGGCGAAGGTGAGCGCCACGCGCCGGCTCGGCTTCTGCGAGCAGACCAGGCCGCCCGGCTTGAGCTTGCGCGCGCACTCCTCGAAGAACTCGATCGAGTAGAGGTTGCCGCTGCCGGCGCTCGTCAGGTAGAGCGCGTCCACCTCGATCAGGTCGTAGCGGCGCTCCTCGCGCTGGAGCGCGCGCCGGCCGTCCGCGGCCTCGATCCGCAGCCGCGGGTCCTGCAGCAGCTCGACGAGCGACGGGAAGGGCGCTCTCGCCGCGACCTGCCGCAGCAGCCGCTCTTGGCTCGCGGCGATCTCGAAGACGCGCACGCTCCGCGTCTCGGGCCGGCAGGCGATCGCCCAGGCGGTCTCGCCGGAGCCGAGGCCGATCACGGCAATCTCCTCGGGGCTCGGGTGGATCAGCGCGGGCACCGCGCCGAGCAGGGTGTGGATGCCCTCGAACGGCAGCCAGCTGTGCGGGAGCCCGTTCACCGTGACGCGCCAGCGCTCGCCCTCTCCGGGGAACATCGCGCTCACGGCGCTCGCGTCCTCGCCGATGAACGCGGGCGGCGCCTGGCGCGTGATGCCGTGCAGCCGGCTCCAGAGCGCCTGGTTCGCGGGCAGCGCCGCGAGCACGAGGGCGAGGGCGGCGACGCGCAGCGCGAGTCCCCGCGTCGCCCCCGCGGCACGCCAGCGCACCAGCAGGAAGACCGCTCCGGCCACGGCGATCAGCAGCCCGAAGCTCCCGGCCGTGCCCACGCGCTCGAGCAGCAGCAGCCCGGTCGCCAGGCTGCCCGCGGTGCAGCCCAGGATGTTCGCGGCCTGCAGCAGCCCGACCTTGCGGCCGCTCGTCCTTGGATCGTCCTGGACCGCGCGCTGCAGCGCGCCGAACGACAGCCCCATCAGCAGCGTCGGCAGCCCGAAGAGCACGAGCGGCAGCAGGCCGTAGAGACCCGCGAGCGTGCGGAGCGTCCAGTCCGCGCCGAGGTGGAAGAAGGGCTCGTGCCGCCAGTAGTCGAAGAAGAAGCCGTAGACCGGCGTCGCGGGCGGCAGGCGGGCGAGCATCACGAGCGCAGCGCCGGCGCTGGCGAGCAGCAGCAGCTGAAGATCGAGGAAGGCCACGAGCGGGCGCTCCAGGCGCGCCGCACGCCGGCCCCCGACCAGGCTGCCCAGGCCGAGGCCGAGCAGGTAGAGCGCGAGCACGGTGCCGAAGGTGTAGGCCGTGCTCTTCACCGCGACGTCCATCAGCCGGAACCAGGCGATCTCGAGCGACAGCGCGACGAAGCCCGAGAGGCCGTAGAGCAGCAGCCAGGGCCGCAGCGATCCGGCGGGCCGGGCCGAGACGGCCGCCGCCTGCGGCGCCGATGCCTCTCCGGCGCGAACGTCGGGTCGCGCGACGGCGAAGACGGCGAGCCCCGCGAGCAGGTTGCAGAGGGCGCCCACGCGCACGGCGCCTTCCATCCCCAGAAAGCGCACGAGCACCCACGGCGCGAGCAGCGCGCCGGTCGAAGCACCGAGCACGTTCAGCCCGTAGAGCGCGCCGATCACGCGCGAGGCGCTCTCGGTCTCGCGCACCGCGCCTCGGACCAGGAACGGCAGCGACATCCCCATGAGCGTCGTCGGCAGCAGGAAGGCGAGGAAGTGCGCGAGCGCGGATCCCGCCGTCGTCTCGTAGAGCGCGGCGGCGTAGCGGCCGAGGCCGTCGTGGTAGAGCCGGCAGCTGAAGAGCGCGAAGCCGCCCACGCCGAGCTCGACGAGCGCGAACGCGACGAGCGCCGCCGCGGGCCGCATCCGCGCGCTCAGCAGACCGCCGAGCTCGCTGCCGATGCCGAGGCCGGCCATGAACGACGCGACGATCAGCGAGACCGAGACCACGCCGATCCCGGTGTGCAGCGTCAGGATGCGCTGCCACACCACCTGGTAGACGAGCGCCGCCGCGCCGCTCAGGAAGAAGGCGAGGCCGAGGAGGGGCGACACGCCGGGCGCCGCTTTCAGAGCGTGGCGAACGCGACGGCGCCGATCGCCACGAGCACCGCGGTCAGCACCAGCGCCGAGCGCCGCAGCCGCGGCCCGCCGAGCCCGGCGCTGATCCCGCACTTGACGAGGGTGTTGGAGATGACGGCGATCAGGATGCTGAGCGCGGCCGTTCCGAGCGACGCCTGCCCGCTCTGCGCGAGCGTCGCCATCGAGAGGCTGATGGCGTCGACGTCGCTCGTGCCGGCGAGCGCCGCGACGACGTACGTCCCTCCGGACGGGAAGCGCTGCTGGACGATCGTCATCACCAGCAGCACCGCGGCGAACAGCAGGCCGAACTGGATCGCGGACACCAGGCTGAACGGGTTCTTGAGCGACACCGGGCCCGCCGGCGCGGCCGCGGCCTGCGAGCGCCGCAGCAGCACCAACGCCATCGCGGCCGTGACGAGCGCCATCCCGGCGAAGGGCGCGAGCATCTTGAGCGCGAGTGGCGCGTGGACGATCGCCGCCAGCACGACCACCCGGGCGAAGCTCACGCCCCAGGCGAGGAACGTGCCTGCCGCGAGCGCGTCGTCGGTCGCTCCCCCTTCCTCCCGGCTGCGCTTCGCGAACGTCAGCGTGACCGCGGTCGAGGAGACCAGGCCGCCCGTGAGCCCGGTTATGGCGGTGCCCCGCTCCGGGCCGAGCGCGCGCGTCGCCACGTAGCCGACGAGCGAGAGCGCCGCGATCAGGATCACCAGCAGCCAGAGCGAGCGCGGCACGAGCGCGCCCCACGGATCGACCGGCTGCTTCGGCAGCAGCGGCAGCACGATGAACGTCGCCGCCAGCAGCTTGACGCCGGCCGAGATGTCGTCGGGCCCGAGCTTGGCGACCAGGCCGTGGAGCGACTCCTTGTAGGCGAGGAAGGCCGAGACGGCGATGCCGCCCGCCAGCCCGAGCTCGGGGTAGCCGGCGGTGCAGGCCGCGCCGAGCAGGCAGACGGCGAGCGCGGCCGTCTCGGTCGTGAGGCCGATCGCTTCGGGCTTGCTGCGCGCCTGCACCACGTAGCCCGCGGCGGTGAGCGCGACGACGCCGGCGATCGCGGCCGCGAGCACCAGCGGGCTCCCGAGCGACTGGGCGAGCAGCGCGCCGAAGGCGCCGATCAGCGAGAACAGCGTGAAGGTGCGGACGCCGCCGATGCCGACGTTGCCCGACGCGGCCTTGTTCTTCTCGCGCTCGGTGCCGACGAGCGCCCCGATCAGCAGCGCGGCCAGCAGGTTCGCGAGCTGGCGCGGGTCGAGCGCGTTCGGCATCGGGCCGCGGCTAGCGGGCGGGCGCCACCGGCAGCACGCACGCGGGCTTGTCGACCGCGACCGTCACGCCGAGTGGGCTCGGCTGGCCCGTCTTCGGGTCGAGACGGAAGAAGCCGACCGTGCCGCCGCGCTGGTGAGCGGCGATCAGCACTCGGCCGGAGGCGTCGATCTTGAAATGCCGCGGCCAGGGGCCGCCGATCGGTACGTGGCCGGACGGCGCGAGCCGGCCGCTCGCCGGGTCGATCGCGAAGATCGCGAGGCTGTCGTGGCCGCGGTTCGAGCCGTAGAGGAAGCGGCCGTCGGGCGAGGCTTCGACCTCGGCCGTGTAGCTCGTGCCCTTGAAGCCGTCGGGCAGCGCCGAGACGGTCGAAAGCGGCGTGAGCGCGCCCTTGGCCGCGTCGTAGCCGAATGCCGAGACCGTCGAGGTGAGCTCGTTGATCACGTAGACGTAGCGGCCCGAGGGGTGGAACGCGAGGTGCCGCGGTCCCGCGCCGGGATCGAGCACGCCCTCGCCGTGGGCCTCGAGGGCGCCCTTCGCGGCGTCGAAGCGCGAGACGAAGACGCGGTCGGCGCCCAGGTCCGGCGACAGCGCGAAGCGCTCGGCGGCGTCGAGGTAGATGCCGTGCGCGTGCGGCTTCTCCTGCCGCTGCGCGTTCGGGCCCTTGCCCTCGTGCGTGCGCACGGCCGACGCCTTCGCGAGCTTGCCGTCCGCTCCGATCGGCAGCACGGCGACCGTTCCGCCGCCATAGTTCGCGACGAGCACGTTCTTGCCGCCCTTGTCCACCACGAGGTGGCACGGCGCGCCGCCCTCGGAGGCGACCTCGTTCAGCTTCGTGAGGTCGCCCGTCTTCTTGTCGATCAGGAACGCGATCACCGAGCCGGTCTTGGCGCCGCCGAAGCTGTCCACCTCGGAGACGGCGTACAGGAATCGGCCGCTCGGGTGGAGCGCCAGGAACGACGGGTTCTTCGCCTCGCCGGCGAGCGCCGGGGCCGACGCCTTGCCGGTCTCGAGGTCGAGCGAGAAGCGGTAGATGCCCTTGCTGGTGCCGTCGGTGTAGGTGCCGACGTAGACGGTGACCTCGGCGGCTCGGCTGGCAGCCGCGCCCAGCACGGCGAGCGCGAGCACCGGCAGTCCGGACGACAGGAAGCTCTTGATCATGGCCGCCCATCGTGTGCCCGGGCGTGGCCGGCCGTCAAACGCCGGCGAGCCGCAGCTCGTCCGCGCGCTTCTCGTACCCGGGCGGGGGGTCGGCTGGAGGCTGCGCCAGGAACGAGGTCACGATCTTGTCGAGATAGCAGGCGAGCGGCTCGTGACGGAAGCCCAGCTCGGCCTTCGCGAGCGAGGGATCGACGAACGACATCCACTCGCCGCCGAAAGGCGACAGCACCAGCGGGTCGAGCCCGGCCTTGCGCACCGACTCCGCATCGATCTCCACCAGGGGCGCAGGGGCACCGACGAGCCTGGCCAGCGTGGCGAGCAGCTCGCGCAGGCTCGGCGTCTCGTCCTGTGCCAGGTTGTAGGCGCGCCCGAAGCTCGCCTCGCGCCCGAGAAGGCCGAGGATCGCCTTCACGACGGCGCCCGAGTAGACGTGGCGCGTGACGCGTGCGCCGCCGCCCGGCAGCAGGATCGGCCCGCCGTCGAGCATCCGCCACAGGTAGCGCTCGATGCGCCGGAAGTGGTCGCGCTCGCCGTTCACCATCGGGATGCGCAGCCGCGTCGCCGGGAATCGCCTCTGCTCCCAGGCGGCCCGAAGCTCGTCCTCGAGCGCGCGCTTCTTGACGCCGTACGTCCACTGCCCGCGGTCGTACTGCGTCTGCGGCTCGTCGATGAGCGGGCCGTCGTAGTCGGTCTCCCGCGCCGGGCGCGGGCAGCCCTGGCGCACCAGGTACACCTGGCCGGTGCTGATCGCGACGTAGTGGCCGACCTGGCCCTGGAAGAGCGCGGCCGCGCGACGGCCGTCGTCGCCGTCGAAGGCCGCGAAGTCGACGACGGCGTCGAAGCGGCGGCCGCCCAGCACGCGCTCGAAGTCGGCGCTGGTGCGGTCGCCCCGCAGCCGCTCGACGCGGTCAGAGAGAGCGTCCGCGAGCGTGCCGCGGTTGAAGAGCGTGACGGCGTGCGAGGCGGCGCGGAGCCGCAGCGCGAGCTCGTGGCCGAGGAAGCGGTTGCCGCCGATCAGCAGGACCTTCAACGGCGGGGCTTCAGGCCAGCGTTTCCTTGAGCACCTTCGCCGTCTGCTCCTCGCGGAACGCGCGCAGCTTCGCGCGCAGCGCCGGCCGCGAGTTCGCCAGGATCGCGACGGCCAGGAGCGCCGCGTTCGTGGCTCCGGGCTTGCCGATCGCGAGCGTCCCGACCGGGATGCCGCCGGGCATCTGCACGGTCGAGAGCAGCGAGTCGAGGCCCTTGAGCGAGGCGCTCTCCATCGGCACGCCCAGCACCGGCAAGAGCGTGTGCGCCGCGACGACGCCCGCGAGGTGCGCGGCCCCGCCGGCCGCCGCCACGATTACCTCGAGGCCGCGCGATTCGGCCGCGCCCACGTACTCGATCGTCGCGGCCGGCGTGCGGTGCGCGGAGAGCACGCGGCACTCGTGGGCGATCTCGAAGTGCTTGAGCGTCTCGCTCACGCTCTTCATCACGTCCCAGTCGGACTTGCTTCCCATCAGGACGCCGACGAGCGGCTTGGCCTCGGCCATGAGCTTCTAGATCCTCGCCTTGCGCGCGACCGCCCGGCGTGCGCGCGCGGTGCTGGGCTTCGTCCCGGGCTGCCAGCGTTCCGGAGTGAAACGGCCCTCGAGCCTCGCGTAGACCCGCGGCCGCTTCGCCCGCAGCCACTCCAGGAACTCCGCCGGCTCGCTGAACGTGAGCGCGCGCGCGCCCGGCGCGTTCACGTCGCAGGTGGTGTTGTCGAAGCCGCGGCAGATGTGGGGGCGCTGGTCGTAGACGCCGCAGAGCCGGTCGTCGCCGAGGTTGCGGCAGCGCGTCTCGAACATCACCGACCACTCGCCCTGCTCGTCGCGGTAGACCGAGACCTGCTCGTGGTAGAGGTACCAGAGCACGTCGCTCGCGAGCCGCGGCGTGGTCGGCGCGTTGATCCCCACCCCGACGTAGCGGCAGCAGCGCGCGCACTCCGTGCACGGCACGAGCGCCGGCTTCGCGTGCAGCACCGGCAAGGGGATCGGGGACTGCGGCATGGGTAAGCTCTGGAGCATACACCGGCCCCGGGCTTGACCCCCAAGGGGCCGGCCGTTTCTAATGGTCCGATTCGGCCGCCCCGCGCGACGAGCGCATGACGCGGCGGCTACCGTGAACGAGGGAGCCGCATGAGCCAGAGACGGGCCGCGATCACCGCGCTCGGGACCCACGTCCCCGAGCGCGTCGTGACCAACCACGACATCATGAAGCTGGTCGACACCACGGACGAGTGGATCCGCACGCGGACCGGGATCGAGAAGCGCCACTACGTCGAGCCGGGCACCGGCACCAGCGCGATCGCCGCGAAAGCGGCGGGCGAGGCGCTGCGTCGGCGCGGGATCGGCGCGGACGAGCTCGAGCTCATCGTCGTCGCCACCGTGACGCCCGACATGCTGTTCCCGGCGACGGGCTGTCTGGTGCAGGACCGGATCGGAGCGAAGCGCGCCTGGGCTTTCGACGTCTCGGCCGCCTGCTCCGGCTTCGCCTACGCGCTCACGATCGGCGCGCAGTTCGTCGAGACCGGCCGCCACTCGAAGGTGATGGTGATCGGCGCCGACGTGATGACCTCGATCCTGGACTTCGAGGACCGCACCACCTGCGTGCTGTTCGGCGACGCCGCGGGAGCGGTGATCCTCGAGCCGCGCGAGGACGGCACCGGCATCCTCGACTTCGCGCACGAGGTCGACGGCTCGGGCGCCTGCTATCTGAACATGCCGGGCGGCGGCAGCCTGAAGCCGGCGACGCACGAGACGGTCGACGCGAAGCTGCACTACGTGCGGCAGCAGGGCCAGCACGTCTTCAAGTACGCGGTGCGCAAGTTCGCCGACAACAGCGCGGCGATCCTGGAGCGCAACGGGCTCAGCGGGAACGACGTCGACCTGTTCGTCGCGCACCAGGCCAACATCCGCATCATCGAGGCGGCGCAGCAGCGCATGGGGCTGCCCGACTCGAAGGTGATCAAGAACATCCGCGAGTACGGCAACACCACCGCCGCCACCATCCCGCTCGCGCTCAAGACGGCGCTCGACGAGCGCAAGCTGAAGGCCGGCGACCGCGTGCTGCTGGCGGCGGTCGGCGCGGGCTTCACCGTCGGGACGGTGCTCTTGAAGTGGTCGGGAGTGGCCTGGGACTAGTCGCCGTCCACGAACTCGTGCTCGGCCATGCGCACGGTCAGCACGGGGCAAGGCGCCCGGCGCACCACGCGCTCGGTGGTCGAGCCGAAGAGCGCCTGGTCGAGCATGCCCTTGCCGTGGGTGCCGAGCACGATCATGTCGACGGCGTTCTCGGCCGCGTGGCGGATGATCTCGGCGGACGGCTTGCCCTGGGCGACGAGCTCGCTGACCGCCACGCCCTTCTGCTTCGCCTCCTCCGCGAGCTTCGCGAGCTCGGCCTTCGCGTAGCCCGAGATCTCCTGGAACACCTCGGCCATCGGGACCGGGAACAGGTCGCTCGCGTAGCCGACGGTGAGGTTCTCGACGACGTGCAGCAGCACGAGCTCGGCCTTGAACTCGCGCGCGAAGGACACGCCGTAGCTGAAGGCGTGGCGCGCGCTGTCCGAGAAATCGGTCGGGACGAGCACCTTCCTGAGCTTGATCACGGCCCACCTCCGGGCGGCGGTCGCGGCGCCTCGTCTTCGTTCGACCCGTCGCGGCGGATTCTAGTCCGGCCGGCGCGGGGCGTGAAGATGCTATTCTGACGGCCTGATTCTCCTATGATCCGCGGGCTGCTGGTCGTCGTCCAGGCGCTCTTCTGGCTGCTCGTGCTGCGGCTGCTGCTGCGCACGATTGCCTCGGCGTTCGCAGGCTCTCGGCCCGCGGCGGCTCGCCGCGCCGAGCCCCGCCAGGTCAAGGCCGCCCAGGACCTGGTGCTCGACCGCGTCTGCCGCACGTACGTCCCGCTCGCGGGCGCGCTCACGGAGCGCGTCGCCGGCCGCGAGGAGCACTTCTGCTCGGCCGCCTGTCGCGACCGCGCGCTCGCCGAGGTGGCGCGGGCGTCGTAGAGCGGGCCGGGCTGGATCGAATGCCTCATCGGCTCTGAGCCGTCCGACCGACCACGGCGGTTGAACTCGGCGGCGGCCTCCGTGCAGAATCGCACTGACCGATGCCCGCCGAGCTGTCGGCCCTCCTGTTCGTCTTCCTGCTCGCGACCTTCATCGGGCTCGGGGTGGTCACGCGCGTCTCGCGCCTGCTGCACACCCCGCTGATGTCGCTCACCAACGCGATCTCGGCGATCGCGGTGGTCGGCTCGATCGTGATCGCCGGCCAGGACCACCCGCCGCTCGTCACGCTGCTCGGCGCGATCGCGCTCGCCGCCTCGATGACCAACATCGTGAGCGGCTTCCTGATCACCGACCGCATGCTGCGGCTGTTCAAGAAGCCCGGGGACGACAAGAAGCGATGAGCTTCTGGCTGGTCGAGAGCGCCTACCTCGTGGCCTCGGCGCTCTTCATCCTGTCGCTGCACTGGATGAACGACCCGAAGACCGCGCGCCGCGGCGTGCTCGCGGGCGTCGTCGCCATGGCGCTCGCGATCCTCGGCACCTTCCTCACGCCCGGCATCGTGCACTGGGGCTGGATCGCGGCGGCCGTCGCGGTCGGCTTCCTGGTGGGCGTGCCGCTGTCGTGGGTGCCGCTCACCGCCGTGCCGCAGCGGACCGCGATCTCGCACGCGTTCGGCGGCCTGGCGGCGGGGCTCGTCGGCACCGCGAAGTTCTACCTGTGGCAGGGCGAGCCCGAGAACCTGACCGCCTTCCGCACGTTCGCGATCGTGGCCGAGGTGATCCTGGGCTTCCTGACCTTCACGGGCAGCCTGATGGCCGCCGGCAAGCTGCAGGAGGTGCGCTTCATCCCGCAGCGGCCGGTCACCTACCCGCTCCAGAACGTGAGCAACATCGGCCTGCTGCTTCTGGCCTTCGGCTGCGGCCTGCTGCTCGTCTTCCAGCCGGTGGCGCTTTCGTGGCTTTTCCCGCTGATCGTCGTGCTCGCGCTCGCCTTCGGCGTGCTGCTGATCATCCCGATCGGCGGCGCCGACATGCCGACCGTGATCTCGCTGCTCAACTCCTACGCGGGCCTCTCGGCGGTGGCGATGGGCTTCGTGCTCGACAACAAGCTGCTGGTGATCGCGGGTGCGCTCGACGGCAGCTCGGGCCTGATCCTCTCGATCATCATGTGCCGCGCGATGAACCGCTCCTTCACCAACGTGCTGTTCGGCGCCTTCGGCCAGGTCCAGCAGAAGGCGGGAGCCGCCGAGACACGCACGGCCAAGAAGGAGACGCCCGAGGGCGCGGCACAGGTGCTGGAGATGGCGAGCCAGGTGGTGATCGTGCCGGGCTACGGCATGGCGGTCGCGCAGGCGCAGCAGCGCGTGCGCGAGCTGTTCGACGAGCTCACCAAGCGGCGTATCGAGGTGAAGTTCGCGATCCACCCGGTGGCCGGGCGGATGCCCGGGCACATGAACGTGCTCCTCGCCGAGGCGGACATCCCCTACGACAAGCTGATCGAGATGGACGACATCAACCCGGAGATGCCGCAGACCGACGTCGTGCTGGTGATCGGTGCCAACGACGTCGTCAACCCCGCGGCGCGTCACGACAAGTCGAGCCCCATCTACGGCATGCCGATCATCGACGCCGACAAGGCGCGCATGTGCCTCGCGATCAAGCGCTCGATGAACCCCGGCTTCGCCGGGATCGAGAACGAGCTCTACTTCGCCGACCGCACGTACATGCTGTTCGGGGACGCGAAGGCGGTCGTGGGCGAGCTCGTGAAGCAGCTGCAGGGGGCGTCGGGCCACTGACGCAGCAACCGCCTCGAGACTCCCCGTTCTTGCTTGGACCTCGTCCGGCCGGGCGGTGGGTATGCTGGCCTCACTGTTCATGGCTTCCCGCACGATTCTGCACGTGGACATGGACGCGTTCTACGCGGCCGTCGAGCAGCGCGACCGGCCCGAGCTGCGCGGCAAGCCCGTGATCGTGGGCGCCGACCCGAAGGGCGGACGCGGGCGCGGGGTCGTCTCGACCGCGTCCTACGAGGCGCGGCGCTTCGGCGTCGCGAGCGCGATGCCGATCTCCGAGGCCTTCCGCCGCTGCCCGAAGGGGATCTACCTGCAGCCGGACATGGAGCGCTACGTGCGCGAGTCCGCGCGCATCATGGCGATCCTGGAGCGCTTCAGCGACCGCGTCGAGCCGGTCTCGATCGACGAGGCGTTCCTCGACGCGACCGGCAGCGAGCGCGCCCTCGGCTCGGGCCAGACGATCGGCCGCAACCTGAAGCGGGCGATCCACGACGAGACGAGCCTCACGGCTTCCGTCGGCGTCGCGTGCTCCAAGCTCGTGGCCAAGGTCGCGTCCGACATGCACAAGCCCGACGGCCTGACGGTGGTCGCTCCCGGCGCCGAAGCCGCCTTCCTGGCGCCGCTGCCGGTGCGGCGGCTGTGGGGCGTGGGACCGAAGATGGAGGAAACGCTCGCCAAGCTCGGGATCGCCACGATCGGCGAGCTGGCGGCGCTCGACCCGACGCGGCTCGCGCGCAAGGTCGGCACGCACGGGCACGATCTGCAGCGGCTCGCGCGGGGCGAGGACGAGCGGGACGTGGCGCGCGAGCCCGCGGGCTACAAGAGCATGGGCCAGGAGCACACCTACGACCAGGACACGGCCGATCCCGCGCGGCTGCGCGCCACGCTGCTTTCGCTCTGCGACGGGGTCGCCTCCCGCCTGCGCGCCCACGCGCTCAAGGCGCGCACGATCACGCTCAAGTACCGCGACGAGGACTTCCGCACCACCACCCACGCGCGGACGCTCCAGCGCGGGACCGACTCGGGCGACGAGCTCTTCAAGGTCGCGAGCGAGCTGTTCCACGACGTGCACGGCCGCCGGCGGGTCCGCCTGGTGGGTATCTACACCTCGCATTTCGGCGATCCCACCCCGCAGCTGGGCCTCTTCGAGCTGCCGAAACCGTCGACTCCGGCGGACCGCGTGCGCGACGAGCTCAAGCGCCGCTTCGGCGACGAGGCGATCACGCGGGCGAGCCTGCTCGGCCGCCGCGAGCGGCGGAACCCCTCGGACAAGCCGCCGCGCTAGCCCCTTGCGCGCCAGGCCCCGCGGGCTTATTTTTCGCCCAGATTCCCGAGGGGGCTTCCATGCGAATCCATTGGGCGCTTTGCCTCGTGCCGTGCCTAGCCGTGGGCGCCGCACAGGCCGCCGACAAGCCGGACAAGAAAACCACCGCCTTCTTCAAGGCCGTCGCGGACGGCAACCTGGCCGGTATCCAGGAAGCGGTCAAGAAGAAGGTCGACTTCAACGCCTTCGACGAGACCGACAACACCGCGCTCTGCATCTCGGCCACCGCGGGACGCTCCGACGTGGCGGACGCCCTGATCAAGGGCGGCGCCAAGATCGACCTCCAGAACGGCGCCGGCCTGACGCCGTTGATGCTCGCGGCACGCAACGGCCGGGTGGAGCTGGCGAACACGCTGCTCGGAGCCGGCGCCAGCCGGGAGGTCGTCGACCGGCGCGGCCGGCCGCTCTTGTTCCACGCGATCCGCGGAGGCAACGCCGCGTTCGTCACGGATCTGCTCACGAAGGGCGCCAACCCCAACGCGACCGACGAGAACAACCGCACGCCGCTGATGCTCGCCGCGGAGGACGGCCAGCTCGAGCTCGTGAACCTGCTGCTCCAGTCCAAGGTGGAGCTGAACGCGCGCGACCTGAAGCAGGGCCAGACGCCGCTGATGGCCGCGGCCGCGGGCGGGCACGATGCCGTCGTGAGCATGCTGCTGAAGGCCGGCGCGGACCGCTCGCTCAAGGACAACGAGGGCCTGGTGGCCAGCCAGCTGGCCGAGCAGGGCCAGCACCCGAGCACGGCCGAGCTGCTGAAGGCGCCGCCGCCCACGCCGGTGCCGGTCAAGGCGGCGCCCAAGCCGCGCGCGCGTCCGGCCGCCGCGAAGCCCGCCGCCAGGCCGCCGGGCGACTGACGCCGTTCGTCGGCGAAAGCGGCTAGGCCGAGTAGAGCCCTTCGATCGCCTCGCGGTAGCGCTCGAGGATCACGCGGCGCTTGAGCTTGAGCGTCGGCGTCAGCTCGCCGGCCTCGACCGTGAGCTCGCGCGGCAGCAGCGCGAACTTCTTGATCGACTCGTAGCGCGCGAGGCGAGCGTTGACGAGCTCGACCTGCTTCTCGACGTAGGCCCGGAAGGGCGCGCTGCGTGCCGCCTCGTCGACCGTGCGCGCGTCGCTACCGGCCTTCTGAGCCTCGGCGACGACGCGGGCGGGGTCGAGCGTGAGCAGCGCGACCACGTAGGGGCGGCGGTCGCCGATCGCGACCGCCTGCGAGACGGCCGCGATCTGCTTGAGCTGCCCCTCGAGGTGCTGCGGCGCGATGTTCTTGCCGCCGGCGGTGATGATCAGCTCCTTCTTGCGGTCCGTGATGCGCAGGAAGCCGTCGCGGTCGATCTGCCCCACGTCGCCCGTGTGCAGCCAGCCATCCGCGTCCAGCGCCTCCGCCGTCGCGGCGTCGTCCTTGTAGTAGCCCTCGAAGACGTGCGGGCCGCGGACCACGACCTCGCCGTCCTCCGCGAGCCGGAGCTCGGTGCCCGGGATCGTGTAGCCCGCCCAGCCGAGCCGGTAGCGCTCGGGAAGCGACATCGTCGCCGGCCCGGTGCACTCGCTCATCCCGTAGACCTCCATCACGGGAATGCCCAGGCTCTGGAAGAACTCGAGCGTCTCCTTCGCGATCGGCGCCGACGAGACCGCCATCAGCCGCGCGCGGTCGAGCCCGAGCCGCGCGCGCACCTTCGAGAACACGAGCCGGTCGGCGAGGCCGTAGCTCCACGGCCGCGGCCGGCCCGACTGGTCGGCATTCCCCGCCCGCAGGCCCACCCCCCTGGCCCACGCGACGAGCCGTCGCCGCAGCGGGCTCGCCTCGGCAGCCTTGGCCTCGATCGCGGCCTGCATCTTCTCCCAGACGCGCGGCACGCCGAGGAAGAAGTGCGGCCGCACCTCGACGAGGTACGCGGGCACCTTGTCCAGGCTCTCCGTGAAGTGGACGGCGGCTCCCGTCGCGATCGACAGCAGGTGCGAGACGACCTGCTCGGCGATGTGCGACAGCGGCAGATAGCTGATCAGCGAGTCCCCGGTGCCGATCGGCACCAGCTCCTGGATCTTCTCGGCAATGAAGGCCAGGTTGCGCTGCGTGAGCATCACGGCCTTGGGAGTGCCGGTCGTGCCCGAGGTGTAGATGAGCGTCGTCGCCGACTCGCCGCCGAGCGCCGAGCGCCTCTGTGCGACCTCCGCCTCGTACGCCTCGTCTCCCGCGGCCAGGAACGCCTCCCAGCCGACGACGCCCGGGCCCGTCGCCTCGCCGTCGAGCAGCACGATCGTGCGCAGGCTCGCGGGCCGAGAGCCCTGCGGAGTCAGGCGCGCGAGCGCCTGCGGGCTGTCGACCACCGCCACCACCGCCTCCGCGTGCTCGGCGATGTAGTGGCACTGCTCGGGCGTGTTGTTGGTGTAGATGCCGGCCACGCGAGCGCCGACCGTCATCCCGGCCAGGTTGGTGACGAACCACTCGGGCCGGTTGGCCGACAGCACCACGACCCCGCTTCCGGGTCCCACGCCGTGTGCGACCAGCGCCCGCGCCGCGCGCGCGACGAGCGCCTGGTAGCCGGTCCACGTGATCGGCTCCCAGGCGTCGCCCCGCTTGCGGAGCATCGCCGGCCGATCGGCGTGCGCCTTCACCGTCGCGTCGAACACCTCGAGGATCGTCTGCGGCATCGTCGCGGCGACCGACACTAGGGGCCGCCGCGAGGAGTGTCAAGCCGGCCGGCTTCTAGCCGCCCTTGCGGACCTCGATGTCGGGGTCGAGCTTCGCCGCGCCATCCAGGTTGTACTTATAGAACCCCGGCACTACGTTTCCCGGGACTTCGCACAGCATCGCGTTCTTCTCGTCCTTGCCGGCCCCGAGCTCATCGATCTTGGCCGTGCAGAAGCGGTACTTCCATGCGGTCGGAGTCTGCTGTTCGTACTTCCTTTCGGGGTGCCGCGGCACGGGTTGCGTGAACGTCAGGGATCTAGTGGTCAGGCTCTTGCAGTTGTTCTCGACCAGCCAGCGGATCACTCCTCCCCGGAAGACCACGACGGGATCGGGATTGACCCTCGCGGTGCACGTGCCACCCTCGTCTTGGAGCGTCACGAGGATCTTGACGAGGGGCGAGCCTTTGGGCTTGCCCGACACCGTGTCGAGGATCGGGTCCAGCTTGCAGGAGCAGGACACCGACGCGAGCAGCGGTGCCACCGCGACGGCGAGACCCACGAGTTTGCGCAATCGAAGACGCACGGTTCACCTCCTGGCCGGGGCGGCGCTCGCCG
>Ga0111539_10004096_pt1 | contig 19126 bp, 18 predicted proteins | sample RhiMethybrSRZTD1_FD_79667 | JGI IMG/M metagenome (GOLD analysis project Ga0111539, IMG submission 79667) | Populus rhizosphere microbial communities from Tennessee, USA - Rhizosphere MetaG P. TD hybrid SRZTD1 (version 2) (version 2) | ecosystem: Host-associated > Plants > Roots > Rhizosphere >... | reverse complement strand
GTCGCCACGTCGCGGGTCATGTCCGGTCTCATCGTCGCGGAGATCGCGCTGGCGATCGCGCTCGTCGCGGGAGCGGGTTGGCTGGTGCAGAGCTTCTCGCGGCTTCGTGCCGTTGAGCCCGGCTTCGTGCCGCAGGGCCGCCTGGTCGTCGATGTGCGCGCGACGCGAACGTTCGCCGATCCGAAGGCCGGGTTCGCGTACTCGGCCGACTTGTTCAGCCGTATGCGTGCGGCGGCGCCGGGCGCGAAGGTGGGCGCCGGCAATACCGTCCCTCTGCGCGGCGATCCGGTCAACGCGCTCAACGTCGAACTGCAGGGTGAGGTGGTGGATCCGAACAAAATGCGAGGATCGCAAGTCCGGTTCGCCACGCCCGGGTATTTCGAGGCGCTTGGAATCAAGCTCGTATCCGGCCGGCTGTTCACGGACGACGATCGCGACACGTCAGAGCGAGTCGCGGTCGTGAACCGCGCCTTTGTAAAACAGTATTATCCCGACCGCGATCCGCTCACCGGAGCATTCTTCTACGGCTATCCACAGGTCGATCGCAAGAACGTCACGCGCATTGTCGGCGTCGTCGATGATGTCCGGTTCAAGTCGCTGGCCCAGGCCGACGAGTCGGCGTTCTACGTGGCGGCAGCGCAGTCTGGCTTCCCATTGCTTCGCGCGTCGGTCGTCGTCGCCCCTTCTGACGGAAACGCTGAGGCGCTCATCGGCCCGATGCGCGATGCGCTGAGCCGTTTCGATCCTCAGCTGGTCGTAAAGTTGACGACCAGCGAGTCCATTTTCGCCAAGACGACGGAGCGTCAGGAACTGGGCATGACGCTGATGCTGGTGTTCGGCGCGATGGCGCTCGCGCTCGCGGGCATCGGCATCTACGGCGTCATTGCCTACGCCGTCGAGCAACGCCGCACCGAGTTGGCGACGCGCATCGCCCTCGGTGCGCCATCGGGTCACGTGTTTCGAATGCTGCTCGGCACGGGTCAGAGGCTGGCGATCGGCGGCGTGTTGATTGGCCTCGCCACGGCCTACGCAGTTGGGCGCGTCGTGGCGAGCTACCTCTACGCGATGCGAGCCGCCGATCCGGTCGTGCTCATCAGTGCCGGCGCGATCGTGGCGGCGGTGACGATGGCGGCGACGATGATCCCGGCGGTGCGAGCGAGCCGTCTCGATCCGGTCGGCGCACTTCGCTCCGAGTGATTGGCGGAGGTAGGTTTTCTGCGATCCCGAAGTAGATTGGATCCAGAGGAACTTATGGCGACGACAATCAGGGATTTCCTGCTGAGCGAGCTGAAGCGCGAGGTCGATCGATCGCGCAAGGCGCTCGAGCAGATGCCGGAAGGTAAGGGTGAGTGGAAGCCGCACGACAAGTCGATGAAGTTCGCGTATCTCGCCGAGCTGGTTGCGATCATTCCGACGTGGGTGGCGATGCAGGTGACGCAGGACGAGCTCGATGTCGCGCCGGTCGACGGGAAGTCCAACGTCAATCGAACACCGAAAGAAACGCGGGCGGATTATCTCAAGGCCCTCGATGAAGCCGCGGCCGCAGCGGAGCAGGCGCTCGGCAAGACCACCGACGAGCACCTGGCCACGAACTGGAAGTTGAAGGCGCGCGGCAAAGTGGTCCTCGAAGACTCGCGCGCGGCGATGATTCAGGACAGCTTCAATCATCTGTCACACCATCGCGGCCAGATGACCGTCTATCTCCGGCTGCTGGGCGCGAAGGTGCCGGCGATTTTCGGGCCCTCGGCGGACGACAATCGCTTCTAGCGTGAGGGCTGCGCGGCTGCCGACTCAGGTGGTATGCTGTCGCGGTTCGGTTGGCCGTTGAAACACTCGAAGAGGAGTTACTCGATGCGTTCGCGAATTCTGTTCACTGTCACTGCTGTTTTCACCGTCGCGCTGTTGTCAGCCGGCGCCGCCTGGGCGCAGCGTCCCGCGGCGAAGGATGATGGAACGAACCCGCGGACCGCGCGGTTCGGCGTGTGGGACAACTCGACCAATCCCAACAACGTCATGACCTACGAGGGGTACGAGAAGGACGGCAGCAAGCTCACCGTCAGCAACCCCAGCGATCCGAAATCGGATTGGAGCTACGTCACCCTGTTCGACGGCGTGTTTCGTCCGGTCCAGGGCCAGGAGGGCGCGGAGACGGCGGTTGAGATCATCAACCCGAAGAGCATCCGCATCTACAACAAGCGCAACGGCGTCGTGAACCAGGTGGTGATCAACACGTTGTCGGACGACAACAACACCATCAGCAACGAGTACATCCGGATGGACAAGGATGGCAAGATCACGGGCGTCACGCACGTGACCTACATCCGCCGCAAGAAGTAAAAATCAAAAGTAGTCGTCGAGGCGCTCGCGCTCAGTGCGCGAGCGCTTTGATCACCGCGTGCGGATCGCCCGCGGCGATCACGAGTCGATTGCCTGTCGCCAGATAGGTGTAGCGCACGTTGATGTGCGCGTTCGCGATGCGCTGAAAGACACCCGCGGCAGCGCCGGGTTCATCCTCCACCGGTACCACCACGACTTCCTGTCTCTGCAGCTCGCGGAATCCCGCCTTGTGCAGGCATTCCCTCGTGGCCGCGAGTTCGGTCGCGAGGATGTGGACGATGCCGTTCATCTCGCTGTAGCCGTCGATGTTGATGCCAGCGTCACTGACGCATCCGAGCGCCTTGGCGAGAGCGCCGGGCCGATCGCTGTCGAGCGTGACCGCCAGGTCGGCGGCGAGGTGTGCGGACATAACCCCTCCAGGCGCATACTATCTTCTTTCCCGAGTCGCGCTACAATCGCCCGATCCCGCGCGCCGCGGGCCACATGAAAGGTCGAGCTATGCACAGACTTCTATTGGTGGTCCTTCTCGTCGCGATCGGGTGCAGCAAGGATTCGCCGTCGGCCCCAACGGCGCAACCACTGTCGTTCTTCGTCACCAGTCAAACATCCCTCACGGGTAATATCGGCGGCCTCGAGGGCGCGGACGCGACCTGTCAGCGGCTCGCGACCGCCGTTGGCGCGGGCAACCGCTTCTGGCGCGCCTATCTCAGCGTTGCGGCCGATGCCAGCAACAACAATCAGCCGACCAACGCGCGCGATCGAATCGGTATCGGTCCCTGGCACAACGCCGCCGGTGTGCTGGTCGCCAACAATGTCGCGGAGCTTCATGCGCGCACCGGCGACGCGTCGTTGTTCGTGGACGAGCGCGGCCAGCGCGTCAACGGCCAGTGGACTGGATCGCCGACGCCGGTCCAGCACGACATCATGACCGGATCGAACGCCGACGGGACGTTGATGCGCGGATTCACGTGCGCGGACTGGACCTCGGGCTCGTCTGCGGATGTGGCGCAGGTCGGGCACTCCGACGGGATGGGTCCGCAACAGAGCACGGTCCCACCCCTGTCGTCCTGGAACTCGGCGCACGCCAACCAGAATTGCGCGGACACGGCGCCGCGCGGGGGCGGCGGCAAGTTCTACTGTTTTGCGAGATAACAGTCCGCAGTGCGCGCTTTGCTCGTCATTTCTCTCTAATTCGCTCAGCTGCTGTCACTTACGGCAACCGCCGGGCCGGCTTCGCACGGCTCTTCTCGTTGCGTAATGGCAGAGATTTAAGACACAATTGCAGCCCGCATAGAGGAGCTAGCGAGCCAGCCAGATCCTCGACGTTCCGTGCCGGAGGACAAACAGTGCGCAGCGATTCTTCTGCGCCGCCGTCGCCTGACGTCGGCAATACGCAACGGCGCTCGACGCAACATCCGCACATCGTGCCGGTCGACGCGCTGTCGATCTCGGATGCCGCGGGGTTATTCAAGTCTGAGTTCCCTCACGAAGGTCCCGACACGAATCGTGCTGCGGTCGAGCACCACTCCCGGGTGCCCGCTGAGCTGAAGTCCGAGCCGGCCACCGGCACTGTCACTGCGCCTGCATCGTTGAAGCGTTTTGGCTGGCGGAACGTTGCTCTTGCATTACTGGCGCTCGTGGTCCTGGTCCAGGGTGGATTGATGGCCTTCTGGATGATCACCGGCGCGCTCGCGGTGACGGCCCCGAACACCGGATCGGTGACCGTGACATCCCAACCGAGCGGATCGCCGGTCACGATCGATGGCGCCGCGAGCGGCGCAACGCCGTTGACGCTGGCACTGGCGCCGGGCAGTCATCGCATTGATGTCGGCGCAGGCCCCGAACTTCGCAGTCAGAACCTGATTGTGAGCCGCGGCGGCAACGCCTCGATGCATGTCGAGTTGGTGCCTCCCGCGCCCCGCGCGAGTGCCGGCACCGGAGGATTGCAAATCACCACGGAGCCGGTGGGCGCCCGCGTCTTTGTTGATGATGAACCTCGAGGCATTTCGCCATTGACTTTGGCGGAGTTGAAAGTGGGCGACCATCTCGTGACCGTTCGCGGCGCGAAGGGTGATGCGGTCAATCGCACGGTGAGCGTTCAGGAGGCAACCGTGACGTCGTTGGTTATTTCGATGAATACCGCGGGCGCCTATGCCTCGGGGTGGCTCGCCGTCTCGAGCCGAGTGCCGCTTCAGATCTGGGAGAAGGGTACCCTCGTCGGTACGACCGACATGCCGCGCATCCTGCTGCCGGCCGGTGTTCACGAGCTGGAACTCGTCAACTCGACACTCGGTTTCCGTGAGGTCCGCAGCGTGCAAGTCGCCGCCGGCCAGGCGACGACCGTGGGGTTGAAGCTCCCCATGGGCACGATCTCGATCAACGCCCTGCCGTGGGCAGAAGTCTGGATTGACGGACAGCGCGCCGGCGAAACGCCGATCGGCAATTTGTCGATCGCGATCGGCAATCACGACCTCGTGTTTCGTCATCCGGAGCTTGGGGAACAGAAAAAGACCGTCGCCGTCGGCGTCGGCGCGCCGTTGCGCCTCGGCGTGGACATGAAAAAACCATGAGTGCTTCACTTCGTATCGCCCTCGCCATCGTCCTGTTCTCCGCCGCGACCGCAGCCGCGCAGGATGCGCTCACGACGGCTCGTGACCTCTACGCATCGGCCGAATATGAAGAGGCGCTGACCGCGCTTGGCAGGGTGACCGCCGAGACCAGCAGCACCGGCACGGAAGTCGATCGCTATCGCGTCTTGTGCCTGATGGCGCTGGGCCGGGCCAGCGAAGCCGACAAGGTGATCGAGTCGATCGTGTCGAACGATCCTTTCTATCAGCCGGCCGCGGCAGACGCCGCGCCGCGAGTGCGCGCCGCATTCAACTCGGTGCGTCAACGCATGTTGCCGGGCGTCGCACGGAGGCTGTACATCGACGCCAAGGCCGCGTTCGATCGCAAGGCCTATTCCGAAGCCGCAGCCGGGCTCGAGAAGTCCATGAAAGTGATCGACAACATCGAGGGCGCCGGGCTCGCCGAGCTCGGCGATTTGCGCGTACTCGCGTCAGGCTTCCTCGACTTGAGCCGAGCCTCGGTAGGGGCAGTCGCGGCCGCGCCGGCGCCAGGCCCGTCAACAGAGAAGTCTGCATCGACCGCGATGCCCACGTCCACGCCCTCGCCAGCGGCGGCGTTGCCGTTCACGAACCTGGTGGTGCTCAAACAGGACCTGCCTCCGCTGCCGTTCAGCCTCGTCTCGCTGAATGCCGGCGAATATCGTGGCATGATCGAAGTCGAGATCGATGAGACCGGCAGCGTCACCGGCGCCCGCATGCTGCAGGCGGTACACGTTCTGTACGATCCGCTGCTCCTCAAGGAGTCCCGTAACTGGAAGTACGAGCCGCCGCGCGTGGGCGGCAAGCCCACGGCGACTACTAAGCGCGTTGAGATCGTGCTGCGCCCGCGGCGCGGTGCTCCAAAGTGAGCCCTTTGATCCTGTAACGTCAGGCGTCGCGCGATGCGCGCGCCGTCGCTTGCTAACCGTCTTCCGGATTCGCCGTCAGATACAATCGGGTGCCGATGCGCGACTCCTGGATGCTTCGGGCGATCGATTCGCTGCGATCTGAATTGCGTTACGCGATCCGCGGCGTGTTTCGCCAGCCGGCGTTTGCCGCGGCCGTCATCCTCACGCTCGGGCTTGGCATCAGCACGACGACGTCGATGTTCAGCGTGGCCGACGCGGAACTATGGCGTCCGCTGCCGTTTCCGAATCCGCACCAGCTCGTCGCTGTTTACGCGCGCGGCTCCGAGCCGAGGGCCTCGAACGATCCGATTTCGGGCGCCGACCTGATCGATTGGCGCAACGGGACTCCGGCACTCACGAGCATCGCCGGGTACGGCCGTTCGTCCCGTCGAACGCTGCGTGCCGGCGTCGCAGAGTCGGTGCGCGTCAGCACGGTCACGCCGAATTACTTCGCGACCCTGGGACGCCAGGCGATCGTCGGCGCGACGATCAATTGGACGGAAACATGCGGTCCGGACGCCGCCGTCGTCGGGGAACGCGCCTGGCGGCGCATCTTCGGCGGCGATCTGTCGATCGTCGGCAGGGTCGTCCCGCTGGACGAGGCCAACCTCGTGATCTGCGGCGTGGTCGCCGACGAGAGTTCGATCGCCAGCACTCCCGACTTCTATGTGGCGTTCGACGAGCGATCTCCTTCGTTTCTCGATCGCGCGGAGCCCGTGATCGTCGAAGGCATCATCGGCCGTCTCGACGGATCGAGCGATGCCCGCATCGCGCTCGAGCAATTGAATGCGACCGCCGCGCGCATCGCGGCTGACTTTCCGGCAGGCCGCGTCGGCCACAAGGTCGGCGTTGAGGATCTGCGCGACTACTGGCGCAGCGATTCGAATCGCAGCCGTCTCTATTTCTTCCTCGGCGCGGCCGTCGTCGTGCTGATCCTGAGTTGGGTGAACGTTGCGGCGTTGCTGCTGTCGCGCGCGGTGCGGCGCACGCGTGAATTCGCGGTCCGGGGTGCGCTGGGCGGCGGCCGGTCAGCGATCGCGCGGATGCTGCTCGCCGAAGGCGCGGTGCTGGCGGGTGCGGCGGGCCTGCTCGGCGTTCTCTTCACCGCGTGGACCACGCAACTGTTTACGGCGAATCTGCCGCCCGATTTCCTGCGCGGCGGTGACAGCGTCCCCGTCGATCTGCGCGCCTGGGCCTTTGCATTCGTGCTGACCGCGATCACGGTCACCGTGTTTTGCCTGGCGCCGTATTTTGCCGTGCGCCGGATCGATCTGGCGAACGCGCTGCGATCCGGCTCTCGCGCCGGCCGCTCGGGCAGGGACGGGCGGGCGACCAGCGCGCTGCTGATCGCGCAAATCGCGCTCACCGTGATCCTGATGACGGGCGCGGGCATTTTCCTCAAGAGCTTTGCCGCCTTGACGAATGCGCCGCTCGGTTTTGATCCCGTCGACGCCGTCTCGGTGCGCGCGACGGTGAGCGGAACGCGATACACAAGTGATGCGGCCGTGCGCGCGTTTGCCGAAGACGTCCGCGGACGGCTGAACGGCGCCGCGGGTGTCGTCGATGCGGCCATTGCCACCAGCTCGCCGCTTGGCAGCGGGCCGCTGATGTATTTCACACGCACCGATCGGCCGAAACCGGCCGCCGGCTCGGAGACGCGGTCGATCTTCCGTGCCGTCAGTCCCGAATATTTCCGGACGTTGAAGATCCGTATCGTGCGCGGGCGTGGATTCGGTAACGGCGACGTCGCCGGCGCGTCGCGGGTCGCGATCATCAACGAGGTCGCAGCCCGGCAACTGTTTGGCGACGAAGATCCGATCGGCCATGAGATCGAGCTGATCGATAGTCCACGCGCGAACCGGTGGACGCGGCGTCCCGGCATCGCGCAGGTCGTCGGGGTGGCGTCGAACGTGAAAGAGGTCGGCGTCCACGAGGTTGAATTCGCCGACATCTACCTGCCGTACGCCCAGGCGCCTTCGCCATCCATCGAGTTCGTGTTGCGAACGGCCGTCCCCCTGAACACATTGCGGGAGCCGGTGCAGAAGGCGATCGCCGGAGCGGATCCGGCGATCCCGATCACCAGCATGTCGACGTTCACCGATCGCGTCGCGACCGATCTCCGAGGCGGCCGTTTCAACGCGCTGCTGGTCGCGACCTTTGCGAGCCTCGCCATCCTGCTGGCGATCGTCGGCATCCACGCCGCGATGACCTACGCCGTGGCCGGCAGGACTCGCGAATTCGGCGTGCGACTGGCACTCGGCGCAGAACCGGGGAAGTTGATTCGGGCGACGCTCGCGCAGTCAGGACGGATCGGCTTGATCGGTGGAGCGCTCGGCATTGCCGGCGCGCTCGCGATCTCCCGGTTGATTGGCGATGCGTGGTATCTCGTGCCGGGAAAGCACAACGGATTACTCTATGAGGTGAGCACGGCCGATCCGGCGGTGCTGATCGCGTCGTTTGCGGGAGTGATCGTCGTGGCCGTCGCCGCGGCGACAATGCCAGCGCGCAGGGTTGGTGCGGTCGATCCAGTGAACGCGCTGCGAAGCGAATAGGGAAACTATTTCGGCGACACGGCGGACTTCAAGACGCGGCGAATCGCCCACACCACGCTATCGGGATCGCGGAACTGGATGAAGTGATCGCTCGTGCCGACGAGCGTCATGAATCCGTTTTTCGAACTGCGCGCCATGCGCGAGAAGTGGTCGACGCGCTGTGCAACCATCGCACTGGCGAAATCATCGAAGTTCCCTGGAAACGGCACACCCACCAGTGGGGCCTGAAGCCGGCCGGCGAGCAGGATGCCGATCGGGACATCCGGAACTTTGAGCCCGCGGAAAACCGAGAAGCCGTCTTTTTGATCCTCCCGCATCATGCGAATCTCAGCCTGGATGCCCGGCGGCGCCGCTGACTGGGCCTGTTGCTGGGTCTTGCTCTCCCACGCGGGACCGTCAGGCGCACCCGCCTTGGTCCACACGTCTTTCATGTCGACGGCCGGGTCGGTCGGATCGACGAGCACGAGTCCGACGACTTCATTTGGGTAGGTCGCCGCATAGAACTGAATCAACGGACCGCCGTAAGAGTGACCGACCAGCACGTAGGGCGGTGGTGCACCAAGTTGCCCGAGCAAAACATGCAGCCGGCGCGCGATCACAGCTGCGGTTGGATCTTCGGCGCTCGCCTTCGATCGGCCGAGGCCCGCGCGGTCATAGCTGATGGTGCGGGTCTCCCTGGCGATCTCGTCCTGCACGCGAATCCACGAGACGAGCGGTGTGCCAAGGCCATTCTCGAAGACGACTGTCGGCATGTTCGGCACGGCGGAACCGGCCTGCCTCACATGCAGATCGATGCCGTCGATGGCGACGAAGTCGAACGGCCCCTGGGCCCGTGCCATCGCCGACATCATTCCGGCGAACACGACGAGCGCACCCAAACGCAGACGCGTGTGTGTCATGGGCTCACTTTGAAATACTGCGACGTCTCGACCTTTGCGGTTGGTATCTTAACCGGACGTGCGTTTGACAGCAGCGTCCATGCCGCCGTCGCGGTGGCCGCGGTGATCACGAAGCCGATCACCGTGAATCCGTAGGCCCATCCCACGCGCGACCACGGCCACGTCCTGGGATCGCGCCAGTTCCTCGCGAACGAATCGCTCAACAGCCGGAGAAAATCATCGGTGATCGGCTTGGGCGCGACCGCGTCCCAGAGCTCCCACAAGCGCCACAGCCCGGCGATGATCATGACCAGCCCACAGAGAGCGCTGAACGCGGCATTCATCGCGCCGGTCCGGTAGACGATGCGTTCACAGGGCCGCACCACCGGCGGCGATGCGTAACAGCCTGAGAGATCCTCCGCGGTGATGATGCGATCCGGCGATGTCGTGATCATGACGCCGCCCGCCCACAGCAGCGCGCACACCAGGGCGCCGATCCAGCACTCCCACACCGCGAGCCGGAGCCAGTCCATGACTGACCTCGGCGGGATCGTCAGCGTCCGAACCCGCCACGGCGTGATGGGCTCGAAACGAGATTTAGTCGCTGGCTCTCTGTTCATCGCTCCGCGCGCCATCGCTTCTTCCTTGTCGCGATCGTGCGCGCGATCTGCGCCTCACGATCCTCGATGGTGATGACCTTGTTGGCGCCGCGATCGCCCCACGGCGGCGGCAGGCCGGCGCCGACGCGAATCGTGATCACCGGAAACGGCGGCGCCTGGTCCGGCCACGCCGTCTCGCAGTCGGTGATCAGGATCAACAGATCGATCGGACCGCTCTTCTTGTGAACGAACCAGTCCAGGCCTTTCGAAAGATCGGTGCCGCCGCCGCCGTAGATCTCCAGTTGCGCAGCGTTGAACAATTTTTTCACGCCGTGGACGGCGGCATCGCAACACGCCACGACGACCTCGCCGGCATATCCGAGCTGGCGGGTGAGCGCCGCGAGTTCCGTGACCGCTCTCGCGAGCTGCTCGTTCTGCATCGAGCTCGAGGTGTCGATCAGGAATCCCGGCCGCGGCCGCGGTTGATAGTACGCGGGCATGATGAACTCGCCGTAACACGCCTGGCGCCGATGCGGACGGCGATAGGTGCGATCGTAGCGGCCGAGCGTGCTCTCGCGCAGTGCGGTGCGGACCGTGCGGCGGATGATCGCCAGGTAGTCGACCTTCGGCGTCATCATGTCGTGCGCCCAGCGCCGCCAGCCGAGCGGCACTTCACCGGCGAAGGAGGTGTCCATGATGCGCTGCGCGACATCGCGCCGCACCATTTCGGCCTTCACCGGATCGACGCCGGGCGTGCCTCCCGAGGTTTCTTCGTCCGGCGGCAGCTCCCACGGCCGTCGATCGCCATGCGCGCCCGATCCGCAGTCGCACTCGTCCTTCGACCCCGCTTGTGACGACCCTGAGCTTGTCGTCCCTCGACTTTGCTCGGGACGATCTTGAGCCTGTCGAAAGGTCGACGGGTCCTGATCGGGCTCGGGCTGCGGTGCCGGCTGGTTGAGCTTCTGGTAATAGATCTCCGCGGTCTCGCCGGTGGGGAAGCCGTACTTGCCTGGTTGCGGCGGATCATGTGGAAGCGGCAGGCCTTCGGCAATGAGATCGTCGTTGATCTCGCAGTCCGCCGCGGTGTTCCACAGTCGCGCGTTCCGCACGGCCGCTGATTGCTTGCGTGATTCGTGATCGCGCAGCAAGTGGCTGACCTCGTGAATGAGCAGCGCGGCGTTCTCTTCGACCGAGTGCGTCGCCAGCCACGATTCGTTGTAATAGAGGCGCCAGTACGCATCGACCGCCATGCTGGCAATCAGATCGGTCTTGACCGGGACCAGGTTGAAGAGCGCCGGCGCAAAGTAGGCGCGTTGATAAGAAGCGCGAAGGCGCGCCGTCTGCAGATCACGCGTGTAGCCATCCGCTTTGCGATCCGCAACACGAAGCAGGCCCGCGATCTGTTTCAGCATGCATCACTCGTGAGGCAACAAGTTGGCGGCCTGCATCAGATCGTAAAACGGTCGGCATTCCGGCGGCAGCTTGATCGCGCCCTCTGGACGATTGCGCTTGTCGCAGAGCGTCCGCGCGGCCGCGGTTGGAATGTCGGAGTTCTTGGCGCCGGCGACGCCGAGCGCGATCATCGCCGCTTCCCATCGCGGCAGCGTCTTGTTGTTCAGGACCGCGCCGACGAGCGAGTAGCAGATCGCGTATGCCCGATCGGTGCGATCCGGCAACACGAGACTGCGCGGATCCTTCAGGATGTCCTCGGGATCCGGAAGATTCAGCTGCTCTGAATACTCGAGGAACGGCAGCGCCTGATCGCCGATGAGGCCCGCCAGCGCCGCGCCTTGCAACAATCGATTGCCCGGCGACACCGCTTCTATCGCCGCAAGAAATCGCGAGGCCATATACCACGTCCGGCCCGATGGCCACGGACCGCTGCGGCGCACGGGATCATCCGGCGGCGCCATCCACGCATCGCGGCCCGCCGATTTCACGTACGCGGCGATCAAGGCACGCTTGTGATGATGATGCGTGCGCAGGAAGTCTGGCGGGACGACGGGCAAGTCGGTGGGCGAGGGGAAATCGCTCACCATCATGTCGCACCACGTGTCGTGATCCATTGGAAACTCGCCGTGCCACAACCGGTTCGCCATCGGCGCCTGGATGTCCTGGCCGCCGGCGGCCCACTCGACGGCGTTGCTCGCGCAGAGATACACCACGCCGCCCTTGCCCGGTTCATAGTCCGGCACCTGCAGCTCGCCGCACACGTTTTCTGTCAGCAGCCGCAGCATCGCCGCCTGCGTGGTCGGCGGCACCGTCGTCAATTCGTCGAGAAAGACGATGACCATGTGACCGTCTTCGGCGAGCTGGCGCGCGTCACGCGCCCAGGCCATCGGCAGCAGGCGGACGCCGTCGGGCGTCGAGACGGGGAAACCGCCGAAATCCTGGGGCTCGCGGATCGACCCGATGAGGATGACGACCTTGCACTTGATGCCGGCGCGGGTGAATCCGGCCTCGAGGCTCTTGGTGAATTCCGTCTTGCCGACGCCGGGAAACCCGGTCATATGCATCGGAATTCGCGCCTGCAGGCCGATCGCGACTAGCTCGACAAAGGACTTAAACGTCATGAGTGGGGGGAAACCCAGGTTCCCCCGGGATTAGACACCGCAATTAAAGTTTCTACCGCTTCACGAAGCTACATATTTTGGCTGTCCTGCCACTATCATGTGCCCTCCACCAAGAGCCGAAATATGGGCGTAGTCCCAGTTAATGAGGTGAACCCATGTCCGCAGGTGTGAATCCGGTCCCGGGCAAGAATCCGTACGCTCCTCCGCGCGCCCGAGTTCGTGATGTGGCCGCGCCCAAAGCCGAACTGATCCTCGCCGAGCGCTCAGCGCGCTTGGGAGCCGCGATCGTCGATGGCCTGATTTTCGCGGCGATGGTCTACATCCCGATGATCATCGGTATGGTCCTCAGTTCCGAGCCGGACAGCATGTTCATGATGATCGGCCTCGTCCTCACCTTTGTGGGCTTCATTGTGTGGGCGTATCTCACCCTGAAGCAAATGAGCGAGACGGGCCAGTCGCTCGCCAAGAAGTACTTCAACATCAAGGTCGTCGTCTCCGACGGCTCGCAGGCGTCGCTGGGCAGGCTGATCTGGAGGCGCAACATCCTGAACGGGCTTCTTGGCATCATCCCGCTCTACGGGATCGTCGAGATTCTGTTCATCTTCGGTGAGAACCGCCAGTGCCTGCACGACAAATTGGCGGATACGCTCGTCGTCGAGGCATAGGAGGCGTTCGACGTGTCCGAAGGGCTGGACACGGTTGTCGCGGTCGAAACGCCTGAGGGCATCGTCCTCGAGCTGCGTCCAGCCGGCCTCGTCGTGCGCTTCTACGCGTTTTTGATCGACTGGGTGATCAGGCTGGCGGTGCTCTACGGCGTCGCCATGGTCACCGTGTTCATGGGGGGGATCGGCATCGCGTTGTGGCTGATCATCGCCTTCGCGTGTGAGTGGTTCTATCCGATCGTGTTCGAGTTGCGCGCCTCCGGCGCGACGCCCGGAAAGCGCGCCTGCAACCTCAAGGTCGTCATGGATAACGGACTGCCCGTGACGCCGGCGGCCTCGATCACGCGCAACCTGCTCCGGGTCGCCGACTTCCTGCCGTTTGGTTTTGGATTTGCCATCGCCAGCATGTTGCTGCGGAAAGACTACAAGCGCCTCGGCGATATCGCGGCGGCCACCATGGTCGTCCACCATCAGAAGCCAGGCCCGCAACCAGTCCTTGCCGATGTGCCGCCGCTGACGCCGGCGATCACGCTGACACCGCGCACGCAGGCGGCGCTGATCGCCCTTGCGGCGAGGGCGCCGCGGCTCACCGAAGAGCGGCTCGACGAACTGGCCGCGATCGCGGCCCCGGCGTCAGGCGACGCCAGCCGCTCCGGCTCGCGCGTCACGATGCGCGTGCTCGGTGTCGCGCAGTGGGCGCTGGGCAAACGCGCGTGACACCCCTCCAATTCGAAGAACTCTACGCACCTGATTGGGTGGAACTCGAGCTGACGCTCGAGCGCCATGCCGCGGCGCCGTCAGCGCGCTCGATCTCCGGCGCGCGGTTCACGGCGCTGTATCGCCAGACCTGCGGACATCTCGCGATCGCGCGGTCGCGTGCCTACCCGACGCACCTCGTCGATCGGCTCGAACATATCACCGCGCAATGCCATCAACTGATCTATCAGCAGCGTGAGTTCGGTATGGCCTGGCTGGCAAGAATCATCGCGCACGATTTTCCTGTCGCGGTGCGCGCGCACGGCGGCTACGTGATCACCGCGACGCTGTTGTTCCTGGTGCCGACGCTCGTGATGGGGGCGCTGGTCTATGCCAGGCCTGAATTAATCCTGTCGGTGGTCAGCGCGGAGACGGCTTCGGAGTTCGACGAGATGTACTCGTCGTCCGCGACGTCGATTGGCCGGCTTCGCACGGTCGATACCGACTGGATGATGTTCGGCCACTACATCCGCAACAACATCAGCGTGGCTTTTCAGTGCTTCGCCGGCGGGCTGTTTGGCGGGCTGGGCTCGATTTTCTTTCTCGCGTTCAATGGCGCGTTCGGCGGCGCGATCGCCGGCTACCTCACCGGGCGCGGATTGGGGCCGACGTTCTACTCGTTCATCGTCACGCACGCCGCATTCGAGCTGACGGCGATCGTCCTGGCCGGCGCCGCCGGCCTGCGCATCGGTCATTCGCTGTTGGCGCCGGGCCGGCAGACTCGCGTGCAGTCACTGATCGCCGCATCGCGGCAGGCGGTGGTCCTGCTCTACGGGGTCTTCGCGATGTTAGTGGTGGCCGCGGTCATCGAGGCATTCTGGTCATCGGCCAGCTGGCTTCCGGCATCGGTGAAATACGGCGTCGCCGCCTTGTGCTGGATCGCCGTGCTCGCATATTTCACGCTCCAGGGCCGCCGTGCTCGTTGATACCCTCGCGGTGCGGCTGCGGCCGCGCACACCAAATGAAGCCATCGATCTCGGCGTGCGCCTCTGTCAGAGCGCCGCGCCCGCGGTGTGGCGATGCTACCTGGTCGCCGCCGTGCCGGTGATCGCGCTCGCGCTGGCATCGACCGAGGTGATCGGCTGGTGGGCCACGTTCGTGGTGTGGTGGATGAAGCCGTGGCTCGATCGCACCATCCTGTTCGTGCTGGCGCGCGCGGCGTTCGGTCAGCCGACGACCGTCGGCGATCTGTGGCGCTCGCAGTGGCGCGTGTGGTGGCGGCCGTTCCTGTTCACGGTGACCGTGCGGCGCCTGTCGCTGTGGCGCTCACTCACCGAACCGGTTTACCTGCTGGAAGACGGGCCGGCCATCGGCTCCGGTCCTCGCATCTCGCAGATCCGCAATCGCGTGGTGGGCTCGGCGTTCATGATGACGCAGGCTTTCGCCACGGCGGAGATCGCCGTCTACATTGCGTTGTTCTCGTTGTTCTTCTGGTTTGCGCCGGCCGGCGTGAGCGTCGACCTGGCGTCGATATTCGCCGACGAGGTGCCGTGGGTCATGGGGGTCGCCAGCTTCACGGCGAACGTCGTTGCCGTGTTGCTCATCGAGCCGTTTTATGTCGCCGCTGGTTTTGCGATGTACTTGAACCGTCGTGCCGAGCTCGAGGCGTGGGACATCGAGCAGGAGTTCAGGCGTGCGTTCCCCCAGTAGATCCCACTTGTTCGGCGGGGCGCTGGCGCTCCTTTTGCTGACTGCGTCAGTGTCGGCGCAGGAGCCAGGCGCCGCGGCGCCGATCTCACAGGAAGACATCGATGTCGCGGTGGCCATGGTGAAACGCGACCCGAATCTCGGCGCCGAGCGCACGATGACCATGCTCCGCTGGCGCGAGTCCGGGCAGCCATCGAAGGGGGATTCCTCGTCGATGTGGTTCGCCGGTTTCGTCGGCTGGATCATGCAGTCGGCGCGATACCTGATGTGGGCGGGGGTCGTGTTTCTCGTCAGCTGGCTTGGCGTGTACCTGTGGCGCGCGTTTCGTGACCGTCCCGCTGGCACCGACGCCGCGGACACATTCGTGCCGCCGACGCACGTTCGCAATCTCGACATTCGCCCCGAGAGCCTGCCACCCAATATCGGCGCCGCCGCCCGCAAGTTGTGGGACCGCGGCGAGCAGCGGGCCGCGCTGTCGCTGCTGTATCGCGGCCTGCTGTCGCGATTGACCCACGTGCATCGCGTGCCGATTAAGGACTCCAGCACCGAGGGCGATTGTCTGTCGTTGCTCGCGGGTCTCGTGCCCCCGAAGACGAACGAGTACTCCTCACAGTTGGTCGATGCCTGGCGGGGCTTCGTGTACGGAGGCTCCGAAGCGTCGGCGCCGGCCATTCACGCATTATGTGATGGCTTCTCCGGCGCCCTCGACCGCGCCGTCGCGCGCAGAATCGAAGGCGGCGCCGAATGACGCAGTCACGCATCGTCGGCGCGCTGAGCATCATCTCGATCGTATTGCTCGTGCTGTTCATTCGGGCCAACACCTACTGGGAAGACATCCCGATTCCCACGCCCCCGAAAGGCGAGGCGATCACCAACCCCTTCTACGCGGCGCAGCGATTCGCGGAGGAGCTCGGGGCCACGACGCGACGGGATCGTTCTCTGAAGGTGCCGTCGCCTCAATCCGTGATCGTGATGTCGGCGTGGCATTGGGATCTAAGCCCGCAGCGGCAAGCCGCGCTGAGGCGATGGGTCGAGTCCGGCGGGCGGTTGGTGGTCGATCGCGCGATCGCTGGCGATCTGAGCGAGTTCAAGTCGTGGTCGGGACTGGAATGGGACTACAACGAAGCAGTCGCCGACGCGTACTACGAGGAGCACGACGAAGACGAATATGAGGAATGCGCTCCGGTCGAGGAAGTCGCGCCACAGCAGGGACCGTCGTACTCGCTCTGCGGCCTCGATTTTTCATTCGTGAAGACAGACAGGCCGATGCAGTGGGCGCTTCGCGACGCGGCGGGTCACCAGGCGCTTCGCGTCGCCGTGGGTCGGGGAAGTGTTACGGTGCTCAATGTCGAGCCGTTCACGCATCGAGCGCTGTTCGATGGCGACCACGCGGCGCTGTTCGTCGCCGCCACCGAACTGAAGCGCGGTGACGAGGTGGTGTTCGTCACGGAAGATGACTATCCGCCTCTGCTGACGTTGCTCTGGAACGCTGGCGCTCCAGCCGTGGCGCTGTCGCTGGTGGTGATTGCGTTCGCGCTGTGGCGCGGCGCGGTCCGTTTCGGTCCGACCCTCGCGGCGCCTGAGCCGCGTCGCCGTTCGATGGCCGAACAGATTCGGGGCAGCGGCTACTTCGCGTTGCAGTTTGGCGAAGGCGCGCCGCTCCATGCCGCCGCGGTCCGCGCGCTGACCGAAGTGGCGCGTCGCCGCATCCCGGCCTACCCCCGGCTCTCGCGCCCGCAGAAGGCCGCGGCGCTTGGCAAGGCGACGGGCATGAACGGCGAGGCGCTGATGTCGGCGATCGACGCTGTCAGCAAACGCCGCGCGAAGGAACTACCGAACACCCTTGCACTCCTCGAGAGTGCGCGACGTCAACTTCTTACTCCCGGCGCCTAACAGCCGGCCTGGACCCCACAGTGATGCAGACCGATCCCAACGACGTTCCCAAGGCCAAAGTCCTTATCAACGATCTGCGCACGGCCATCGGCCACGCGATGGTCGGCCAGTCCGAGGTGGTCGAACAAGTGCTGATCGCGCTGGTCGCTTCCGGCCACGTGCTGATCGAGGGCGTGCCCGGCCTGGGCAAGACGCTGCTGGTGCGGGCGCTGTCGCAATCGCTGTCGCTGGCGTTTGCGCGCGTGCAGTTCACGCCCGACATGATGCCCTCGGACATCACCGGCCATGCCCTGCTCGATCCCGCGTCGCGAGAGCTGCGCGTTGTCCGCGGACCGGTGTTCACGCAGATCCTGCTGGCCGACGAGATCAATCGCGCGCCCGCCAAGACGCAGAGCGCGCTGCTCGAAGTGATGCAGGAGTATCAGGTCACGCTCGAGGGCCAGGCGCATCTGCTGCCGAAGCCCTTTATGGTGCTGGCCACGCAGAATCCGGTCGAAACCGAGGGCACGTATCCGTTGCCGGAGGCGCAGCTCGATCGTTTCCTGTTCAAGATCGAGATCGGGTATCCATCGGCGGCCGAAGAAGCCAGCATCGTGTCGCGTGTCACGAGCAATCAAGCCGGGGACGAGCTGCCGCTCGACAACGTGAAGCCGGTGCTTGATTCGAGCGGCGTGTCATCGCTGCAGGCGATGGCCGCGACGCAGCGCGTCGACGAACAGGTCGTCGATTACGCCGTCAAGATCGCGCGGGCGACGCGCGCGTTCCCGGGACTCGCGATCGGCGCCGGCTCGAGAGGCGCCCTGGCGCTCGTCCGCGGCGCTCGCGCCGCGGCGCTGCTCGCCGGCCGCAATTACGCGACGCCCGATGACGTGAAACGCGTCGCCCTGCCGGCGCTGCGCCATCGCATCGCGCTGGCGCCCGATGCGATGCTCGAGGGACGCACCGCGAACGACATCCTCGCCGCGGTGGTGGCCGCCACGCCCGCACCGCGCGCGTAGACAGTCATGGGCTTGCGCGCGATTCCCAGCCGGTTGTCGATTGCGATCGTCGCCGCCCTCGTCGTGGCGGCGATGGTGGCGCTCATCGCCGGCGTGTCGATCGATATCGTGACGCGGTCGGCTGCCGTTCTGGCCGCCCTGGTGTTCCTCGTGATGCTGATGGACTTCGTGACCACGAAGCGCGCCTGGCGCGAATCGACACCAGGAATGAAGAGGGGCCTGCCCGCGGCCTTCGCCATCGGCGTGCAGAAACCCGTGACGCTGTCGATCACTGCGAAGGGCGCGCGGACGTGGCACTGCTCGCTGTACGATCACGCTCCTGCGAGCCTGACCACGGAAGGCCTGCCGCTGCAGTTGACTCTGCGTGGGGGCACGGCCACAGACGCGACGTATCTGGTGCTGCCGACCGTTCGCGGCACAGTGCAATTCGCTCCGGCAGACGTGCGCTTACGCTCGCGCCTCGGATTGTGGGAAATCTTCGAGCGCCTGGGTAACGTCGAAGCGCGCCGGGTCTTTCCGGACTTCGCGCAGGTCGCGCGATACGCGTGGCTCGCCGGCGACAGGCGCCTGCAGGAGATCGGCGTCAAGACCTATCAGCAGCGCGGCGAAGGCACCGACTTCAAGCAGTTGAAGGAGTATCACACCGGTGATCCGGTGCGTCACATCGACTGGCGGGCGACGCTGCGCCAGTCGAAGCCGATCATTCGCGAATTCCAG
>Ga0111539_10004094_pt1 | contig 19131 bp, 17 predicted proteins | sample RhiMethybrSRZTD1_FD_79667 | JGI IMG/M metagenome (GOLD analysis project Ga0111539, IMG submission 79667) | Populus rhizosphere microbial communities from Tennessee, USA - Rhizosphere MetaG P. TD hybrid SRZTD1 (version 2) (version 2) | ecosystem: Host-associated > Plants > Roots > Rhizosphere >... | reverse complement strand
TCGCCGACGCCGTCCTGCGTGGCTCGATCAGCGAGATCGTGCCGCGCCTGGTCGCGGAGGCGTAGCCGGAGCAGCTGCACTCGGAACCGTCAGCCCAGGTCCCCGGTGCCCTCGCCGGTAGCAGTTCGGACCAGCTCGATTCGACGCCAGGCGACGCTGTAAGAGCCTGATTCTATTTAGATTATTTTAGACTCACGCTTTCATGACGCGGTGTGGCATATGTACTGCAGCCGAAACGTCGCGACGGCGTCGTCCGCTGGCAAGGGCGCTGGGGTCAGATGGCTCCGACCACGGCGCCCTTTGTGGTGTCGATCGAGCAACGAAAGCGAAAGGAGGTAACAGGATGCGGCAGGGTGAGGGTTTCGCAGGATCACGATCGGCGATTTGCCTGGGACTCGGCGGCCTCGTCGCCGTGGCGATGGTATCCGCGGTCGCGCTCGGGCCCGGGTCGGTCGGCTGGCTCACGAGTCACGACACGGGAACTGTCGGGCCCGAGCTGACCTGGAAGGACTATCTCGCTGTCGTCGACGAGGCGCTCGCGCGAGGTGACGTCAGCGATGCGGTGCGCTCGTGGCAAGACGCGTACGGCGTGGCGGTGGCCAGCCGTCGGTGGGAAGCGTTGCTGGCGGCCGGCGAAGCCTTCGTGAGGATCGGCGAGGTCAGCGGCCATCCGGATGGCGCCCGGCCGAATGCGCGGCACGCCTACATGGCGGCGCTGATGCAGGCCGAGCGTCAGGGGTCGGTGCGGGGGGTCCGCGCGGTCGCCCGCGCCTTCGCGGCGCTCGGCGATCGGGAGGTGGCCGCATACTGCGACCGGATTGCCGCCGCGTTGCCGACGGACCGAGCGGCGCGATGAGTATGCCGCTGCGCAGCCTGGCGCTGATCGCCCATGACAACCGCAAGGTCGATCTCGTGGCCTGGGCGACCTTCAACCGGGACACGCTCGCCCAGTTCGTCATGATGGCGACGCGGCACACCGCGCGCCTCATGCGCGACAAGGTCGGGCTGGACGTCGAGGTGCTGCTGAGCGGGCCCGAGGGCGGTGATGCACAGATCGCGGCGCGCGTGGCGACGGGCTCGGTCGACGCCGTGTTCTTCTTCGTCGACCCGCTGACCGCGCAGCCGCACGACCCCGACATTCGCGCGCTCCTGCGCGTCTGCAACGTCCACAACGTCCCGCTGGCCACCAACGTCGCCTCGGCCGATCTCATCATCGCCGCGCTGTCCGACGCGGCCGGCCGCCGCGAAGTCCCCGCGCCCGCCGGCTGATCCCTGTAGGGGCGCGCCCCGAGGGTGACGTACAATCCTCGTGGCGATGTCGGGCTTCGAGGAGGTCAACTACTACTTCCGCAAGGCGGCGCGCGTGATGGATCTGTCCGCGCACGTCGAGCGGATGCTCGTCACGCCGTTCCGCGAGGTCAAGGTCGACGTCTCGATCACCCTGGACAACGGCGAGCTGGGGACGTTCATCGGCTACCGGGTGCAGCACGACAACAGCCGAGGCCCGATGAAGGGCGGGCTGCGCTACCACCCCACGGTGGACATGGACGAGGCGCAGGGCCTGGCCTCGCTGATGACCTGGAAGACGGCGGTGGTGAACCTGCCCTTCGGCGGCGCCAAGGGCGGCATCGCGGTCGATCCCAAGATCCTGACGCCGCGCGAGCTCGAGCGCCTCACCCGGCGCTTCGTCCACCAGATCCACGACATCATCGGGCCGCAGCGCGACATCCCGGCCCCCGACGTCAACACCAACGCGCAGGTCATGGCGTGGATCATGGACGAGTACTCGCGCATGCACGGCTTCTCGCCGGCGGTGGTGACCGGCAAGCCGGTGGACCTCTTCGGCTCGCGGGGGCGTGAAGAGGCGACGGGCCGCGGCGTGGTGATGGCGCTCGAGGAATACCTGCACGACGCCGGGCAGGGCGAGGTGCGTGGCAAGAATTTCGCGGTCCAGGGCTTCGGCAACGTCGGCTCGTGGACCTCGCGCTTCCTGCATGACAAGGGCGGCAAGGTCATCGCCGTCTCCGACGTGCGGGGTGGGGTGCTCAACCGCGCGGGCCTCGACATCACTCGACTGCTCGAGCACGTGCGGACCACGCGCTCCGTCACCGGCTTTCCCGGCACCGAGGCGATCACCAACGAAGACCTGATCCTGCTCGAAGTGGACGTACTGGTGCCGGCCGCGCTCGGAGGCGTCATCACCGAGGACAACGTCAAGGACGTGCGGGCGGGCCTGGTGCTGGAGGCGGCCAACGCGCCGACCACGCCGAAGGCCGACGAGATCCTCCACCAGCGCGGCGTGGTCGTGCTGCCGGATATCTTCGTCAACGCCGGCGGCGTGACGGTCTCGTACTTCGAGTGGGCGCAGAACATCCAGCAGTTCACGTGGGACGAGGAGCGCATCACCAGCGAGCTGAGCCGCCACATGCGCGAAGCCTACGCGACGCTGTCGCGCCTGGTGCGCGAGCGCAAGGTGTCGTTCCGCACTGCGGCGTTCATCGTGGCCATCGGCCGGGTGGGCCGGGCGACCGTGCTGAGAGGAGTCTGAGGTGACCAACTCCGAGGCGGCGAAGATCGTGCGCACGCTGCTGTGCCGCGGTCTCACCAACCAGCAGGCGGAGCAGATCGTCAACGCGATGGTGCCGACCACGGTGCCGGCCGGCGGCGCCGTGTTCCGCGAGGAGGAGCGCGCGAAGGGTCTCTTCGTGCTGCTGGAGGGCACGGTCGAGGTGGTCAAGGAGGACGGCGGCACCGCGGTCGTGATCGCGAGCGTCGAGGCCCCCAGCGTCCTGGGCGAGATGAGCCTGATCACCGATCGGCCCCACTCCGCCACCGTCCGCGCCCGCAGCAGCTGCGAGTTCCGCCTGCTGACGCGCGCGCAATTCGATCGACTCCTGCAGGCCGAGAGCGTCGCCGCCTACAAGGTCGTCGCCACGCTGGCCGACGTGATCGCCTGGCGCCTGAGCCGGATGGACGAGAAGTTCGTCGAGCTCTCGCGCCGCGGCGAATACCCGCGGCCGGTCGAGGAGCTCGCGACGTTCAAGCAGAAGCTGTTCAATGAGTGGAACTATTAGGACTCGGAGGGGGACTTCGTCCCCCTTTCGTTTTCGGAGGGGGCCTCGACGGCCCCCTCCGATGCCTCCCCCTAGACCATAGACCCAAGGCAGGATTGCGCGGGCGGAGCCCGCGCTCGGATGGCGCGCGCTCGTCTTTCTAGGTGATCGTTCGCCTTGCGCCTTTCTCTCGTCCGGAGTTTGCTTGTCTCGCTCGGATCACTCTTGTCTCTACTGGCACGCGGCTCTTGCTCGTCAGATGGCGGCTCGCCGGCAACCGGCCATCCTGTGGGGTGCTGCTCTCGTCAGGGCGCGGCGAGTCCTCAGTAGGCGGCGCTGTTGATTGGGGGGAGGGGGGAGCCGCGGTGGAGGTATTGGCCGAAGCCGGGTTTTTGGCGGAGTTGGCCGTTTTCGAGGAGGGTTTGGCCGCGGAGGAGGGTCATCCAGGGGCGGCCGGTGGTTTTCCAGTCTTCGTAGAGGGTCCAGCCGGCGATGCCGTGGTGGTCGGCGACGTGGATCTCGCCCTTGGCGGTCGGGTCCCAGATCAGGAGGTCGGCGTCGGCGCCGATGCGGATCGAGCCCTTGCGAGGGTGCAGGCCGAACATGCGCGCGGGGTTCTCGCCGAGGACGCGGGCCATCCAGGTCAGCGGGAAGCCGCGCTTCACCACGCCCTCGGAGTAGACCAGCGGCACCAGCGTCTCCAGACCGGGACTGCCGAATGGAATGACGTTGCCCTTTTCATCCTGGAAAATGTTCTTCCAGCCGGCTTCCTTCATTGCCTTCGGCCGGGGTGAGTGGTCGCTGGCCACCGCGGCGATCGGGCCCTGCGCCAGCCCCGCCCACAGCGCCTCACGGTCACCACCGGCGGCGGGCCGCAGCGGCGGACCGATCTTGGCCAGCGGACCCCACTGCTGCATCGCGTCCTCGGTCAGCAGCAGATACTGCGGGCACGTCTCCGTGTAGACGCGCTGGCCGAGCGCCTGGGCCTGCTTGATGCGCTCGAGCCCGAGCCGGGTGGACAGGTGCACGACGTAGACGGGGCAGTTGGTCATCCGCCCGATGAGGATGGCGCGGTTGATCGCCTCTTCCTCCGTCCAGTCCGGACACGTGGCCGGGAAGTCGGTGGGCTTGACGCGCCCTTCGGCCAGCGCGCGGTCCTCCAGCCAGGAGATGACGTCGCCGTTCTCGCAGTGCAGCTGGCAGAGGCCGCCGTGAGCGCCGATCAGCTCCATGGCGCCGGCGATCATCTCGTCGGAGCACATGCGGGTCTTCCGCTTCTTGTACGTCATGAACATCTTGAACGAGCTCACGCCGAGCTTGATCGCCTCCGGGATGCCTTCCAGGATCCACGGCTGGTTGCCGAGGATGAAGTGGAAGCCGAAGTCGAGGACGGATTGCGCGCTGATCTCCTCGCGCAGGCGGTTCACCGCCGTGGGCAGCGTCTCGTGCGCCCCCTCGTTGGCCATGACGAAGGAGAGGACCGTGCCGAGCCCGGCGTGGGCGGCGGCCAGCGGTCCGCCCCGCCAGTCGTCGTACTCGGGGCCGAGGTGTACATGACAGTCGATGGCGCCCGGGAAGACGATCTTGCCGGTGGCATCGATGGTTCGCTCGGCGGGCGGCAGATCCTCGGGCGGCGCCAGCGCGACGATGCGGCCGTCGCGGATGCCCACCGCCGTGTCGAGGACTTCGACGGACGTGACGACACGTCCGCCGGTGACGACGAGGTCGAGGGACCGGGCGGTCACGACGTCTTCCTCGCGGGCTCGGTGATCTGACCGTAGTACTGCGGATGGCGTCGACTGAAGAAGTCCCAGCGCTTGCGCGCGGGCGTCATCCAGTCGAGATCGATGCGTGCGGCGATCAGCTCGTCGCCGGTCGTGGCCGCGCGCGCCAGGACCTGGCCGAGCGGACCGATGATGCACGAGCCGCCGATCAGCTCGAGGCCGTCCTCGACGCCCGCCTTGGCGATGCCGACCACGAACATGCTGTTCTCGTAGGCGCCCGCGCGCAGGACGAGCTCGTTCTGATCGAGCGCCAGCGGCGAGAGCGGCGTGTTGTAGCCAATGAGGACGATGTCCGCACCCGCAAGGCCGAGGCAGCGATACGACTCCGGGTAGCGCCGGTCCTGGCAGATCGCGATGCCCACGCGTGCTTTGCGGATGGGGAAGACGCGGTAGCCGGTGTCGCCGGTCTCGAAGTAGCGCACCTCGTAGACCTGGGCGAAACCGTCGGGCGAGGGACGGCCGGGCAGGTGGATCTTGCGGTACGTCCCGACCAGCGTGCCGGTCTCGTCGGTCAGCAGCGCCGTGTTGAAGTAGCGTCCGCCGGCCTTCTCGCAGAAGCCGACGTGGACGGCTACGCCCTTCTCCCGTGCGCGGCGCAGCAGCGGCTCCAGCGCCTTGGGCGGCACCTCGTTCTCGAAGAACTGGTCGTAGTCGTCGCGGATGCGCTTGGGGAAGTACGTGGTCAGCGCCATCTCGGGGTAGGCGATCAGCTCGACCTGTTCCGTGATCGCCTGCTCGAGGAGCACGAGCATCCGGTCGACCACCTCGTCCCGACCGGTGCCCTCGTTGATCGGCCCCATCTGAGCCGCCGCGACTTTCACCTGGCGCGCCATGGCGTTTCCTCCTCCGGAGCCCGTACGTTACCACCGCCGCCGGCGCCCGGTCACGCCGTCGCCAGGCGCGATAGACTGGGGCCGCGGCCCACGTGCGGCCACCGCCGCGCCGGCCTCGGCGACCATGCACACACTCGTATTTCTGGACCCCGGCCACTTCCACGCCGCGCTCACGCTGCGTGAGCGCCACCCGCTCGTGCGCGATGAGATCGTGGTGTACGCCCCGCCCGCCGGGCTTGCCGGGGGCCCGGAGCTCGCCGAGTTCCTGACCCTGGTCGAGGCGTTCAATCGTCGGCTCGAACGCCCGACGCGGTGGCAGACGGTCGTACGCACGGATGCCGATCCGCTCGCGCGTCTCCTGAAGGACCGTCCGGGCGACGTGGCCATTCTCGCCGGCCGGAACGACCGCAAGATGGCGCTCGCTCGGCAGCTCCACGACGCCGGGCTCCACGTGCTGGCGGACAAGCCCTGGCTCACGAGCGCGGCGGCGCTGCCCGATGTGCGTCACGTGCTGAGCGGGGGCGCGCGAGTCATGGAGATGATGACCGGGCGACACGCCGCCACGTCGAGCGTCGCCAACCGGCTGGTGGGCGATCGGGACATCTTTGGAGCGTTTGCGACCGGTGACGACGCGCCGGCGATCCGCCTGGCCAGCGTGCACCACCTGGAGAAAGTGGTGAATGGGGCGCCCCTGCGGCGGCCGGCGTGGTACTTCGACGTCCGCGTGCAGGGCGATGGTCTCGCCGATATTCCCACCCATCTGGTGGATCAGGCGCAGCGATTCGTCGCGACCCACGGCGTGGCGACCGATACGGGGCTCGAGGTGGTCGCCGCGCGCCGCTGGTCGACGCCGGTGCCTCGCGCGCTCTTCGCTCGGGTCACCGGGGTGGGGGACTTTCCCGCCGAGGTGCGGAGCGACGTCGATGGTGACGTGCTGGCGTACGCCGGGAACGCCGAGCTCGCCTTCCGACTGGGCGGGATCGGCGCCCATCTCGCTACCCGGTGGGATCTCACGGAGCCTCCCGGCGGCGGCGACGCCCACAGCGCGACGATCACCGGCACCGATGCGCGCGTGCGCATCGAGCAGGGACCAGCGACCGGCTTCCGGCGGAGGCTCTGGGTGGAGCCCCGTGGGAGCGGAGCGCGGCTCGAGGCGGCGCTGAGCCGGGCCGTCACCACGTGGCAATCGGAGTACCCCGGCCTCGCGGTCGTGGTCGGGACGGATGGATTCGAGGTCCGGGTTCCCGCGGCCCCGGGGACGGCGCACGAGGCACAGTTCCCGCTCGTTCTCGACGAGTTCCTCCGCTCGCTCGATCGCTGTTCCTGGCCGGATTCGCGCGCCGCCGAGACCCTGGCGAAGTACGAGCTGCTGGGGCGCGCCCGGGTTGTCGTAAACGAGGGCCCTCCCGCCTAACAACCCGGCACTGCACCTGGAACAGGCAGCGCAGCGGGCTCTGCCCGCAAGAGCAGCAACCGCTCGCGACGTAGATCCGCAGTAACCCCGCGTGACCATTGTGTCCGGTGTTCACGGGCTCAAGGCACGACGCTTGCTCGCCACGGCTTCGACCCGCGACAGCGACGTCGCAGCCCCACGATCAACGGTGATCGGACGATGCCGGAGTTCGTTGAGGAGGCGACGATGCGTGAAACTGTCCGCGTACACCAGGGCCCGGTCGTTCGTCTTGAACCCGCCAGTTTTCCCAAGACAAGGAGCGCCAGGCATGGCCATGGCCATCGCGTTTGACGTCGACGACGAGGTCACCGGGCCGCTGGCCCGGGTCGTCGCGGGCGTGGTGCCGTCCATCGTCGACCGCCTTCGCTCCGCGCAACCCAAGCGAGTCTATCGCCAGGCGATGGCGTTGATGGAGCGGCCGCTGCTACACCACGCGCTGGCCCTGACCGGGGGCAACCAGCTGCAGGCCGCACGCCTGCTCGGTGTGAACCGCAACACGCTCCGCAAGCGATGTCTCGATCTGGGCCTGGCGCCCTCGGTTCGCTCGGCGAACGGACGTCGCCGCTCCGCCGACGTGCCACTCACGACTCCGCCGCGCTGAGCCGACACCACCTGTCGCGCGAGCAGGGAGGACGTCATCGCGCTGATCCTGGGCAGAGGAGAGGAGATGTCGATGAGACAACATGGAAGTGGATGGGCGCGCCAGACGGCGGCACTCGTTGCCTTCGTCTCCGTGGCCTGTTGGGCGACGGGCGCTGCTGCTCAGGCGCCGCCGGCACCCGCGCCGGCTCCGGCAGCCGCCACAGAGGAAAAAAAGGAAGAGAAGAACACCGGGCGCATCTCGATCAGCGGCGGCATCGACTTCCCGACGGCCTACTTCTTCCGCGGAATCAAACAGGAGACGGATGGCTACATCATCCAGCCGTACGGGGACCTGACCTTCAAGCTGTGGGACGGCGTTCCCGCGTTCAGCAACCTCGCGCTCACTATCGGCACCTGGAACAGCCTGCACGGCGGGCCGACCGGCGTGGACGGTCCGAACCAGGATCCCAAGATGTGGTACGAGTCGGACTTCTATACCAAGGTCGGCTGGACGATGTTCGAGGATTTCTCGGCCGCCCTCATCTACACGGCCTACATGAGCCCGAACGACTTCTTCAAGACCGTACAAGAGCTGGCCGTGAGCTTTGCCTTCAACGACAGCAAGTATCTGGGCGCCTTCGCGCTCAACCCCACGCTCCTGTTCGCGTTCGAGGTGAAGGGCCAGGCCGACGCCGGCGCCCACCGCGGCGTGTACATGCAGCTGGGGGTGACGCCGAGCTACACGTTCAACGCCAAGGGTACGTATCCGATCACGCTGAGCGCGCCGCTGCTGCTCGGTCTGAGCGTGAGCGAGTACTACGAGTTCGGCACGGGCAATAACCCCACGTACGGCTACTTCCAGGGTGGCCTCGGCCTCGCCGTGCCGCTGGCGTTCATTCCCTCCTCACTCGGCAACTGGCAATTCAAGGCGGGCGTGAATTTCGTGAATCTGGGGAACACCCTCAAGAAGGTCAACGACAACGACAGCTTCCAGACGATCGGGACCTTCGGCATCGCCTTCACATACTGAGATCAACGGCCACCGGCTGACCGGCGGGTACGGCCGCAACCGTACCCGCCGAGCCTGGCGAAAGCTGCCGTAGGACTCGCCAGCAGCGTGATGCGCGCAGCGTCTCCGTACTGCTCGGGTGGCTTGATCGGCAGACTGCCGATCTCTCGATCGACCTCACGGTCGGTGACGATCGCGCCGATCCGCGCCGGACGATCCATGGGGGAGCTCCTCGTCCGGCTACGCAAGATCTGGGGGTCAACCGCGAGCAGCCGAAGGCTCGTGCAACGTTTTCACAAGCTAGAACGATGCATGAGGAAAGGGTCGCTTTGCTAGACTGATTGAGTGGCTGTTCAAGAATCCGTCCTGGCGCTTCAAGAGAGGCTGGCGAACGAGCAGCGGCTCGTCCAAGTCATCGACCGCGTGCACGCCGCCAAGTCTCTGGACTCGATCTTCATCGAGGTCCAGGGCGAGATCCTGACCTTTTTCGACGCGGACCGGATGACGCTGTACGCGGTGGACCAGGAGCGCAAGGAGCTTTACTCCAAGTTCCTGGCGCTCGACACGGTCAAGGAGATCCGGCTCCCCATCAGCTCCAAGTCGGTGGCCGGCTTCGTCGCGGTGAGCCGGCAGACCGTGAATATCGCGGACGCCTACGACGGTAGCGAGCTCAAGCGCGTCTCGCCCGATCTGCACTTCGACGCCTCCTGGGACAAGCGGACCGGCTTCCGCACCACCCAGATCCTGGCCATGCCGATCCTGCACGAGGGCAAGGTGTTCGGCGTCGTGCAGCTGCTCAACAAGCGGCACGGCAGCCGGTTCACCAAGGACGACGAGGCCAGCGTCGCCCGCATCGCCAAGACGCTCGGCATCGCGTTCAACAACCAGGCCCAGCTCGGTGCGCAGCGCCGCGGTACCAAGTTCGACTACCTGATCTCGCAGGGCATGGTGAGCCAGGATGAGATCAACCAGGCGATCGGCCAGGCGCGCCAGAAGAACCTCGACGTGGAGACCGTGCTGGTCGAGCAGTTCAGGGTGCCCAAGGGCGAGATGGGAACCTCGCTGAGCCAGTTCTACCGCACGCCCTTCGTCGAGTTCGACGCCAAGATCATTCCGCCGCCGGACCTCATGAAGGACCTCAAGCTGGAGTTCCTCAAGCGGAACCTGTGGCTGCCGATCCGGCGTGAGGACAACGCGATCGTCGTGCTGATCGACAATCCGCAAGATCTGCAGCGCGTGGACGCCATCCACCAGCTGCTTCGCGGCCAGAACATCGTCCTGGCGGTCGGCCTGCGCAAGGACATCAACATGTACCTGGCGCTGGCGGGCGGCGAGCTCTCGTCCAAGGACAACATCGGCAACATCCTGAGCGATCTGGGCGCCGAGACTCAGCTCGAGAAGGAAGACATCAGCGGCGGGGAAGTCGACGAGAACGACAGCGCGGTCATCCGCCTCGCCAATCAGGTCATCATCGACGCGTTCAAGGCGCGCGCCTCCGACATCCACGTCGAGCCTTACGGGACCCAGAAAGACACGATGATCCGGCTGCGCATCGATGGCCAGTGCCGCGAGTACCAGCGCATTCCGGGCGCCTATCGGCGAGCCCTGGCCGCGCGGCTCAAGATCATGGCCCAGCTCGACATCGCCGAGCGGCGCAAGCCGCAGGACGGCAAGATCAAGTTCCGCCTGCCCGACGGCCGCGATCTCGAGCTCCGGGTGGCGACGCTGCCGACCCAGGGCGGCAACGAGGACGTGGTCATGCGGCTGCTCGCCGCCAACGAGCCGATCCCGATGGACAAGCTGGGCTTCGTCGAGCGCAACCTGCGCGAGGTCCGGGCGGCGGCCGAGAAGCCCTACGGGCTGATCCTGGTGGTGGGACCGACCGGCTCGGGCAAGACGACCACGCTCCACTCGGTGCTCGCGCACATCAACCGGCCCGAACGGAAGATCTGGACCGCCGAGGATCCGGTCGAGATCACGCAGTATGGGCTCCGCCAGGTGCAGGTGCAGCCGAAGATCGGCTTCACGTTCGCCGCCGCCATGCGCTCGTTCCTGCGCGCCGACCCCGACGTGATCATGGTCGGTGAGATGCGCGACGAGGAGACGGCCTCCACCGGCATCGAGGCCTCGCTGACCGGCCATCTCGTGTTCTCCACGCTGCACACCAACAGTGCCGTCGAGACCGTCGTCCGCCTGCTCGACATGGGGCTGGACCCCTTCAACTTCGCCGACGCGCTGCTGACGGTCGTGGCCCAGCGGCTGGTGCGGCGCATCTGCACGGATTGCCTGGAGCAGTACCACCCGGAGCAGGAAGAGTTCGACGAGATGGTCCACGCATACGGAGCCGACGACTTCCAGAAGCTCAACGTCAACTACGACGACGATCTCCTCTTCCATCGCGGCAAGGGCTGCGCCTCCTGCAACAACACCGGGTACCGCGGGCGTGCGGCCATCCACGAGGTGCTGGTCGCCACCGATCCGATGAAGAAGCTCATCCAGTCCAAAGCGCGGGTGGCCGAGATGGTCAAGGTCGCCAAGGACGAGGGGATGACGACGCTCGTGCAGGACGGTGTGCTCAAGTCGCTCGACGGGCTGACGGACCTCAAGCAAGTGAAGGCCGTCGCCCTCAAGTAGCCCCTCCGCAGTCCCGGCTCAGCCGGAGTCCCTCGGTTTGACGTCCTTGAAGGTGCGATAGAGCAGCACGTCGTAGACGATCTTCAGCCCACCCCCCAGCAGAAACGGCGTGGATAGCGTGAGCGCTTGCATGACCCAGCCGGTGAGCAGCGGCGTGATGGCCTGCGCGGCGGTGCGCCAGAGCGTCGTGGTGGTCGCCGCGGCCTCGCGCTCGCGGTCGGGGACCACCGCCATGACATAGGCCTGCCGGGTCGGGACGTCGATCTGGGACAGGAGCCGGTTGGCCAGCAGCAGCGCGATCGCCAGCCCCGCCACCGGCGCGAAGGCGATACCGATCAGGAACACGTTCGATACCAGGTGGGTGATCACCATCGTCGGCAGGAGCCCCCAAGCGCGCGCCAGCCGGGGCGCCAGGAGCAGCGAGGCGGCCGTGAGGATCTGCGCGGCGAAAAAGACGCGACCCAGCGCGTCGAGGCTCAGCTCGAAGCGCGTGTGCAGGAAATAGGCGACGAGCGACTGGAGGACGAACCCGCCGGCGAACGAGTCGAGCGCGAATAGTCCCGCCAGCCGTCGGATCAGGGGCGTCGAGCTCGGGGGTTCGCGTGAAGGGGAGCGTGCAACCGTGACGCGGCCGAGCAGCGCATACGCTCCTACCTGGACAACCGCCGCAACCAGGAATCCCGCGAACAGAGTCCGGGGTGTGCCGAGACTCACCGCCGCGGCCCCCAGTGCGGCCGCCCCGTATCCCAGCAGGTTGTAGACACTGAGAATCGTCGTGCGTCCCTGAGCCTGGACCGCGCGGGCGATCGCCACCTGCTCGATGGACAGGAAGGGGCCCGTTTCCCCGGTGCCGACCGCGATGTTGCCGAGCATCGCCGCGAAGATGACGAGGGAGGGGCTCTCGCTGACCAGCAGCAGCACGGCCGCGATCCCGGTGAGGCCCGCGAGCCCCAGGAGCGCCGCGCGAGCGCCGAGGCGCTCGGCCGGAGCGCGTACCAGCCACGTGAGGATGGCACTTCCGACCAAAGTCAGGGTCACTGCTGCCCCGATGCCCGAGGCAGATAGCCCGAGATCTGCCAGGTAGAGCGGCAGCAGGATTCCCAAGTAGCCGTAACAAAAAGTCCGCACGACTTTGGCCACGAAAATCGCGAGGACTTCGCGGTTGGCATGGAACCCGCTCATGTTGTGGTGTGTCTCACATACAGGGGCCACATGTTGGGGCTTGACTGTTACTCAACCGATGTTGAGTATATGACTCGGGGAGGCCGACAAGGCCGGAGGTATCTCATGAATTCCGTCGAACAAGTGCTCTACGAGGAACTGACTCACCTGCTGGATCGGCTGGCCACGTCCGTACCGCAAGGCCTGGCGGAAGCCGCCGCGGCCAATCACTCGCTCCGCAGGCGCCTGGACGAGGCTGACGCTCAACTGGCCTCCGCGCGGGCATCGCTGCTTGAAGACTACGGCCGGTGGCGTCGCGCGTTGGAGGACGTCGAGAACCTCTGGGCGCTGGCGGCGTGGCGTCGGTCAGCGGCCGAAGAGACGGGCGAGCAGTCCGCGCCCCTCGCGGCCTGAGTCGCCGGGTTCGGTCGGGGCAGCGCCGCTGCCGCTGTCGGACGTCGCGCTGCCGTGGTAGCGCGCCCGGACCGCGTCGAAGCGCTGCCAGTAGTCTGGAAGCAGTCGGGCGAGCGCGACCTGCGAGGTGACGAGTTGCGCCTGGTTGCTGCTCGGTCCCGCCGCGGCGGCGCCCAGATGCCTGCGCTGGTCGGCGGTCAGGTCGGTGGTCAGGTCGCGCTGGAGCAGGGCGAGGAAGGCGCTGACGTTCGCGAGATAATCGCGCCGGTCGGCGGCGTTGTCGGCCGCAGGCGCCGGGAGGCCGCGCTCGCGGCGGGCCTGGACCAGCGCTTCCAGGCAGACGAAATCCACGGCTTCTTCGAGCCGCTCTCGGACTTCCATGTCGATGCGCGTGTCGAGGTTGTGGGAGCGATCGGGGTGGTGGAAGGGCATGGCCTCGCGGTCAGCTCAGCATCGCGCGCAGCCCGGTGACCAGAGGCACGGGGGGCAGCCCGAACGTCGAGACGAACGGCTCGGGGTCGCAGACGTTGTCCTCCTCGAGCATCAGGAGCTGGTCGGATGTCAGCGGGAACCCGGGCACGTGCTGGAGCACGGTGGCGAGCGGGCGGATGAAGCCGAGCGGTACGTGAATCTTTCGGACCCGCGGCCGGCCCACCGCGGCGCCGATCAGGTCGAGCAGCCGCAGCATCGTGACGGCGTCGGGGCCACCGACCGGATAGATGTGCTTGGCCGTCGCCTCGAGCCCGACCGCCCGCGCGAAGCCCGCGGCCACCTGGTCGACGGGGATGGGTTGCAAGCGCTGCATGCCGCCGCCGATGACGGGCGTCACCGGATAGCGGCGGATCATCGCCGCCAGCATATTCACGAGCTCATCGCCGCGGCCGTAGATGATCGAGGGCCGGAAGATGGTCCACGGGATCGGGCTGGACCGGACCGCCTCTTCCGCCGCCCACTTGGTGCGGTGGTAGCGCGAGCGGGCGTCGGCCCGCGTGCCGAGTGCGCTCATGTGCAGATAGCGGCGGACGCCCGTCGCGGCGGCGCACTCCAGCACGTTGACGGTGCCCTGAACGTGGACGCGCTCGAACGTGGCGTGGGCGGTGGGGTGCTCGCGAATGATGCCGACCAGGTGGATGACGGTGTCGCAACCGGCGATGCCACGTTCCAGCGTCTCGCGCGCGAGCACGTCACCCTCGACGCGCTCGATCGCCTCCTGGCCGCGCAGATCCCCTTCGGAGCCGCGACGCACCAGGCAGCGCACGCCATAGCCCTCGGCGCGGAGCGCGTGAATCACGGCCCGGCCGACGAAACCCGTGGCGCCGGTCACGAAGATCCGACGCGTGCCTACCATCGGCCTCTAGGATATCAATCTTTCGCCGAGCGACCCCGGGCCCCTGCTAAGATCGATTGGTGGTTCGACCGTTTGTGTCCCGCCGGCTCCTCACGGCATTTGCTGTCCTGGCCCTGGCCGTGACGGTTGTCGGGGCCCCCAATCCGACGATGGGCCAAACCCCTGATTTCACTGGAGTGGACGACGCCGCCCGCGAGGCGGTCCAGTCGGGTGAGATCCCCGGCATCGTGGTGCTGGTCGGCCGGGGCAACGAGATCCTCCTGCATCGCTCGTATGGCTCGCGTCGCCTCGTTCCGGACATGGCCCGCATGACCGTCGATACGATCTTCGACATCGCCTCGCTCACCAAGCCGCTCGGGACGACGCTGGCGGTGATGTCCCTGGTCGAGAAGGGCTCGGTGAAGCTCGACGCGCCGGTCGGCCGCTATCTCACGGAATTTCGCACCAAGGCGCTCGAGGGTGTCACGATCCAGCGCCTCCTGACCCACACGGCCGGCTTCCCGGCCATCCCGCCCCCGGGCTCGGTGACGGCCTCGCACCCCGCCACCATGCGGGCCCTCGCCCGCGTGCCGTTCGACTACGCGCCGGGCTCGGGCACCCAGTACAGCGACGTGGGGTTCATCATCCTCGGTGAGGTCGTTGCGCGGGTGAGCGGGATGCCGCTCGACCGCTACCTCGAGCGGACGCTCTTCAAGCCGCTGGGCCTGCGCGACACGACCTTCAACCCCGGCCCGGCTCTCCGCGCCCGCATCGCGCCGACCGAGTGGGCCAGCGGCCACATCCTGGTGGGCGAGGTCCATGACCCGCGGGCCCGCGCGCTGGGCGGCGTTGCCGGTCACGCCGGCATGTTCTCCACCGCCGCCGATGTCGGGCGCATCTGCCGCATGCTGGTCGACGGCGGGACGCTCGAGGGCCGCCACATCCTCAAGCCGGCCACGGTCAAGATGATGTGGACGCGGACCACGGACGGCAGCGGCAGCCGGGCGCTGGGCTGGGACGTGGCGTCGGTCTTCGCGCGGTCGATGATGCCGTTCTTCCCGTCGGAGTCGATGATCCACACCGGGTTCACCGGCACCTCGGTGATGATCGATCCGGCCTCCGGCGTCTACCTCGTGGTGCTGACCAACCGCGTGCATCCGAGCGGCGGCGGCGCGGCGAAGATCCGCGATCTGCGCGTGCGCGTGGCGGGGGCGGTCGGGGCGGCGCTCTTCGCCTCGAGTGGGCCGCCGCCGGTCGCCCAGGGCGAATCCGTCTCGCCGGCCGCCGACGGCCCGGCGGAACCGCCGGTCGCAACGGTCGAGCCGGCCCCCAGTGCGCCGCCCACCCCGGCGATCGCGACCCCCGGTGCGACGCGCCCCGCCGTCCTGACCGGTCTCGATGTCCTCGTTCGCCAGAATTTCGCCCCCTTCGCCGGGTACTCCGTGGGGCTGGTGACCAACCACACCGGGGTCGACGCGCGCGGGTTGCGCAACATCGACTTGCTGTTCAATGCGCCCGGCGTCCGGCTGTCGGCGATCTTCACCCCGGAGCACGGGCTCGGCGGCGTCGCCGACACCGACATCCCGCACGGCCGCGACGCCAGCACCGGCGTGACGATCTGGAGCCTGTACGGCTCGGCCAAGCGGCCGAGTGCCGAGATGCTGCGGGGGATCACGCTGCTCGTCTTCGACGTCCAGGATGTGGGCGTGCGGTACTACACGTACCTCACGACGCTGATGTACGTGATGGAGGAGGCGGCCCGCTACCGGATCCCCGTGGTGGTGCTCGATCGGCCGAACCCGATCACCGGGCGCCATGTCGAGGGGCCGCTGATGGACCTCGACCTCGCCTCGTTCACCGCGCCGCACCCGATCCCGGTACGGACCGGGATGACGATCGGCGAGTTCGGTCGAATGATCGCCGCCGAACGGAAGATCAACGTGTCGCTCACCGTGGTCCCGATGGAGGGCTGGGACCGGGGTCGCTGGTTCGACGAGACGGCGCTGCCCTGGGTGAACCCGTCGCCCAACATCCGCTCGGTCACCCAGGCTCTGCTCTACTCCGGCATCGGGCTGCTGGAAGCCACCAACCTGTCGGTCGGACGGGGCACCGACTCGCCGTTCGAGGTCATCGGCGCGCCGTGGTTCGAGCCCTATGGCCTCGTTGCCGCGCTGAACGATCTGCGGCTGCCCGGCGTGAGGTTCGAGCCGGTCGCCTTCACCCCCACCAACGATCGCTACGCCAACACGCAGTGCTTCGGCGTGCGCTTCATCGTGACCGATCGCGAGGCGATCCGGATGGTGACGGTGGGGCTGGCGGTGGGCCGGGCGCTACGCGAGCGTCATCGCGAGCAGTTCAGGCCCGAAGGCATCCAGAACCTCCTGGTGAATCGGTCCACGATGTGGGCCTTCCTGCGAGGGGAGTCGCTGCCGCGAGTCATGGCCTGGGCGGATATGGCGCGCACGAGCTTCCTGAACCGGCGGGCGTCATACCTCATCTACTGATCTGACCTCGAAGGCGCCCGCGGAGGCCTTCGACCGGCAATCAGCTAGCGCTCCACCACCTTGAGGGTCTTGGGCAGGTCGCTGCGAAGCTTCTCGCGGCGGGCCGCGGGGATCGTGATCGTGGCGGCCTCGCCATCGCTGACGAAGCGCTCGCCCGGATTCTTGTCGAAGTAGGTCAGCCAGTAGTTGAGGTCGCGCTCGACCGCCTGGATGCGGGGCAGGCGAGCGGGATCGAACGCCTTGGCGTACGGCGAGGGTGCCGCCCCGCCGGCGACCATCAGGATCCCCGTGTGGTTGTAGCTCATGCCCTTGGCGCTTCCCGACATCGCCCAGCCGACCTCGCGCGGATAGACCCCGTGAGGAAGCGCCAGCGAGCGGAACTGATAGCCCGGCACGTACCGCTGCACCCACGTCTGGGCCTCGGCGAGCTGGGTCCGGACTACCGTCTCGTCGTACTTGCCCAGGTTGGCGTGCCACAGCGTGTGGTTGCCGAGCTCGTAGCCGTTGTCGACCAGCCAGCGGAGCTTGCGCTCGACGTGCTCGGGCTGGTTGAAGAGACGATTCGGGGGATTGGCCGCGGGCAGCACGAAGAACGTGGCCGCCCGGCCGAAGTCCGGCTTCTCGCGGACGAACGCCTCCAGCACCCCCACCGCAGACTTGGGATCGATCTCCAGCGTGCCGTTGCGTTCGACGTAGCGGAACTGGCCGGGAGAGGAGTCGTCGAAGGTGAGGACGACCGGGGTCGTTCCCGCCGGCACCGTGATGCGCCCCTCCAGGAGCGCGTTCAGGCTCTGCAGGCGGTAGCCGCGCGCGTAGAGGCCCTCGAGGTCGCGCCGGAAGTTCTCGGGCGTCCGGGTCCAGCGCTCCTCCGGATAGTCGATCTTGTGGTACTCGAGGATCATCATCCGCCCGACTTCGTTGGCGGTCGGCGCCTGGGCCACCGCGAAGGAGGCGATGATCAGCGCGGCCGCCAGCAGCAGGACGACGACGAGAGCGAGTCTCATCGCAGGGCCAGGGCCGGCTTGCCCCGCAGCGCGGCCGCCGTGTAGTCGTTGCGCGGGTTCCACAGCATCCAGCCGGGTGCCCCCGCCTCCTCGGCGCCTCGGATCTGCGCCGTCACCTCGCTCACGCCGAAGATGCGTCGGTCGAAGGCGTAGTCCTTGAAGTCCTGCAGCCACGGCCGGACGCGCACGACGTTGACGCCCGCGCGCTTGCGGATCAGCCGCACGCTCTCGAAGACCACCTTGCCCGGCACCAGCATCGGGTTGGGATGGCCCGGAATGCCCTTGTGGTAGCCGGACGGGTAGACCATCGGGCAGATGAAGTCCAGGTGCGGCGCGAGCTCCTCGATGCGCTGGCCGATGTCGGTGTCGTTTTCGTTGAACGCGGTGTAGCCGAACAGGTCGGCGGCCACGAAAGCGCCGGAGGCGCCGAGCTCGGTCCGGGCCTTGGCCAGGAAGGCGGCGATCGCGGGCAGCCGCGTCTCCCGGGAGTTGGGCTTGGCATAGCGGGCGGCGTTCAGCTTGCCGTCGGTCGGGAAGCGCACGTAATCGAACTGCACCTCGTCGAAGCCCCGCCGGATCGCTTCCTGGCCGATGGCGATGTTGTAGGCCCACACCTGTTCCTGGAACGGGTCCACCCAGGCCAGCTTCTCGTTGTCGATCCAGGGCTTGCCGGTCCGGGTGTCGATGACCGCCAGATCGGGCCGGGCGTTGGCCAGGATGTTGTCCTTGAAGGTGACGATGCGGGCGATCGTGTAGATGCCCCGGGCCTTGAGATCAGCCATCAGCCCGTCGAAATCACGCAGCGTGGCCGGCCCCTGGGCGCCGGCGGCCAGCGCCTGGGGCACCTCGGTCTGGTAGAGGATCCAGCCGCGGTCACCCTTGACGTCGATCACCACCGCGTTCAGCTCGGTGCGGGAGGCGAGGTCCAGCACGCGTCCGCGGATGCCCCGGTCGCCCACGCCGTAATAGGTGAGATAGGCGGCCTTGATCGCCTGCGGCTTGAGCACGACCTCGACCGGGCCCCTGGTCGGCGCGACGTACGTCTTCTCGAAGCCCGGCAGCTTCACGAGCAGCACGGCATCCGGCGGGACCCGCTCCGCCTTGAAGGCGCCCTCGGCGTCGGTCCTGATCTCGACACCGCGGACCACGATCGAAGCGCCCGCCAGCGGCTTGCGCTCGGCGTCCAGAACGCGGCCCGTGACGATCGGCGAGGGCCAGGGCGTGTCGGAGGTCGGCTCGACGGGCCGCCACGGCTTGGGCGCGGCGATGGGCGCACGGACGTGCGGCGCTGCCTTGGCACGCTCGGCCGGCGGCCTGACCGCAATCTTGGCCGGCGTCGGCGCTTCGACTGCCTTCGGCGACTCGCCGGCCTT
>Ga0111539_10004092_pt1 | contig 19139 bp, 21 predicted proteins | sample RhiMethybrSRZTD1_FD_79667 | JGI IMG/M metagenome (GOLD analysis project Ga0111539, IMG submission 79667) | Populus rhizosphere microbial communities from Tennessee, USA - Rhizosphere MetaG P. TD hybrid SRZTD1 (version 2) (version 2) | ecosystem: Host-associated > Plants > Roots > Rhizosphere >... | reverse complement strand
CAGGCTTCGTTAGGGCGGCCGGCGAGTGCGTGATCAATCATCTCGTCGACCAGCGCCCGGGGAATGTACACCACCTTGCCTCCTGCCAGGACGCCCGCGCGGCGAGGCGGGCGGGAGCCAGTGCGGTGTCGCCCGTCTCGCCACCCGCGGCCGATTACCAGAGTAGCTGCGATTTCAGGGAATCCGCGTCCGCCTCCCACTGGGCCGTCGTCACGAGTGGACTCGAAAGGATCACGCTGCGCACGCCGGACGGATTGGTGCCCATGTACGCTTCGACGAGCATCGCTCCCCACGACCGGCCGTAGAGATGAACCTCCTTCAGGCCGAGCGAGTCGCGCAGTGCCTGCAGTTCCTGCACGGCGCGTTCGACCGTGAAGAGCGTCGTGTCCCTGGGATGATCCGCCTTCCCCGCCCCGAGCTGGTCGTAACGAACGACGACGCGATCGTCGCCAAGCGCCGACCAGACTCGCAGTCCCCAGCTGCCGCTTCCCGGACCACCGTGAACGACGATCAACGGCGTGCCGGTTCCGCTTCCCATCTTCGCGTACCAGATCCTTCCACCCGGCACGTGCACGTACCCTTCGCCGGTACGGTGCTCCCCGCTGCAGGAGCACAGCACGCACGCCAACGCGTAGGTCGCGAGACGACGGATCACTCTGGTGCGCACGAGGTCGCAATCTACCGGGACCCACTTCCCCGCGCCCGTGGCTCCTTGCACGATAGGAGTGGGAACATCCACACCGAGGTCGCCCATGAATCGCGTTCGCCTTCTGGTCGCGCTGTCGTTCTCCGCTTCCGCGCTTGTCGCGCAACAGCCGGCGTCCAACGCACCGATCACGTACCCGAATACGCGCAAGGTCGACACGGTCGCGAACTACTTCGGGACCCGTATCGCCGATCCCTATCGCTGGATGGAGAACATCGAGAGCCCGGAAGTCGCGCAGTGGGTGAAGGAGCAAAACGCGATCACGATGCCCTTCCTCGACGCGCTTCCGGGTCGTGACACGTTCAAGGCGCGCCTGACGGCGCTCTACAACTACCCGCGCGTCTCCGTGCCCGGATTCGAAGGCGGGCGATGGTTTTACAGCAGGAACACCGGCCTCCAGCGACAGAGCGTGTGGTATTCCCGCTCATCATTGAATGACGCGGAGCAGGTCGTGCTGGACCCGAACCAGCTATCACCCGATGGATCGGTCGCGCTCTCGGACTTCCAGCCGTCGCCGGACGGCAAGACCTACGCCTACGGACAGAGTGAAGGCGGATCGGATTGGGTCACGTACTACGTGCGTGACATCGCCACTCGCCGGAACACCGCGGACACGGTTCGCTGGACCAAGTTCGGCGGGTTGTCGTGGACCAAGGACGGAGAAGGATTCTTCTACTCGCGGTATCCGGAACCACCCAAAGGCCAGGACATCCGGTTCAAGCTCGAGCACCAGGCGCTCTACTATCACCGCCTCGGGACACCGCAAACGCGCGACGTAAAGGTCTATTCCCGTCCGGACAACCCGACCTGGTACGTCTTCGGCAGCATCGATGAATCCGGCCGCTACCTGTTCGTGAACCTCTCCAAGGGCACGGACAGGAACGAGCTGTACCTGGCAGACCTCGGCGATCCGCAGAAGCCTAACGTTTCCGCCCCCATTCGCCCGGTCTTCACCGGTCACGACGCCAACTACTTCACGCTCGGCGTCGCCAACGGAAAGCTCTACGTGCAGACCGACAAGAACGCGCCAAACCGGAAGATCATCGCCGCGCCGATCAGCAACGGCACGGCCGGCGCGTGGACCACAATCGTGGCTGAGGGTGCCATGCCGATCGAGGGAGCGAGCCTGATCGCCGGAAAGCTCGCGATCCTGTCGCTCAAGGACGTCGCGTCGGTAGTGAAGATCCACTCGCTCGACGGAAAGTTCGAGCGCGAGGCGAAGATGCCGGGACTTGGCTCGGCCAGCGGGCTCGTTGGCCGATTCGATCGCCCCGAGATGTTCTACTCATTCTCGTCTCCGACCATGCCATCGACGGTCTTCCGGTATGACGAAGCGCGGGACTCGAGTATCGCCTTCGAGCCGCCCAGGCTGACGTTCGACCCGAAGCAGTTCACCGTCGAGCAGGTCTTCTACACCAGCAAGGACGGCACGCGCGTGCCGATGTTCATCGCGCACCACAAGGACATGCGCAAGGACGGCACGAACCCGACGCTCCTGTACGCGTACGGCGGGTTTTCGATCACGTCCCGTCCGACGTTCAGCACCGGCGTGATCGCGTGGATGGAACAGGGCGGCGTCTATGCACTGGCGAACATCCGCGGCGGCGCCGAATACGGCGAACGCTGGCACGAGGCGGGGATGTTCGAGAAGAAGCAGAACGTCTTCGACGACTTCATCGCGGCAGGCGAATACCTGATTCGCGAGAAGTACACGTCAGCGCGAAACCTGGCGATTCGCGGCGGATCGAACGGTGGACTTCTTGTTGGCGCGGTGATGACGCAGCGACCGGACCTGTTCGCGGTCGCCGTCCCCCAGGTCGGCGTGATGGACATGTTGCGGTACGACCTCTTTTCCGCCGGCGCCGGCTGGGCGACGGAGTATGGATCGGCGAAGGATCCGAAGGCGTTCCAGTACCTCAGGAAGTATTCGCCGCTCCAGAACATCAAACCCGGCGTGTGTTATCCGGCGACGCTCGTCACCACCGCCGATCACGACGATCGCGTGGTGCCGAGTCACTCGTTCAAGTTCGCGGCGACGATGCAACAGGCGCAGGCGACGGCGCCGAATTGTCGAAATCCGGTGTTGATCCGGGTTGAGGCGCAGGGCAGTCATGGGTATCGGCCACTCGATCGAACGATCGCCGAAGCGGCGGATTACTGGGCGTTCACGGCCCGGTTCACGGGCATGACGGTGAAGAGCCCTCGTGTCGCACAATGAGTGAGGGCGAGGGATGAGGACGAGTGATGAGGTCAGAACAGATAATTCTCGCCCTCATCCCTAGCCCTCATCCCTCGAGCCGACGCATACTTCCTGCGCCGGGAGTCCAGCCCGCACCAGGAGGCAGGATGCGCCGTGTCGTGGTCAGCCTCGCGTGTTCGAGGCATGCGTTGTGGATGGTGGCCCTCTCCATAGCCGCCTGCACGGGCGAAGGGCCTAACGCGCCGGTCGCGCCGGATCCGGAGGTCACACGTCCGCTGCCGATCCCGCAGCCCACGCTCCCGTCGCCGACAGTCGTTCGCCTGACCGTTTCGCCGGACAGCACGACCATCAACCTCCTCGACCAGATCACGATCGAGGCCGTAGCCGAGTTGAGCAACGGGCGAAGAATCAAGGTAACTGGTCTTCAATTCCCTTCGATGCCGGTTGCGTCGTATTCCTCATCGCCGCCCGGTATCGTCGTCACCATCGGCGTACTTGGGACCGTCAGGGCGGTGGGTGTCGGCACTGCAGAGATCCGCGTCGAATGCGAAGGCCAGGTCGCCTACAGTCGCATCAAGGTCGTCGCGCCCTGGCGATAGTCACTTCCCGACGTCAGCGAGCTTTCGCCTCGCGATGGCGATCCGGCGCATAACGCCTGGCGAGCAGTCCGGTAGCGGCATCCACGTCGATCTCCTGCACCAGCACGTCTTCCTCACCGTACGGCAGGAATGCCTGGCACGCGCCTGACGGGTCGATGAGACTCGTCGCCGCTTCCTGGTATCGCAGCGCGTAATTCACGCTCGCGAAATACACCGTGTTCTCGATGCTTCGCATCGTCATCGCCCGCTCGTAATACGGATTATTCGCCGCGCCCCACGTCGTGAGCCGGAGTCCCTGCTTTTCGTTGCCGGTGTGTTGCGGGTGAAAGACGATCTTCGCGCCGCGTGAGGCGGCCCAGCGCACGGTCTCGGGATAGCGCCATCCCTCGTGGCAGATAACGACGCCTAACGGGACGCCATTCACCTCGAACAGGTGACGAGTGGTGCCGGGCACATAATGGCGGTCCTCAGACGGGTCGAGCTGGTTTTTCGTCTGGTATCCCTGCACCCTGCCGTCGGCATTGATGACACAAGCGATGATGTGACGCCCTTTCTCACTGATTCGCTCCATGCCGTGGATTACCGCGACCCCATGACCCTTCGCGAAATCACGCACCGCCTTGAGCGCGCGCCTCTGCGTTTCGCGATCCCATGGGATCGGCTCGAAATCCTGGCCGCGCAAACCGGGCAGGTAGGCCTCCGGGAAACACACGATCTCGGCGCCCTGCTTCGAGGCCTTCGCCAGCAGGCGCTCGATGCGCTCGAGCCCATCGTCGAGGGACGACGCCACGCGGGGAGAGGCCAGGCCGATGATCACGCATGCGCTCCGATGAGACTGCTCGGAAAGTAGACCAACGGCGCTGGTTTCCTGAAGTCACGCCCCAATACGTTTCGGCAGTTCGTCGGCAGTTGCGGAGAAGGTCTGATGAAGCGGCCCTGGAAGTTGGGAACGGCGCTTCTCCTGGCACTGTGCGCCTGTGAGGACGGGTTCCTCGTCATCCGTACCGGCGTGTTCGCCGGAAGCGGATTCTGTTCCGCGATGATCAACGACGCGAACTGGAATTGTTCGCAGTCGAGCGGTCAGATCTCGGGAGGCGGGATCATCATCATTTTCGGGACCGGGCGGGACCCGTTCGGGCGCCAGGTGGACCTCAGCCTGACCATGCACGCGACGGTCGGTTCGGCCGCCCAGCGGATCGGCGCTGACGACGTCGTGAGCGCCGAAGTGGTGATGTACGATTACGGCCAGCCGAGCACCTGGAGTGCCAGCGGCTCACGCGGAAGCGGCACGTTCAGGCTCACGTCGCTCACAGCCGAGAGCGCGGCCGGAACGTTCGAGTTTGCGGCGCCGTCAACCACGCAGTCGATGGCCGCGACGACATACCGCATAACGAGCGGAACGTTCAACGTGCAACTACGCTAGCACTGCGACGGCGGTCAGTCCTCGGACTGGCCGCCCACGGAAGCGCTGAGGCCAGCGGTCAGCGCCGCTGACCCGCTGACGATGTCTTTCCAGGCCAGTTCATGACCGTTGCGTTTCCCCTTCGGCACGAGCTTCAGGCCTTCCGGCATTATGGTAAGCATCCAGGGCTCGCCGTTGAGGTCGAGTTCGCGCTTGAGCGGCTTGTCGAGTTTGGTCGCCATGGGAGTTTTGGTTAGGCAGTGCGCATCCGGGTCATGCCTGCGTCTCAGCGAACGTCTGCCGCTTCCTCGTCCTCGAGCTGCTCGGCGACCTCAATGGCCTCGGGATGGGCCACCAGGCCACCGCCACGCACAGTGGCGCCCAGCACCATCGCGGCGCTGATGAGCACTGCGTTCTTGATGATGTACTGTCCCTCCAGCGTTGGGGCCAAGGGGACAATGGTGAATACCTCGCTCGGGAACAGGACCAGCGGCGTGAGCGTTCCCAGCATTTGTACAGCCAGGAGCAGGAGGACGGTCCGCTGAAAAACCCCGAACAGCAGCCCGAGCCCTATCAGACTCTCCCAGACCGCGAGTACGCCAAGCGCAGGTCCCGGGCCCAGAAGCCCGCCTGAAAGCCGCTCAATGGTCCGGGCCGCCAGCGTTTCGGCCGGACTGGCACCGGGAAAGAACTTGAGCACTCCGAACCAGAGAAAGACCAGCGCCAGGCTGACTCGCAGGAACGTCAGCCCATGACGAGCCAGCCACCCGGTCAAGCGGACATCGAAACGTTCAAGCTCGCGCGGCACCTCGGCCATGATCTACTCGGTAAAGCGATAACTCGCGTGGGAGTCGTAATCGATGCCGTGCTTTCGCTTCAGCTCCTGTATGTAGCGCAGTTGGGCTTTCGTGTGTGGACTGGCTACACCGTCACCTAACGGCTCGTTCGTGTGCAGGAGGATTTCCTCCACACAACTGCTGAGGCTCATGCGCTTGTGCTCGGCCAGGTCATACAGCAGCGCGGCCAGTCGTTTCTCCAGCCGGAGAGGAACGTCGACTCGTTCGATCGTGATGGGAGGACCCGCGCTGTAGATGTAGTGCCCGAATCGCAGGTGATAGCCGTGAAGGTCTTTCACGCCGTAGTCGCGCAACTCGTACGGCCGGTCTTCCGGCGCGTCGGTGATCTCGACGCCGTGTGACTCGTGGAAGTCGTACAGCGTGTCGGCGTTGCTCACGACGAAGTAGACCGAACAGCCGCGTGGTTCCGGCGTTCCTTTCTCCAGGAAGAGCTGGACGTCGCCCAGGTTGACGCCTGCGAAGTCCGGCTCGTCGTCGCCCGCGGTGAACGAATTCCAGAAGCCAAGCTTCGTCGTGTAGAAGTCGACCGCCGCGCGAATATCGCTCACCCTGAGCACGGTGTGGTGCTTCTCGCACTCGACGTCAGGCGCCTGCGGGTTTCCGCGCCGTGGGCTCATGTGTCCTCCGCCTGTATGGACGCAGCGTCCTGAACTTACCGAGCCCACGCGACGTTCGGGTACGTCGCGTACAACGTTTCTCCAACGAGGCAGATGAACCCGAGCGCGACCACGATCATTCGCTCGCGCTTCATGCAGGCCATACCCAGCAGCACCAGCGTGGCCGGAATGAGCACGACTTTCGCCATCCCGAGGAAATACGACCCGAGGGCTTCGAGCGACGGGTGACCGGAGCCCCGTGGTCCGAACTTCCCGATTGTGAAGAACAGGAGATCGAAGGCCATGATCGCGCACAGGACCCAGGCAAATCGGGTCACACGCGACAGTGAGCGCGCGCGGTCGAGCCACGGAACGATGAGGAACGGAAGGATCATCGCCGCCAGAGCCAGAACATCGACGGCGCCAAAGCTGTTCCACACTCGCAACTGGATGACGCGAAAGAGGCTGGCGACGATCACCACGTACGCAACAACCATGGCCGCCAACGCAGCGGCACGGCTCCCCCGCGCGTTCCGATCGAGCATCGCCGGGTCAGCGCCCGGGAACCGCGCCCATCATGGCGCGGGGCACCATCGCCGCGAACGGCGCCAACTGGTCGTCGGTGTTCTCGAACGTCAGGTACCACTTCCGGTCCCGTGCCCGGCGGAAGGTGAGCACACCAGTTCCGGCGCGAGGCGTTTTTCCCGCGACGCGATAGATCACGTGGGCCGCGCCGTCGCGCTCCCGGAACTCGCCGACCACCTCCCACTGTGGCAGCGCCGGGACGGCGGAGGTCATGGCCGCCTTCGCGACGGAAAGTGAGTCCGCCGACATGAACGCGAGCATCATGTCCCTGACCATTCCGCTCCGCAGCAGGTATTCGGGACTCTTGGCCTCGAACCATCTGGCCATGAGCTCCAGGTTTGACAACGCGTTCATTTCCTGCTCGGTGCGCACGTTCGCGAAGGTCATCTCGAGCATGCTTCCCGTCATGGACATCGCGCCCTCGACCACGCGCCGGAAACCCGTGGCAGCGCCCGTGTCGGACGCAGGTGGCTGGTAGCGCGGGAGGGCAGCCATGGTGCGGAGCGTGCGAGTCGCCTCGGCGCGAACAACAGCCTGCGAAGCCGAATCGACGAGTCGTGCCATCTCGGCCCACTGGCTGCTGCTGTGCGCGCGCAGGAACGCCCGTGCGGCTTCGGACGCGCCCTGTGCCCCGGCGGCGGCCGGCGGCAGAACCAACAGCATCGCAACGAGGGTCCGGCGCATCACGACCTCCGGGAAATGGACACGTAGAATCTCCGCATCGATCGCGGCTCGCGCGATCACACGTTCTGTCTGAAAGAACATCGAGATTCCGGCACAGAACCGGACAAACCGGCGCGTGGATGTGGGCCGCAGATTACGCCGACCTAATTCGGTCGGGTCGTCCTTGAAAAGTTGCGTCTGGAACCGTATGACCGTCACCTGGCAACGCAAGAGAATCGCCTCCTCACACGCACCGGGGACTCACCCATGCACCAAGGACGATGCTCTGCACCAGCACTGGCACTTGCAGTACTGATTTGCGGATGTGCCGCCAGGTCCTCCGCGACGCCGCGCCAGTCCTCCTACCGCGCGCCATCGACTGTCATCAACGCGGATGAGCTGACCGAGGGCGGACAGAGTGGGAACCTGCTGGACGTGCTGACGAGGCTTCGCCCCGGCTGGTTTGAATCCCGCGGAGTGAAGCCGCTCGCCTCGGTAGACGGTTCACCACCAACGGACCTCGCGATCCTGCAGGCGATCCAGCTCATCGAGGTCATGCACGTTCGGCTCGAGCGGCCGACGCTGAGCGTTGGCCACGCAGCTGTCTCTGCCAACGGCAGCGTCATCCGCAACGACATCATCTCGGTCACAACGCGTGTGGCGGGTCGACGAGGACGGTAATCGGCTCGTCCTCGCGTGCTTGCCGGAGGTGCTGACAGGCCTGACTTTCAGGTCAGGATCAACGTCAGGCCTCAGGTTGCGATGGCCGTCACGACCAACTTCCAGCACGCTTCACCCATCCTCCGGGTCCGGGACCTGGAGGCGAGCCTTCGGTATTTCCACGACGTCCTTGGCTTCGTGATCGACTGGAAGGACCCGACGAAATTCGCGTCGGTCTCGCGAGGCGACGCGAACGTGATGCTGTGTGTGGGAGACCAGGGTAACCCACCGGCGTGGATCTGGATCGGTGTGGGCGACACGGAACAGCTGCGGGTCGAGTTCGCCGCGCGCGGTGCCCGGATTCGCATGGAGCCCACGAACTTCCCGTGGGCGCTGGAGATGCACGTCGAGGACCTCGATGGGAACGTCCTGCGCCTCGGCTCCGAGCCAAAGCGCGATCGTCCCTACGGTCCCTGGCGTGACATGAACGGCGTTCGATGGCATCGTAGTTCCGACGAAGCCTGGATTCGAGTCGAGTAGCTGCCCGCACCGCAACATCTTTGTGAGTCGTACGATGTCGGATTCGTATCCGGCATCCGCCATACGCCCTCGTCATCCCCGCATGCGGAAACTGCTTTTCGCGACGTTCTTCGTAGCCCAGCCGGTCCTCGGCCAATCGCCGGTCGCCAACTGGACCGCGAAGCACCAGCGCGAGATCGTCGATGAGTTCATCGGGCTCTTGTCGATCCCTAACGTGGCGCGGAACGATGTCGACATGCGCCGCAACGCCGATCGACTCAAGGCCATGTTCGAGAAGCGGGGCTTTGCTGTCGAACTGCAGCAGGTCACGAGCGGATCGCCGGTCGTCCTTGCCACGATGGACGCATCGCCGAGCCTGGGCACGCTGACGCTGTACATCCATTACGACGGTCAGCCGGTCGACTCCACCGAGTGGACGAAGTGCGGCCCGTTCGCCCCGTGCGTCATGACGCCCGCCGGCAAGGTCACTCTCGATGCGTCTGTGACCAGCTTCGATCCCGAAGCGCGCATCTACGCGCGGTCTGCATCGGACGACAAGGGACCGATCATGGCGCTGCTCGGCGCGGTCGATGCACTGCGCGCCACGGGTAGCAAGCCGTCATGGAGCCTCCGTGTTGTGCTCGACGGCCAGGAGGAAGCTGGATCCGCCAATTTCCGCCGATTCGTTGCGTCGAGTGGCGAAAAGCTCAGGGCGGACCTGGCGATCACGCTCGACGGACCGCGGCACCCTAGCACCCGGCCCACGATGTATTACGGGGTCCGTGGCGGCGCCGGCGTCACGATCACCGTCTTCAGTTCCCGGAATGACCTGCACAGCGGCAACTACGGCAACTGGGCGCCCGGCGCCTCGATCCGCCTCGGACGACTGCTCGCTTCGATGAAGGACGAGTCAGGGCGAGTCCTCATCGAGGGATTCTACGATGACGTCACTCCGCTGACTCCGACCGAGCTCCGCGCCCTGGCCAGCGCGCCTAACGTGGAAACCGAACTGGCGAGGGAGTTCGGTGTCGCCAGGCCCGAACGGCCGGAGACGCGGCTCGAGCAGAAGCTGAACGAACCAACGCTCAACGTGCTGGCGATGGAATCCGGCGGCGGGACGAGCGCGCCGGGCCGCACCGCGATCCCGGCGACGGCGACCGCACGCGTCGCCATGCGCCTCGTGAACGGACTCGATCCGGCAAAGATGAACGAGCGGGTCATCGCGCACGTGCGGAAGCAGGGGTACTTCGTGGTCCTCAACCGTGACCCCACGGAAGAGGAGCGCCTGGCGCATCCCCTGCTCGCGCGAATCGAGGCGCGCGGCGGCAACCGGGCGACGCGCGTGTCTATGGACGAGCCGCTCGCCCAATCGGTGGCGAAGGCCCTGACGCGCGGAGCCGTCGGCCCCGTGCAGCTTCCGACGCTGGGCGGCAGCATGCCGTTCGGTGAGTTCAGCGAGGGCCTGAAGCTGCCGACCGTTGGCGTGTCGCTCGTCAATCACGACAACAACCAGCACGGGCCCGACGAGAACCTGAAGCTCAGGAATCTCTGGGAGGGGATCGACTTCCTGGCGTCCATCCTGACCATGCCCCGCCCGCCACGGATGTAAATCCTTTCCCGAATCAACCACATGACCACCGAACTGGAGTTCCAGGTTCCGCGAACGGCGCGCACACGCGAAGTCATCCCGGCGCCTCGCACAATCGAGGACACCGGGATCCGCCGTAAGGTGCTCGAGGACCTGGCGCTCAAGATCCTTCACCTGAGCGGCGAACTCACGCTCCGTGATCTCGCCGAGCGGATGCACGTGGGGCTGCGGATCGTCGACGAAGTATTCGGCCGGCTGCGGAAGGAAAGCCTGTGCCAGGTGACCGGGATGGCCGCGGGCGTTCACCGGATCGTGACGACGTCAGAGGGGAAGGAACGCGCGGCAGAGCTGCTGGCGACATCCCAGTATGCCGGCGCGGTGCCCGTGTCACTCGAGGACTACGTGGAGCGCGTGAAGGCGCAGTCCGTCCGGCACCTGCATGTCGAACCCAACGCGGTGAGCCGCGCGTTCGATCACCTCGTGTTGTCGGATCTCGTCGTAACGCAGTTAGGCACGGCGCTCGCTTCAGGTCGCGCGATCTTTCTCTATGGGCCGCCTGGGACGGGCAAGACGACGATCGCCGACAGCATGTGGCGGCTCTTCGAGAACGACACGATCTGGGTGCCGTATGCGGTGGAAGCGGACGGGCAGATCATCGAGGTGTTCGATCCCGGCGTGCATCGACCCGTGGAGCAGCCCGACTCACACGACCATGACGTGCGCTGGATCCGGTGTCACCGTCCGCGCGTGATGGTTGGCGGAGAGCTCACGATCGACATGCTCGACCTGCAGTACAATCCGGCGTCGAAGTACTACACGGCGCCGGTCCAGATGAAGGCGAGCAACGGACTGCTCATCATCGACGACTTCGGGCGGCAACGCGTCCGGCCTGACGAGTTGCTGAACCGGTGGGTGGTGCCGCTCGACCGGAGCATCGACTTCCTGACGCTCGTGGGCGGCCGGAAGATCGAGATCCCATTCGACATGCTGGTCGTTTTCGCCACCAACCTCGATCCGGCGGATCTCGTCGACGAAGCATTCCTGCGCCGCATCCAGACGAAGATCCGCCTCGATGCCGTGTCGCGTGCCGATTTCCACGAGATCTTCCGGCGGGTCTGCGACGAAATGAACCTCGAATACGACGTGGCGCCGGTGGACCGGCTCCTGGATGCGATCAACCGGATGGGTCACGGCCTCAGGGCCTGCTTCCCCCGCGACATCGTCAACCAGGTGTGCTGGACGGCCCGCTACCGGCAGGAGACGCCTCGACTCAGCGACGAGTCGCTGAATCTCGCCTGCCGGACCTATTTCGTGTCGCGTTAGGCGCTGGTCTCGCCCTTATCCCCCACGATCATCCTTCGGCTACGCCCGTTGGCGCATTCCGGCCGCCACCAGGACGACACCGCCGGCGACCACGATCCCCGCGATCCAGGCTGGAATATGCTGCTTTTCCGTGTGCGAGACGCTCAGCGGGCCGACGTCCACCACCTCTTCCTTCTTCGTGAAACCGCCACGCAGGTAGACCACTACGCCCGCGATGATCAGGGCAATCCCTGCCCAAACTGATGCGCGCATCATTCCTCCCGGAGTTCGCGACCACTGGTGTACACGCGGATTCGGCGCTCGTTGGGCGAGCTCATGCGATGTGGAGCACGGACCTGTTGAAGGCGGACGGCCGGCGGTAGGTTCGACGCGCCCCTCAACGGAGGCTTTCATGACGACCAGCCAGTTGATGTGGGCGGGTGCCTGGAAAACCGTCTCGACCCTGTTCGGCGGCCTGCTCGCCGGGATTCTCGTCGGGAACCTGGTCTTTCACGTACTTCCAGGATCGAGCGTCACAGATCCCCAGATTCAGTACTCGCTGATCGCTGCCATACCGGCCCTGGTTTTCTTTGCCCTCGGAAGTGCCGCCTGGGGACGCGCCATGGCGCGTTTGAGTGGGGAGACGCCTTCGACGCGCATGGCGTGGGCGGGCATCCTGGGTTTCGCGCCCATCACGCTCGTGATGGCGTTCTCACTGCTTGCCCTCGAACCGATCGCCGTGGAACGCTTCGGTGCTCGGGTCCCGATTCATCGCGTCTTCACGATGTTGTTCGTGCCGACGGCATTCATCATCTCCGCCGTGAACGCGTTTGCGATCGGAATTGGTCTTCGCGACTCGCGGCTTGCGCGCTCGCTGGCGTGGCGCGTCGGGCTGACCGGCGCTGCCTCGTTCCTCGCGGTGAACCTCATCATGGAAGCGGCGGGATGGGTCGTCGGCGCGCCGGGCGCTGCTGAACGAGCGACGATGATCACCGTGATGTCACTCGGTAATCTCGCAGCCGCACTCGGCGGTGGAGCGATGCTCGGCGTTTTGCTCGGCCGATCTACACTCGCGAGGACTGCGGTCGCAGGAACGGGAACCAGCGCGTCGTTGGGCGTCAGTTCAGGATCCTGATCGCCTCCACGATTGCCGGATCGACCCCCCGGAGTACGTCCGAGACGCGGCGAAGCACCACGCGCTCCGGAATCGTGCCCCGTCCCCGAGTCGCGGGCGGTTTCACGGCGTTCCAGTAGTCGTACATCATGATCCGGAGTCGCAGTCTCGAGTTGGGCAACACGATCAAGGCGTTCAGCCCGGACGTGTTGCCCTCGTAGGCGCCGCCGGTCTCCTCACCCAGGAACGTCCCGCGCGACATGGACCTGAGCTGCGACGCCACGTCGGCCGCCGTGGAGAAGGTGCCGCCGTCGACCAGCACAACCAGCTTCCCGAGGTATGGAGTCGTAGCCGGCCGCCATTCAGCCACGCCACGATGCTGGGCACTCGTTATGCGGAACCCGCCGGCGGGATCGGATACGGTTCCCGTGCGCATCGCCTCGAACGTGCGCGGCAGCCAGGTGGCGAACGACGGCGCGATCGTGGTGACGTGAATGTGATCGAAATACCGGAACGGTTTGTCGGTGAATTTCGACACGAGAGCCGCGCCGTAGTCGTCCACGCCACCGCCGTTGCCACGGAGGTCCAGGATCAGCGACGTAGTGCCACGCTCGCGGAGTGTCTTGAATACGGAATCGAGCGTGCCGGTAAACGCCTGCCCGTCGAAGGCGCGAACGCGCAGTCGCGCTACCGGACCGCCATTGAGGAACTCGAGCGCGATGTTGCCGGGCGGACCATCGAGACGTGCGATGTTCTGGCTGATTGACGCATTCACCGGATTGGTGACCTGGCGGCGTGAGCTTTCGGCGATCCCCGGCAGCGTCGCGGTGACCTGGCGTCCGTTGCCATCTCGCGCGACCACGGTGTAGGCGCGCGCGTCCTCCACATACATCCAGTAGAGCAGAGGGAATTGCCGCGCTGCGCCGAATCGCTTCCCGGTTTCGATGAACCCATCTCCGGGCACCTTCGGCAGGAACTGCCTGACGATTGCGTCCGTCCTGTGGCCGTTGATGCTGACGATGGTCATGCCGGGCTTGATCGTGCTGTCCGACGGCGAGTCGTTGAACGACACGACGAGCGCGTTGGCCTCGAGAGCGACTCGCAGAGGGAGCACCTGCGCAGTCGCATACGCCGCCGCGGTCGCCGAATCCGGCTCCAGTCGCATGTGGCCGTCCCGAAGTTCCGAAATCGATTCCTGCAGCAGGCCCGCGAACGCCTTGACCGTCATCGACTGCTGGATTCGCGCCCGATGACCCGCTACCAGGCGATCGAGTTCAGCCGGCGCGAGATGCCGGTTCAGTCCACCGTGCGCTTCGCGGATCGACTTCCAGAGGACATCGAAATCCTCACGCGCGGCGGCTGGTTCAATCGACTGCGCGAAGAGCGGCGCAGCGTGAACAACTCCCACCAAGGCGCAGAATTGCAAGGCAAGACGGAGTGATCGCATTGTGTTCGGGGTTAGTTGACCGCGAAGCCTTTGACAGGACACCGGATGGGACGGTTGGCAGGACCGCTGATCGCAACGTCCGGGGCTCGAGATTCGTAGCATTTTCGAGCCGGGAAGTGTACCCAGCGCGGGTACATCGTCGTAGCATTTGTCACCCTGATTTCACCACCCCACCGCCTTGGTGCGCCCTCATGAAGAAGCTCGCGTTTGCCCTCCTCGCCGTCTGTGCCGCCTGCGTCCCGCAGGCCGCAGCGAACACGGAATTGGCCGAGTGGCAGCAGCAGGCCCAGAACATCACGATCATCCGCGACGACTGGGGCATCGCCCATGTCTACGGCAAGACTGACGCGGACGCCGTCTTTGGCGGCATCTACGCCCAGGCCGAAGACGACTTCAATCGAATCGAAACGAATTACCTGAATTCGATGGGTCGGCTGGCAGAGGCGGAAGGTGAATCGGCGATCTGGCGCGACCTTCGGATGAAGCTGTTCATCGATCCGGAGCACATGAAGGAGCTGTACGCGCAAGCGCCGGCAGACCTGAAGAAGGTCATGGATGCGTGGGCCAACGGGCTCAATTACTACCTGGCCACGCACCCCGAAGTGAAACCGCGCGTCATCACGCGCTTCGAACCGTGGATGCCGCTCACGTACAGCGAGGGCAGCATCGGGGGCGATATCGAGCGGGTGAACCTGAATTCGCTCGAGGCGTTCTACGGCGATTCGGGCAGACGGGCAAGCGGGCAAACGGGCAGCGAAACATCACTGGCGGCTGCTCACGACGATGAAGAGCCGAGGGGATCCAACGGCATCGTCATCGCGCCGTCGAACACCGTGAACAAGCGCGCCCTGCTCCTGATCAATCCGCACACCTCGTTCTTCTTCCGCTCCGAGTACCAGATGGTGAGCGAGGAAGGACTCAACGTCTACGGCGCGTCGACCTGGGGACAGTTCTTCATCTACCAGGGCTTCAACGACAAGACCGGCTGGATGCACACCTCGAGCAGCGTCGACAACATCGACGAATACCTCGAGACGATCTTGCAGAAGAACGGAAAGCCGTTCTACCGCTATGGCTCCGAGGAGCGGCCGGTGCAGGTAAAGACCATCACCGTTCCTTACAAGACCGCGAACGGAATGTCCGAGCGCAAGTTCACCGTGTACCGCACCCACCACGGGCCCATCGTCCGTGAAGCCGACGGCAAATGGGTGGCGATCGCACTCATGGAGGAACCGCTCAAGGCGCTTCGCCAGTCGTGGGCGCGAACGAAGACGAAGAACCTGAAGGAGTACCTGAAGGTGATGGAGTCGCACACGAATTCCTCGAACAACACGCTGTTCGCCGACGCCGAGGGGAACGTGGCGTACCTGCACGCCAACTTCGTCCCGCGACGCGACACCAGCTTCAACTGGTCGCGTCCGGTCGACGGCAGCAATCCGGCGACGGACTGGAAGGGCGTGCACAGCGTGTCGGAGAGCCCTAACGTGATCAACCCGAAGTCGGGATGGGCCTATAACTCGAACAACTTCCCGTATTCGGCGGCTGGTCCGGACAGCCCGAAGCAGTCCGACTACCCGAAATACATGGACCCGGGCTCGGAGAACCCGCGCGGATTGCACGCGGTCCGTGTGCTCAAGGACAAGAAGGACTTCACGCTCCAGGGGCTGCTCGATGCGGCGTTCGACAGCTACATGCCCACCTTCGAGACGTCGATCCCGCCGCTGCTGAAGGCGTACGACGCGGCGCCCGCGGAGCATCCGCTGAAGGCCAAACTGCGCGAGCCGATCGAGATGCTGCGCACGTGGGACTATCGCTGGTCAGCGACTTCGATCCCCACTTCGCTGGGTGTGTTCTACACCTCGTCAGGCGCCGGTCGCGGTGGGCGTGGTGGTCGCGGCGCCGAATCGACCGTACCCGAGTCGGAACGGCTGCTGCAGAACCTCTCAACCGCGATGGATCGCCTGCAGGCCGACTTCGGTTCGTGGAAGACGCCGTGGGGCGAGATCAACCGCTTCCAGCGCATCAGTCCCGAGATCGTCCACCCCTTCGATGACACGAAGCCGAGCATCCCGGTGATGTTCACCTCGGCGACGTACGGGTCGCTCGCGTCGTTCGGCGCCGCGCCACGAAACGGGTCGAAGAAGTGGTACGGCACGAGCGGAAACAGCTTCGTAGCGGTCGTTGAATTCGGGAAGGACAGCGTGCGCGCCCGCGCGGTCACTGCCGGTGGTGAGAGCGGCAACCCGAACTCAAAGCACTTCAACGACCAGGCTACTCGTTATGCAACGGGGAACCTGCGCGACGTCTACTTCTACCGGGGCCAGCTCAAGGGGCACACGGAGCGGGAGTACAAGCCCGGGCAGAGAAACTGACCTGAGGATGTCGGAGGTCGGATGTCGGTGGTCGGACAGGACTGCACCAGGGGTTATCCGACATCCGACATCTGACCTCCGCCTACGGTGTTGTAATCCTGAACTTGTTGGATCGAACGTATTCCATCTGGTTGAGCGGCAAACAGGTGAGACCATTGGTACTCACCGTGCGGCAGATGCGCGTCTCGTAGACGATGTAGAATTCGCCCTCGACGGCGCCGATCGGCTGCCCGTTGAAGCTGCGCTGCCACGGGGCCCGGAGCTGGAGGGTATCAGTGCGCTCTTCCCCCGGACGCAGGTCGTACAAGGTCGGACCCTGCAGCACACACGTGAGATTGGGCTGCCACGCCGCGTCTCCGTCGGTTGCCTTCTCGACCCAATACGGCGGGTGATTAGTGGTGGCCAGGCAGCGCGAGACGCGAATGAGATCTTCTCCATTGTTCCGCAGCCTGAGGACCACCGGGATGCCGTAGCTGAACGAGCCTGAACTCATTGGCGTCGCTACATAGGAGGTGGCTGTGGTCTCGAGGACGCCGCTGGTGGGTTGAACGTCGTCCGCGCTACCGCAGGCCAGCGACACCAGCACGACGAACGGAACAAGGCGCATTCTTTCCTCTTCGAGTGGGGACGGGAGATATCCATGCGGCAGTGCGGCTTGGCCCGCAAGCACGCATGAGCACCCCTGCGACGGGGCGAGGTTCCCGGCAGATTTAAGGGAGCGGTCCAGCGGAGACCACATGCCATATGCCAGTATCACCGGCTGGGGCGATGGAATGCCCCCAGCCATCCTGACGAACGAGGACCTTTCCACCTTCCTCGACACGTCCGACGAATGGATCACGACGCGCACCGGGATGAAGGAGCGGCGCGTGTCGCACGTGAGCGCGATCGAGATGGCTTCGGTCGCGGCGTCGAGGGCGCTCGCCTGCGCGGGGCTCGACCCCGCCGACGTAGAGCTGATCATCTACGGCGGTTGCAGCAACGAGGAAGCGGTCCCGAACAGCGCGTCGGGGGTTCAGATCTCGCTCGGCGCGACTCGCGCTGCGGCGATGGACGTCAACACCGCCTGCACCAGCTTCCTGTACGGACTCTCCACCGCGACGTCCATGATCCGCACGGGCGTCGTGCGCAATGCGGTGGTGATCGGTGTTGAGCTGATCAGTCGCTACATGGACTGGAGCAACCGGAATGTGGCGGTGCTGTTTGGAGATGGCGCCGCGGCGGTCGTCGTCCAGGCAACGGACAAGGAAGAAGGCGTCATCGGCACGGTGCTCGGCTGCGACGCCGAGGCACGGGGAAGCTTGCGCGTGCGCGGCATCGGCTGCGGGTATGCGGGCCAGGGCGTGGTGCTCGGTGACACGATCTGGGATTTCGACGGACAGGTGATCTTCAAGCGCGCGGTCGCGGGGATGACCGCCGCGTCAGCACGAGTCCTGAAGCAGGCAGGCGTCACCCCTGACCAGATAGCCCTTGTCGTTCCTCACCAGGCGAATCTCCGGATCATCGAAGCGGTCGCGAAGTACGCCGGCATCCCGATGGAACGCGTGATGCTCACGGTCCAGAAGTACGGCAACATGAGTTCGGCCACCGTTCCGGTGAGTCTCGTCGAGGCGTTGAAGGATGATCGCATCAAACCGGGTGCAACGATCCTGATGCCTGGATTCGGCGCGGGCCTGACGTTCGGCGCGCTTCTTCTCAAATGGGGCGAACGCGTCACGCCACTCGGCGAGTCGTCGCGAACGCTGCCGCCGTTCGACGGCACCGCGCTCGAGTTGGTGCATGCCATCCGCGCCAACCAGGATCCTCATGGCCGGAGCGCCGACGGATTGATGGCGCCCCTGCTCGTCGATTCAGTCGCGACGGCCAGCTGAGTTATCGACATCGGACAACCGCCCTCCGCCATCCGCCATCTGAGCAAAGAATCCTGGGAAAGCCGAATCGTGCGGTGGCGCTTCAACGTTTTTCCCGCATACCGCGGAACGGGAGCGCGCGTCACGTTCATCCGGCATGACTTCATGGAGTGTCGCATCAAGCTTCCGCTGTGGTGGAGGACGCGCAACGTCGTCGGCACGATTTTCGGCGGGAGCATTTACGCAGCCGTAGATCCGTTCTACATGCTGATGCTGATCAAGGTGCTGGGCCGCGAGTACGTCGTGTGGGACAAGGCCGCGGCGATCCGATTCCGGCGGCCGGGCCGGAGCACGTTATACGCTCACTTCGTGCTCGATCAGGGAGTCGTCGATGGGATCCGCGAGGAGCTCGAGCGAGTCGAAAAGCTCGATCGCCACTTCACCGTCGAGCTGAAGGACGCCCAGGGCGAAGTTCACGCGATCGTCGAGAAGACCGTCAACGTGAGGAAGCGACAAGCGACTAGCGATCAGCTGGTCGCCGGTCGCTGATCGCTGATCGCTGATCGCTGCTGCTAAGGAACCACCGGAAACGGCCGCCAGACGTACCGATCGTGCAGGAAGAGCCACTCGCCTACCCAGCTGACATTCACCGCCTCGAGTGTTGGCAGTTGAGCGGTGT
>Ga0111539_10004091_pt1 | contig 19140 bp, 8 predicted proteins | sample RhiMethybrSRZTD1_FD_79667 | JGI IMG/M metagenome (GOLD analysis project Ga0111539, IMG submission 79667) | Populus rhizosphere microbial communities from Tennessee, USA - Rhizosphere MetaG P. TD hybrid SRZTD1 (version 2) (version 2) | ecosystem: Host-associated > Plants > Roots > Rhizosphere >... | reverse complement strand
GTGGAGAGTCGAAAAGGTTCGCCTTCATCCGAAGGACGATTCCGCAATGCCTGATTGAAGCCCGATGGCATGTCTTGCCACACGAGCATGCCGAGCTTGTCGCAATGGTAATAATAGCGCGCCGGTTCGACCTTGATGTGTTTGCGAAGCATGTTGAATCCGGCCTGGCGCAGCCATTCGATCTCCCATTTCATCGCCGCGTCCGCGGGCGGCGTGTGCAAACCGTCCGGCCACCAGCCTTGATCTAGCGGGCCGTGCTGAAAGAGCGGCTGTCCGTTGAGCAGGATCGCAGGCTGTCCGGCGACCGGGCCGGGGCCGAGCGAAATTTTGCGCATGCCGAAATAGCTTGTGACGACGTCCAACGGCGCGCCTTCAGCCTCGGCCTTCTCGTACAGTTCGCGTTCCCGCTCGCCGAATCGCTGACGCCGCTCATTCGGGCGTTCATTCTCCGCGAGTTTCGGCCACGGATTTTTGACGCGTATGAGTTCCGCCTTCAGGTCATACAAAAACGGGTCGGAGGGCGACCATAACCGCGCGCCCGGAACTTTCAGGAAGCCTTCGCGATTGATACGCGCAATCGTCGCCGCCACTGTTTTGCCTTCCGCCGAAGCGGTCAATCGCAGGGCGTAAGTGTCATCGGCGAGCGCCTGGTTGGTCAGCGCAACGACGCGCAACCCACCCGCGTCCACGTCCGGCGTCAACCTCAATTCGGCGAGATGCGACGGAGCGGGCACTGGCTCCAGCCATACCGTTTGCCAGATGCCCGAAACAGGCGTGTACCAGATGCCTTCCGGTTTCAACTGCTGTTTACCGCGCGGCTGTTCGCCAGTGTCCGAAGGATCAGTGACGGCCAGTAGCAGTTCGTTCTCGCCATCTTTCAAAAACGGACTGACGTCGAAGTTGAACGCGTCGAAGCCGCCAGTGTGCGCGCCAACGAGGCCGCCGTTCACCCATAAGGCGCATTCGTAATCCACCGCGCCGAAATGCAGCAGGATACGTTCGCCCTTCCAGGCCGCCGGAACTGTAAATGAGCGGCGATACCAGAGCCGTTGATCTGGTTGCAGGACTTTGCCAACGCCCGACAACGCCGCCTCGGGCGCGAAAGGGACCAGGATTTTGCCGTCAAACTTCGACGGAGCTGGCGCGGCCTTCGTCGTGATGGCGTAATCCCACAAACCGTTCAGATTCTGCCAGCGCTCGCGCACGAATTGCGGGCGCGGGTATTCGCGCCATGCGTTGTCGGGCGTCACTTTTTCGCCCCATTGCGTCATCAGCGTGACGGGCGCGGGTTTCCATTGCTGCGCCGCGGCAGTGGCCGCGACCAGAACGAGCGTCAATAAGGCGATTACTAGGTGTCGTTTCATCTTCATCCAATCTCCTCAGAAAATGGCGCCCCCGCGTCCTCGCGGGCAAGTCTTGCGGTGAAGCCTGCCCGCGAGGACGCGGGGGCGCCGTCTGATTTTCATTCTTTCAGGGCGTCGCAACGCGACATGAATGCTCCTCAGAATATCGTTCGTAGTCCCGCCTTTAGGCGGAAGCGTTTGGAGTGACGGAATGGATCCGTCACTTCCGCCTAAAGGCGGGACTACGAACTGCGCTTTTCATTGTTTCAGGGCGTCGCAGCGCCACATGAAAGCTCCTTAGAATATTCGTGGGGTAGGTTTCCAACCTGCCCCACGCTTCTCTCAAAAAAATCATGGGCGGGTTTCCATGCGGGCCCACAGCAGGCGGAGGGGGCAGGTTGGGAACTGTCCCACCTGGCAACCTGAAGGCTCGTTAGAACACGAGCCGCGCGCCAAATTGAATTCGGCGCGGTTGATCGAGGTTGAAGCCTCGCGCCGAGACCCCGAAGTTCCCCAGAGGGTTGGCCGTGTTGTTCGGGTTGATGTCATTGAGATTGACGCCTGGCGCGCCGAAGCGCCCGCGATTGAACAGATTGAAGAACTCGGCGCGAATCTCGAAATACGCCGTCTCGTTGATGCGCGTCTTCTTCAGTATGCTCAGGTCTTCGCTATAGAACGGTTGCGCGCGCAGGTTGTCATAAGTCGGCGCCGCATTGCCGAAGAATCGCAGCGGGTCGGCGTAGTAGGCGCGATATGCCGCGCTGCCGATGGCGGCCGTAGTCCCTCGAAAGTCGGGCGGACGAGTGAACGCATTGGGGTTGATGTCGCGGTAACTCGTCGCGCTGACCGCCGTGATGTCAGTCGTGAATGGTTGGCCCGTGAGGTTCGGGCGCAGATTGCCGCCGTAACCTGCAAGGTCGAGGAACTCCCGCTGCGGCCCCCCGATCAACGGGATCAGCGCGATGTTGCTGCGGTAACGATGGATGGCGTTGATCTGGAAACCGCCCGCGATCCGGTCGATCAGACCGCCGCGATTCAGGAAACGCTTGCCCTTGCCGAAAGGCAGTTCGGCGACGTAGTTGAAGACGAGCGAGTGCGGGAAATTGTTCGGTGAGATCGTCCGCAGCGACCGGCGATCGAATGGATTTTGCAGCACGCCGTTGATCGGCGTGTCGCCGAAGAGGTCTTCGCCCGCGTCGGAGATCAGTTTCGAGAACGTGTAAGACACGCCGAACTGAAAGCCGCGCGAGAATCTGCGGCGCAGATCAACCTTCGCGGCGTTGTACCAGCTCTGTCCCTGGCTCTCCAGGCGGTTGTTGATGTTGCCGTACTGCGGGAACGGACGCAGCGATTGCGCCACCGTGCCGGCAAGCAGGCTGTTGCCGGTCTGATTGTTGAAACCGGGATAGACGGCGTCCGGATTCGCCGCGAGCGTGACGCCCAGGCTCCGCGCATATTCGTAATCGGTCGCCGTCAAATTGGCGACTCGCTTCCGCAACAGCGCGTCGCCGAGCTTGAGGTACTCTAACGGCAGCGCGTTAAGCGGGTTGAAGCTGGAACGAAGGCGCGTCCCGCGACTTCCAATGTAGCTGACGTCGATCGCCATATCGAACGGCAGCGCGCGCTGGACGCCTAGGCTGTATTGCGCCGTGCGACCGAGTTGGAAGTTCTTGTCGAAGAATTCGATGTTCCGGCTGAGTATCCCGACGGCCTGGTCGTTTGGGTCAGCCACCGGAAGCGCTGGAAAATTTCGCAGGCTGATCGGCGTTCGCGCCGCGCCGTTCTCGGCAATCGTGTTGAGAGCTTCACGACCGGGGCTGGGGTTTGACTGACCCGGGTTGTAGCCCTCGAAACCGCCTTCGCCCTGATCGTTGTAGGCGATCGGGTTGTAATAAAGCCCGAAGCCGCCGCGCGCCACCGTCTTGTCGTTGAGTTGGTAAGCGAAGCCTAAGCGCGGGCCGAACGATGAGTAATCAGTCTTGGCCAGCCCGCGATAATCCGCTTGGAGGCCGCTCTGGCCAGCCGCGCCGACAATCGCGCCGCGCCGGTTGATAGGAGCCAACTGTGCTGGTTTGCCGCTCGCGTCAGTAACAGTGACGCGCCCTGGATTAATCGCGTCGAGGTCGAAGCCGCGATAACGATCCCTCGCCTCGATGCGCGGTGGGTTGACGTCGAAGCGGAAGCCGATGTTGAACGTCAATCGCTGAGTCAGCCGGATGTCGTCCTGAAAGAATACCGAGTGATAGCCCATGCGCATGGCCGGTTCAGCCGTTTGCAGGCTGTTGAAGCCGTTCGACACCGCGCCGAACAACAGACTGGCGACGGGCCAGCCTTGCGTGTTCTCGTTCGTGTTGGCGGTCTGGTTGGGGCGGAACTGGAAGTTGCCGCCGACGTCGAATCGCGGCGAGACGTTCAACTGCTGGATGCGAATGTCTCCGCCGAATTTGAACGTCTGGCGCCCGCGCGTGTAGCTGATGTAATCGGTGAACTGAACCGTGTTGTCGCCTTTTGAATTGTCAAAAGTGGTCGAGCCGCCGGCCTGATAGGAGCGCGGGTCTAGCGAGGTCACGGCGTCGCCGAAGCCGCCGATGTCAACAATCGGCAACCCGATATTCTGCGTCGAACCCGGCGGAAGCCCGAGGTCGCTGGCGACTCGCCCGCGATCGAACTGCGGCCCGATGGAAAGGTTGTTGCGGAGGCTCGAATAGTTGCGGTTCAGGACGAGCGTCCGGTTGAAGCCCGCGTTGAAGTGATTTAGGAGCGTCGGATTGAGCGTCCAGTCGTGTTGCAAGCGGGCATAGTAGGACTTGAATTCCTGCTGCCAGCGCCCCAGCGCGACGAACGGCGCATCGAAGCGCGGCGCGCCGCCTTTCTGGCTGGGTAGCCTGCGGTATATGTAACTGACGTTGAGCGTCTGCTTGTTGTTGAGGATCTGCGTGACCTTGCCTACGTAATAGTTCGTGCGCGCCGATGCGACGGTCGTGGCCGCGTAGTTGCGATAAACGGTCGAGCCATTCGGCCCAACCTGATTCGGCTCCGGGAAGAGGTTGACGAAAGCAAGCCCGATAGGGTCAATTAGATTTTGCGGGATAATGTTGCCGGCGAGCGCCTGGCGCTGACCGGGCCGCTGGTAGGGATTGAAAATCTGCACGCCGTTCGGGCCGAAGAACCGCCGCACTTCGGGGTCAGTCAACAGCTCGCTGAAATCGCCCTGCCGCATTTTCAGCGTCGGCACGCTGATCGCGACGTTCTCCTGCTGGTCAATGCGGTAGCCGCCGTAGTTGAAAAAGAAGTGCGTGCGGTTGCGCCCGTTGTACCAGCGCGGCCCGCCCTCACCGAAGCGCGGCAGGTAGACAGGCCCGCCGATGGTGAATCCGAACTCCTGCTGCCGATCCTGCGGGCGCGCTTGCCCGATGATCCGGTTGAAGTCGGGGCTGGCGTTGAAGGCTTCGTTGCGCAGGAAAAAATAGCCTTCGCCATGAAATTTATTCGTGCCGGTCTTGACCGTGAAGTTGACGACGCCGCCCGATGAGTTGCCGTACTCGGCTGAATACTGGCTGGTCGAGACGGTGAACTCCTGGAAGGCGTAAGGCCCCGGCGCGACTTCCGAAAAGAACGTTCCGTTCTCGCCGCGCCGCGTCGTGACGCCGTCAATCAGGATGTCCGTGCCCCGGCCCTGCCCGCCGTTGACGCGGAAGTTGAAGGTGCTGGTCCCCGTCACGCCGCCCGATCCGGTCGGCGTAACGCTGCTGTCGAGGAAGATGAACGCGAGCGGCGAACGCCCGCCCGCCTCGGCGGCGACCAGCAGCGGCAGTTCCCTCACCTGTTGCTCGGTGACGTTGAGCTGCTTCACCGGCGCGTCGGTTTGGATCAATTCGCCGCCCGCCGAGATCGTCACGGTTTCACTGACCTCGCCCGCCACCAATTGCACGTCGGCGCGGCGCGTGGTCTGCACACCGATCTGTATGTTCTCGACCACGGCGATTTTGAACCCCCTCGCCTCCACCGTCAGCCGGTAGGAGTTGGCCGGCAGTTCGGGAAAGGAGAAGTACCCTTCCCCACTCGTGGTGGTCGCGCGCGCTTCGCCGTTGTTGAGATTGGTCACGGTGACCCTCGCGCCAGGAATGATGGCGCCGCTCGAATCGGTCACCGCGCCGGTGATCGCGCCGCGGTCGCTCTGTCCGTAAGCGGGCGGCGCAAACAGCGTCGCGAAGACAGCCAAAATGATTGGGGCGAACCTCTTTCGTTTCATATGACCTCCTACTGGTTATGTCAAACTTCCTCTGTTATTTCTTCCTCTTGTTTTCAGCCGCTGGCGCCGGCCCGGTTGATTCGCGCGCCACCAGCCTGGGGGTGATCTTGTATTCGCGGCCCATCCGGCCGGTGTCCTTAATCGTGTCGAGCAACGCCTCCACCGAGGCGCGCCCGATTTCTTCGCGAGGCAGCGCGACTGTCGTCAGCGGCGGGTCGGTCAGCGCGGCAAACAGGATGTCATCAAAGCCGACTACTGAAATGTCTTCGGGCACGCGCAAGCCCGCCTTTTTCAATTCGCGGAGCGCGCCTATCGCCATCAAGTCATTGGCGGCCACAATCGCCGTTGGGCGAGGCTTTTGGAGTAACATCTCCACTACAGCTCGTTGCCCGCCGGCGGCTTTGAAATCGCCCTCGTAAACCCATGGCTGCGTGCGCAGCGATGGCTCATACTTCTTCATCATCCGGGTGAAGGCCAGATGCCGCCGCTGGGCTGATTTCAACCGGAGCGGGCCGCTGATATAAGCCATCCGCCGGTGGCCCAGCGCTAGCAGATGCTCAACGCCGGCGCGGATGCCTTTCTCGTAATTAACTACAATGTTGCTGACATAAGGCCCGACCTTGCCGACATCCAGGAAAACAACTGCGACCTCGCGCTCAGCCAGGCGCCGGGTGAGTGAATCATCCATCTCAGAGGTCATCACCGCCACGCCGCTGACCCGCTGTTCGAGCATTCGTCGCACACTTGCAAGCGCGCGGTCAGAGTCATAATTGGTGTTGGCCATAGAGATGTCATAGCCCAGTTCGATGGCTCGTTCCTGAATGCTTTTGACCAGTTCCGGAAAGAAGGGGTTGGAAAGGTCCGACAGGATCACTCCGAAGGTATGGTTCTGTTTGGAGGCTAGATTGCGCGCGTGCGCGTTCGGGGTGTAGCCATATCTCTCAATCGCGGCGAGCACTTTTCGCTTCGTCTCCTCGCTTACGAAGCGAGAGTTGTTGACCACATGAGAAACCGTGGCCGTTGACACGCCAGCGAGTTTGGCGACATCCCGAATCTTCATACCCGAATTTTCTTGTTGATGCGGATTGTGAAAACCCCGCGACCGCGCGGATATAATCTTTGATCGAATTACTCATTTCTTTGCGGAAACGCTTACGTAACCGGTTAACTTGGGCGGGTTATAGCACGCATATTCGACTGCCGTCAATCATATCGCCTGTCGTTCGCCAAAACTCTATCCGGCCTGTATTTTCAATCATTTCCTCAGGCCGCCTGCCGCTCATAGCGATGATGCAACCCTCCGACTTCGGCGATCTCAATCACCCGTCCGCACTCCGGTTGTCCTTCGCCAAAATCTCATCCCGACGCCAAATGCCTCACATTGGTCTCATATAACTCCAGTTAACATGTTATATCCGTTTTCCCAAATTATTGAGACTAAAGGCGGATGAGGTTTTGGCGAAGGACAGGCCTATTGTGGACGGTTCGGGCAGCCTTTTGAATGAAACGTACGACCCGCAGCGACCAACGCTCAGCGAGTCTTGAGAAACTTGTTCGCCCGGCCGAAGCAGATCCACGACTGCTCAGTGCTGACGACGATTGGCGGCTTGCTCGAATCGTCGAGACGGAAGCTGGTCGTGAGCTGAGTTGGCGAACAACTTTGAGGAGAGTTGATGGTCACGTCGTTGACTTTGATCTTGAAGATGAACTTGTCCGATCCGGCGTCAAGGATCGCGCCCGAGGCGAAGTTCGGGCGCGACTTATCTTTGAACAGCGCGAGGTTACGGCGGCTTCCCGGAACCGCGGTCAGGACGAGAGGCAGTCTGCGAGCCAGTTCTCCGCCTCCTGCCCGCTCGACGAGCAAGCTCGCAATGGTGAGAGTCGCGACGCTGAGATCGAGATCGGTTGGCGAAGTAAATGTTCCGACAATTTCGACTGCGGCTTTCTCGGCGCCGGAGCCGACGCCAATCGCCTCGCCGCTGAATTGTTCCATAGTAGCCAGAAAGTCCTGAACCATGCCCCCGGCATCGGTGAACGCGCCTACAATGTGGCCGCGCTTGTCGATCCTGAGGGCTTCGTTAGTCATCGCAGCAGCCGGGTGATCGATTGTGGTGAAGCCTCTATCGTCCAACAGATAGCCGTGAACTACATCACAGTCATCGATGAATGTGCCCACGATTTGGCCCCGCTTATTGATCCCGTTGCCTGTGGTAAGCGCGGCGCCGGGGAAATCGATCTTAGTGAAGGCGCCATCGTCCCAGAGAAAGCCATGAGCCTTGCCCCCATCATCTATGAAGCTGCCCACGATCCGGCCACAATCATTGATACTGATGGGTACGGTACCCGGGGCTCCCGGGAAATCAATGGAAGTGAAGGCGCTATCGTCTAAGAGAAAACCATGGCTCCCAGCCGCATTATTAAGGGCGTTGAGCCGGCCAACGATTTGGTCACGATCGCTGAATACGCCCGCGATCTGGCCACGATCATTGATACCAACGAGTAGCGTCTCCGTGGCGCCCGGGAAATCGATCTGGGTGAAGACGTCGTCTTCCAAGAGAAAGCCATGAAGCGCGCCCATGGGATCGGCGAACCCTCCAACAATCTGGCCGCGGTCATTGATTCCAATGGCATTCGTATTAGAGGCCTCCGGGAGACCGACATCGATCTGAGCGAACACACCCTTTCCCATGAGAAATCCATGGGCTGCGCCCACGGCATCAATGAACGCGCCCACGATCTGGCCGCGATCATTAGCGTCGAAGGCGACAGTAGCCAGCGTCACTGGAAAATCGACCTGGGTGAAGGTCAGCTCATCGTGGCGGTGGCGGAGCTGTCGTTCGGCGGCGCCGGATTCTTGTGGGTTAAAGGCCGCCGATGTATTGCCGGTAAACGCGCATAAAACACGCGTCTTGCTCCACGCTGAGCGAACGCGGGCGAACATCTGTTTCATATCTATCACCCTTCGTTTTTATGTAAGAGCTTTGGTTTGGAGGGAAGAATTGCTTATTGTTCTTTTGTCAATATTATGGGGGGTAGAGCCGCGCTTCTCAGTCTATGAACAAACTGATCCCGCGAGGCGATGTGACCTGCGACGCTGAGTCATCCCAGTAATGGTAATGACCTATCCGACAACCCCCGTCCGGCGCTATCATAAGCGCACTACCGTCGCCGAATCGGTACGGCGCCGAACAAAGATCGTCTTTTATAAATTGCGTACTTGCGGCAACGCGGATGATGTTGGCGAATTTAGTCTCAGCCGCGTAAGCTCTTTAAATTCACTCGGATGAAACGCATAAGTTCTTTGTTTGGGGGGGTCGCCAACAGTATCCGTGTCGCCGCAAGGACATGAACTACCGAAAGCAATCGCTGAACCTAGGCGCCAATATAGTGCGCTTGAGGGCCAAACCAATGACCAAATTGCCTCTTGGATTCTGCTTGTTTCTGATTCTTCTGTTGAGCGCTGCGCCCCTTCCATATCAGGCTAAAGGACAGACTAAACCAACGTATCGCGACAAAACGCCTTCAGACTTTGCTTCGCAGGCAAGGGAGTATATGAACGCGAGGGCTCGCGTGACAGGATTTAGTGGCGCCGTACTTGTGGCTCGAAATGGCCGAGCAGTTTTCCGTCGCGGCTATGGCCTGGCCAACCACGAATTCGGTATCCCGAACACGCCCACTATCAAATTTCGGCTGGCTTCCGCCGGCAAGCAGTTCACCGCGGCGGCCATACTATTGTTGGAACAGCGCGGAAAATTGAAAGTCACAGATCCTGTCGGCGCGCATTTGCCCAACTGGCCCAAGGCTTGGGAGGAGGTCACTATTCACCATTTGCTGTCGCACACCGCAGGACTGCCTCGTCTCACCACCCAGGCGTTAATGGATGTGAGCGCGCTTACCAGGTCAACAGTCAATCCGTTCCGAGGAGTCCGCGACCTGCTCAAACCGGGCGAAGAACTTCAGCCCCTGGATTTCAAACCGGGTGAGAAATTTGCGTACTCGAATGTTGGCTATATTGTTCTGAGCATGATCGTTGAGAAAGCATCAGGAAGGAGCTTTTGCGATTTTGTTTCGGGGGAGATTTTTCAACCACTCGGTATGATAAATACCGGCTGCGAAAACCCTGACATGATCCTAAAGCAGCGGGCGAACGGCTACGTGCGCATCAACGAGACTCTGGCCAACGCTCCTTACGTTGACATGCGTTTCGCGAACGGGGCCGGGTCAATCTACTCTACGCTCGACGATTTACTTCTTTGGGATCGCGCTCTTAATTCCAATCGTTTTCTGCACGCTCCCGCAACAGAGGGGCTCTTCGCACCAGTAAGGAACGAGTATGCGTATGGTTGGTGGGTCCAAACCAAGTTTAATCGCAAGGTAGAGTGGCACGGAGGCAATGTCTCCGGTTTCGTTTCTCAAATAACACGGTATCCAAGCGAGCAATTGTTCATCGCAGTCTTGAGCAATGTCTGGAGCGACGCTGATCGTTCGCAGGTTCGAGCTATTTCTAACGAGCTTTCGGCAATGGCTTTGGGCGAAGATTACGGACTCCCACGCAAACACAAGGAGACGAAAATCGGTACAGCGATTTACGATGCCTACACGGGCGAATACAGCGGGAAAGACAAATTTGCCATTGCCCGTGAGGGTGACCGATTAGTAGTCCAGATTCCCCCAGGTCAGACCGTCTTTGAGATTGTCCCTGAGTCCACAACGCAGTTCTTTTGGAAAGGAAGAGAGTACTACCTAACGTTTGTCAAAGACGATAACGGAAAGGTGACTCACGTCGTAATACGAAACGAGGGTGAGACGGGACGTTGGAAGAAAACGCGGTGATCCATGCCCATCAACCGCCGAACAACTTGTTGGACTGGAGCGGCGGTAGCGTGTTTCATAACTTGAATGATGCGGCGAAGGTTGAATGAAATCGCGCCGCCCCGTCAACTCTGACATTAGGCGTATCGATGACCAAGGACCGTGAGGCTTCGGCTGGAGGTCAATTAAGGAGGGCTGACGCCCTCCCGTAACTTTGACAGTGACAGGCTCCGGATGAAATCCTGCCTGGAAGCTCGAAGGAAAAGTTTTGTTTGAGGCGAGAGGAACGGGAACTCTAATTGTCGTTAAGCTGAAGGACTAGTTGACGCAGAACACGCAGGACTTTGAGAAGCGCTCGTTCTTCACTTGAAAGGAGAATTCAAGTTGTGAAGGCTTTACTTTTGAGCTTGATCTGTATCCTATCCTTTTCCATGTATCGTGCAATACACGCGAAAGCGGATAAATCAGATGCGCTATTTGTAGTTATCGTGAATGATAAGCGTGGCTACATTGATGTAAATGGCAGAATCGTAATTAAGCCTCAGTTTGAGGGAGCCAATCCTTTTTCTGAAGGGCTGGCAGTTGTAGCCACGAGCGAGAATGGTTATGCGGAAGGTTATATTGACTCGACTGGTGCGGAAATTATCAAACCACAATTTGATAAGGCTACAGATTTCTCTGAAGGGCGCGCGCTCGTCGGATTTGACCAAAGTAAGAAAGAGATGAGAAGAGAAAACAAAACCTATGTCACCAGTAGTTCACATCCGTCTTACATTTGGGGCTACATCGATAGAACAGGCAAGTATGTGGCTGCTCCTATTTATCCACACGCCCTCGGTTTTTCTGAAGGTTTAGCAGCGGTTCAATTATCAGACGGCCAATGGGGATACATTGATAAAGCTGGGAGCTTGGTAATTAAGCCTCAGTTTCAATCAGCATCAAGTTTTTCTGAGGGGCTATCATGTGTAATGTTTGATAAGAAGTATGGATTCATAGATCGCACAGGAAAGATGGTCATTCCTCCTCAATTCACTGGTCCTGGGGTATTCGCTGAAGGACTAGCACCTGTAAGAGTAGGCGGCAAGGTATTAGATCCTGGATTCGGAATGGTTATTGGCCCACTGGGCGGTAGGTATGTTTACATAGACAAAGCAGGTAAAGAGGTAATCACGCTCGGTGATAATGTTGAAAATACCAATCCATTTTCAGAAGGCTTAGCAGCGGTGGAAATCAAGGGCTATTGGGGCTTCATTGATAAAAAAGGCAAAATTGTAATTGAGCCTCGATTTGGTGGACAGCCAAGCTTTTCTGAAGGATTGGCCTGCGTGATCATCAGAGACGGAGGTGGAATCGGCTTCATTGATAAAACTGGAACCATTGCGTTGAAGCTAAACTTTGCATTGGCCGAGAACTTCCGCGATGGTTTGGCATTTGTTTATGATAGCTTGGATGTTTCCAGCTCTAAATATGGTTATATTGACAAAGCAGGAAAAGTTATTTGGCCACCATCAAAATAGTGAGTGATGGCTGTATTTGTTCTCAAAGGACGCAATCTATCAACGCTGTCCAGCGGGGACCGTGAAGGGGGTTCGAGTGGTTATCAACAATGCCGTCTACAGCGCATCTGAACGTCAAAGTTGAGGGTGTCAGAATTTTTGTGTACCTGACGATCACCAACAATCTTTCGACGGGGTTATAATTGCTGCGGCCTGACGTCTTCCATCTGCCATTGCTGGAAGGCTTCTTCGATCAGCGCCAATCGCCGGAGTCGGGATCATTCCCGGTCGCGGTATTCTTTTTGTTCACGGGAGGTTGACTTGAGCCTGTCCTTTGTTACCGCCGGGCGCCGCGCAATGCGACCCCTTGTCGTTTTGCTTTTCGTGTTCTTGTGCTTTACCAGCGCGGCACGGACGGCGACGACGCAGACCGCGGCGGGCGTGGCCGCTCCGCTTGACCTGTCGGGGTATGACATGCGCCCATTTTACGAAAACGACTTCAGCCGGCCGCAGAAGATCGCCCGCGAAGAAGATCTGATTGAGCAGGTTGGGACCGTGTGGCGGCGAAAAGCCAGCCCCGCGCCAGACGCGGAGTGGATCGCCGAGGGCTGGGGCGGCGCGGAAGTTCGCGACGGCAGGCTGCTTGTGGCTCCGTCGCCATTCGACTCGGCCGGCAGACCCCGGCCTGTCGAACCGGGCCGCAGTTCACATATGGTGATCTGGAACCATCATGTCTTTCCGTCGGACTTCCTGCTCGAATTCGAGATGAGCCCCCGCGGCTCCACCAACGGGCTGACCATTGTCCTCTTCTGCGCCGCCAGCAGGAACGGCGAGGACATCTTCGACCTGTCCCTGCCGCCGCGCCGGGCTGAATACCAGGCCTATCACAGCGGCGCGTTGGCCAATTACACCGATTCCTACTGGAGCCGGAACAATGAGACGGAAAGCCCCTCGAACCGCCTCCGCAAGAATCCTGGTTTCAAACAGGTGGCCGAAGGCCCGAGCCTGACCATTGGCCCGACCGATGTCACGCATCGCCTTCGTATTTTGAAGAGCGGCGCGCACATCGAAGTTGAGGTCAACGGCAAGGTCGTCATCAATTGGGACGACCTCGAACGCCCGCACGGCGCAGGACGGATCGGACTGCGTTCAATGGAAGGCGTGACTATGGTAGCTTACGACAACTTCAAAGTGTGGCAGGTTACTGCCAAACGAACCCGATAGCCCGGTGAGGGACGCTATGAAAAAGAGATTGACCTTGATTGCTTTAGCAGACCGTCTTTGTAAGCAGGTCGCATTGCATTCGCTGCTGGCCCTGCTGGTTGCGGGCTGCGCCTTGCCCGCCGCCGCGCAATCCGCTTCATCCGTCGAATTGAAATGGCTGGGAGATACGCCGCCGGCGGCGCCGATAGGCGTTAGTTGGGGAACGCCGTGGCCACAGGGAAAAGTTCGTAGGGACCAGGCATTCACCCTGACCACAGCCGACGGGAAGAGTCTGCCGCTGCAATCGTGGCCTCTCGCCTGGTGGCCGGACGGCTCGATCAAGTGGTCTGGCTTCGCCACTGTGGCCGGCCCGGAGACCGCAGGTTCACTCAGGCTCTCCCTGAGCAATACTGCGGAGCCCACATCAGTCCCGGTCGTGCAGGTCAGACAGAGCGACACAACTATTGAAATAGATACCGGACGATTGAAGGTTCGCATTCCCAGGTGGGGCGCCAGTCTCATTGACTCGATGGCTATAGACGGTCGTGAGGTGGCGCGACACGGGCGGCTCGTTTGCATCCTGCAGGACGGCCCCGACGGTGGGGCCGAGAACGCCCCGCCGCGCGAGAGATATTCGACCAAAGTCGAGAGAGTGACGATAGAGCAGTCCGGCCCGGTGCGCGCGGTGGCGAAGATCGAAGGCAAACATCGGGGGATGAAGAGCAACCGCGAGTGGTTGCCGTTTGTCGTCCGCCTGTATTTCTACGCCGGGCAGGAGACGGTTCGCCTGGTCCACACCGTCGTTTACGACGGCGATGAGAGCAAAGACTTCATCCGCGGGCTGGGCGTGGCCTTCTCGGTCCCGATGCGCGAGCAGGTTCACAACCGCCACGTGCGTTTCTCCGGCGACGGCCTGGGACTGTGGTCAGAGCCGATTCAGCCGATGATCGGGCGTGGGGGACGCTTCGTGGCCAACCCACAAACGAGCGCCGACGTTTATCCGGATCAGATCGCGGGCAGGCGCGTCCCGAACAAGGAAGCCTATAACGCGCGCGGACAGAGCCTGCTGGCCGATTGGGCGGTATGGGATGATTTCAAGTTGATCCAGCCCAACGCCGACGGGTTTACAGTGCTCAAGCGCGCCAACCCTGAAAGCGCGTGGATACCGGCCGGGTCAGGCAAGCGCGCGTCAGGGCTGGTCTTCGCCGGTGACGTGAGCGGCGGCCTGGCGGCTAGCCTGAAGAATTTCTGGCAGTCATACCCGGCGTCGCTCGAAGCGCAGAAGGCGTCCGGCGGCGACGCGGAGTTGATCGTCTGGATGTGGTCGCCCGAAGCGCCGGGCATGGATATGCGCCACTACGACACCCGCCCGCATGGCCTCGAAGCCGTTTACGAGGACGTGCAGCCCGGGTTCAGCACGGCGCACGGCGTGGCGCGCACCAGCGAGCTGACGCTGTTTGCGACCGCCGCCGTCCCGTCCAAAGAGGAGACGGCGAAGATGGCGCGGGCCGGCGCAGAGCCGCCTTTGCTGGTCTGCGCGCCACAATACCTGCATTCGGCCCGGGCCTTCGGCGTCTGGGGACTGGAGGACCACTCGACCCCGGTGAAACGCGCGATTGAAGAGAAGCTCGCGGCCACACTCGATTTTTATTTGAAGCAGATTGAACAGCACAACTGGTATGGGTTCTGGGACTACGGCGACGTGATGCACTCCTACGACAACGAGCGCCACGTCTGGCGCTACGATCTGGGCGGGATGGCCTGGGACAACACCGAACTGGGCACGGACATGTGGCTATGGTACAGCTTCCTGCGGACGGGACGCGCCGATGTCTTCCGCATGGCCGAAGCGATGACGCGGCACACCAGCGAAGTGGACACCTATCATCTGGGCAGGTTCGCGAGCCTGGGTTCCCGCCACAACGTGCGCCATTGGGGTTGCGGCGCCAAGGAGGCCCGCATCAGCCAGGCCGCGTACCGCCGCTTCTATTATTACCTGACCACGGACGAACGCACCGGCGACATTATGCGCGAGGTACTGAACGTGGATTACAAGGTCGCGGAGTACGACCCCATGCGGCTGGCCCAGCCGATCACCGAAGCCGAGAAGAAATATCCGACACGCGTCCGCCTCGGCCCCGACTGGCTGTCCTTCGTCAGCAACTGGATGACCGAATGGGAGCGCACGGGCGATGCGAAGTGGCGCGACAAGATGCTCACGGGCGTCGAGAGTCTCGCACGCATGCCGCTCGGCTTGCGCACCGGAAAGAACCTCCTTTTCGGCTATGACCCGGCGACCGGCAAACTTTATCAGCTGTCGGACGAGGCGGGGCAGTACAACCTGGCGACAATCATGGGCGGGGCCGAAGTGGTCTTCGAACTCGACCTGATGCTTGACGACGAGCGATGGAGGAAGCTCTGGCTGCAATATTGCCGGCTCAATAACGCGCCCAGGGAAGTTATCGTTAAGGACATGGCCACGGGGACAGAAGGCAATGACGCCTCCTATTTACGTGATGGCCGCCTGGCCTCCTACGTCTACCTGAAAACGAAGAACCCGGCCTTTATGAAGGTGGGCGTGAATGCGCTGCTCGACAGCGGCCGGAGCAGGCGAAACGAAGCCATCCGAAGAGTAGAAGGACCGGAATCACTGAAGCCCGTTGATGAGTCCGGCCTGGCGGGTACCAACGGGGCGGCGCAGAATGGCCTCAGGACGATCATATCGCTCGGCATGGTAGGCGATCACCTCCCCGCCGAATTCCCGCCTCAGGATGCGCCCCCGTCCAATCGGGAGCGCGGCGCTCAACGCTCGAACCAGAGGCCGCCCGGGAATTGAGGCGCCCGGCTGGCTGGTACAAACCGATGTCCGCGTCCGAAATGCAAAAGCTGTCGGCTTCAATCGCAATTGATAAGGGGCCGAAGACCAATCACCAGCAGGTGAAAGCTGCTTTCGGAACAGAATGAATGAGAATTCCGCCAACCGCTCGACAGGAGCGCCTTGACCTCTTGTACGCGTGTCAGGTTAGAGGGTTCGGGTGCAAAATTTCTTTGACTATACAAGGTATTGTGGACAAAGGACCACCTAGACCACTATAGAAATTTTATTTGCACCAGAACCATTGGCAAGCCGCGCAAACGCCGAAAAACATACGATCTATTGTGTCGGCAAGCTTGAAAAGGAGGGCTCATCTTGGGTGCTGCGCAATCCACATGATTTCTCCATCTTGACTGAAACGGATTGGGCCGAGCGATCGAAGGTCTCAATTCGTTTATGCAAATGGCCTGTCGATAACCTACGGTAAAGGCATTCCACCTTCGAACCTGATCTCAAATGTTACCAACAGCGAGCGCCACAGTAATTCGAGATCAGTTCCGGCGAGGCCTCCACGCCATAGATCTCACCCGGAGGTCTCTTGATCTCGCTCGCGGTCATTCCCCTCACACAGAGCGAAATGATCTCGTCATTGAAGTCTTCAAATCGACGATAATTGATACTCGGCCGAGCGCCGGTTCAGTGCGTACCGACGCCGAGCCGACGACTTCTCAAGAAGAAAACGCAGTGAGACGTTCACATGAAATCCGTTGATAGTGGAATTATTGGATCACGGATTCCATACTGAGAATTGCTGGAGAATAGCCAAAATGTCGAATAGGTTTACTTCCCTATCACCCGCATGCTTACGATCGCAGTACCGTAGATGCTTGATCATTGCGGCGCTATGCTTTAATTACCTGCCCCTGTCAGTGCAAACCATCATTCCGTTATCAGATCCTGGCACGCGCAATCAGCAGGTTGAACGCCGCCGCCCCCTGTTATCAGCCCATGGTTACAGCGTTTCACCTGATCTTGCGCAATCACAGGCCAGTCAAAATCCGCCAGGGCAAGCGGGGCAACAAGATCAACCGATTCGCGTCAAGACCGAATTGATCGATCTGCGCGCCGTGGTCACGGACAAACGAGGGCAAGCTATCACGGATTTGAAGAAAGAAGATTTTGAATTGATGGAGAACGGCAAGCCGCGAGAGGTCAGCTTCTTTTCCGTCGTCAAAATTCCGCGGCGTGGCGAGGCCCGACAGACTGTGAACACTCCGGCTAATGGGACAACTAATGTTCCGGCGGGCGCGGCGCGTCCGGCTGAATCAATTGGGCGCACGGTCCTGCTTTACGTTGACACCTTGCACCTTTCGCCGCAGAGTTTGCTCTCAGTTAAACAATCGCTGCGCAAATTCATTGGCGAGCGGTTGACCGATCAGGATCTGACGGCGATTGCAACCAGCGCAGGGTCTCTCGGCGTGGTCGAGCAATTCACGCGTGACCGTCGCGTGTTGCGCTACGCCGTCGACCGTCTCAGTTCTCGGCCCAACGCGCGCGACTCGCTCTTTACGCCATACATCGCCGGCATGGTTGATCGCGGCGACCGCGATGCGATGCAAGTGGCCAGGGCGATCTACATCGCCGAAGAGAATGCCTTCCCTAACGATCCGACCATCATGCAAATGGTTCAGATGAGGGCCAGACAGGTTCTTAGCGAAGCCACTTACATGCGGCGCGCCACCTTAATCACACTGAAAGAGGTGGTGCAAAGGTTGAGCGATATGCCGGGACAGCGATTGCTCGTAATGGTCTCGGACGGCTTCACTCTCTTCGACGCTGGCGGCGGCCAGGACACAAACGATCTTCAATCGGTCACCAGCCGCGCCGTGCGGTCAGGTGTAGTCATCTATTCAATTGACGCGAAGGGGCTGCAACCACCCTCGCTTTTCAGCGCGTCGCTCGGCAACATCCCGAACGATCCTCGAATTTCGAGCTATGTGTCGGCGGGCGAGCGCGACCTGGAGAACGGGCTGAACGCGCTGGCGAAAGACACGGGCGGCGAAGCTTTCTTCAACACCAACGATACGGCGGGGGCGATGGGGCGCGCGCTCGACGACAATCAGGTCTATTACACTCTGGGCTACTACCCGGCGATCGATGAGTCCGACAAGAAGTTTCGTAAGATCACGATCAGGGTCAAAAATCATCCTGAATATGAGGTGAGAGCGCAGCGCGGTTACATGCCCGCCGATCTGGCGAAAAAGGCCAAAGAGGAAGAGACGAAGACACCGCAGCAGAGATTCGTCAATGCGATATTGGCGCCGCTGCCACTGACGGACATCGGCGTGACAGCCATACCGGACTTCGTCGAGGTTCCGGAAGACAACGCCCAAGTCTCGCTGCAAATCTACATTGACGGCAAGACGCTTACTTACCGCGAAGAGAACGGACAGCGGCGTTTCGACGCTGAAATCGTGACAATGATCTACAATTCGGAAGGCAAGCGAGTCGATCTGAAATCGGAGAACATCAGCGGCAATCTGACTCCGGAGCGGGTGGAGATAGCTAAACAGAGCGGGTTTCTGTACAACAGGCGAGTGCAACTTAAGCCTGGGCTCTATCAGATCCGCGTAGGCGTGACCGAACCGACAAATGATCGCACCGGCACGGCCTCGGCATGGATCTATACTCCGGATTTGTCGAAGAAGAACAAGCTGGCGATCAGCAGCCTCTTTCTGAGCGACGCCATGGCAATGGGAATCCAAGAACCCGCTTCAAATAACGAGCCTGGCGCCGCGTCTACATTGTCGAAAATGGTACAAGGGGTCAGGTACTACAAGGCTAGCCAGCCGGTCGTATATTTTTTCAGACTCTACAACCTGTCTAACGACCAGGCCGAGGCCGACGCCGTGATGCAGATCGAAATCATACAAGACGAGAAGCCGATTCTCACGATACCGTGGCAGTCGGTCACTACACGGCAGATTGGAAAGGACACGAAAGGGCTGGTAGTTGGCGGGCAATTCGCCATGCGGAACATTCAGCCGGGCATTTACGATATGCGCGTGTCGATCAAAGACTCAAAGATGAAACGACCTGTTCAACGCAGTGTCCCATTCGGCATCGAGCCCTGAAAAGTTTGAACGGATTGGATTTGGTCAGGGCAGCCCTGTCGCCGAGTAGCCAGGCGGGATTACTCCCGCCTGGCTACTCGGCGAC
>Ga0111539_10004090_pt1 | contig 19140 bp, 22 predicted proteins | sample RhiMethybrSRZTD1_FD_79667 | JGI IMG/M metagenome (GOLD analysis project Ga0111539, IMG submission 79667) | Populus rhizosphere microbial communities from Tennessee, USA - Rhizosphere MetaG P. TD hybrid SRZTD1 (version 2) (version 2) | ecosystem: Host-associated > Plants > Roots > Rhizosphere >... | reverse complement strand
GTTCCACAGCGCGGTCTTCGTCCTCACCCATCACACGCGCTCGCCGATCGAGATGGAGGGCGGCACGACATTCCACTTCCTCGACACGTCGCCGGCCGAGGCGCTCGAGGCGGCCCGCGAGGCCGCGGACGGCCAGGACGTGCGCATCGGCGGCGGCGCGACGGTGATCCGCGACTTCGTCGCCGCCGGGCTGATCGACCACATGCACATCACGGTCGCCCCGATCCTGCTCGGCCGTGGCGTGCGCCTCTGGGACGGCCTCGAGGGGCTCGAGAAGGACTACGAGATCGAGGCCGTGTCCTCGCCCAGCGGCGTGACGCATGTGACGTTCACCCGCGCCTGAATCGCCTCCGCACCGGACGGATCTCACTCAAGCGATCGCGTCTCGTACCGATATACTTGCTTAGGGTAAGCAATGAATACGAACGCTGTCGAAGACCTCGTCCGCTCGCTCTATCGCCTCGGGATGGTCCAGAGGGAGCTCGCGCGCCACGCCCTCGCCGAGCTCGGGACCCAAGGCTTCGTCGCGCTCGGCGTGATCCACCTCAACGGCCCGGTCCGGGTCAGCGACGTCGCGCAGCGCCTCAATGTCGCGCTGTCCGTCGCCAGCCGCCAGGTCACGGCGCTCGAACGCGCCGGTTACGTCGAACGCGACACCGACCCCGAGGACGGCCGCGCGCACCGCGTGTCCGCCACGGACGCCGGGCGCGCGGTGCTGGAGGAGTCGCACCGCCGCATGGTGCACGCCTTCGGCCGTGCCCTCGAAGGCTGGAGCGCCAAGGAGATCACGGCCCTGTCGGAGAGCCTCGAGCGGCTCCGCGAGGACGTCCATCGCGACGTCGTAGACGGCGCGAAGGGAACACTCGCATGACCGAACCAATCCAACTGCGCGGCGGCATGTCGCACCGGCAGGTCCTCGAAGCGATGTCCGGCCTGCTGCTCGGCATGTTCGTCGCGATCCTCTCGAGCACGGTGGTCTCGACCGCGCTGCCGGTGATCGTCGCCGACCTCGGCGGGAGCCAGGCGTCGTACACATGGGTGGTCACGTCCACGCTCGTGGCGCTCACGGTGAGCACGCCGATCTGGGGCAAGCTCGCCGACCTGTTCGACCGCAAGCTCCTGATCCAGACCGGCCTCGTGATGTTCGTGGTCGGCTCGATGCTCGCCGGCCTCTCGCAGTCGATGGGCTGGCTGATCGCGTGTCGCGTCCTGCAGGGCCTCGGCGCCGGTGGCCTCACCGCCCTCGTCCAGGTCGTGCTGTCCGACCTCGTCTCCCCGCGCGAGCGCGGCCGCTACGCCGGCTACCTGGGCGCCGTGTTCGGCGTCGGCACGGTCGCGGGCCCGCTGCTCGGCGGCGTCATCACCGACAGCCTGAGCTGGCGCTGGTGCTTCTACGTCGCCGTCCCGTTCGCGCTCGCCGCGTTCGTGGTCCTGCAGCGCACGCTCAAGCTCCCGCGCCGCCGCCGCGAGGTGAAGATGGATTACCCCGGAATCGTCCTCATCTCGGCCGGCATCTCGAGCGTTCTGATCTGGGTCTCGCTCGCCGGCCAGCAGTACGCCTGGCTCTCGTGGGAGACCGCCGTGCTGCTCAGCCTCGGCGCCGCGCTGATCGTGGCCGCGGTCGCCGTCGAGCGCCGCGCCGCCGAGCCGATCGTCCCGCTGCGCCTGTTCGGCGACCGAACCGTCGTGCTCGCCGTGATCGCGTCGGTCGCGGTCGGCATCGCGATGTTCGGCACGACCGTCTTCCTCAGCCAGTACATGCAGATCGCGCGCGGTAAGTCGCCGACCGAGTCCGGCCTGCTGACGATCCCGATGGTCGTCGGGCTGTTCCTCGCGTCGACGATCGTCGGCCGCCTCGTCACCCGCACCGGCCGCTACAAGCGCTGGATGGTGGGCGGCGCGATCAGCCTCACCGTCGGCCTGCTGTTGATGGGCACGCTCGACGAGACCACCAGCCTGCTCGAACTCGCCGGGTTCATGGTGCTTGTCGGCGCCGGCGTCGGCTCGATGATGCAGAACCTCGTCCTCGTGGTGCAGAACACGGTCGCGCAACGCGACATGGGCGCCGGCTCGTCGCTGATCGCCTTCTTCCGCAGCCTCGGCGGCGCGATCGGCGTGTCCGCGCTCGGCGCGGTGCTCGCCGCGAAGGTGGCCGGGGATCTGAACGCGCCGGGGACCGGCGGCGCCGTGCCGGACGTGTCGACGCTCCCGCCGGCCGTCGCGCGCGTGATCGAGCACGCCTACGGCGCCGGGATCGGCGAGATCTTCCTGCTCGCCGCGCCGCTCGGGCTCGTCGCGCTCGTCGCGCTGCTCCTGATCCGCGAGGTCCCGCTCGGCCACAAGAGCGGCATCGAGCTCGCCGAGGTCGCGCCCGAGAAGGCGGCGGCATGAGCGAGCACCTGGAGGAGCTCCACATCTACCGGCTGCTCGTCGCCGTCGACGGCTCCGACAGCAGCACGCTCGCGCTGCGCGCGGCGATCACCGTCGCGCGCCGCGACAACGCCGCGCTCACGCTGCTGTGCGTGGCGCCCGAGGCCGGGCACGACATGGCGCGCTTCGCCGCCGCCGCGGGCGTGCCGCCCACCACCCAGGAGGAGCTCGACGCGGAGGCCGAGAAGATCCTCCGCCGGACGGTCGAGCTCGTGCCCGACGACGTCCCGGTCCGCACCCTCGTGCGGCGCGGCAAGGCGGGCCCGGCGATCGTCGCGCACGCGCGCGAGGAGAGCTACGACGCGATCCTGATGGGCGCCCGCGGCGTCGGCCGCGTGGCCGCGATCATCGGCAGCGTCAGCGCGTTCGTCCTCAGCCACGCGGACGTGGACGTCTTCGTCGCGCACTCAGCCATCTGACGGCAGTCGCGACCACAACGAGGCGTTGGTGCGCCGCCCCTGCTTGAGATGGATCGAGCGCATCACGCCCTCGCGCGTGTAGCCGCAGCGCGCGGCCACGCGCTCGGACGCGGCGTTCTCGACGTTGATGATCAGGTAGATCCGCTGGGCGCCCTGCTCGAACGCCCACTCGGTGAGCGCCCGCAACATCTCGCTGGCGACGCCGCGCCCGCGGGCGGCCGGCGCGGTGATGTAGCCGAGCTCCATCTCGGCACCCTCGCGGTCGATCTCGGGCGCCAGCGCCAGCCCGAGGAACGTGCCGTCGTCGTCGAGCGCCGCGAACGCCTCGGCGCTCCCGTCCGCGCGCGCCGCCTCGTAACGGGCCAGCCACTGACGCTCGAAACCCGGCGGCGCGGGCTCGGGCACGCGCGTGAAACGGAGGACGTCCGGGTCGTCGAGAAGGGCGGCCACCGCTCCCAGATGAGGTTCGTCTAACGGTTCGAGTCGCATTTCCGATCGGATTTACTACCTTTTCCCTACTGCCCAGGTCGAGAAGGAGCCCGGATGAGCACCACCGACGAGCTGGTCGCCAACATCGAGGCCTACGCCGCGCAGTTCGATAAGGGGGATCTGCCGCTGCCGCCCGGCCGCAAGGTCGCCGTCGTCGCCTGCATGGACGCCCGCCTGAATCCGTACGGGATCCTCGGCCTGTACGAGGGTGACGCGCACGTTATCCGCAACGCCGGCGGGGTCGTGACCGACGACGAGATCCGCTCGCTCGCGATCTCGCAGCGGCTGCTGGGAACCGAGGAGATCATCCTCATCCACCACACCGACTGCGGCATGCTCACGTTCACCGACGACGACTTCAAGCGCTCGATCCAGGAGGACACGGGGATCAAGCCCGAGTGGGCGGCCGAGGCGTTCGCCGACCTCGACGAGGACGTCCGCCAGTCGATCGCCCGCATCAAGGCGAGCCCGTTCATCCCGAACAAGGGCAGCGTTCGCGGCTTCGTCTACGAGGTCGAGAGCGGCCGATTGCGCGAAGTGACCTGACGCCTTCAAACCTCCCGTTTGCAAGAGATTGTGCAAGCGGGAGGAGTCCGCACTGATACAACGACGGCCGCCGAGTCGCCGCCCCCCGGGGGACGGCGAACGGGGGAACCACAGCGGCCGTTCCGGTCGCGGGGGCGAATCGCCGTCGTGAGCACGGCGTAGCGCACCGAGCGCGAGCCCGTCAGCTCACCTCGTAGGCGACCGGAAAATGCGGACGGACGGACGGAACGTGACGGATTCACTACGCGGGCGTGCCCGCGCGAGCATCGTCGCCTGCTTGGCGGCCGTGGTTGTGCTCGCGGCCGCCTCTCCAGCTGAGGCAGTGCTCAAGCGCGGCTCCCATGGCCCGCGGGTCGTGAAGGTCCAGCGGTGGCTGGGCATCGGCGCCGACGGGATCTTCGGACCCGGCACCAAGCGCGCGGTCAAGCGCTTCCAGCGCAGCCACGGCCTGACCGCCGACGGGATCGTCGGCCCCGCCACGTGGAGCGCGCTGCGCTCGGCCCACGCCCGCAAGGCCTCGAGCCGCCGCGGTGGTGGTGGAAGCCGCCGCGCCGCGGTCGTCTCGCTCCAGCGGGCGCTCGGCATCTCCGCCGACGGCATCTTCGGCCCCGGCACCGAGGCGGCGGTGAAGTCCTTCCAGCGCCGGCACGGGCTGACCGCCGACGGGATCGTCGGGCCCGCGACCTGGTCCGCGCTCGGCCATTCCGGTCGCACGATCATCCTCAAGCGTCGCGGCGGCGGAGGCGGGGGCGGCGGCGGCAACGGCACGATCGCGCGCGTCGTCCGCGCCGCCAACCGGATCGCCACCAAGCCGTACAAGTACGGGGGCGGCCACGGGCAGTGGAACGACAGCGGCTACGACTGCTCGGGCTCGGTCTCCTACGCCCTCCACGGCGGCGGCCTGCTCTCGAGCGCGCTCGACAGCAGCGGTTTCATGCGCTGGGGCGCGCCCGGCAAGGGCCGGCACATCACGATCTACGCCAACCCGAGCCACGTGTACATGGTCATCAACGGCCGCCGCTACGACACGACCGGCCGCAGCGAGACCGGCAGCCGCTGGCAGCCGAACGGCCGCTCGTCGGCGGGCTACGTCGTCCGCCACCCGCCGGGCTACTGAGCCCTGAGCGGTCTGACCCTTCACCGGCTCGCCGGGCCTGACACGACTGTCAAGGGGTCAGACCCCTGGGTTCGCGCTTGACACGCGCGCATCGGTAAGCCTATACTTACCGTTAGTGGCGACTTACGGAAGCAACGGTCTCAGTGCCCTCGGCGATCCCACCCGCCGGGCGATCTTCGAGCGGCTCGGCCGCGGCCCGCTGCCGGTCGGCGAGCTCGCCCGTGACCTCCCCGTCAGCCGGCCCGCGGTCTCGCAGCACCTGAAGGTGCTCAAGGACGCGGGCCTGGTTGTCGACCGGGCCGACGGCACGCGGCGGCTGTACCAGCTCAACCCCGCCGGGATCGAGGCCATGCGCGCGTACTTCGACACGTTCTGGAACCACGCGTTGGCCGCGTTCAAAGACGCGGTCGAGAAGGAGGACTCATGACCGACACCGACACCGCGATCGCCGTTCGTCGCAGCGTCACCGTGAACGCCGCGCCGGAGCGCGCGTTCGAGGTCTTCACCGCCGGCTTCAGCACCTGGTGGCCGCTCGAGACCCATCACATCGGCAAGGCGGACGCGGCCGAGGCGATCATCGAGCCGCGCGCCGGCGGCCGCTGGTTCGAGCGCGGCGTCGACGGCAGCGAGTGCGACTGGGGCTTCGTGACCGCCTGGGAGCCGCCGCACCGCCTGCTGCTGGCCTGGCACCTCACGCCCGAGTACGAGTTCGACCCCGACCCCGCGCAGGCGACCGAGGTCGAGATCCGCTTCACGCCCAAGGACGGCGGCACGCTCGTCGAGCTCGAGCACCGCGGGTTCGAGAAGTACGGCGACCCGGAGAAGATCCGCGAGTCCGTCACCCAGAAGGGCGGCTGGAGCGACCTGCTGGAGATGTACTCCAAGGCGGTCTAGGCGTCCACTACCGTTGGCGGTGGATGTACGTGTCCATGTCGCGCCTGCGCATCGAGGTCGAGCGCGCGGACGAGCTCGTTCGCGCGTTCCGGGCGCGGGCGCGACTGGTGGACCACGCCGACGGCTTCGTCGACCTTCAGGTCTGGCAGTCGGACCGCGACGCCGGCGAGCTGATCATGGTCTCGCGCTGGCGCGACCGCGCCGCGTTCACGACCTACATGCGCTCGGACGACCACAAGACCTCGCACGGGCGCATCCCGCCCGAGCTCGACGACGCGATCAAGCTCGAGCGCCTCGAGCACCTGCACACGTACGAGGTCGTCGCCGAGTGAGCGGCCGCACAGCACCGCCGAGCGGCTGGCCGCCGCCGACCCAGGCGCGGCTCGGCGACGCGCAGGTGGAGCTCGAGCCGCTCGCGCACACGATCGCCGACCGCTACTTCGAGCGCTTCCCCGAGGACCTCGAGCGCTACGGCGACGCCGCCCGCGCCTGGGAGCTGCACGACACCCAGCACCTCCTGCACTGGGCGATCGGGGACGTCGAGGGCTACGTCGAGATGGCTCACCACGTCGAGTGGCTGGCGCGCGTGCTCGCCGCGCGCGACTTCCCGCTCGAGCACCTCGCGGTGAACCTCGAGCTGGCGGGCGAGGTCGCCGGCGCGGAGCTCGGCGACGAGGTGGCTCAGCGGCTCGTCGCCGCCGCGGCGGTCGTGCGGGCGCACTGAGTCACGAGCAGCACCACTCGACGGCGTCCGGGAACGCCTGGCGCGCCGGGCCGCGGGCGAACTGGCGCGCGATGTTGGCGACGGCCGTTGCGCGGCCGCTGTCGACGTCGAGGAACAGCCACTGGTCGGCCGCCGGCCACGGAACGAGCAGGCTGCGGCCGGAGGGCGACCACGCGACGGCGCCGAACCGGCCGGACCCGGTGAACACCGCGCGGCCGTCCACCACGATCTCGCTCGTGCGCGCGCCGCGGCGGACCAGCGCGAGCCGCCCGCCGGCGGACCAGCTCACGTCGTCGACGACCGCACCGTGCGGGACGGGGCGGCTCTGCAGGGTCGAGCCGTTGCGCCCGAGGATGAGCACGCGGCGCTGGGTGACGACCGCCAGACGCCGCCCGTCCGGCGACCACGCCAGTTGCCGTACGCGCCCCGGACGTTCGCGCCACAGCTCGACGCCGGTGTCGACGTTCACCACATGCACGCGCCCGTAGCGATCGGCGAAGGCGAGCACGTACGCCGGGCCGGGGCGCCAGGACGGAGCGATCCGGGCCGCGGCGGCGAGCGGCCGGTCGCCGGTCCCGTCGCCGTTGACGATCCGCAACGTGTGGCCGGACACGTAGGCGACGCGATAGCCGTCGCCCGGCGCCCAGCGCGCGGCGGTGATCCGGCCGGGCCGGGCGAGCGACCAGTGCACGCGGCCGGACGGCTCCATCGCCACGAGCTCGCCGCCGCGCCAGCCGACCACGAACAGGCCGCGCGGCGACCACGAGACGCCGGCGTAGTCGCCGAGCCGGCGCCGCGAGCCGTCCGCCGCCACGGCCCAGGCGCCGTCGGCGGAGCTCACGAGCAGGCGGCCACCACCGGGCACCCGCACGAGCGCGGGCTTCGGGTCCGGATGGCCGGTGCCCAGCACCTGGCGCACCCAGCGCGCGACCGCGTCGCCGGGCGCGTTGAGCGAAGCCGCGACGAGCACGGCGGCGAGCACGCAGGCGGCGACGGCGAGGGCCGCAGCCCAGCGGCGCCGCGGCCGCACCGGCTCGCGCTCGCGGTAGGCGGCGCGCGCGACCTGCAGCGCCCGGCCGCGGGCGTCCTCGTCCACCGGCACGCGGCGGAGAGCCTCGCGGAGGTCGCGCTCGGTCATGACTCGCCTCGCGGCGACTCGGGGGTTTCGTCGAGGTGCGTGCCGAGCGCGTCGAGCCCGCGTCGCAGGCGCGAGTTCACGGTGCCGCGCGGGAGATCGAGCATCGCCGCGATCTCGCCCGGCGTCAGGTCGAGCAGGTAGCGCATGACGACCACGGCGCGGTGCTCGGGCGTCAAACGCGCGAGCGCCGGACCGATGTCGCCGAGCCCGTGGTCGACCGCCGGCGCGGTGGGCTCGGGGACGGCCTCGACGCCGACCTCGGCCCGCAGCCGCCGGGCGCGCGCCCAGTCGATCGCGCGGTTGACGACGATCCGGTGCAGCCACGGGCGCAGCGGGCGCGTGCGGTCGAACCGCGGCAGCGCGCGCAGCGCGCTCACGAACGCCTCCTGCGCGATGTCCTCGGCGGCGGCGCGATCGTGCGCGATCAGCAGCGCCGTGCGGAAGGCGTCCGGCCAGTGGCGCGCGAACAGCTCCTCGACCGCCCGCTCCGAGCCGCCCTGGGCCGCGCGCACGAGCGCCGCGTCGCTCGCGCGGCGCACCGGTCGCCAAGCGGCGGGCAGGCTGACCTCCGCCACATCCACACGCTCCATACGTGCGGCGCGGCGCATGAGGTCCCTATAGGCGTTCCAGCGCGAGCTCGGCGCCGCGGTCAGGCGGGAACACGGGGTACACAACGTCGGTGATCACGCCATCGCGCACGATCAGCGTGACGCGCCGGATCAGCGTCATGCCCTCGACGTCGAGCGTCGGCAGGCCGAGCGCGCGCGTGAGCTCGAGGTCGGCGTCCGAGAGGATCGGATACGGGAGGTGCAGGCGCTCGACCGCCTCGCGCTGGTACGCGGTGTCCTGCGTCGACAGGCCGAAGATCCGCGCGCCGCGCTCCGCGAAGCGCGCCTTCTCGTCGCGGAACGAGCACGCCTCCGGCGTGCAGCCGCGCGCGCCCGGGATCGCGTTCCACCCGGCCTCTCCCCCGGGCGGCTCCTCCCCCGGCCGGCCCGTGCGCGGGTAGGCGAAGACCACGCTCAAGCCGTCGAGCGAGGCGAGCGCGACCTCGCTGCCGTCGGTCGCGGGCAGCGCGATCGGCGGGAGCGACGTGCCGGCCAGGTGATCGGCCGCGCCGTCGTCGTCGGGTGCGGGCAGGTCGTCGGGCAGGACGGTCGGGTCTCGCACGTGGTCGAGTGTCCCACGAACTTCGGGCATTGAGGGGAAGCGGGATCGGCCGCCGCGCGAGGCCGTTGTCGACTTACCCGCGCTATACGCGGTTAACTCGACACGCTGGCGCGTTGCCGCTCGCGGGAGCGAGCCGCGGCCGACTCCCTCGCCGCCCTACCCAGCCGCAGTTGGCCTAAGCGGAGGAGCGAGCCTTGGCGGCGTACAGGTCCGCGTCGGCGTGCCGGTGCAGCGCGTCCTCGTCGGCGCCGTCGGCCGGGTAGGAGGCGGCGCCGGCAGCGCTGCCCACGCGCTCGGCCAGCGCGGCGACGGTGCGGTCGGCGATCACGCGCGCCTCGGCGCCCGCGACGCCCGGCAGCAGCAGCGCGAACTCGTCGCCGCCGAGGCGGCCGGTGGCGTCGGACGACCGCAGCAGCGCCTGGAGCGTCGACCCGACCCAGCGCAGCAGCTCGTCGCCCGCCGCGTGGCCGTGGCGGTCGTTGACCTCCTTGAATCCGTTGAGGTCGAGCTGGATCAGCGCCACCTCGCCGCCCTCGCGCTCAGCGCGCTCGAGCTCCGTCTGGAGGCGCTCGGAGAAGCCGCGGCGGTTCAGGCAGCCGGTCAGCGGATCGGTGCGCGAGAGCTCGGCGAGCTCGTCGTGCTGGCGCGCGGTCATCCGCGCCTGCCAGACGCACAGCACGCCGGTCAGGCCGAGGCAGACGAGGAACATGCCCATGTAGACCGGGTCGGCCTCCATGTGCGCGGGCGTCGCGCCGCCGAGCGCCCCGAGGATGCCGACGCCGACCACGCTGGCGACCGCGACCGTGATCATCGATCCGAGCGGATACGACAGCGCCGCGAACACCTGGGTCAGGAAGAGCGCCAGCGTCGCCGGGCTCGTGACGCCGCCATCCAGGTACGCGAGCAGGCAGATGATCGAGATGTCGAGCAGGCTCCAGGTGAGGAAGAACGCCTCGCGATAGCGGCTGCGCACGATCGTCTCGGCCGGCAGCCGCGACACCACGAACGCGCTGACGAGAGCGAGCACGACGAGCGCCGCGATCGACTCGCGATACGGGCGATTCCAGGTCGCCACGACCCACGCCGCCATCGCGATCGCGAGGAGGTACGTCACCCGGACGCCTGCCGCGATCACCTGCACGCGCAGGCGCAGTCGTGAGCTCTCGAGCCCCATAGCTCTTCAATCGTCAGCCCGACCGGAAACCTGAGCGGCGGGGCGCTGCGACATCCCGCGGCAGCGCTGCTCGCTGCCTGAGCAGCCGCGCGGCTGGTATTCTCTAATCTCGATCGATTTAGTGGAGATTTAAGTCTGTACACCGCCGCCGCCCCGCCGCCATACGTTCGCCGCCGCGCGCTGCTCGCCCCCGACGTCCTCGCCGTGGTCGAGGCCGCGGAGGTGTCCGGCGGGCCGGTCGACCCGACGGTGACCGAGCTGCGGGCCGCGCACGACCGCGAGGCGCCGGAGCTGGCCGGCCCCGGCCCGCGGCTCGCGCGCGTCGCCGACCTTGTGATGCCGGGCCCGCACGGGTGGATCCCGATGCGCGCGTACTGGCCCAGCGACGCACCCGACCTGCCGCTGATCGCGTACCTGCACGGGGGCGGCTGGACGGTCGGCTCGATCGCGTCGTTCGACCCGGTGACGCGTGCACTGGCCGCCGCGTCCGGGGCGATCGTGGTGAGCGTCGGCTACCGGCTGGCGCCCGAGCAGACGTTCCCCGTGCCCGTCGACGAGGCGGTCGCGGCCGTGCGCTGGCTGGCTGAGAACGCCGGATTGCTCGGCGCCGACGGCAGCCGCATCGCGATCGCGGGCGACAGCGCGGGCGGGAACCTCGCGGCCGTCGCGGCACGGCGCCTGCGCGACGAGGGCGGTCCGCCGCTGCGGATGCAGGCGCTCGTCTATCCCGTCTGCGACGCCGCGCTCGACACGCCGTCGGCTGAGCGCTTCGCCGAGGGCTACGGGTTCACCGCCGAGGCGATGCGGCGCTACTGGGAGCTCTATCTCGGTGACGCCGACGGCAGCGATCCCGACGCCTCTCCCCTGCGCGCCGACGACCTGCGCGGCCTGCCGCCCGCGTTCGTCGCGACCGCTGCCGCCGACGTGCTACGCGACGAGGGCGAGGCGTACGGCGCCGCGCTGCGCGAAGCCGGCGTGCGGGCGACGATCCGCCGCTACCCCGGGACCGTCCACGGGTTCTGGCGCTGGCTCGCCCGCGCCCAGGCGTCGCGCCGCGCGATCGGCGAGGTCGGCGCCGCGCTGAGGGCCGCGCTGTGACCCGCGAGCTGTCCTACCTGCGGCTGCTCGAGACCGAGGCCGTCTTCGTCATGCGCGAGGTCGCGGCCGAGTTCGAGCGCCCCGTGATCCTGTTCAGCGGCGGCAAGGACTCGATCGTGCTGCTCCGCCTGGCCGAGAAGGCGTTCCGGCCGGCGCGCTTCCCGTTCCCGATCCTGCACGTCGACACCGGGCACAACTTCCCCGAGGTGATCGAGTTCCGCGACCGCCGCGTGCGCGAGCTCGGCGAGCGGCTGATCGTCGCCTCGGTGCAGGAGACGATCGACTCGGGCCGAGCGCACGAGGAGACCGGCGTCGGCGCGTCGCGCAACCGGCTGCAGACGGTCACGCTGCTCGACGCGATCGCCGCCAACGGGTTCGACGCCGCGCTCGGCGGCGCCCGCCGCGACGAGGAGCGCGCCCGCGCGAAGGAGCGCGTGTTCTCGTTCCGCGACGACATGGGCCAGTGGGATCCGAAGAACCAGCGTCCCGAGCTGTGGGGCATCTACAACGGCCGCGTGCGCAAGGGCGAGCACGTGCGCGTGTTCCCGCTCTCCAACTGGACCGAGCTCGACGTCTGGCGCTACATCCACGCCGAGCGGCTCGAAGTCCCGAACATCTACTTCGCGCACCCGCGCCGCGTGATCGAGCGCGACGGGATGCTGCTCGCCGACTCGCGGTTCGTGCCGCGGCGGCCGGAGGAGACCCCGTTCGAGGCGACGGTCCGCTACCGCACGGTCGGCGACATCGCGGTCACGGGCGCCGTCCGCTCCGAGGCCGAGACGCTCGAGGCGGTCGTCGCCGAGATCGCCGCCACGCGCGTCACCGAGCGCGGCGAGACGCGGGCCGACGACCGCGTGTCGGCCGCCGCGATGGAGGACCGCAAGCGCGAGGGCTACTTCTGATGAGCGCCAACCCGCTCGACGCGCCGCCCGAGCTCTTGCGCGTCGTGACGGCCGGCTCGGTCGACGACGGCAAGAGCACGCTGATCGGCCGGCTGCTGCACGACACCAAGTCGATCCTCGACGATCAGCTCGACCAGGTGCAGCTCACGAGCCAGGAGCGGGGCGACGGGCGGCTCGACCTGGCGCTGCTCACCGACGGCCTGCGCGCCGAGCGCGAGCAGGGCATCACGATCGACGTCGCCTATCGCTTCTTCACCACGCCGAAGCGCTCGTTCATCCTCGCCGACACGCCCGGCCACGTCCGCTACACGCGCAACATGGTCACCGGCGCGTCGACCGCCGACGTCGCGCTCGTGCTGATCGACGCGCGCCAGGGCCTGGTCGAGCAGTCCAAGCGGCACGCGTTCATCGCGTCGCTCCTGCACGTCCCGCACCTCGTCGCGTGCGTGAACAAGATGGACCTGGTCGACTGGGACCAGGGCGTGTTCGACGCGATCGTCGACGACCTCGCCGCCTACGGCCGCCGGCTCGCGCTCCCGGAGCTGCACGGCATCCCGATCTCGGCGCTCAACGGCGACAACGTGGTCGACCGCTCGGACGCCGCGCCGTGGTACGACGGCCCGCCGCTGCTTTCCTACCTCGAGGACATCGACGTCGCCGCCGACCGCCACGTGTTCGACGAGGCGCGGCTACCGGTGCAGTGGGTCGTGCGCCCGCACGACGACGCGCACCACGACTATCGCGGCCACGCCGGCCAGGTCGTCGCCGGGACGCTGCGCGTCGGCGACGAGGTGCTCGTGCTGCCCAAGGGCGAGCGGACGCGGATCGCGCAGCTGGACACGTTCGACGGGCCCGTCGACGAGGCGTTCGCGCCGATGTCGGTGACCGCGCTGCTCGAGGACGACCTCGACGTCGCCCGCGGTGACCTGCTGTGCGCGGCCGACGCGCCGGCGCAGGTGACCCGCGACCTGCACGCCGACGTCTGCTGGCTCGCCGAGAAGCCGGCGCAGCCGTCGGGCCGCTACCTCGTCAAGCACACGACGCGCACCACGCGCGCGGAGCTGACGCGCATCGAGCACGTGGTGGACGTGGGGAGCCTGCGCACGGAACCGGATCCCGGCGGCCTCGAGCTCAACGACATCGGGCGCGTCGCGCTCCGCACCGCGGCGCCGCTCGTGGTCGACCGCTACGCCGACAACCGGGCCACCGGCAGCTTCATCCTGATCGACGAGGCCACCAACGAGACCGTGGCGGCGGGCATGGTCGTCGAGGCGGTGCGCGACGGCGGCGCCCGCAGCCCGAACGTCGTGTGGGAGCGCGGCGAGGCGACCCGCGACGACCGCTGGGCGGCGCTCGGCCAGGCCGGCGCGACGATCTGGCTCACCGGCCTGCCGTCCTCGGGCAAGTCGGCGATCGCCGCCGCGCTCGAGGCGCGGCTGGTCGGCGGCGGCACCGGCGCCTACCTGATCGACGGCGACAACCTGCGCCACGGGCTGTCGGGCGACCTCGGGTTCGACGCCGGCTCGCGCGCCGAGAACGTGCGCCGCGCCGGCGAGGCGGCGCGGATGCTGGCCGACGCCGGGCTCGTCGTGCTGGTCGCGCTCGTCTCGCCCTACGCCGACCACCGCGAGCGCGTACGGCGCCGGCACGCCGAGGAGGACCTGCCGTTCGTCGAGGTGTACGTCGACACGCCGCTGGAGGTCTGCGAAGCCCGCGATCCCAAGGGCCTCTACCGCCGTGCGCGCGCGGGCACGCTGCACGGCCTGACCGGCGTCGACGACCCATACGAGCCCCCGCCGGAGCCCGACCTCGTGCTGGACGGGACACAGCCGATCGAGGATGGTGTGGCGGCGCTGGAATCGCTCCTGGGAGACCGTGGCCTGCTGTGACCGTGTCCTACCTCGTGTGCGCCACGCCGCGCAGCGGCAGCACGCTGCTGTGCGAGACGCTGAGTAAGACGGGGGTCGCGGGCAACCCGCTCGAGTTCTTCGAGGCGCTCCCGGAGACCGGCGTCCCCCGGCGTCCGGTTGATTACCTCGCCGGGCTCGACGACGCCGAGGCGCTCGCGCTGGTCGAAGGCGCCCCGGCGCCCGAGGCGCCCCCGTACTCGGACCTGCGCGGCTGCGCCGACTACGGCGAGCACCTCGAGCGGGTCCGCGCCGCCGGGACGACGCCCAACGGCGTCTTCGGAGCCAAGATCATGTGGGCCCACCTCGTCGCTCTCGGACAGCAGCTCGGGTCCGGCGACCTGCGGGCGCTCGTCGATCAGCAGTTCGACCGCCCGCGCTTCGTCTGGGTCCGCCGCCAGGACACGGTCCGCCAGGCCGTCTCGCTGTGGCGCGCGATGCAGACGCAGTCGTGGCGAGCGGAGAACGAGCCGGCGACGGGCGAGCCGCGGTACTCGTACGCCGCGCTGCGCCACCTCGTCGAGCTCCTCGCGGCGCACGACCGCGCCTGGGAGCGATTCCTCAGCGGCGGCGAGCACGTCCTGACGCTCACCTATGAGGAGATCGCATCCGACATCGGCGACGCGGTCGCGCGCACGCTCGCGCACATCGGCGTCGCACCAGACGCCGGCGCCGACGCGCTCCCGACGATGCGCCGCCAGGCCGACCGGCGGTCGGACGAATGGGCCGACGCCTACGCCAGAGACGCCCTTGCCGCCACGCGTTGATCCTATGATGCCCGCGTGCCGACCGACGAGCGCGTTCTTGCCGCGCTGCAGCGTGTCACGGACGCCGCGCTGGCGCACCTTTCAGAGGACGACCTCCTGACGGAGCTCCTGCGCCGCGTCGCGGAGATCCTCAACAGCGACACGGCCGCGATCCTCCTGCTCGAAGCGAACGGCGATCACCTGCGCGCTCGTGCCGCCAAGGGGATCGAGGAGGAGGTCGAGCAGGGCGTCCGCATCCCGGTCGGCGCGGGGTTCGCGGGCCGGATCGCGGCCGAAGGGAGCCCGCGCTCGATCGACGACGTCGACACGGCCGACATCTACAACCCGATCCTGCGCGAGAAGGGCATCCGCTCGCTGCTCGGCGTCCCGCTGCTGATCGAGGGCCGGGTGACCGGGGTCATGCACGTCGGCAGCCTGACGCCCCGCCACTTCACGACCGACGAGCGCGACCTGCTCCAGCTTGCCGCCGACCGCGCGGCGCTCGCGATCGAGCACGCGATGCTGTACGAGCGCGAGCGCGACGCCCGGATCGCGGCCGAGCGGGCTTCGGCGCGGCTGCAAGCGCTCCAGCGGGTCACCGACGCGGGGCTCGCCTACCTGCCGGAGGACGATCTGCTGCTCGAGCTGCTCGACCGCGTCGCCGAGATCCTCGACAGCGACACCGCGGCGATCCTGCTGCTGGAGCCGAACGGCGAGTACCTCCGCGCCCGTGCCGCCAAGGGCATCGAGGAGGAGGTCGAGCAGGGCGTCCGCCTGCCGCTCGGCAAGGGCTTCGCGGGCCGGATCGCGGCCGAGCGCCGGGCGATCTTCATCGAGGACGTCGACCACGCGGACATCCTCAACCCGATCCTGCGCGAGAAGGGGATCCGCTCGCTGCTCGGCGTCCCGCTGCTGATCGAGGGCCGCGTGACCGGCGTCATGCACGTCGGCAGCCTCGTCCCTCGCATCTTCACCGTCGGCGAGCGCGACCTGCTGCAGCTCGCCGCCGACCGCGCCGCGCTCGCGATCGAGCACGCGATGCTGTACGAGCAGCGCCGGCTCGCCGAGGCGCTCCAGCGCCAGCTCCTCCCCGAGACGCTGTCCGGCGTCACCGGGCTCGAGCTGGCGAGCCGCTACCTGCCCGCGAGCGGGGAGAGCCTCGGCGGCGACTGGTACGACGCGTTCGCGCTCCCGGGCGGGCGGATCGTCGTCTGCGTCGGCGACGTCGTCGGCCACGGGCTCCAGGCCGCCGCGGTGATGGCGCAGCTGCGCACGGCTCTGCGCGCCTACGCGGTCGACGGCAGCGACGCGGCGGCCACGGTCGAGCGAGTCAACCGCCTGATGTGGCGGCTCGGCCCGACCTCGATGACCACGCTCGCGTACACCGTGATCGATCCCGCCGGGGAGTCGCTCGGCCTCGTCAACGCGGGGCATCCGCCGCCGCTCGTGATCGGGCCTGACGGCGAGCCGTACTTCCTGCCGCTCCAGGGTACGCTCGCGCTCGGAGCGTCGCCGCTCGCCAACTACCGCTGCGAGTCGCACCCGTTCCCGACGGGCTCCACGATCGTCCTGTACACGGACGGCCTGGTCGAGCGGCGCGGCCGCTCGATCGACGACGGGCTCGAGCAACTGCGCACGATCGCCCGCGGCGGCGGCGATCTCGAGACCCTCTGCAGCACGGTGATCGAGCACATGGTGCAGGGTCCCGCGCCGGACGACATCGCGATCGCGGCCGCGCGCATCCCGGCGATCAGCGAGCGGCTCAGCGCGCGCTGGCCGGCCGAGAAGGAGGCGCTGGCCGGCGTCCGCCAGATCCTTCGCCGCTGGCTGTACGCCCACGGCGCGACCGAGGACGAGACGTTCGACATCACGGTCGCCTCCCAGGAGGCGTGTGCCAACGCCGTCGAGCACGCGTACGGGCCGGGGCACCGCACGTTCGAGATCGACGCGACCTATGCCGCCGGGCGGGTGCGGCTCGTGATCCGGGACGACGGTCGCTGGCGGCCGCCGCGCGGCACTCATCGCGGCCGCGGGCTCCCGCTCATGCGCGCGCTCATGGAGCATGTGGACGTGCAGCACACCGACAAGGGCACGACCGTTGTGCTGGAGCGCGCGATCGGGACCGCGGAGGCCGCGTGACCGTCCTCGCTCGCGTCACCGACGAGCACCACGGCGAGGTTCCGCTCGTCGCGATCGCCGGCGAGATCGACGCATCGAACGCCGGCGAGATCGCCGAGCACCTGCGCGCGGCGCTCAGCAACCGCAGCGAGGCACTGGTGGTCGACCTCAGCGGTACGACCTACATCGACAGCGCCGGGCTCAACATCCTGTTCGAGCTCTCGACCGCGTTGCGCGAGCGCCAGCAGAAGCTGCACCTGATCGTCGGCCGGTCGTCGCCGATCGCCCGCATGATCGCGATCGTCGGGCTCGACGCCGCGGTGCCGACGCACCCCACGCGCGCCGCCGCGCTCGACGCCGTTCTCTAGTCCTCGTCGCGATCGAGGAACGCGGGGTCGGCGATCAGGAAGACGCCCGTCACGATGAACGTGAACAGCGCGAGCACGCCGAGCACCCGCGTGACCACGTGCTCGAAGCCGATCATCAGCACAAGACCGGCCGCGAGGCTGCCGAACAGGAGCGCGAGCTTCATGGATGGAAGCGCTGGTCGAGCGGCTCGTACTCCTGGTCGAGCCGGCCTTGCAGGACGAGGCGGTACAGCCACCACAGCGACGGCACGAGGATGACCATGCCGGCGGCGACGCCGATCACGACCGCCGACAGCGTCGCGTCGCTCGCCGCGGCCTCCGCGAGCGTCAGCGCCGGCGGCAGCACGTACGGGCTCTGGGCCAGCACCCAGCCGACGACGATCGCCGCAACGGCGGCGGCGGCGCTGAACCGCGCGAGGCCGTAGCGCTCGCGGTACACGAGCGCGAGCGTCGCGACCCCGGCGGCGCCGGAGACGAGCACCATCGCCAGCCCGCCGCCGCTCGTCAGCCCGTCGTACAGGTCGCGGGCGTCCGAGCGCAGGACGAGCAGCCCCGCGAGCGCGACGGCGCCGGTCGCGACGCCCATGCCGAGCGCGCGCGCCCGGAACGCACGCACGAGGTCCGGCAGGCCGGCCCGCTCGGAGTCGCCGGCGAGGTACACCGCCGCCAGGTAGGCGCCGCTGAGCACGCCGACGACGCCGATCAGCGCCGACGTCGGGTTCAGCCACGAGCTCACGAGGTCTCCCGTCGCGTTCCCGACCGGGACGCGGCCGGACGCCACGCCGCCGATCGCGGCGCCGAGGAAGAACGGGATCAGCACCGACGACAGCGCGAACACGGCACCGAGCACGCGCGCCTCGTTGATCGTCGCCGCCTGGCCGCGGAGGGCGAACGCGGTGCCGCGGAAGATGATCCCGACGGCGGCGAGGAACAGCGGGATCGAGAGCGTCGAGAAGATCGACCCGAACACGGTCGGGAACGCGGTCCACAGGATCACCAGCACGAAGATCAGCCAGACGTGGTTGGCCTCCCAGACCGGGCTCATCGACCGCTGCACCATCCCGCGCAGCCGCGCGCCGCGGCGCGCCCCGCCGGCCGTGAGGTCCCAGAACCCGGCGCCGAAGTCGGCGCTGCCGAACACCGCGTAGGCGGTGATGCCGAGCAGGACGAAGCCGAGGCAGACGTCGTCGAGCATCACGTCACCTCGGGGCGGCGGGTGAGCCGGCGCAGGAGCCAATAGACGGCCGCGGCGAGCCCGATGTAGACGACGATCAGGAACGCGTAGCCGATCTCCAGGTAGTCGACCGACGTGACGGCCTGCGTCGTGCGCATGTAGCCGTAGACGATCCACGGCTGGCGGCCGACCTCGGTGACGATCCAGCCGGAGATCAGCGCGACGAACGCCAGCGGCCCCGCGGCCATGACCGCGCGGTAGAACCAAGGCGAGCGCGGCAATCGGTGGCGCCGCAGCCAGGTGACGAAGAACACCGTGCCGAGCAGCGCGAGCCCGCTGCCGATCATGACCATGGTCTGGAACGCGACGCGCACGATCCCCACCGGCGGCCGGTCGTCGGCCGGGACGCTGTCGAGCCCGGTGACGGTCGCGTTCGGGTCGTGGTACGCGAGGATCGACAGCATCTTCGGGATCTCGACGATCCCGAGCAGCGTGAACGGCGCGCCCGCCTGCGTCTCCTGCAGGCCCTCGAACGCGGCGAGCTTGACCGGCTGGTGCTCGGCGACGGTGCGGCCCGCCCAGTCGCCCACCACGACCTGGACCGGCGCCGCGAGCGACGCGAACGCGAGCGTCACGACGAGGGCGGTGCGGTGGTAGTGGTCGCGCTTCCCGCGCAGCCACGCGTACGCGTACACGCCCGCCACGATGAACCCGGAGACGATGTAG
>Ga0111539_10004089_pt1 | contig 19141 bp, 14 predicted proteins | sample RhiMethybrSRZTD1_FD_79667 | JGI IMG/M metagenome (GOLD analysis project Ga0111539, IMG submission 79667) | Populus rhizosphere microbial communities from Tennessee, USA - Rhizosphere MetaG P. TD hybrid SRZTD1 (version 2) (version 2) | ecosystem: Host-associated > Plants > Roots > Rhizosphere >... | reverse complement strand
GGCAACGGGACCGGCATCTACAACTACGAGGCCGAGGCGAACCGCATCCTGAACGCGATGCTGCACAAGCAGGACATCAACGGCGGCGTGGTCAACGGCGTGATCGACATGTTCGATCGCGTCCAGCAGCAGGTCGTGTTCGTGCCCTATTTCAGCTCGGCCACCCACACCGACCCGTCGTACCACCTGCCGGCGTTCTACGAACTGTGGGGATGGTGGGCGCAAGGTTGGAACGGGCAGCAGGCGGCGGATCGTCAGTTCTGGCTGGACGCGGCCGCCAAGAGCCGCCAGTTCTTCGCCTGGACCACGCACCCGGTGACGGCGCTCAACCCCGATTACGCGGAGTTCAACGGCGCCGCGAAAGGCGACGCCTTCGGCGACAACGGCACACACGACGATTTCAGGTTCGATGCCTGGCGAACGGCGGTCAACTGGGCGGTCGACTACGCGTGGTGGGCGGCGGATCCCAACCAGATCGCGCTGACCAACCGGCTGCAGGCTTTCTTCCAGAGCAAAGGGCTCACGACCTACGGCAACCAGTACACACTCGACGGGACGGCGCTGTCGACGACGCATTCGCTGGGGCTGGTCGCGTCCAACGGGGCCGCATCGCTGGCGGCCAGCGATGTGCGGGCCTGGGATTTCGTTTCCGCGCTGTGGTCGACGACCCCGGCGTCAGGCAACTACCGCTACTACGACGGGATGCTGCAGTTCCTGGCGACCCTGCACGCGAGCGGCAAGTTCCGCATCTACTAGATCGACCTGGAGGCGCGCGATGGGCGATACACGCGACGGTTGGAGCAAGGCAGAAGTGATCATTGGGGCGCTCGGGGCGCTGGGGAGCATCGCGATCCCGATCATGCTGTTCGTCGTCGGCAACAGGATTGCCGCGCGCCAGGAGGCGGACAGCGCGGCGCAGCTGCAGGCCGACCGCGTCGAGCGGATGCTCGGCCACCTGGCCAGCACCAACGCTGACGAGCGGCGCCTGGCGGTCAACGTGGTGAGGTACTTCAGCGGCACCGCGCAGGCCTTCCCGGAGGACCTGATCCCGCTGCTGATCGAGGTCGCCAGCGCCGATCCCAGGGAGGACGTCGCCGCCACCGCCACCGGCGCGCTCGAGAAGCTGGCCCAGGGGGGGCAGGGAGCCGTCGTCGCACAGGCCGCCCAGGTCGGCCTTCGGAAGATTCCTTCGCGGGTCAACGTCAGCGGCCCGCGCGAGGACGAGCGCGTCGCCGCCGCCACGGCAACCGTCGCCCAGAGCGACCTCTTCGTGACCAAGCAACAGGCGGACAGCGTCGCCGATCTGCCGCAGGAGACGGAGCTCCGCTACTTCCGGAAGGAGGACCAGGCCCAGGCGCAGCAGATCGCGGGCAAGCTGGCGCAGCGCGGGATCAGGGCGAGCGTCGTCGACCGGTCGGCCGCCAAGAAGGAGGGCCAGTCGCGGCCCCGGAACTTCGACCTGGTGATGGGGAAGAACAGCCGCTAGACGCGACCGCGCGAAGCGCGAGAGTGCGGCTACCTGAAAAAACAATAGTCGCACACCTGTGGCGCGGAGCGACTAGACGCGACCGCGCCGAAGGCCGGTCAGGTTAACGACTTTGAGCCTTTCTCGGGAGTTGGGGCAACCTACGGCGTGGAGAGAGGCTCGCCTATTCAATGAAAAACCTGCGCGCGATCGGGCATTTCGGTGGTTTTCTGGTGGCTCTGGTCGCGCTGGGGACGGGCGCGTGTGGGGGAGGGACCCCGGCGGCGAAGCCGGACACGGGCGTGCAGGACGTCGCGGCCGACCAGCAGCAGGCGACCGACGTGCCGCCGGGGACGGACGTCGCGCCGGACGGCGGGGTCGAGGATGCCACGGTGACCGACGACGCGGCCGACGGGCCGGTGGACGCTGGATCCGGGATCGACTGCGCGCCGGGGCCGACGGGTGGGCCGAAGCCCGCGGGCACGGCCCCGCAGCAGGCGGCAGGTCCGACGGTGGCGACCTCGGCCACCCGGCCCGAGCTGTCGGCCGCCGTCGCCGACGGGCAATACACGATCCAGAAGGCGCTGGCGAATGGCTACCTGATCAACGGCGGGACGCCCCCTGACGGTGGCGTCGCTCCGGTGACGTTTTCGGAGACCGACAACTGGGATCCGCAAGCCAACGGCATCGGCGATCCCACCACGTTCACGCCAATGTTCACCGTCGCGGCGGACGGCAGCGGGACGCACACCTCGCTCATGGCCGCCTTCGAGGCCGCCAACGCCCTGGGGGTGTGCGGCCGCGTCTATATCCGGCTGATGCCGGGCTCATACACCGGGCCGTTTGTGTTGAATAGCAAGACCTCGGCCCCGGGCATCACCCTCTACAGCACGGAGTCGGACGCCACGAAGACGGTCATCGTGAAAGATCTGGCGGCCGCCACCGCCGGGAGCATGACGAATTCAGCGACGCTGACGATCAAGGCCGTCCGCGGATTCCAGATGAAGAACCTGACCGTCGCCAACAGCTACGTCGAGGGATCGATGACGGGCAATCAGAGCGCGGTCGCGATGCTGGTGCAGAGCGACAAGGCGCAGTTCGAGAACGTGCGCTTCATCGGCAACATCGGAACGCTGTACGTCAAGTCGTCGTCCGAGTTGATCAAGGCCCGTTCCTATTTTCGCGACTGCTACATCGAAGGCGATCAGGACTTCATCGTCGGCCGCGGGACCGCGGTCTTCGATCACTGCGAGATCAAATACCTGGCCAGCCGGCTACCGACCGGCGGAAACATCGGGTACCCGAGCACGCTGGTCTTCAACGACTACGGCTTCCTGTTCGACAGCTGCAACTTCACCGCGGAGGCGGGCGCGAGTGGCGTGACCCTGGGGCGGCAATGGGCCGAGGAGTTCGACACGGTCGCGATCCGTGGGACGGCGGTCGGGAAGATGATCGTCCGCAACTCCACGCTGGGGGCGCACCTGGCGGGCGCCGCGCCCTGGTCTCTCACCGGCGCGCGCACGACCACGCCGAAGAATCCGGACGTCGACGCCGGACAGGCGCCGGTCCTGCTGTACACGTCGGACGACTACTTCCCGGCGGGCGTCGGCCCGACACCGGCCGAGCCGTACCTGGGCGAGTACCGCAATACCGGCGCCGGCGCGCACCAGTAGCCGCCGCCGCAGACAGGGCCGGCCGAAACCGGCTCACCTCAAAAACGACCGGCCCCGCGAACCTGGAAAGGATTCCGGGCAAATAGCGGGGTGCGCCATGAGCCTTTGGGGGGCCCGTCGGCGACTCTTCCGGTGCGCGCGAATCCACACTGCCCCACACCGCCACCCCGGAGGGATTACCGATGTCGAACCGTAGACTTGTCCTCGTTCTTTGCGCCCTGGCAGGCGCCGCTGGTTGTGCTCCGACGGGCGATGGCGACGGGACCGGGACGGCGGGGACCTCCGGGACGGCCGGGACGACCGGAACAGCCGGGACGACCGGAACAGCCGGGACGACTGGAACAGCCGGGACGACCGGAACGGCCGGGACGACCGGAACAGCCGGGACGACCGGGAGCGCGGGGTCGATCGCGACGGCGGGGACGACCGGGACGGCAGGTCGCGGCGGCACGACGGGCAGCGCCGGGACGACGGGCAGCGGCGGGTCGGGTGCGACGGGCGGCTCGACGGCCGGTACGACCGGCGCGGGCGGCTCGACGGCCGGCCGCGGCGGGACGACCGGGACGGCCGGCACGGGTGGCGGGACGGCGGGTCGCGGCGGCACGACCGGAACGGCGGGGACGACCGGGACGGCGGGCCGGGGCGGCACGACGGGCTCCGCAGGCACCGGCGGCCAGGTGAGCTCGATGGGCTGTGATTACTGGGTCGCGGCGAACGGCTCGGACACGGCGGCTGGCACCGAGGCGGCGCCATTCGCGACGTTCCAGAGGGGCTACGACGCGCTCTGCCCCGCGCCGTCGGGCGCGTCGGGTAAAGTGCCCTGCGCCGCCACTGGCCCGAACTGGTCGGTCTGCTTCAAGTCAGGGACGTACATGTTCTCCGCGTCGATGTGGATCAAGTCGACCCGCGGTGGCACGGCATCCAACCAGCTGAAGTTCATGGCGGCGCCCAACGCCACCACACGGCCGATCATGAACTTCTCGATGCAGCCACGCCTCTCGGGGAGCGCCAGTCCATCGAGCGCCGACCGCGGCATCAAGATCAACGCCGACTACGTGCTGGTGAAGGGCTTCGAGGTGACGAGAGCGAACGACAACGGCATCCACATCCAGGGCGCCAACGACGTCGTCGAGAACTGCGTCGTGCACGACAACGACGACACCGGCATCCAGATCGGCACCGACGTCATCGGCAGCAGCGGCATGAACAACATCGTCCGGAACTGCGATTCGTACCGCAACTACGACGCGGCGACCCAGGGCGAGAACGCCGACGGTTATGGCATGAAGGAATCGTCCGGAACCGGCAACCGGTTCGAGGGCTGCCGCGCCTGGGAGAACGCGGACGACGGCTACGATTTCTACGCGTGGATCGGCACGGTCACGCTGGTGAACTCGTGGGCGTACCGGAGCGCGAAGGGTCCTTCCGGAGCGGACTCGGACGGGAACGGGTTCAAGCTGGGCGGCGACAGCATGGGCGGCAACCACCAGCTGATGAACTGCAGCGCATGGGACAACAAGGCGCGCGGGTTCACGAACAACAGTGGTTCGAACTCGAGCTGCAGCGGGTGCACCTCGTGCGCGAACGCCACGAGCGACACCGGCGTCTCCGGCATCACCACGAGCGGCTGCCCGACGTCGAGGACCGGCGCCCGCAACATGGACGGTACGATCCCGTAGGGGCGATGCCAGCGCAGAGGGGCCGCTTCGTCAGCGGCCCCTAGATCCTTTCTTGCGCTCGTGCGTGGTGATCGCCATGCACAGCGCGCCCATCGTCCTCGCCCTGACCATCGCTCTCGCGGCGCCGGCCGCCACTGCCGCCGCGCCGGCCGCGTCGGCCGTCCCCGCCGCTCGCAAGCCGCTCGTGTGCGGCAAGGAGGCCGCGCACGTCGCCGCCGGGCCGAAAGGGGACGCCGAGACGCGTCGGGCCGCGCAGAAGGGGCTCGCGTTCCTGGCGAGCGCCTCCCAGGCGTGGACGCAGCAGCACAAGTGCTTCGGATGCCACGTCCAGGCGGTCACCGTCGAAGCGTTCGCGGTCGGGAAGCACCACCGCTACGACCTGCAGGCGCGGGACGTCGACGGCATGGTCAAGGCGCTGCTGATGGGCGTCACCGCTGGCGGCCGCACGACCGGGGCGGCCTTCGAAGGACAGGCGTGGGCGCGATACGACCAGTGGATCGACGGCCAGCGCGGAAGCGAGCTGCTCAAGTACGCGACGCAACTCCTTGCGCTGCAGCACCAAGACGGTTCGATCCCCGACGACGATGCGCGGCTCCCCGTCACCGGCGGCGTGATGCACACGACCTACCAGGCGATGCAGACCTGGCGCCAGGCGCACTCGCGGACCGCCGACGACAAGTGGCTGCCGCCGATCCGCAAGGCGGAGCGTTACCTGGCGGGCCAGTCGGCGCAGTGGAACAGCAAGAGCGACGTCTACCTCCAGAACATCAACTTCGCGCTGCTCGGCCTGGTCGCGGCGGGTGTCGGCCCCTCCGAGGAGAGCGCGCAGCGCCTGCAGAAGCTGCTCCTCGCCCGCCAGAATCAGGACGGCGGCTGGGGCCTGGATCGCGCCAAGAGCGACGCGCTCGCCACGGGCCAGACGCTGTACGCGCTCAAGCTCGCGGGCCACACCGACGGCGAGCCGGCCATCGCGCGCGGCGCGCGCTGGCTCGCGGGCAAGCAGGGCGCGGACGGTTCGTGGCGCACGGTGCGCAGCGGGCAGGGGGGCGCCGAGAAGGCCGAAGCGATGTGGGCGGTGCTGGGCCTCGTCTCCACCGACGTGATGAGCGTCCTGGTGAGTGGACTCGTCGACGGCCAGCACGTCGGCGAGGCCATGTCGATCGCCGTCGAGGCGCGCGACAACCGCGACACCAAGACGGCCGGCGTGCGGAAGGTGGAGATCTTCGTGGACGATCTGCCGGTCGAGGGCGCCTGCGCCGCGAAGCTGGCGTGGTCCTGGAAGACGGCGGGGCTCAGCGAAGGCAAACACGTGGTCGACGTCGTCGCCACCAACACCCGCGGCGAGGACAGCCGGCGCCGCTTCGAGGTGTTCGCGGGCAACATCTTCCTGACCGAGGTCGGTGCCCGATTCGACGAGATCCGACAGGTCACCGAGATCACCGCCCGCAACATCGCGCCGACGGCCGAGACCGCCGGCAAGGTCGAGCTGACGGTCTGGTCGGTGGAGGGGGCCAACAACACACGCAAGGATCGGGTGTTCGCGAAGGAGCAGAAGGGCGCGCCGGGCGCCGCGACGTGGACCTGGGACGGTCGGGGCAACGACGGCAAGACGCGTCCGCGCGGCCGCTACGTCGCCGAGCTGGTCATGCGGGACGCGCGCGGCAAGATCATCCAGAAGGTCCACACGCTGTTCTTCCAGGACAGCGAGCTGGAGCAGAAGAAGAGGTTCGCGGAGATCGAGGGCAACCTCGCGCTGCGGGGCGGCGCCGGCATCGCCGCCAACACCACCGTCGAGCTGGTCGACAAGGACGGTCAGGTCGTGCAGACGGTGCGTTCGACAGCGCAGGGGAACTACCGATTCAAGAGCGTCGCGGCGGGCAGCTACCGCGTGCGCGCGACGAAGACGGGCTGGACGTCGCAAGAGGCCGCGGTCGACGCGGCGCCGGCCGCGGCTCCGGCGAAGGCGAATATGGAATTCTGACCGGGGCATGGGGGGCGCGGGGCGCTGGGGCGGGGCAGGAGCGCAGGAGCGCAGGAGCGCAGGAGCGAATGTCCACGGGCAAATTGGGCCCCGTGTCAACCCGCCCGACGGCCATCCGCAACGCGCGTCCATTTGCCTGGCGCCCTGTGATACGATTTTTGCGGGAGGCCTCTATGAGCTATCTCTACGGAGACTCAACGCCCTCGAAACTGGAGGTGAACTACATCGAGTTCCTCCGGGACGCGGTGGAGTTTTGCGTACAGGTGCTGCTTGCGGACCAGCGCGTCGCGCAGGGACGCACGCACACGCGGACACTCGAGCATGCAACCGTCGCGGAGGTGGAGCGGCTACAGAAGCTAGGGCCGCTGGTGGCGAAGGCGTTCGAGGGAACGTCGCTGGGCGCGGCCGACTCCGCCACCGCGCGTTGCGCCGCGGCGATCACACGCTCGGCCAACGATCTGGTGCGCGCCGAGGCGATACGGATGCGGGACGCCCTGGATGCGGAGATCGCCAAGCGCGACGCGCAGGCGGCGCAAGAACGCGACGGTTGTCTCAAGGCGCTGGAGGCGTTCGGCGTCAAACACGACCTGCCCGGCACGTCGGTGGACGTGCACCTGGCGATCACGGGCGGCGTTCGCTACGCGGGCCGTGCCCGCATGAAGACCAGTTTCGGACTGGACGCGGTCTTTGACCTCGAGGTCCCGGCCAACAACCTGTTCGAGAGGGTGGTGCGGGTCGATCGTCTGCTCGAGCGGCTGGACATCCAGGCGCCGGAGGTCGGCGGCTGGCTGTCGAAGGGCGTGAAGCAGCGGACGCAGCACCTGGAGAAGCACCACATCGCGGAGGTGTCGCTCGGGGCGGCCGGCGGGACGGTCAAGCTGCGCGTCGCGGCCGACGGGACCGGCCCGGGCTTCGACGTCATCTTCGCCCGCGAGGCGCCACGGGTGCGTCTGGTGCGGGTGGAGCAGCAGGAAGGGGTGGCCGACCAGCCGTTCGACGTGGAGGAGGACGATGCGAAGAAGCTGCTCGTCCTTCACAGCAAGCTGGCGGCGGGCGTCGCCGAGGTGAGCCATCACCGCAGGCGCCTCGTCGAGGCGTGGATCGACGGCGAGGTGATGCGTACGCACGCCAAGCCCACGCTGCTGGTCGAGCGGCTGATCGCCACCGTGGCCCCGGTCGTCCAGGAGATCTCGGCGCGTTCGCAGTCGCCCGGCGAGCTCGTGCTCCGGCGCCTGCTCAGCGGAGATCGCCGTGAGGAGATCTTCCTGTCCAAGCTCGAGCTGAAGAACAAGGTCGAGCCGTTGCAGGACGCCAACCGCGCGCTGTTCGATCCGCTGTGGGCGAGCGCGCCGCAGGCGGTGCCGGTGAAGCTCGCGGCGGTCGCCGAGACGCCATCGGCCGGGGTGGCGGCGCAGGCACAAGCGATGCGCTACCGGACCGGGACGCCGTCGATGGGCATGGCCCCGGTGAATCCGTCCACGGTGAACGTGAACACGCCGGCGCCGGTGGCTGCCGTCGTGAAGCCAGCCGGCGACACGCCGCCGCCCGGGGATGCGCTCCGGCGCACCTTGATCGGCGCGACCGTGCAGTCGGCGGTTCAGTCGGCGGTGCAGACGGCGGCGGCGGTGCCGCCGGCGGACATCGTGTCCAAGACGCCAATAGTCGTCAACGAGACGGCGCGCCTGGACTCGGTGCGGCCGGAAGCGCCGCGGGGGGATACGCCGCCGCGTGTCGACACCGGCGGGCGCAAGGAGCCGCCGCTCAAGGAGGCGGCGGGCACGATCAACGTGGCCAAGCCCGCCGATCCCGCGACGAAAAACTGAAGCGTTCATCGCGGCGCCGCCGCGATCCGCGAAGTCGCTGTCGCAGCAACTGAAGCGCTCATCGCGGCGCCGTCGCGGCGCCGTCACAGAAATGCGGCGGCGGCTGAGAGTCGCCGGCGCGGCCACGCTTTAAGTTGTTCGACGATGGCCAAAGCGAAGCTGTCGATCCTGCTGCTGGCGTTGCTGGCACTGGCGGCAGCCGCCAGCGCCATCGCCACCAGCCTGCCTCCCACCCGCGGAACCGTCGATCCGGAGGCGGACCGATTGCTCAGGCAGATGACCACCTACCTGGGGAGCCTGCAGTCCTTCACGGTGCGGAGCAACGCCATCGACGAGGTGGTGTTGCAGTCGGGGCAGAAGATCCAGTTCCCGACCGAATCGCTGTTGGCGGTGCAGCGCCCGAACCGGCTGCGCAGCGAGCAGATCGGCGCCGCCAACAGCCTGGCCTTCTACTACGACGGCAAGAACATGACGCTGGCGTGCAAGGCGGAGAACAGCTTCGCGACGGTGCCCGCGCCGAAGACGATCGACGCGACCATCGACAAGGTGCGCAAGGAGTTCCAGATCGAAGCGCCCGGCGCCGACCTTCTTTTTAGCCATCCCTATGAGGTCCTGACGGAACAGGTCACCGCGGGGCGGTACCTCGGCCGCGAGATCATCGACGGCGTCGAGGCGCATCACCTGGCGTTCGAAGGCGACCAGGTCGACTGGCAGATCTGGATCCAGGAGGGCTCGCAGCCGCTGCCGGTGCGATACGTGATCACGACCAAGGGGTTGAAGTCCCGGCCGGAATTCACGGTGCGGCTGTCCCACTGGGAGCCCGGCGCCAAGGTCCCTCCGATCCTGTTCATGTTCCCGGACCTGAGCGGCGCGCACCGCGTCCAGACCTTCCCGGTCCACTGCCGGCCGGGCGCGACGCAGGCGGCAGCGCCGTCGGCGCCGCCAGCGCCGCCGCAGTGACCATCAGTTCGTCGTGAACGCGTAGAGCCGCTTCCGGCTGAGCGGCTACTGTGGGGTATGGTCGCGTCCGGAGGCGAGTCGATGAGCTCGAGGGTCGCTTGGCTCGGTGCGCTGGCGTTGCTGCTCGGGGCCTGTGACGGTGGGGGCTCGAATGGCGGCGGCACCGCCGGCACGGGCGGTGGTGCGGGCGGCAGCGCCGGCACGGGTGGAGCCAGCGGCGCAGCCGGGACGGCCGACACGGGCGGCACGGGCGGCAGCTCCGCGCCTGTCGGCACGGGCGGCGCCGGAGGCTCGGCTGGAGCGGCCGGCACCACGGGCGCGGCGGGCACGGGTGGCGCTGCCGCCGGCGGCACGACCGGCGGTGCGGCGGGCAGCGGCGCGGCCGGCACGGGTGGCGGCGCCAGCGGCGGCCGTGGAGGCACCGGCGGCGCGTCGGGCGGGCGCGGCGGCACGGGTGGGGCCGCGGCGGGCGGACGGGGTGGCACCGGCGGGGGCGCGGTCGGCGGCGGCAACGGCAGCTGGCAGCTGCTGGCGCCGATGCCGGGCGGCGCGCGGCAGGAGCACTGTGTGGCGGCGCTGGGCGGTCTCGTGTACGCGATTGGCAGCTACAACGGCAGCGCGATGGTCGGGACCGTGCCCGGGAATCAGCGCCTCGAGGCCTACGATCCGGCGACGAACACCTGGTCCACCAAGGCGATGATGCCGTTCGGTGGCGATCACTGCAACGCCGCGGCGACCGCGAACAAGCTCTACGTTCTGGGCGCGACCGGCACCACCCAGAGCGCCGAATACGACCCGGTCGCCAACAGCTGGACGATGAAGCGGCCGATCCCGACCCAGCGCGCCGCCGCGGCCACTGCGGCGATCGGCGACAAGATCTACGTGGCGGGCGGGATGTCGACCATGGGGAGGAACGTCACCGTGCGCGAGTTCGCCGCCTACGACGCCGTCACCGACACCTGGGAGATCCTGCCCGACCTGCCGGAGATCCAGCGCAACCACGGCCCGGGCGCCGGGGTCGGGGGCATCTTCTACCTGCTGGGCGGCCGTTCGGGGCCGCCCAACAATCCGACGGAGGGCCTGCTCGATCGCGTCGACGCGTACGATCCTGCCACCCGGATGTGGAGCTCGAAGGCGCCGATGCCGCGCGCCCGGGGTGGGACGTCGGCGGGTGTGATCGGAGGCCTCATCGTCGTCGTGGGCGGCGAGGGGAACAACGTCGCCGTCAACTCGATGCGCGTCTTTCCCGAAACGGACGTGTTCGATCCGGTCGCCAACAGCTGGCGCACCGTCGCCCCGATGCGGACGCCTCGCCACGGCATGGGCGCCGGCGTCGTCGGCAACGTGCTCTACGTGCCGGGGGGGGCCACCGCCCAGGGCGGCGGCACCGCGGTCGCGATCCTGGAAGCGTTCTCGTTCTGACGGCGCGCGCGCACCGATCAGGAGGCAGGTTGGTAACGCGTGATCAGCACGCCCCTGGTCGTCGGCCTGGATTCGACCAGCTCGAAGGTGCGCTTGTTGCTGCTTTTCGTCGAGGCGACGTATTTCGTGAAGCCGTTCATGCGCTCGGCGATCGACTCCGTCGCCGTCGGCCAGTAGCGCGCAAAGATGTCGTAGGTGCGCCGCCCGAGCAGCAGCGCATCCGCCGCGGCCATCGTCTCGGTTTCGATGACGTTCGCGAACACGTCGTCGAAGTAGGGCTGTTGCCTGCATGACGCCGTCCAGGGTCACGAACTCCGACACGATCAGTTTTCGCGCTCCAGGTGGAGCCGGTGCGCCAGAGGGCAACCGACTGATCTTTGTCTGCAGAGGTTCGACCGCGCCTGAGTCAGAACGCGGCGCACTGCGCGCTGCCGCCGGAGCGGAGGCGGGCGACGTGCAGCGTGGTCGCGCCGGCGGCGTCGAACCAGCCCCACACGACGTCGCGGTTGGCGTGGACGCGGAACGGATCGTCGCGCTGGCCCCAGCGGGCGCGCGCCGTGACGTCGGTCGGTCCCTCGATGAAATTTCCGGCGGCGCCGACGCGCGACAGCTTGTAGACGTTCGTCGGCTCCATCCAGCCGACCAGATACTGTTCGGTGGCGTCGCCTTCGGGCTGCCAGCGCGCGATCCCCGAATCCGCCTCGTTCGCGGCGGTCGTCGTCAGCCAGACAACCGCGCCGGACACGGTGTGGTTGGCGGCGATCGCGGTGAACGCGATGTCCTGGTTCATCGTCGCCGTGCTGTACGACTTATCGCCGAGCGTCACCGGTGCCTGGTGGGCGTTGAACGTCACCTTCCAGCCGACGGGCGCGATCGCGGCGCCGCCCAGCTCGCCCGCGACGCTGCCGTTACAGCCGGCGTCGACGTCCATCACCTTGTTCTTGTTGTCGGTGTAGACGCCGCCCTTGCTGACGACGGGGAAGTCGCCGCTGCCGGTGCCCGGATAGCAGTCGGTCACGCACACGGGGAGGAAGCTCGCGGCCTGTGGGTGGTAGCTGAGCAGATCGCTCATGCTGTGCGAGCAGCCCCAGCTCCACTGCGTCGTCTGCGCGCCGGTCGCCGCGTTGGTGAACTTCAGCGTGTCGCCCTCGTGCCCCGAATCCGAGTGCACGTGATAGTAGGCGCCGTAGCGGTCGCCGCCGAATTCCAGCCGGCTCTCGCCGATGCCGAAGTCCGTCGGATGGTTGTCGCTGTTGGTCAGCTCGGTCGACCAACTCTGCGTGCCGGCGAGGTCGAAACGCCGTACGTAGATCTTGTCGGTGGCGCCGTCCCACAACAGCGCCGCGAAATGACCGTCGGGCTCGGCGGCGATGCCGCGACACTCGAGGCCGGCGCCGAGGTCGATCGCCGCCGCCATCCGATCGGAGGCGTCGAGACGAACCGCGCGCGCGTTGGGCGCGGTGGCGCTCCCGCTGGTGTAGCAGAACAGCGTCCCGCAGTTGGCCAGCGGCGCGACGTACAGCGGCGCCACGCGCAGCATCGTGGCGCCCCAGATCCGGTAGTTGCGCACGCCGGGTTTCACACCCGCGGGCACGGCGACGTCGGTGGTGGTCAGGCGCTCGAGGATTCCTCCCGTCGCGGGTGTGCCCGCCGCCCCCGTGACGCCGGAGGTGCCGGCGTTGCCGGAGGTGCCCGCGCTGCCGGAGGTGCCCGCGCTGCCGGAGGTGCCCGCGCTGCCGGTCGTGCCGGCGTTGCCGGAGGTGCCCGCGCTGCCGGTCGTGCCGGCGTCGCCGGTGGTACCCGCGCTGCCTGTCGTGCCGGCGCTGCCCGTCGTGCCTGCGCTGCCGGCGCCGCTACCGCCGTTGCCAGACCCGGGGTTGCCGATCATCCCGGAGGTGCAGGCGGCCAGCGCCAGCGTCACGACCACTGCGAGTCTATGCGCGGCTCGCACGAATGACCTCCCATGCACGGTTTGTGGCGCGTGCCATCAGCCTGCTTCACCTGAACGAGGACGAGGTCGCGGCAATCGAGGCAGTCTACGCCGAGCTGCGCTGCTCACTGCTGGTGAATGGCCGCCGCGGGGTCCACCCGTTGCCACGCGACCTGGATCCTTGAACCGCGTGGCCGCGAACGGCCAGACACCGGCCGATGTCGTCCATGCCGAAGCTCCGGAAATTCCAGGCGATCTTGGCGGAAATTGTTGCGGAATTATGCGGCGTCCCCCTACGACGCCGTGCTACATCGCGGGGCGTGCTGACTCCGGATGCGACGTCTCGGGTCACAGGCCCGAGCGGCAGGCGCTACGAGCCGATCGTGCAGATCGGGCGTGGGGGAATGGCCGAAGTCCTGCTCACCATGGTGCACGCGGGCGGCGGGATTCGCCGGCTGGAGGTCCTGAAGCGGATCTGGTCCGAGCTGGTCACGGAGCCCGACTTCATCGCGATGTTCCTCGATGAGGCGCGGCTGTCTCTCCGGTTGAATCACGCAAACGTGGTGCAGACATACGAGGTGCTGGCCGGCGACGGGCAGCTCGCGATCGCGATGGAGTACCTGGATGGGCAGCCGCTGAACCGCGTGCTCAATCGGCTGCTCCGTGGTCCGAGCGAGCTGAGCCTGCCGATGCGGCTGCGGATCGTGACCCGCGTGCTCGCCGGCCTGGAGTACGCCCACACGCTGACCGATCTCGACGGAAGCGCACTCGAGGTCGTGCACCGGGACGTGAGCCCGCAAAACGTGTTCGTTACCTACGACGGTCAGGTCAAGCTGGTCGACTTCGGCGTGGCGAAGACCCTGGCAGCGTCGCACCACACGCGTCCGGGCACGATCAAGGGGAAGCTCGCGTACATGGCGCCGGAGCAGCTGCACCAGTCGACCGTCGATCGGCGCGCCGATCTGTTCTCGGTGGGCGTGATGCTGTGGGAGATGGTGGCGGGGCGCCGCATGTGGCCCGGCAAGACCGAGGTGGAGATCATCGGCCACCTGGTGTCCGGGCGACCGCTGCAGCCGCTGCCGCTCGACAGCAGCCTGCCCGCGGGCCTGGATGCGATCTGCGAGCGCGCGCTCGATCCGGATCCTGACCGCCGGTACCAGACGGCCGCGGAGATGGAGATGGAGCTGGAGGCCGTGCTGGTCGGCTCGGCGGACTCGCATGCGCGAAACCTCGGCAAGGTGGTGTCGCTGGCATTCGCGGCGGAGCGCGCCGAACGTCAGGCGCTGATCGAGCGCTGCGTTCGCCGGACCGGGCCGCAGGCGGTGGTGTCGCCGCCGCGTCCCGCCGGCGAGCGGGACGAGCTCCCATCGATCGATATTTCGCTCGCCGAGTTCGATGACGTGACATCCGTACGACGCGTGGAACCGGTGGACGCCATCCCGAGAGCGCCCTGGCTGCGGCGGGCCATCGCGCTTGGCGGGCTGGCGGCAGCGGCGGCGATCCTGGTGCTCGCGGTCGCGACGGTGGCGGCCCGGCCCGCGTCGACCGGGGTCTCGGCCGCGAGGCCCACCACGGTTGCGCCGCTTCACATGGCGCGGCCGCAGCACGCTCCGGCCGCGGCCGCCGGGGGTCTGCATTTCACGACAATTGGCGTGACGCCGAAGTCGCGTTAGGCGCGGCGCCGCCGATCGCTGATCGAGCCGCGCCGCGGGCGGGTCAGGCGCCGCTGCGGTCGACGCCTGGTGGTCCCGTTCCTGCCACGACGGCCACGTTCACCGTCGACTGAGGTCCGGAGATCAGCTCGGGGAGGGACGCGCGCGCTTTCCTGTTCTTGAAGAAGATGTAGAGGAGGTACGCGTCGAGGATCATCGCGAGCAGGAGCACCGAATACGACGCCGGGCTGGGAATGAGCTTCAGCTCGGGAAGCACGCGCGACAGCCCGAAGGCGACCACCCATACGTCGAAGGTCATGCAGATACGGCGAAACGTCTCGGCATCGAGGCGTCGGATGAGGAACGTCCCGATCGGGATCCCGACCAGCACGCTGGGAACGATGAGCGGGACCAGCGCCGAGCTCTGCTGCGTGAACAAGCCGAGGTGGTAGTAGGCGATGGCGGTCGCGCCCGACTCGGCCACGCGGATCAGGCCGAGCGCGGCCCGGAAGTCCTTCTTCACGAGCCCCTGATTGTTGAACAGCACGGCCAGCGGGGGCCCGGAGATGGTCGTCACCGAATACAGGAAACCGATGCCGGCGCCGAACGGCAGACCGATACCCCGTTCGGATTGGATCGGCCGCCGGATGCCGGCGGCCTGGGTCAGGATGAGGGGCAGCAAGAAGCCATAGGTGCAGAGCTTGATCCAGGCGGGGTGGAGCGACGAGAGCAGGTAACTGCCGAGCAGGATGCCTGGCAGAAGACCGATCATGATCGGGTAGACCCGCTTGATGACGTTGGGAATGCTCTCCCGATTGATGAACAGGACGAAGATGTTGATCGCCACCTCGACGAGCACCATCGTCGGGTTCAGGACGCGGTTCGTGTAGAACAGCAGCGCGACCGGGACGGTGAGCGACGAGAAGCCGTAGCCCAGCGCGCCGTTGACGATCGCCGCGAAAAACGTGATCGCGATGAGGACGATTGAAGCGGTCTCTAGATCCATGGCGGCCTAGACGACGGGTTCAACGAAGCGGTCCGGGGGGCGAACACGGGTTGCATCTCAGCACAGGTCGCTGCGCCGTGTCCACTAGAATAGACAGATGTCCAAAGTCGGTTTTTCGGCCGATTTAGGCTTCTGACGCATGAGTTTCAACGGCCCACCATGCCTACGATGCCGCCATGCTCGTCCGTCAGCTCATCGATCTCCGCTCCTCGACGTTCACGTACCTGCTGGCGGACGGGGCCTCGGGGGACGCGGTGCTGATTGACCCGGTGTTCGAGCAGTTCGCGCGCGACGCGGCGCTCGTGCATGAGCTCGGGTTGACGCTTCGCCACACGCTCGAGACACACGTTCACGCCGACCACGTGACCGCGGCGTGGCTGTTTCGCGAGCAGCTCGGCAGCACGATCGTCGTGTCGCGGACGGGAGGTGCCCAGGGCGCCGATCGGCTGGTCGGGGAGGGCGACGTCGTCAGTTTCGGCGGCGAGACCCTGTCCGTGCTGGCGACGCCCGGCCACACCGGCGGCTGCGTGAGCTACCTGACCGGCGATCGGAGCGCGGTGTTCACGGGCGATTCGCTGATGATCCGCGGCGCCGGGCGCACCGACTTCCAGGAGGGGGACGCGCGTCGGCTCTATCGATCGGTGCACGACAAGCTGTTCGCGCTGGACGACGGGTGCGTGGTCTATCCCGCACACGACTACGCGGGGCGCCTCGCGAGCAGCATCGGCGAGGAGCGCGCCTTCAACCCGCGCCTCGGCGCCGCGCACAGCGAAGCGGACTTCGTCGGTTTCATGGACAACCTCGGCCTGCCGCACCCGAAGCAGATCGACGTCGCGCTGCCGGCGAACCTGCGCTGCGGGCGCCCGCCAGCCGACGACACGGGCGCGCGCGGCGCGGCCTGGGCGCCGGCGCGGCGATCGTTCGCGGGCGTTCTGGAGGTCGAGCCCGAGTGGCTGGGCGAGCATCTCGCCGACGTGCAGGTCGTGGACGTGCGCGAGCCCGGCGAGTGGAACGGCGAGCTGGGACGCATCCCGGGCGCGCGTCACCTGCCGCTCGGCGAGCTGCGCGCGCGTCTGGGCGAGCTGCCGCGCGATCGCCCGATCGTCGCCGTCTGCCGCTCGGGCGGCCGATCGGCGGAGGCGTCGCTGATCCTGGAGCAGGCTGGGTTTTCGCGCGCGGCGAACATGAGCGGCGGCATGATCCGGTGGCACGACCTCGGTTTGCCGACGGAGCGCGCGTGACCGGCGTGCTGCCGTCGCTGTGAGCGTCAGGGCAGATCGACGACGACGATGCCGGTGAAGGCGCCGCCGCTGACGGTGATCTCCTGCTTGTTGCTGCCGTCCAGGTTCGCGCGCCCGAGCTCACCGGTCCCGCCGGTGTAGTAGAGGCGGCCGCGCCGCTTGTCGATCGCGACGCCGATCGCCTCGGGCACCTGGCGGACGATGATCTGCCGGTCGGCGCGGGTGGCCGCCGTGCTGCCCGCCGGGATCGCGATCGGCGCGCGGTTGATCGTGTCGTCGCCGCGATCGGCCCAGTAGATCATCCCGGCCTCGAGGTCCAGCTCGACGTCGATCGGCTCGGGCAATCCGCTGAACAGGATCTCGATGTCGTTACGGTTGGTCGACGTCTGGCCGGCGGGCATCTGGATGTGCGCGCGCCGGATGGACCCGACGCCCTCGTTGTCGCCGCCTTTCTGCGACCAGTAGAACCAGCCGCCCGCCGTGTCGATCGCCATGCCCACGCACCAGCGGCTCTCGTCCATCCGATCGGTGGCGGTGGTTCCCGTGGTCACCAGCGTCTCGACGCTGCTGCCGTTGACGTTCGCGCGCTGCACGCGCATCCCTTCGCGGTCCGACCAGTAGAGCTTGCCGCTCGCCGGATCGACGCGCATCTGCTTCGGCGTGTACGTGCCGCCCGCGGGCACCAGCGTGACCATGTTCGAGCCGTCGAGATTCGAGCGTCGTACGAAGCCGTCGTCCGCGGACGGGCTGCCCATCCCCGTCCAGAACAGGTAGCCCGCGGCGAGATCGATGGCGATGCCGTCGGGCCCTTGCCCCGCCGAGGCGACGAGCGTCCGGGGCATCGGGTTCTCCGCGGCAGCGGTCATCACCGCGCCGCCAACGTCGAGATAGAAGATCGTCGGCGTGCCCGCCGGCGATCCACCGGTGCCCGTGGCGCCGCCGCCACCGCCGGCCGTGCCGCCGCGGCCGCCCGTTGTGCCCCCATTGCCGCCACGCCCGCCGCCCGCCGTGCCGCCGCGCCCGCCCGTGCCACCACGCCCGCCAGCGGCGGCCCCGCCGCGCCCGCCGCCGCTCGTGCTCCCGCCGGCGCCCGCCGACGATCCTCCGCTGCCGCCGCCGCTGCCACCGGTTGCGCCCGCGGTTCCACTGTTGGTCCCGGCGGCACCACCCGCGCCTGTATCGCCGCCGCCGCCGGTCGTGCCGCCCGCGCCGGTGGTGCCCGCGTCGCCGGGCCCGTCGCCGCCGCTGCCGGTCGCGCCGCCGCTACCGCCGGTCGGGCTCGCGCCCGCCGTGTTGCCGCCGGCCGGCGTGCCGCCGCCGCAGCCGGCCGCGAGCAGATAGATGCCGGAGACCAGGGCAGACGCGATGGTGGTGAATCGGATCGTTCGCATGACCCACCCCTTCCGGCGAGACGTGAGGAGACGGATTCCTCACGCCCGTATGTATGTCTCTAGGTGCTGATCACTTCAGCTTTTCCGTTGTTTTTGCGGTTCGAACCTCTGCCGTGGCGCGATCACTGGCCCTTGAGGCCGGCGTGGCCGGTCAGCTTCGCGGTCCCCAGAATCGGGGCTCCGGCTGCCTTGAGCGCGGCGAGAACGTTCGCGACAGTCACGGTGCCCTGAACGTTCAGCGTCGCAGTCGAGAGCGCGTAGAGGGTGAACGCGTAATTGTCGTCCATACCGCCCATCAGCGACTGCGCGCACGGCGACAGGAATGCGTTGTTGCCGAGCGGGGCGACTTGCCTGGCGTTCGCGAGATCGCCGCTCAACGTCTTCGTTCCCTCCGGAATCTTGCTGACGACACCGGTGGAGGCGTTCCAGGGGATGTTGTACATGGCCCAGTGCTGCCCCATCGGGCTGGTGTCCCCGAGCGTGGTGTCGATGAACGTCAGGGCGAAGGACATGGTGCCGGCCGGGACGCCCGTCCAGTTGAGCTCGGGGATGACACCGGCGCCGAGAGCGCCGCCGTTGCACGTGTACTTGCCGTTGAACTTGGCGCCCTCCGCGTGCATCGGGCTGGTCAGGCTGAAGGTGCCAGAACTACCGCCGCCGCCCGTCGTGCCGCTGCCGCCGCCCGCGCCGGCTGCGCCGCCGCGTCCGCCGGCGCCGCCGCCGCTCCCGCCGCGTCCGCCCGCGCCGGCCGTCGCGCCGCCCGCGCCGCCGCCGGTCGCGCCACCCGCGCTGCCGCCGGTCGCACCGCCTGCGCCGGTGGTCCCTGCGCTGCCGGTGGTGCCCGCGCTGCCGGTGGTGCCCGCGCTGCCGGTGGTGCCCGCGCTGCCGGTGGTGCCCGCGCTGCCGGTGGTCCCTGCG
>Ga0111539_10004088_pt1 | contig 19141 bp, 23 predicted proteins | sample RhiMethybrSRZTD1_FD_79667 | JGI IMG/M metagenome (GOLD analysis project Ga0111539, IMG submission 79667) | Populus rhizosphere microbial communities from Tennessee, USA - Rhizosphere MetaG P. TD hybrid SRZTD1 (version 2) (version 2) | ecosystem: Host-associated > Plants > Roots > Rhizosphere >... | reverse complement strand
AGACGTGGACTCCGAACCACCCGGTCACGCTCATCAGCACCGCGGGTCACCTCCACCCGGGCGGGTTGAACACGCAGCTCAGGGTCCGGCGCGGGAACGCGAAGAACACGCTCTTCACCTCGAGGGCCCACTACTTCGAGCCGGCCGGCGAGGTGTCCTGGGACGTCGCGATGGGCGCCACGCCCCGTGACTGGCGGGTGAAGCTCCAGCCCGGAGACCAGCTCAGTGTCCACGCGACCTACGACACCTCGCGCGCCGACTGGTACGAGGTGATGGGCATCATGCCGGTTGCCGTCTACAACGGGACCGACATGGGCGGGGTGGGCGCGTTCAGCCCGCAGATCCCGAAGAACGGGGTGCTCACGCACGGCCACCTGGCCGAGAACCGCCACCACGGCGGGGGAGCGACGAGCGCGTACCGCGATCCGCTCAAGCTGCCGAACGGCCCGTTCATGACGGGGCCGGTCGACATTCAGGGCTACGCCTACTCGCAGGGCGACCTGAGCTCCGGCTTCTCTGCTTCTGCGAGTAGGCCACCGACGATCCAGCCCGGGCAGTCCCTCGCGTTCAAGAACCTCGACGACGCCCAGAGCAACACCTGGCACACGATCACCGGCTGCAAGGAGCCGTGTAATCGGGGCACCGGGATCGCCTACCCGATCGCCAACGGCCCGCGGTCGTTCGACTCCGGTCAGCTCGGCACCAACCCGCCGTTCGGCGCGCCGGCGATCGGCTCGATCACCTGGCAGACGCCGAAGAACCTCTCCCCGGGGACCTACACGTACTTCTGCCGCGTCCACCCGTTCATGCGCGGCAGCTTCCGCGTGAAGCGGTAACGAGCTTCGTCTGCTCGTCAGGTGGGCGTCAGCGCTTCAGCGTCGCGTTGAACTGAAGCTCGTCGAAGGTGGAGGAGAACGGGTGACGTCTTGGCCGATCAGAGCGGCGAGCCTGGTGGCGCATGACGTGCGACTATCGCCGCAGGCCGTCGAGGACCACCGTCCAGCCCTCGACGCTCTTTACGCGCAGCATGCGGTTTCGGTGCCAGCTGTCCTGAGCCAGCCGCTCACGGACGGCGTCCTCCGAGGGCGCCTCAATGACGTGCAGCACCGCGCCATCCCCCTCGAGCGGCCCGCCGAGCAGGAGGAATCCATCCTCGACCAGCGAGTCCATGAACCGCGCGTGCTCGTCCCAGCCGTCCTGCTCGCGCATGTCGCGCGACCAGTCCCATGGCCCGCCTCGCTCGAGTCGAACCGCGTAGATCACGGCGCCATCGTAGTCACTGGTCGGTCGCCGATCGAGCGGCGATTTCACCGGCCCCTAGGGTCCCGCCCTCCACCGGGCCCGCCACTCCGGTGGCTCGAAACCCTCCGCGACGTAGATTGATTCACGGGCTATCCGCTCCCCCCGGAGCTCGATGATGCTCACGCCGAAGTTCTGCGTGCCCCCGTCGTATCGGACGGTGACCTCCGCGACCCAGAGATCGTCTCGGCCCCTGATCTCACGGAACCCGAAGCTCGTGGAGGCCGGATACCCGCTTCTCCACTCACGGAAATTCTCGACGCCGACGAAGCGCTCCCCGGATTGAGGGAACTCGAGCACCGCGTCGTCGTGATACATGGCGTGAGCGCGGTCGGGATCACTGCGCGCGTATTCGAAGTGCTGTTCGAGCATCGCCCTGAGGGTTGCCGCATCCACTGGGACAGAATGCCGGATCGGCGCTGGCCGAGGCTCGACGCGGTGACTCTGGCGCGGCCGTAGCTAACCCACACGAGACCGGTAATGGTGAGTACCGCCGGAGGACGGACGCGCGGAGGCCGGTGTGCTGGAGGCGATTAAAGACGCGCGAGGCCCGATCGAAACGCCGATTCGGGCCTCACGCGTTGCGTCGGGGCGTTTATCGCCGGACGCCCCGTGGTTTGGGGTGTGGAGAGGCGCTATTCGGGGGAAGGCAAAGCGACCGCGGGGAGCGACCGGAGCCAATCGCGCGCGCCCTCAGGATCGGGCATTTCCGGCGACCTCGTGGTCCCCCAGGATCTGCCGTAGCCGCCGGTAGAGGGCGAGATCCGACGGCCGTGCCCTTCCGGAGTCATGCCGACGGACGCGGGCCTCGTGGTCACGCACCGCAGCCGCGAGCGCGGAGAAGCGCCGCTCCACGAGCCTCCGCTGGGCGACCGGATCAAGCTTGCGCGTTCCCTCGAACATCCAGACCGGAGTCACTGATTTCGATCCTCCTTCCTCAGTTTGTTGACCGATTAGATCAGAATATCACCTAACGGACCCTGGGGCGTCTTCCGCGAAGGAGACGCGGAGGGCTGACCCCGGGGTATCGTTTCGGTGTCGAGGGAAGGAGGTTCCCGAATGAAGCGATTCGCCTCTGCGGTCGTTGCGGCGGTTGCTATCGCGTTGACGCTCGCGCTGCCCGCCGGAGCCGGAGCGAGAACGATCTGGAGATGCCAGGTCCCTGAGGACGGGACGACGGTCACCGTGGACTTCGTGTCCGCCGCCGACGCCGCTGATCACGGCATCAACACGGCCAATAACCATGCGGGCGCGACGTTCAGCCGCAATTTCGGTGAGGAGTGCGTCGTCGTCCACGACTGACCCGTTTGCTGGGCTTGCCCTGCGGGGTCGGATGGACGGATACTGCGTAGGCGATGTCGCAGGACAAGGTCGAGATCGTCCAGCAGATTTTCGACAGCTGGGCCAGAGGCGATTTCGGCGCGGGCCTCACCGATCTGGATCCCGACGTGGTCTTCGTCGTTCGCCATCCGTTCCCCGAGGCGGTCAGGACCGTCGGTCCGGACGGGATCGGCCGCTACCTGCGCCGCTTCCTGGACAACTGGGAGACCTACGCGGTCAAAGCCAGCGACTTCCGGCCGGCCGGTGACACCGTGGTGGTCGATGCGGTCCAGCACGGCAGGGGCAAGGCCAGCCGGATCGACATGGAACAGCGGTTCTACATGCTGTTCACCTTCCGGGGACCAAAGATCGTGCGAATCGAGTCCATTCTGGAACGAGACCAGGCCCTCGCGGCGGCCGGGCTTCGGGAGTAGGCGATGTCGCAGGAGAACGTCGAGTTCTTGCAGGGTCTCTTCGCGGGCGCCGCCGACCTGGACAAGCAGGAGCTGCTCGCCGCCTTGCCCGAGCTGATCGCGCAGACCTGCGACCCCGAGATCGAGTGGGTGGAGGACCCGCAGCGTGCGGACCGGCGCATCTACCACGGCCACGAAGGCGTGCGCGAATCCTGGGAGCGCTGGCTCGAGAACTTCGACGAGTACGGCGGCGAGGTCGAGCGGATGGTCGACTGCGGGGACAAGGTGCTCGTGGTCGCCCGCGAGGCAGGCCGCGGAAGGGCGAGCGGGGCGACCATCAGCCAACTGATCTACACGGTGTTCAGCTTCCGCGACGGCAAGATCGCCCGCTACGAGGAGTTCTACGACGAGCGCGCCGCACTCGAAGCCGCCGGCTTGCGCGAGTAGGCGACGTCGAGGAGGACCGCTAACCCTTCAATGGCCGCTGCTCCCGGCAGCGATTGAAGACTTAGCCTCTCTCAGAGGGGTCAACTCTTCAATCGCTTGCGCGGCACGGGGCGAGTGAAGAGTTAGCGGGCATAGCGGGATACTGAGCGGGATGTCGCCCGAGAACGTCGAGATCGTCCGTCGGGTCTTGGATCTCATGCAAGAGGGCGTGCGGAGTCATGACGTCCGCACCGCAATCGACGAGGGAATCGCCGCCGGACTCATCTCTCCGGAATGCGAGGTGCGCGGGGGCCGACGCGGAGGCGCTTCCGTCGTCGGACTCGGCGACGAGGTCGGACGGGAGGGCATGGTGGACTTCATGCGCACGTGGGCTGAGGATTTCTCTGACTTTGCCTTTGAGGTCGAGGAGGTCATCGACGCGGGCGAGAACGGGGTGCTGGCGACCCAACGTCAGGCCGCGACCGGCAGGGCAAGCGGCGCCCCAGTGGAGATGCACACGGCCACGATCTTCAGGCTCGAATCCCGGCGGGTCGTGTGCATCGAGATCTTCGTGAACCCGGCGGAGGCCCTCGAAGCCGCCGGGCTCCGGGAGTAGACGGTTCCGCCGAACCCTTTCGGTGGACATCGCCCGGCCCGACGCGCTATTGCGTCCCGCGCCAGGTGAGCCAGGCGAACAGGCCCTGCAGGGGGAGTCGCGCGTACAAGAGGGCTGGTGGGAAGCGCGGGAACCGGTCGGGCCGTAACGCCATGTGAACGTTGGCCCAGTAGATCGCCAGCAGAGTCGTCAGCAGCCACCAGCGGGCAGCTGGGCGCGTGCGGTCGGGCAGCACGGCCAACCCGCCGATCAGCTCGGCCGCACCCGAGCCCAAGTTGACCTCGCGCCGCATCTGCTGGAACGGAGGCGGGACGATCGCCTCATAGAACCTCGGAGCGCGGAAGTGGTTCAGCCCATTCGCGATCCAGAATGCGGCAGCCAGGTATTGCCATCCCCGTGACCCGCGCATCTGTGAGCAGGCTAAACCGTCGCTGAGACCGGGGTCTCGATCTCGGCCCAGATGCTCGAATCCGAGCCCCCTTCAATGCCCCAGCTGTCAGCCAGCCGCTCGATGAGGAATGCGCCCCAATCGGCGATCGGATCCGAGACCAGGTGAAGACCCCTGGTCGCCTCGCTCGCCGGCGCGGCGGGTCCCATCGCCTCGAGCCGGACGGCATCCGGCCGCAGCTGAATCGTGAGCTCGACGTGCTGCGTGTTCCATTCCGGCGTTCGGGCAACCACCTGCGCGATCAGCTCGCTTGCCAGAAGCGCACCACTGTGACGCGAACCCTGATCCACGCCGTCGAGCATGCTCTCCACCTCAGCGGTGACAGCCTTCATGGTGCGCGACGGATCGATACGGAGGCGGTGCGTCACCACGCGATCGCCATCTGCGGGGATCGGCGATCCGTTTGCACCGGTGCGGATGGAATCCGCATCGCGTGCCTCGTCAGCTCCACCGAGACCCCGCCCCTCCCCGGTCCGCGTTCTGAAGTCCGACATCAGTTCTGTGCCTCCCAGTGGCCCGTTCCGTACCCCGTGGGCGCGGACCGCTCCACATCGAGTTCGGGCCGGCTGCTCGTAGGGCTCGCTTTGGACACGCCCCCGAGGAGCGGTCGGTGTGCGAACAGAATACGCCGATCGTCGGGTTCCAGTAGCGGTTGAAGCAAGCCTGAATCGCAGCTCGATTTCACCGGCCAGCGACTCCATCGATCTCTCGCGGGTTGCTTCTCCGGGTCGTGCCGCGAGATACTGCGTCGGCGATGTCGGAGGAGAACCTCGCGATCGTGCGGCGCATCTATGACGAGGGGCTGATCGATCGAGATCCTGAGTGGCTCCTCGAACTGGCGACGCCGGACATCGAATACGTGAATCCCCCGTACGCGGTCGAACCGGGCGTTCGCCGCGGCCCCCTTGAGGTCGCGCAGGCCATGCGCCGCTTTGCCGAACCGTGGGAGGAATCCCGCCATGAGCTTCATGAGCTGCACGACTGTGGGGACGTCGTCGTGGCCGCTGTCAGCTGGCACATACGCGGGCGGGGAAGCGAGAGGGAGCTCGTTAACGAAGAGGCCCACAGCTGGAGCCTTCGCGAGGGCAGGATCGCGCGCTTCGAGTGGGGTCAGGACGTGGTCAAGGCCCTCGAGGCGGCCGGGTCGCGGGAGACTCAACCGAGCTGAACGGAACGGTGCCGGCGCCAGGAATACATCACGTCGATCTTGCGGTCACCGACGTCGAGCGATCACTCGCCTTCTATCTCGACCTGCTCGGACCGCTCGGATGGGCCGAGGCGGTCAGGTATCCGACCTACCGAGGCACGGAGGAGGTCGTCTACCTCGCGCGTGGAGAAGTCCGTAATGGTGGTATCGGCCTGCGTCCGGCCGACGGTGGCACCCACCGCTACTACGACGTCGGCATCGAGCACTTCGCGTTCGAGGTTGACCGACGCGAGGAGGTTGACGAGGCGCACGCACGCTGCGTCGCCAGCGGCGCAAAGGTTCATTTCCCGCCGGAGGAGGATCGCGACGAGCCCGGCTACTACGCCTTCTTCGTCTTCGACCCCGATGGGGTTCGAGTCGAGGTGTTCTGCTGGTCCCGCTGAAGCCCCTTGCTCCCTGAGGGATCGGCCCGCGACGCGCTCATGACGTCACCCACGGGCCGTACCACCCGCCATATGCGGACACCAGTTCGTCAGCGGCCGCCGGGCCCCATGATCCCTTCGCGTACTGCTGGACCGGCGGCGGCGCGTCGAGCAGCGGCTGCAGGATCCGCCACGTCTCGTCGACGCTGTCCTGCCGGGTGAACCGCACGCTCTCGCCCACCATCGCCGCGTGAAGTAGCACCTCGTAGGGAGTAGGGCCCTCGCCCCCTTCCTGGGCAAACTCCATATCGAGGTTGATCTGCTCGGGCATCGGCGCGTCGGCGCGTTGCGCATGAACGAGCAGCTGGATCCCGGTCATCGGATCGAGCCTGACCACGAGCTGGTCGGGGTCCGGCAGGTGGGAGACCTCGGCGTGGAAGCCCAGTCGCGGAGCGCGGCGGAAGACGAGCCGCATCTCCGTCTGTCTCACGGGGAGGTCCTTTCCCGTACGCAGGAAGAACGGGACTCCGGACCAGCGCCAGTTGTCGATCTCGAGCCGGAGGGCGGCGAAGGTCTCGGTCGTCGAGTCGTCGGCGACTCCGTCGATGTCCCGGTAGCCCTCGTATTGCCCGCGAACGTAGCGGGCCGGGTCGGCGTCACGCATCGAGCGAAAGACGGCGTATACGTAGTCCTTCAGGACCTCCGGCTCGTGGCCCGCGGGTGGCTCCATGGCGGCTGCGGCCACCACCTGCATCATGTGGTTCACCACCACGTCGCGCAGCGCGCCAACCGGATCGTAGAAGTGGCCGCGATCCTCGACGCCGAAGCTCTCCGCCATCGTGATCTGCACCGAGTCGACGTAGTTGCGGTTCAAGATCGGCTCGAACATCGCATTCGCGAACCGCAACATGAGGATTTCGATCAGCCCCATCTTGCCCAGGAAGTGGTCGATCCGGTAGAGCTGCGACTCGTCGATGTACTTGTGCACCTCCTCGTTCAGCTTCCTCGCCGAAGCGAGATCGTGTCCGAATGGCTTCTCGACCACCACGCGGGCGTTCGATGTCAGGTTTGCGTGGGCCAGGCCCTTGATTACCGTGGCGAACAGGGAGGGAGGAATCTCGAGGTAGAAGACCGGGCTGCTCGCTCCCTTGATCTCCGCGGCGACACGATCGAACGTCGCGGAATCGGAGAAATCGCCGGCCACGTACGAGAACCGGGCGGCGAGCCTGTCGAAGACCTCCTTGTCGAGCGTCTCGCCGGTCCCCTCGATCGAGTCGCGGCCGCGCTTGCGGAGATCGTCAACGGTCCAGTCGTCGACGGCGACGCCCACAATCGGGCAGTCCAAGAGGCAGCGCCGCTCCAACCTGTAGAGGGAACGGAAGGTCATCACCTTGGCGAGGTCCCCGGTGATCCCGAAGATCACGAGCACGTCGGCGGCACGAGGAGTCGTGTTCCCCTGGGTGCCTGCGGATGGGCTGACGGCGGTCATTTTCGAATCCTCTCGCTCGCTCCCGCCGCAGTCACAACCACCGGTTCAGCCTCTGAGGACGGGGCTGTTGCGCGATGTTCATAGCTCCTTCGCGAAGTACTCGAGCGCCGTGCGTGTCTTGGTCTGTTGCTCGCCCGAGAGGTCCACCCCCCGATCGCTCAGATATGCACGAGTCTCGGCGGCAACCTGGAAGGCGTCGTTGGGCCTGCACTTGGTCGATAGCTCCAGGATTCGCGATCCGTCGGGATACATCCATAGCTCCGTGACCAGCTTGCGGTCATACCCCTCGGGCGAGTACTTGAGCTTGAGCAGGTTGATGGGGCCGAGCACCCTGAGGTCGTCGAGGCCAATGCGGTCAGGCGCATGCGTCTCATAAAAGGCGCGCTGCTCCTTCGAGTAGAGCTCGCGAATCGGGCCCTCGCCGGCCAATACCTTCTTTACCCGGCCCGGCTTCAGCTCGCCCTTGTACGAGCCGGAGCAGACGAATCCTCCCGGCATCGCGTCGACCTCCACTCCAAACGTGTCGGCGGCTCGGATCCGGTCCGGCAGCTCGCTGGGGACCACCGGCCGGAGCTTCACGACGGAGTCGTCCGAGCGGCCCTGGCTGCGACGAGCCCGAACCACGATCCCTGCTTTCTCGAGCGCGAGGTCCGGCGTATCGAAGAAGACGACCTGGCGGATGTAGGCGTCGAGTGGATCCATGCCGAGCGCCATCACGGTTGACCGGCGGTGCTCGTCGGGCACCGTCAGCTTCAGCTCGACCGTGTCGGCTCCCATCATCAGGCCCAAGACCTCACGGACCTGCTCATCGGTGAGGGTCGGGGCCACTGCAGCCTGGGTCATGAGCAATCCTTTCGGTTATCCGGTAGCACGGAAGCCATGTCTGCCCAACTTTGCATACCGAGCTGCCGTACGCAGGGCGACACGTGGTGAGCAGCTCGCGCGCAGGGCTGATCTCGAGCTGCGAGCGGAGTCCGAGTTGATTAGGATTGTCAGCTGCCTGACCTGAGTTCTGCCGCATGCAGCGCCCGGGCCGGCACGTCCCCGAGGAACGCATCGCCTCCCCGCGGGTCGCGATACGGGCTTCAAGCCAACGGATGGCGACGAGGAGTCTGCATGGACCTCGAGTGGCAAATGTCCTCGATCGGAGACGACGCGGGGACGATGCTTGCGGTCGACGGTGAGCTCAGTCTCGCTACCTGCGAACGGCTGATGCCGGCGGCAAGCGCGGCGGTCGCGGCTCGGCGGCCGTTGGTCCTAGACCTGTCGAACTGCCCGTTCATCGACTCCACGGGGCTGAACCTGATCCTTCAGATCTCGACGGATCTGGCCGGCACCGACGGCTCGCCGACGCCGATTGCGATCGTGATCGGCGAGTCGGCGATGCGACAAAAGTTCTCGATCGCCGGCATCGACCGCCTGATCCCGCTGTTCGATACCCGCGAGCAGGCGACCGAGTGGATCGGCACGGGCCCCAGTCCCGGAGAATCAGCCCCGATGCTGGATACGTGGCAACGATTCCTCCTGGGAAGGCTGCCCGGCGCCAAGCGCTGATCGACCCTGCCCAACCGCCGAATGGTGCATTTCCCGCGGATAGCGCGGATTTTGCAGCGCTCGGCCCCGGCACTCGCGCGTCCGTCGAACGGGCCGCCAGATGCCGTGCTCGAGCGGAACGCGCTCGAGATCCGCGAGCGCGAGAACCCTGTAAGGCGGTTCGCCGGCCACGCGGTAAGCCTGTCAACAGGCGAGCGCGAGGACGGCGGGCCGGGCTCCCACCCTCGCCCGGCGAAGCCCTAGGTTCGCCACGATGGATCCGATGGAATCTGGGCGTGAGGTGCGCCTGAACCGCGGATGTGAGAGTGTTGCTCCATGGCCTTGAAGGACAGGATTTTTGGGGCCGAAGGACACTGGCTAATGGGTCGAGTCATTCCGCGCCAGTTCCTGGATGAGCTCGATCAGCGATTCGTCGACGGGCAGGGCTAGCGTCAGCCAGCTTTACTCGGGAGGAGCAATGCGCAGCACCCTCGCCATACCGATCATCACCGGGCTCGTCATGGCGTCGCTCCTGACCGGCTGCGGCGGTGGCGGCAATACGAGCACCACGACCACGACCGCCACAAGTGGCAACAGTGAGGTGTGCGCGAGCATCACGAAGGTGAAATCCGCGGCCAACGCGTTTAAACGTCTCGACCCGAGCACCCTCTCGGCGGCCCAGCTTCAGAAGACCTTCTCGAACCTGAGCACGAGCGTGACCGATCTCTCATCGGCACTGTCGAAAGCGGGGCCACAGGCAAAAGGGGATGTCAAGACCGGCGTGGACAACTTCAAGTCGCAACTCAAATCGGCGCAGAATCAATCGCTAGAGCAGCAACTGGTCACGCTGGGGACCGCGCTCGGCCAGCTGCAAACGTCGCTCAGCCAGGCGACGTCGCAGTTCAAGTGCAACCAGTGACATTAGGGCCCTACCGCTAGCGTGTGCCACATGACGGGCGAGCCAAACGCCACTCTGGGCGATCGCCAACGCCGTTGAGGCGACGAGCAGGAAGAAGGCGAGCTGAACCGGACGAGCGCGCTGGCCGACCACTCGCGGCCGGCGCAGGGCGGCTTCGCCCGCCGCGTCAAGATTCACCGCGGGCGGAGGCTCTACCTCGAATGTCGCGGCAGCGGCCGTCCCACAGTCATTCTTGAGGCGGGCACCGGCAACAACGCACGCATCTGGCACGCCCACGAGCCTGGCCGCCGGGCGATCCTTCCCGCCGTCGCCCGGTTCACTCGCGTGTGCGCCTACGACCGTCCCGGGACCGTATGGCCCGGCGGCGAGGGCCAGCCGAAGAGCGTCAGCCGAAGCGACCCGGTCGCGATGCCCCGGACAGTCCGCGACCTCGTCCGTGACCTACACGCGCTGCTGCGCAAGGCCCGCACGCTGCACGGCGCCCGGATCCACGGTCCCTACGTGCTCGCCGGCCACTCGTTCGGCGGCATGGTCATGCGCCTTTACGCGACCATCCACCCGCGAAGGGTCGCCGGGCTCGTCTCCATCGACGCCCAGAGCGAGTGGTTTGCCGCGGCGTTCAAGCGCCTCCTGACCCGCGAGCAATACACGGACACGGTCGTCTATCCACCGCCCCCAGCTGGCTTTGAGGGCTACTCCGACTACGAGCAGCTCACGCTGGACGCCAGCGGCGCCGAGATGCGCCAGGCGCAGGCGGACACGCCGCTTCACCGGATGCCGCTGGTGGTCCTCTCCCACTCGCCGACGGACCCGAATCCGTTTGGATTCCCGCCAGACTTCCCGATCGGGGCATTGAACCAGGCGTTTAATGCGTCGCAGGACAAGCTCGCCGCGCTCGTGCCGGGGGCCCGTCACGTGATCGCGGCCAGGAGCGGGCACTACATCCAGCTCGACCAGCCGAAGCTGGTGATCGACGCGATCCGGTCGGTGGTCAAAAAGGCTCGCAGGGGCTGACTACCCGGGGCTCGAGACGCGCCGCGGGCCCAGAGCGAGCAGCCCTACAGATCGCCCTCCGGCACGACGCCGGAGCGAAACAGCTCAACCTGCTCCGGGGTAAACGGTCGAGAGGCGAGCTCCGGACGTTCGTGGAACGCACGGAACAGGTGGGCGATGTAATGCATCCGCTGTGCGAGCTGGGACCAATCGTGTGCCCCGCAGTCGTCGACCGCCGGCGGAACGGGTTCATAGACCGCAAGCAGTGCGATCAGGTCCAGGTTCTTCGGTGAGCGCAGCTCCTTCGGGAACGGCGCGTCGAGGTTGCGTCCGAGCGCCAGCACGGTGCCGGGCAACGTCAGGACCATCAGGCAGTTCGTGATCACCTCCCGGCTCAGCTCGGTCAGCTTGCGCTGGATCTGGCGCCGCAGCAGCCGCCAGCCGAGATCGCGCTCCGGGATCCCGGCGTCGAGCGCCTCGCGGATCTGCGGCTGCAACCGTGTCTGCTCGTGCATCGCGATCTCGAGGTTGGCCAGTGCGATGAGCTCCGCCCGCCGCCCGCGGTCCGCCTCGGAGTGCTGCAGCTGGTAGCGAGTGAACGCCTGCCGCAGGTAGCGCTGCCCGTGCGGCGGCTCGCCTGGTGAGAACCCGTCCAGAAAGCGCGCGAAGTCCGGCGAGTCGACCGCGAGTGACGGGTCGGTGTCGTGGAGGTATCGCGCGAAATGGAACCCGATCTCCTCGAACACCTTGCGGTTGCCGCTCGCCACGGCGGCGCTGGCGCCCTCGAAGGCGTCGAACGGTGTGCGAAGGTCGGCCATCATCCGCCCGAGCCACGTATCGGGCTGGAACAGCCCGCGCCGCAGCAGCCAGCGCCAAATCGACGCGAGTGGATGCGCCAGGTCCGCGTCGGGGCCGAGCACGCGCGTCAACTCGTCCAGCATGTCCTTGCCGCGGATCGTGCCCCCGGCCTGTCGCGATGCCCAGGTCGCGAACGTGCACCAGTTGCAGCACCCGGGCACGCGGATGGCCGCGCCGGCGGCCAGCTCCGCATAGCACTCGGTGATTTCGAGGTTGCGGATCACCGGGTTCTCGATCCCTTCGATCCTGTGCACCTCGGCAACGTCGGGCGGCGCAGGTTCGGTTCCCAGCCCGGCCACGAGCTCCGACGATAGCGGCGTCGAAGTCCCTGTCTCTTTACGCGGGGATGTCACGCAACGCGCCGTTGGAGTGCATCCATCGGCGTGGCCTAGCATGGCGCAGTGCGAGAATTGCAGGCAGGACTCTGGCACTGGCAGGCGCCACACCCGGACTGGACGCCGAGCGAGCCGTGGCCGCAGGAGGTGTCGTCGTATGCGATCGACGACGGCGAGCGCCTGCTGCTCTTCGATCCGCTGGGCGTGCCGGACCGGCTGCTCGCACTCGCGCGAGAACGGGACCCGGCAATCGTCCTCACCGCACCCTGGCACGAGCGGGACACGAAGGCCCTCGTTGCCCGGATTCGCGCCGCTGTGTTCGCTCCGCCGCCCGACACCGCGCAGGACCTCATCGACAAGTACGGCATCACCGCGGAGCAGGCTGGTGATGGCAGCCCTGATCTGCAGTGGCTTCGAGGCGGCGCCGAGAACGTCCACTGGTACACGGCCGAAAACGGGCCTCCGACAGGGATCGAGGCGTACGCGGGCCGCGAGCACAACGACCTCGTGCTGTGGGTGGAGCGTGTCGGCGCGGTCATCGCGGGCGACTCGCTCGTCGACTTCGGAACCGGCCTCCTGGTTCTGAACGAGTGGTTGCGAGCCGACGTCACTCGCCAGCAGGTCATCGAGAGGCTGCGGCCGCTGCTCGATCTCCCAGTCGAGGTCGTGTGCCCAGCGCACGGAGCGCCTACAGACCGCGGTGCGCTCGAGCGCGCACTGTCCCTCTAGCAGGGGCGGCTAAGCCGTGACCCTTCGCGCCAAGCCGGGGTAGCGGCGGACGAGGCCTTCGCCGTCGAGCTCGAGGTCGGCGGTGAAGGTCTCGCGCCCGTCCTCCACGCTGGCGTACTTCACCGTGGCACCGTGGCCGTTGGCGTCCAGGTGCTCGTAGCGCTGGTGCGATGCATGTACCCCGAGGTCGGGGACCGAGATCCAAGCCATCACGAAGTCCACCCTCCCGGGCTGCCGATGCAGGCGATGGCGCAGGACCGGCATCGTGTTGGTCAGCGGCGAGAACCCGAGGTCGCAGTCGAGCGCATCGATGAGCCCGGGGTCGTCGCGGCCGGCTGCCGTCAGGGCGGGTTCGCCGGCGCCGCCCATCTCCGAGGTCCACTCGCCGCTCGGATCGCGCGTCAGGCGCAGCCGGCGCTCCCACCCCTCGCCGGCGGCCACGATCCGCAGCGAGCGCGTGACGAAGGCCGTTCCGGACGCATCGAGGCGGTAGTCGAGCCGGTACGGGAGTGGATCGGTCGCGAGCTGGGTGCCCGTCGCGCGTAGCGCTCCCTCGTCCAGCTGGACTTGCGCGACCTCGGTGCGCCAGCCGCCGGCCCATCCGCGCTCCCCGGCCCAGATCAGCAGTCGGTCCACGCTCCTAGTTTCCCCCTGGACCTGTGGTCGGCTCGTATAGCCTCCCCTCCGCATGGCCGAGTCGAGCGACGACTTCCGTTCCCGCGTTCAGGAGTACAAGCAGGGGCTGGAGGACCTTTTGGTCGACGCACAGGTTGCGATCGACCGGCAGGCGCCGGACCTCCTCGACAAGGTGGCGGCGACCGCGAGGAACGTTGCCCAGCACATGGACGAGTTGGCGAGCGAGGCCCGCCGGCGAGCGGAGCAGCGAGAAGCAACGCCCGACGCCGCAACGCCGGGGCCAGCCTCAGAGGCGGAATCCGAAGGCGGCGGCGCGCCGCCGGAGGACGCCGCGACCGCGGGTGGGGAGCCTTCACCGGACGCCCCTGACGAACCTCCGCGGTCGGCGGGCGAATCAGGTACCGCTGCCTGATCCGCGCGGGACCGAGTAGGCAAGAGCTACCGCTCCGCCACCGCCGCGACGAGGCGGTCGATCTCCTCGGCGGTCGTGTAGAGCACGATGCTCGCGCGGATCGCGCCCCCCGTCTCGGCGAAGCCGTAGCGGCTCATCAGCTCGTAGGCGTAATTGTCGCCATCCCACACGTCGATTCCCTCACCGGCCAGGCGGGCGGCGAGGACCGCTGGTGTGTACCCGTCCACGACGAAGGACACCGTCGAGGTGCGCAGGCGCGGCGCTCCCAGCAGGCGCACCCCGTCAATGGCGGAGAGGCCGGCGAGCAGCCGGTCGAGAAGGCCCTGGAGTCGCGGCTCGATGGCGGCGAATGTGGTGAGGAGCCGGGTCCGCCGATCCCCGGACGCATCGGTGAGGCCGGCGAGCCAGTCCACGGTGGCGCACACGCCGGCGAGCAGCTCGAACGGTGGAGTGCCGTGCTCGAAGCGACCCGGTACCCCGTCCGGCGCCGGGATCAGCTTCGCCGGTCGCAGGTCCTCCAGCAGAGCAGGGTCAGCGACGACCGCGCCCGTGTGCGGCCCGCAGAACTTGTAGGACGAGCACGCGTAGAAGTCGGCCTCCAGCGCGGCCACGTCGGTCGGCACATGCGGGGTCGCGTGTACGCCATCGACGTACGCAAGCCCGCCGGCGTTGTGTGTCGCGTCGCAGATCGCGCGCACGTCGGGCCGGGTGCCGATTGCGTTCGAGGCGGCGGTCACCGCGACCAGCCGGGTGCGGTTGCTGAGCACGCGCTCGACCGACTCGAGGGGCAGCTCGCCGGTCTCGACGTCGAATTCCGCGACGCGCACGGTTGCGCCGGCACGCTCTGCGGCCAGCCGCCAGGGCCGGATATTCGCGTCGTGGTCGAGCGAGGTCACGACCACCTCGTCGCCCGGCCCCCAGCCGCGCGAGAGCGTGTCGGCGATGCGGAATGTCAGCGTCGTCATGTTCGGTCCCAGGACGACCCCCTCCGCCACGCCGCCGACGAGATCGGCGATCGCGGACCGGGCCTCTGCCAGGGCCCGAGTGCTCACGTGGCTGGCGGCAAATGCGCCGCCCGCGTTCGCCATCGCCGTCACGAGGGCCTCCGCGACGGCGTCGACGACCACCTGCGGCACCTGGGTCCCCGCCGCACCGTCGAGGGCCGCGACCTCAGGCGACAGCCCAGGGAACTGAGCACGGAGAGCGTCGGTAGAAAGGAGCTGAGGCTCGGCTTGCTGGTCCTTGATCATCGTGCCCATTCGGCACGGGCGCGGTGCAGCTGCTCCACCTTCTCCTCGGACATCGCCCGCGCAGTATCGCGCGCGGGCGATTCGTGGGCGCGGCTGGCTTCAACCCGCGACCCCCCGCGTGTGAAGCCGACGTCTAATGTGGAGCAGCTTGGGCTTCCGCGTGGCGCTGCTCCGACCCGAGCAAGAGAGCGCCGATCAGGAAGCACAGCGCTCCCAGCGCGGTGCCCCAGTTGGCGGGTGCCAGGGCGAGCACCGACCCGGTTGACGGCACGACGTAGGAGGCGATCGCCGAGACGCCGAACAGCACGCATCCTGCCAGGTTGACGGCGGCCATAACCCACGCGGGGTCGCGCTGATTCGGGCGCCATTGTGCCGGCAGCACATGCGGCCCGGTGGTTACGCCGTAGGCAAGCGCCCCCGAGACCAGAAAGCACGCGGACCCGAACAGGTCCGGCGCCCAGACGAGCCTGTTCTGCTCGTGCGTGGATAGCCCAGTCTGCAGGGCGTGGAAGGTGCTGGCGTTGAACAACAGGGTGCCGACGAACTGGATCGCCGCGCTCCACCAGGAGGCGTCCGCGAAGCGCCGTCCGCGTCGTAGCGTGCCCTCGCGCAGCTCCAGCGCTGCGGCCACGGTGAAGAAGATCGAGCCGGCGAAGAAGACGGCGCTGTCGGCACCCTGGCCGACCGCTTGGACGAAGCCGGGAAACGGCCCGACGAAGAAACACGCCGACCCGATTGCGAAGCCCGCTGCAATCCAGCGGTCCCAGTCAACCGCCGAGGGGCGTCGGCGTGCGGGGGCAAGTGCGTGGCCGATCATTGCGTTACCGACGGCAGAACGTTGGCGAGTGGCGCAGGCAATGCGCTGGTCAGGTCAAGCGCTCGGACTCGGCCTCGAGCTGGGTGTAGTAGCCGCCGGCTGCCCGCAGCTCCGCGGGTGAGCCCTGCTCGACGACGCGCCCGGCATCGAGCACCACAACGCGGGCGGCGCCTCGGATGGTGCTCATCCGGTGGGCGACGACCAGCGAGGTGCGCCCGGCGAGCAGCCGCGCGAGGCCGTACTGGACGCGCGCCTCCGTGGCGACGTCGATGCTCGACGTGGCCTCGTCGAGCACGAGGATGCGGGGGTCGACGATGATCGCCCGCGCGAGCGAGACGAGCTGGCGCTGCCCGCCGGAGAGTCGCTCACCTCGCTCGCCGACCTCCGTGTGGAGACCATCGGGCAGCCGCTCGAACACCTCGAGCGCGTCGACGGCTTCGGCCGCGGCCCGCACATCGTCGACGCTCGCGCCGGGCCTGGCCCAGCCGATGTTGTGAGCCACGCTGCCGGCGAACAGGAACGGCTCCTGGCTGACGAGCGCGACCTGGCGCCGCACGCTTCCGAGATCCAGCTGGGCCAAGTCGACGCCGTCGTAGCGCACGCAGCCGCCCTGCGGTCGGTAGAACCCGAGCGCGAGCTTGATCAGCGTGCTCTTGCCCGAGCCGGAGTGTCCGGTGAACGCCACGGTCTGACCGGCCCCGATGCTGATGTTGACGTCGTGGATGATCCACCGCTCCTCCTCGTAGGCGAACCGCACGTCCTCGAAGGCCAGCTCGCCGCGGAGGTCGGGCGCCTGGCGGCGGCCGGGGAGCTGGCCGGGGTCCGCCGGCTCGGCGAGGATCTCGTCGAGCTTCTCGAGCGCGGTTGCCGCCTGCTGGAAGTCACCGGCCAGCGCGGTCATGTGCGGAAGAGGGGCGAGCGCCTGGCGCAGGTAGGCGGTGAAGGACACGATCAGGCCTACCTCGAAGGCGCCGCCCACGGCCTGGCGCGCGCCGTACACGATGACCGCGGCGATCGTCACCGCAATGATGAGCTCGATGAGCGGACGGATCGTGCGCCAGAGCGCGTTCGAACGCAACACCCGCATCTGGGTCTCGGCGTTGTGGCGCTCGAAGGCGGCCAGGTGCCGCTCCTCCTGCCCGAACGCGCGCACGACGGCCCGTCCGGAGAGACCTTCCGCCATGTACGTCGTGACCTGCGCGAGCGCGTCGCTGGCCTTCCGCCATGCGGGTCCCGCCACGCGCTGAAACGAGGCCGCCACGATTACGACGAGCGGGAACACGAACGCCGCCACCAATGACATCCGCCAGTCGAGCACGAGCAGGACGACGACCGTCCCGACCACCAGGAGCAGGTCCGAGACGAGCTGGTTCAATCCTCCTGTCACGACGTTGTTGAGCGCCTCCACGTCGTTGGTAACCCTCGACATGACGCGCCCCGCGCTCGCCCGGTCGTAGTAGCGCATCGACACCCTCTGGAGATGTTCGACCAGCCGGAAGCGGAGGTCCATCAGCGCCCGCTGACCGAAGTCGCCCACGAGCCACGTCTCCACCATCTCGGCCAACCACGCGACGGCGAGCGCGACGACGAGTGCGATCGCGATAACGACGAGCTGCCGCGTCGACCCGGTCAGGACGACGTCGTCAACGACGCGGCCGGCGAGGTACGGCGGGGCCAGCTTGGCCGCGGTCCCGAGCACCGTCGCGGGCAGGGCCGCCACCACCCGGGGGCGGTAGGGCTCGAGCAGCTCGCGCAGCAACGCGATTCGGCCGCGCGCGGCCACGCCTGCCGAAGTGGCGCTCATGGCTCGCTCCGATCTGGATCGCCGGCGGCATCGGCGCCGACGAGCGCTCGATAGCGGGCGCTAGAACGCAGTAGCGCGTCGTGCTTGCCGCGTTCGACGATCCGGCCGCCCTCGAGCATCAGCACCTCGTCGGCACGGCGCAAGACCGCGGGCCGATAGCCGACCACGATGCGAGTGGGCGGCGCGGCGGTGCGCCGGGTGCCCAGCTCGTCGAGGACGGCGGCCTCGGTCAGCGCGTCGAGGTTGCCGGTCGCGTTGTCGAGCAGCAGGACCGCCGGCCCTGCCAAGAGCGCCCGCGCCAGCGCGACCCGTTGGCGCTGGCCCCCCGACAGGCCAACCCCGCGATCGCCGAGGATCGTGTCGTACCCGTCGGGCAGGGCCGCGATGAAGTCGTGCGCCTGTGCCGCACGCGCCGCTGCCTCCACGTCCGCAGGCGAAGCGTCCGGCCGCGCGTAGGCGATGTTCTCCCTCAGCGTGCCCGAGAATATGAAGTTGTCGTCAGTCGCGGTCCCGACGGCGTGCCGGAGCGATCCGATCTCCACCTCGTCGACCGGCGCCCCGGCGACCTCGATGGTCCCGCCGCCGGCGTCGCGCAGGCGGTTGACGAGCGCGAGCAGCGTGGACTTCCCGGACCCGGTCGTCCCCAGCACCGCGACCGTCCGGCCAGCGGGGACGTCGAGGTCGACTCCATCGAGAATCGGATCGCCTCCGGGGGTGTCGGCCCGCACGTCACGCATCCGCACCCCCGCCGGTGCGACTGGCAGGGCCGGTTCGTCGGGGGAGCGCTGCACCGGTTCTCGCAACGCCTCGACCACGCGCCGAAGGCTTGCGAACGCCGGCTGGGCCTGTCCGAGCGTCAGGCCGACCGCCTGCACCGAGGGAACCAGCATCACGACGTACGTGTAGAAGACCGAGAAGTCGACGACCGAGAGGTCCCCGGAGATTGCCAGTCGCCCACCGACGATCACCACCGCTGCCGAACCGACGAGCGGGAGCATGTCGACCGCCGTCAGCGAGCGAGCGCCCATCCGGTTGACCGCCAGGGAGGCGTCCAGCACCCGCTCGGCGGCGCGGGAGAAGTGCTCGAGCTGCCCGGCCTCGCGCGCGTAGGCGCGCACGGTCGCCGTCCCGGCGATCGTCTCCTGCAGCGACGTCGTGAGCGCTCCCATCGCGCGGCGGGCCTCGAGCAGCTTCGGCCTGACCCGGTGTGTATAGATGGCCAGGATCACCACGCCGACCGGCAGCGGCGCGAGCGCGAGTAGCGCGAGCAGCGGT